>Ga0114933_10004377_pt1 | contig 13262 bp, 9 predicted proteins | sample 4SBtaG_FD_89691 | JGI IMG/M metagenome (GOLD analysis project Ga0114933, IMG submission 89691) | Deep subsurface microbial communities from Kolumbo volcano to uncover new lineages of life (NeLLi) - 4SBTROV12_W25 metaG | ecosystem: Environmental > Aquatic > Marine > Volcanic | place: Kolumbo...
AAAAAGCGCGGGGTTATTTGAACAAAGATTCTTCTTAAAGCCAATAAACATCAGTTATTTAGTCAGTTATTTGGCAGAAAGAATTCATCAATATATGCCATACGCGGTTGAAGATTTGACCAGCTTTTAATTTGAGTCTTTAAAGAAATAAAAGAGCCAGGGGGAAAATCTTTTGCTAAACTTTTATATTTTTCTCCGCCATCCAAGGCTAGCATCAAGGCTAAATTACGTAAGGAGGGGTTATGCCCCACAAGCAAAACATCTTCATTCTTATCATTAATGTTTTTTACTAATGTAAGTGCATCATTAGCGGATACATTATATAATTCATTGGAAAAAATTACTTCTTTTTTAGAGCAACTACTTTGTAAAATCGCTAGACTTTGCCTTGCTCTTAAGGCAACGGAACATATAGCTAGATCCCAAATTATGTTTTGATTACATAAATTGTTTAATAATAGGCTAAGAGATTTTTCTCCATTTATTGTCAGGGACCGCTCTAAATCACCCTTATCATTTAAAGGGTTCGCCTCACCGTGACGTAAAAGGTATAAAGTTTTTTCCTGCATAAGAAATTTTGTTTCCTATAGATTTTAATCGTGTGCATAGATATACAAATTAGAAAATAACATTGCCTAACGCATATTAGGAGATTCTATCATGAATGTCGTTGACGCCAAATCAAGTAATATATACGAAATAGCGCTAAACAAAACACCAGCTAACTATACTGCGTTAACACCTTTAATGTTCTTACAAAGAGCAGCGCATGTTTTTCCTGATAGACTTGCGTGGATACATGGGGAACGTTCAGTAACTTATTCGAAATTCTATGATAGATGTAGACAACTAGCATCAGCTCTAAACGGAATAGGAGTAAAAAAAGGTGATACAGTTGCCATCATGTCTCCTAATACTCCAGCTATGCTTGAAGCACATTATGGTATACCCATGACTGGAGCAGTAATTAATGCTCTTAACTTTAGATTAGATGCAGAAACGATTGCATTTACGTTAGATCATGGTGAAGCGTCCGTACTGCTAACTGATCGTTCATTCTCAAAAGTTATTAAAAAGGCTCTGGAGTTATGTAAAGTCAAACCTAAAGTAATTGATATAAATGATGCACCATTAGAAGGTGGTGAATTTATAGGAGAAGTTGAATATGAAGATTTTATTGATAAAGGAGACTCAAATTTTAGTTGGAAATGGCCAGATGATGAATGGGATGCCATAGCCTTAAATTACACCTCTGGCACTACTGGTAATCCCAAAGGAGTAGTTTTTCATCATCGCGGTGCTTACCTAAACTCCATAGGAAATTCTATGGCTTGGCAAATGACTGATAAGCCAACCTACCTTTGGACACTACCAATGTTTCACTGTAATGGGTGGTGTTTTACTTGGGCCATAGCTCTTCATGCAGGTACGCATGTTTGCCTTAGAAAAATTGAAGCTGACACAATATATGAAGCTTTACAAAAAAACCGAGTAACCCATTTTTGTGGTGCCCCAATTGTTTTAAATATGGTTAATAATGCTTCACCTCGCGAAATACGAAACTTTGATCAAACTGTTAATGTCATGACAGCAGCTGCACCACCTCCACCTGCAGTTCTAGAAAAAATGGAATCAGTAGGTTTTAAAGTAACTCATGTATATGGATTAACTGAGGTATATGGACCTGTTACAGTTTGTGCGTGGCATGAAGAGTGGGACTCCTTACCTCCAACTGAAAGAGCAAAAAAGAAAGCTCGTCAAGGCGTAGCATATAATACACTTGAAGGGTTAACTATAGCAGATACAAAATCTCTCAAAAATACACCTAATGATGGTAAAACAATTGGGGAAGTATTAATGCGAGGCAATACTGTTATGAAAGGATATCTGAAAAACCCTAAAGCAACAGAGGAAGCATTTTCTGGTGGTTGGTTTCATACAGGTGACCTGGGCGTAATGGAACAAGATGGTTATATTGCTTTAAAAGATAGAGCAAAAGATATTATTATATCAGGTGGCGAAAACATCAGCACCATTGAAGTAGAAGGCGCGCTTTACAAACACCCTGCTGTTTTAGAGGCGGCCGTTGTTGCAAAAGAAGACTCAAAATGGGGAGAAACACCTTGTGCATTCGTTACGCTTAAAGAGGGTGAGACCACCACACCTGAAGAATTGATAGCTTTCTGTCGAGAGATTATGGCTCACTATAAGGCTCCTAGACATGTTGTCCTTGGACCTCTCCCAAAAACCTCAACAGGTAAAGTACAAAAATTTATTTTACGAGATAGGACTAGTCAAATATCTTAATTTTATTAAATAATTTAAAGACCATAAACTTACATACTATTTATTACAGCTTGCTTTTAATAAATTACATAGTTTAAATATTACCTAGCCATCTATTTAAAAAAGGTTGGAGCCAGCACTTCATCTGATGAATGGATTTTGGTGCGAGTTCTCTTTGTAAAACGGCTGATTGTGCTCCTGGTAAGCTAAGCTGGGGAGCCCCCTGTTCTGATGTAATCCAACGTTCCATAGTCTCCAATGTTATCTCTGGATGAAATTGAATCCCATAAACACGGCTACCTATACTAAAGGCTTGATTAGGAAATGTTTCATTTGTTGCAAGTAAGGTAGATTCACTTGGAAGCTCAAAGCCCTCCCTATGCCATTGATAAAATAATGTTTCTTCTAAAAATATATCTTGACCAGCCGGCAAACCTCTTACTGGGTGAAATCCTATTTCCCTAACACCATCAGTATGGGGTCCAACAGAGCATCCATAACTTGCAGCAATTATTTGAGCTCCCAAACAAATCCCTAATACAGGAGAATTACTACGTACTTGCTCACCTACCCATTGTATTTCATCTAGTAAATAGCCCGTCTTTCCTTCTTGTGAAATTAGCTGAGGTCCACCAAATACTACTGTTGCAATAAATTCTTCCAGTTTTCCGTTTTTTAAAGAGGGCAGTCTATCCCCTAGCATTGGGCAGCAAATAACAGTTTCAAATCCAAGGGCTTTAATACCAACATCGACATTTCCTGGGCTAGCTGCTTCGGAATGAGTGATAAATAATACCTTATCCAAGTTTAAAAACTCCTGATTAATCAAAGTATTCAGATATGCTCATAGACACCTAAGTCCAAATAAAGTCCAACATAGCATAAATATTTAAAGCCCTATATATAAGCATTTATACTTGCAGGCTATGGAAGATCTAAAAGAGATGTTAAGCTTTTTTACTACCCGGGGAGTCAGTTTAGATTTAGGCTAAGTTCAGAGTATAGCGTTATACCGCTATAAACATAAAAAAGGGGGGGGAATTGCATAATCTTTATCTAATAGTTCTAGGATTATTTGCTCTACTTCTTTTAGCTGGGCTACTTATGCCTCTTGCAAAAAAGTTGAACTTTCCTTTTACGGTACTATTAGCAGCAGCTGGAGTTATCCTTGGAATCATAATAATTGCAATTGATAAACCTACTAGCGGAGGAATAGCTGGCGACTTTATATTAGCAATTCAAAATTTAGGAATTACCTCCGAGGCTGTATTTTTTCTTTTTTTACCAGCTCTCATATTTGAATCAGCAATGAGTATTAATATTCGTCACCTAATTAAAGATATTGGACCAATACTAATGCTAGCAGTTGTTGGTCTTCTTATATCAACATTTGCTATAGGCTTTGCTATTGATGCAATCTCAGGTATTGGCTTAGTAGCTTGTCTTCTTCTCGGAGCAATAGTTTCAGCAACTGACCCTGTTGCTGTTGTTGCAATCTTTAAAGACCTGGGTGCACCAAAACGATTAACCATATTAGTAGAGGGAGAAAGTTTATTCAATGATGCCACTGCAATTGTTTTATTTACAATACTAGCTGGAGTTGTAATTGCAGGGTCTGAAGCATCAGCAGGAGGCGCAGCAATTGATTTTATTAAAGTCTTCTTAGGTGGAATTGCTGTTGGTCTTGTTGCTTCAAGAGCCATTGCTTGGATCATAGGTAAGATGCGTAATATGCCACTTGTTGAGATCACTATGACAGTTGTTCTTGCATACTTATCTTTCCTGATAGCTGAACATTATCTTCATGTTTCCGGGGTAATGGCTGTTGTCACAGCGGGTTTGGTAATGGGTTCTTATGGACGCACTAAAATTTCTCCTAAAACGTGGCATGCTCTACATGAAACATGGGAACAACTTGGCTTTTGGGCAAATTCACTAATTTTTTTCCTTGTTGGAATATTAGTACCTACAATTCTAAAAGATTTTACGGGTAAACAAGCAATATGGTTGGTGATACTTCTTGCTACAGCCTTTGGGGCGAGAGCATTTGTTCTCTATTGTCTACTCCCTATTATGACTCGTTATGGCTTAGGGCAAAATGTATCTATTGCCTTTAGAACGATTATGTTTTGGGGTGGACTTAGAGGAGCTGTATCTCTTGCGCTTGCTTTAGTAATTATGGAAACTGCAGGCGTCGACCAAGAAATAAAGCACTTTATTGTAGTTTTAGTGACCTGCTTTGTACTTTTTACGTTATTCATTAACGCAACTACAATCCGCTTCATTATGACCATGTTTGGATTAAATAAATTATCAGATGCAGATCTCTTAATCCGTAATCGTGTAATGTCTCTCTCGTTAGAAAATGTGCGGGAAGATATAAAGACCTTTGGATCGGCTCAACAGATCGAGTTTAATATCATCCAAAGTCTTGTAACAGAGTTTGATAAACGTCTCGATGTCTTCAAGGGATCAGCTAAAAAGATAAATACCCTGACCGATTCACAATGGTTGAAGATTGGGCTATCAACACTAGTAAACCGTGAGAGACAAATATGTTATAGGCAATTTAGTGAGGGCTTTACCTCCGATAAAATAACACGTGCTATCCTTACAAATGTTGATACCTTGGAAGATAGTATAAAAACTCATGGTTATCGAGGATATCTGATAGGAGTACGTGAAAAATTAGAATTTGATATCCTTTTCCGCCTTGCCATGAAAATTCAAAGAACAATTGGATATTCTCAGATATTAGCTGATCGAATATCTGAGCGTTTTGAGATTCTTATTGCTACTCAAAGTAATTTAAGGACATTGGAAATCTATGCAGCAGATAAAATACCAGAGCTGATAGGTAAAGAAGTATCCAAAAAAATTATATGCCAGCTTAAAGAAAGATTAAGACTTACAAATCAGGCACTAGATGCATTAAAACTGCAATATCCAGATTATTTTGAAACAATTCAGCGAGTACATCTCGGTCGAACTGCCGTAAGACTCGAAGATCAAAACTATCAGCACATGTATGCGGAACAACTCATCGGTCAGGATGTATATAATAGTCTTATTTCAGATTTAGATTTAATACAAAATTCTCTGGAAAGACTCCCCCAGCTGGATTTAGGCCTGCAGCCACAGAAATTAGTTTCTAAAGTTCCATTTTTTTCAAAACTGGATGAAAATAAAATTAATGACATTGCTTCTCTTCTCAAGCCACAACTTATTTTACCTGGTGAAATAATCTGTAAAAAGGGTGATACAGGTGACTGCATGTATTTCATATCAACAGGAGCTGTTGAAGTTATATTGGATAACAAACCTATAAGATTAGGAAGTGGCGATTTTTTTGGAGAAATAGCACTTATTCGTTCAATCCCTCGTGTAGCAGATGTATCTGCCTTAACATATTGTCAGGTTCTAAAACTTTATTCGAAGGATTTTAAACCTCTAATGAAGTCTATTCCTAGCTTAGAAAAAACCATTGAGCATGTGGCAATTGAAAGATTAAACTTAAATAACTGATAAATTATTTTCCTTTGAATTCAATAAAATCTTTAGACTTATCTATAACTTGACCCATGAACCCAGCCAACTACTACTTGTCTTTCACCCGAAGATACAGCCGTCACTCTATGCAGCCAGTAGGCAGGAAATAAAATTAGGGTCCCACGTTTTCGCAAAGACTCTTTGTCAACAGATACATTGTGAAACTCAAGATCCCCACCTTCATAATCATCAGGATTAGAAAGTTGAATAGAAAACCCTAATTTACGTGATGCATTTTGAGCCTGACCCATGTCCATATGCCAATCAATATGATCTTTATTTGTTGCTTGATAACGCATTATGTATGGAAGATCATCATTAACAAATCCTGCAAGATCAAACCTCCAAGCTTGTGCATTTATATTGCAGCACTCAGACATAATCTTACTTAAAGGCCAACCACTGTTTTGCTCAATGGGCAAGCGTTGCTCCGTACAACTACGAGCATCATTTTTTACTGATCCTGTTCCAGCCTGGCTATAGCCCCCTACACCACCGGGCTGCCAATTACCTTGATCAATTGAACCCTGAATACGATCGCATTCCTTTTCCGAAAAATGTACAAAATTATATACCATTCCTACATTTGGGTTTCGAACAGGTAAAGCTGGTAATACGATCATTTCCCCCCCTGAAAGACTAATTATTAAATGCCAAACTACCTTTATTGGGCTTCATAAATTATTCTAGATTTTAGATTATAGAATAAGTTTTTATTAACTTAAAAGTTCTAATATAAAAATTAAATTTAATTAATAAAATGCAGGGCTTGCAGAATGTTTCAGTAGAAACTAACTTTTGTTTTAGTAAGAATTGAATATCTTAACCATTTATGTACTAAGTTATAGTGGATAAAAAGACAAGGTCTAGATTGTGTAGGTATTGAATGATTTATGATACTCCAAAATTTATGCCAGGGGGTGATAGATATCTCGAAATGGAGCTTGGAAACGAGCTTAACTTTGATCTAAATTTTCTTGTTCATTCACTTACAAGTAAGATTAGGGAAAATAAAATTGACGGCATTTTAGAACTTTTGCCAAACATGGCTTCAATAGTAATGGCTTATGACCCAGATAGGATAGGATATAAAAATCTTATAGATCAATGTACACAAATATATAATGACTTAGGGTCATTAGAAAACATAGAACTTTTAAGCCCCGTTTATTCCATACCTGTATTATACTTTGATCACCTAACACGGGCATGTTGGGAAGATTATTGCGCTACAATTCACAAAAAAACTTATGACCCCGACCTTATGGTCGAACTTAATAAACTCGATGATCGGGCTCAATTAAAAAGAATCCACAGTGGGACAGAATATTGGGTTGCTGCACTGGGATTTTATCCAGGACTCGCTTCTCTTATATCTCTTGACCCAAGATGCCGAATGACAGCACCTAAATATAATCCTCCTCGAACATGGACCCCAAAGGGTAGTGTTGGATATGGTGGTTCAGTAACCTGCGTCTATCCAGATCAGACACCAGGGGGTTATCAAATTATTGGGCACACACCCGCACCGGTATGTGATCTCAAACAACGCCTACCCGCATTCCAGGAAAATATCGCACTACTTCGACCTGGTGATCGTGTTAGATTTATTCCTATTGAATTAGATGAGTATGAATATATTGAAAAGCTTGTTGCTGAAGGTTCTTATAATCATACGATCTCTAGATATACTAAATTTTCTATTAAAGAGTATCATAATTGGCTCGAAAATATCGATAATGATGTTGTTTTTTAAGAGGTCACAAATATGATCGAAATCTTAAAGGCTGGCCTTGAAACTTCTGTTCAAGATTTTCCAGGACGATGGGGCTATTGGGAACAAGGATTTCCTCCATCAGGACCATTTGATATGTGGTCATTTAGGCTTGCTAATTTATTAGTTGGAAATTCAGAAGATTGTGCAGCCCTTGAATGTCAGTTTTCTGGACCAAATATTTTATTTCATGCTGATACAACAATTGCACTCACAGGTGCTTCCTTTAATGCCCATCTAGATGATGAACCCTTAACACAATGGAAAAGCATTCCAGTAAAGTCTGGGCAAAAACTAACAACCGGTTTTGCAAGAAAAGGGGCAAGAGGGTACTTAGCCTTTGCAGGCGGTATTGATGCCCCTAAAATACTTGGTTCACGATCAACATTTCATCTGGCTGGGATAGGCGGTATTAATGGTCATGCTTTAAAAGATAACATGATGATATCAACCTTAGAAGCAAAACAGGCCCCTATGGGTGAAGTGATGGAAGAGTTTCGTCCCTCGTTTCCCTCTGATAATATATGGGAAATTGAGGTGGTTTTTGGTCCTAACGATAGCTGGATCAGTGAAGCTGGACATACAACATTTCTTAACAGCGATTGGACTTTACAAACAAGGTCAAACAGAACCGGCTACAGACTAACAGGTCCTGAAATAAGCTTTTCTGAGAAAGCAAAAAATAAAGGTCCTGAGCATGGCGAGCACCCTTCAAATATTCTTGACCACGGCTACCCTGTTGGGTCAATCAACCTTTGTGGTCAAACTCCAATAATTTTAGTCAGTGATGCCCCAAGTGCAGGTGGTTTTATCAATCCATGGACAGTACCTTCAGGGGCCTTCTGGAAACTTGCACAATCTAAGCCGAATGATATATACCGCTTTTCAAAAATTAGCTTGGAAGAAGCACAAGATCTTCGTAAAAAAATTGACCTAATATGCACGAAAAAAAGTATTAGCTAGGTATTTATGCAGCAAATATAATTAATTCTCTATCAGATGTAAGGTCTATGACATAGAGTATTTTAAATAAGTTGAATTCATAATAATCTCTGGAATTTAGACATACGCTAAAGAATCGTATAAATTCATGATATAATATATAATTAAACTATAATAATTTTAAAACTAGCGGGCTAGATATTGAAACAATCTAAAACATCACTTCTTGCGAGAGAAAATGATTTCGTACTGAATTCATCCAATCAATCGAGTGAAAATTTCACTCAAGTTTTAGATGGATATGGTGCAGAGCAGCTAGTTATTGCAAATTCAGAGCTTCTTTTAAAAGGGGATTTTTCTCGCATAGGTAGTGACTTAGTAATTGTTGGACCAGAAGGTAATAAAATTCTTGTTATGGGGTATTTTGCCAACCTCTCACCACCAGAGCTAACTACTCCTGGTGGCTCGGTCCTTCCTCCAGACTTAGTGGAGCTACTTGCTGGAAGCCCAACACCTGGACAATATTCACAACTTGGGGACGACGCTACAACATCAGAACCAATTGGCGTAGTTGAAACTGCTGTTGGCGACGTTACCGTTACTCGTTTGACAGGGGAACAAATCACACTTAGTCAAGGTTCGCCTGTCTTTCAAGGTGATATTGTCGAAACCTCTACAGATAGTGCCTTAGGTATAACATTTGCTGATAGTTCTACCTTCTCTCTGGGTGATGAAGGGCGAATTGTACTAGACGAAATGATTTATGATCCGGTCACTCAGGAAGGTTCATCTGTATTTTCGGTGGTTCAAGGTGTTTTCCTTTTTGTAAGTGGAGAAATTGCTGCTGAGAATCCTGATGGAATGGTTGTGAGAACACCGGTGGCGACACTAGGTATCCGCGGAACCAAAGTTGCAGGTAAAGCAGCACAAGAAGGTGATTTAAATACTATTACTCTAATGCCTGATGCTGACGGCTCAGTTGGTCAAATTGTTGTTTCAAACCCAACCGGTAGTGTAACCCTTCAATCTGCATTTCAAACTACTGCTGTTTCTTCAACTTTCCTTGCGCCAAGCCAAGCAATTACACTTTCAGGACAACAGGCTGGCGCACTTTTTGGCAGTGTAGACCGTGTACTTCAAAATCAAGCAACTGTGAATAATAATACTACAGATGAAAATAGAGATACATCGGGTAATGTTAGTAGTCCGCAAGACGCCAACACAAATAATAACTCCAGCGAAAATTTAGGAGCTGAAGCAGGCGAGCCAGGGATTGGTCCGGAGGGTCCGGAAGGAGAATTTGGTCCCGAAGGTCCGGAAGGAGAATTTGGTCCCGAAGGTCCGGAAGGAGAATTTGGTCCCGAAGGTCCTGAAGGAGACTTTGGTCCCGAAGGCCCAGGTGGAGAATTTGGTCCAGATGGTCCCGGAGACTTTGGTCCCGACGGCCCAGGTGGAGAATTTGGTCCGGATGGTCCTGAAGGAGAATTTGGTCCCGAAGGTCCTGAAGGAGAATTTGGTCCCGAAGGTCCTATTGGTCCACAGGAGGATGAAGCATTTGCTGATGCAGCCTGGGATGCCTTTGAGTCAGCTCTAGATGAAGGTAAAAGCCTTGAAGATGCCGCAAAAGAAGGTGAAGTAGCTGCAAAAGAGCTTGCAAAAGAGGTATTTGGTGATGAGTTTGATGAAGAATATTTTGATGCTTCATTCCAAGAATCTGCAGAATTAATTAATCTTGAGGCACAAGAAGGATTTGGACCAGAGGGTCCCTCAGAAGCTGGTCCAGATGGACCTGGTAGCGGCACCCTAATTGGTGGGGAAGGTCTTGATACGCTGGGACCCGAAGGTCCTGAAGGAGAATTTGGTCCCGAAGGTCCTGAAGGAGAATTTGGTCCCGAAGGTCCTGAAGGAGAATTTGGTCCCGAAGGTCCTGAAGGAGAATTTGATCCCGAAGGTCCCGGAGAATTTGGTCCAGATGGTCCCGGAGACTTTGGTCCCGACGGTCCAGGTGGAGAATTTGGTCCGGATGGTCCTGGAGGCTTTGGACCCGAAGGCCCCGGTGGGGAATTTGGTCCCGAAGGCCCCGGTGGGGAATTTGGTCCAGATGGTCAAGGAAAACCTGGTCCTGAAGGTCCTGATTTTGGACCAGATGGTCCCCCCTCACTCTTTGTTTCTTCCGGACCTATTTATGGTGATCCTTGGGGTTCAGGATATGGTGGTCCTCCAAAACAAGAGGGGCCCCCTGCATGGTTAGAGCCTCCTGAAATTGGCATTGGTAAAGGCTACTGGGGGGAACCAACTTATGTACTCGCCGATGATCCATTCGGAGGTCAACCATTTGGAAGTCCCTTTGGCTTCAGTCCGTTTGGAATTGCAAATTTATTCAATCCATTCGGCGCTGGATTTGATACTTTCAATGTTTTTCTTGATCCTGGGATTAATGATGATTTTTTCTTTGGACCACAAAAACAATCTGTCCCTCTACTTCAGACTGGCAATGCTCAGCAACTAGCAAATACTGACACAGCAGTAGATGGTCCTGTTCTCACTGGGCTCGGGCTTCTGCTTCATCAATCAGGAACAGCAACGAACACATTTACATCGGCGGGCACCGTTTTTGTTGGGGGAGGAGTAATTAATGACACTGATAATGCGGTTCCATCAGGCTTACTAATAGACAATATTCAAAAGAATGGGCAGCTAGTAATTGGGTTCGAAAGCGGTTCTCTTGAGGGTCTTCAGTTTATTGGAAACGTCGCCGTAGTAGGAAAATCTGGCTCTATTGACCCAACACAAGGGAACTTCCAATCATTCCTTCTAGCTGGCGCTACTCCAGTTTCTCAGATTGAGAGTTTTCTGGGTGTCGATTTCGGCACTCTTAGTTTTGGAGGGGCTGTAAATCCAACTTTTGGCTCTGCTATAGGCGCGTTTGTTGATGTTGTTCCTGGAGATAACATCACTTTTGACTTCGATTTCCTTGATGCTGAGTCAGCTGGAGGCAATGCATTTAATTTCTTTAAAGATTTTGCTTTCGCAACTTTTGGGGAACAAGGCGTTGACAAAATCGTTGGCACAAATGGTAATGATGTTCTTCAGGGTACAGATAAAAATGATGTTATAGAGGGTCTTGCTGGAGCCGATGTCATTGATGGAGGTGCGGGTAATGATATTATTCTGGGTGGAACAGGCTCAGATACAATGGATGGTGGAGCAGGAACAGACACTCTTTCATTTTTTGATTTATCAGCAAGCGTAAACGCTAGCCTTTCATCTGGCTCTGCAACCAGTGGCTCTGATACAGATAGTTTACAAAACTTTGAGAATCTACTTGGAACATCAGCAAACGATATACTTACTGGAGACGGAAATGCTAATTCTTTAGATGGCTCTTCAGGCAATGATACCTTGACAGGTAATGCAGGGAACGATGAACTTATCGGAGGGCCGGGAGCAGATACTCTTATAGGTGGCGATGGAACCGATACCGCTAATTTTGCAGCAGAAAATGCCGTTACTGTTAGCCTAAGTGCTGGAACAGCGACAATAGGTAGTGTTGTTGATACATTAAGTAGTATTGAAAATATTATAGGTAGTGCCTTCGATGACACCATTGCTGGGACTTCGGGCGTAGAAACAATTACTGGTGGCTCGGGTAGCGATACTTTAACTGGGGGAGGTGGTGGAGATACTTTTTCTTATACTAACTCTGGAGAAGGTGCTGGAATTAACTCTAATTCCACACTTAGTGGAACTATTCTTGCAACAGATGGAGTAGACGAAATTACTGATTTTGTTAGTGGAACTGATAAAATAGGTATTGCTTCAGGATTTAATATTCAGTCGATAATAACTTCTGGAAGCCAACAAAACTTTTTTACAACAACATCATACAACGGTACAAACTCTGGGGCTGCCCCTGGGATTGATCACCTAATATTTGATACTACTGCAGATGTATTGATCTATGATGACGACGTTAATACTGTTGGGTATACAATATTAGCTGAAACGGATAACGTAACAGTATTATCTACTGATATTTCAATAGTATAACCTGTTTACCAAGACTCTAGAACAGTCAGAATATTTTCATTTAAAAATAATTCTTTGGTAATATTCTATGGTATTTACTTCTATGAATTCTTCTATTTCCACTGACTCGCAGAATACCAACCCTTGGGGTTATCATCTAATATTGGACTGCATGAAGTGTAATATAGCTTCTGTAACCTGTCCTGAACGTATTAAAGATTTTTGTAATGATCTTATTAATAAAATAAAAATGAAACCTTTTGGCGAACCAATCATACATCGCTTTGCAGAACACAACTCTGAAGCTGCAGGCTACTCTCTAATACAATTAATTGAGACTAGCAATATAAGCGCACATTTTTCTGACCTTACAGGGGATGCATATATAGATATATTTTCATGTAAGTCATTTGATGAAAAGGCTGCCAAACTAGTCGTTAAAAAACATTTTCAGCCCGTTAATATAAAAGTTCTTTTCATATCAAGAAATGCACGAAATTAATAAGTAATTTTAAAGAAATATCCATTCTTTTATTTTACTATTATGAACCCCAAGTCTATTATTAAAGGGCGAGGTGCACAGCGTAATGAACACAATCGTTTCTTCCAGAATCAACACGAAATTCGTGATGAATTTCTCGAATATTGTAAAAAAGAAGGCGAATTACCTGATAAAAATAAA
>Ga0114933_10004379_pt1 | contig 13256 bp, 23 predicted proteins | sample 4SBtaG_FD_89691 | JGI IMG/M metagenome (GOLD analysis project Ga0114933, IMG submission 89691) | Deep subsurface microbial communities from Kolumbo volcano to uncover new lineages of life (NeLLi) - 4SBTROV12_W25 metaG | ecosystem: Environmental > Aquatic > Marine > Volcanic | place: Kolumbo...
GTCCAATTAGTAGCTCTATTTTTTAAAAATTCTTTATTCATATCACATAAGCATCCTAAAGAATGTGCCATCTTTGCACCATCCAAGTGTGAAACAACACTTTTAATTGCATCATGAGTATGCCCATAAATAATATTAACTCCCAAATTTTGGACATGAGACCTTGTATGGTTAATACCAGACCAATGACCCCCATGGTATGCATACAGTTTACTATTAAGAATTTTAAATTCAAGACCATAATCATACCACTTGTAACCACGTTCTTTAATTCGTAATACTTTTTTACTTCCATATTCTGTTAGATAAGGATTTTCTTCTACAAAGTTATCAAACCAAACTTCATGATTGCCTTGTGCAAATAGTTTTGTTTTAACATTTGTTTTATCTAATACCTCATCAATCCTATCAAAATGTTTATTTACTTCCTTAACTTCTTTTTTAATAGAAGGTAGTTGATATTCTAAAGGAGGTCTTTTCTTTTTTTTCCACATCCAATGTGAAACTGAACTTCCTTCAGCAATATCTCCTATACAAAGAAAAGCAGATGGTTTAACTATTTCCAATACTTTTAAAGCACACCTAAATGCTTTTTCATCATGTAGTGGAAAATGTAAATCAGGAAATATTACAACTTGTTCTACAGCCTTCATACATCTCTGATTTCAAAATGAGGTAGATCGTCAAAGTTATTATCTTTAACTTGGGTATCCATATCCCAATCTCCTCCCCATCTGATTTTTAATCCCATTTGATAAGCTATACCTACAACATAACCTGCAAAGTATGTAAACCTTTCTCTATCATTCCAATCAATTGGATAAGGTGCTACGTCCACTGCTTTACTTGGTGTTGCATTATGATTACCTTTGGGATATTTCAGCTTTGATTTTCCTTCATTAAATAATTTGTTTTGCCTATCTTTACTTCTATGACCTTCAATAATTGTACAGTCAAACTTTTTTACTACACGTAAAAACAAATCTTGTAAACGTTTATCACAAGTCTCTAGTTTAGATAAAGATTTTTTACTAAATCTAGGCATTACTTTTCCTTAGTAAGAACACTTTCTAATACTTCACTTACTGTGCTCCATACTGCTTTCAAAATTTTTTCTTCTGTTTTCTCATTGATAATAGGAATATTAATATTTTCATTTAACTTTTTAATAACCTGTTTTTCAACTTCTTCATCAGTAATGTAATTAAGAATTAATTTACCTACGTTCATGCTCCAGCCTTTCTCTTTTGTTTGCTACCACGACCATTACCTATCTTTGCTTCTATATAGTTTAATTGGTCAGTTACTTCATCATTAAGTTCTTTAAATTCATCTTTCATACTATTCTTAGAATCTATTAACTTTATTATTATACTTTCAAGCCTATCTAATTTTTTAGTAAGCTCTCCAGTCATCCACTTAAATACGGTGAATAAAAGCACAGCAGCTAAACCTGCGAAACCTAACTCAGCTAATCCTTCCATTCCATTCATTATTAATACCTAGAACTAACTTTCTTAGCATTAGTTCCTTTTTTAGTTTTCATTTTAGGTCTAGAACTTTTTTTCATTTTAGACTTTTTAGGCTTTTTACCAGCGTTCATTTTTCCATACGCCATTTTACTTTCTCCTTTTCTTAGCTTGTTTAACACGAGATTTTTCTACTGCTTTTAAATTTATTTTTTTACCTGCTTTATATAGCTTTGCAGTTCTTTTTATTTCTGCTGCTTTTTTCTTAGGGTTCTTAGAACCTTTAGTGTACTTAGCAGGAACTCCATATTTATATGGTTGCTTCCTTTTACTTTTTCTTTTTTGTTTTTTTCTTTGCACCTTTTCTCAAATCTGTATCATGTTTTCTACTACCTTTAATAAAAGAATTTACTCTACCCATAGCCCATGCTGCCATAGGTACATTTCTACTACCACCAGAAAGATATGCAGCTTGACCTCTTTTATATACTTTTTTTAAAGTACCAAGAGCTATGCCAGAACTTTTAGCTTTACCAGCTAGTCCTTTACCACCACTACTTTTTTTCTTTACTGGCTTTTTCTTCTTTTTCTTTACTGCCACTACATTCTCCATCTTCACAACAATCTGATAAAGCTTGTTTATATCCAAGCAATTGATTTTGTTCTGCACTTAATGCAGCTATTTGTTGTGGTATTTCTTTTAAACGATTATCAATACTTTCTTTTGTTAATGCCATATTATCCTCTATTTTTTCTTTTTAGACCTAGTTTTTTTAGCTTTGTTTCTTTTACTTATTGCTTTTGCTTTCTTTTTAGCATCAGCTTTACTACTTGCACCCCAAGCATTTAAAGATAATAAAAGTCTAGTTTTTTCTCTCTTACCAGTCTTTTTATTTACCTTATACTCAGGACCTTTAGCTCCACCCATTCTAGCTAAGAAAGATGCTCTTCTAGGATTATCACCACTTTTAACAGGTGCTTTTAATGTACCACCTTTATAAGAAGCTCTACCCTTAGCATTTAATCCACCCTTTGGATTCTTACCTGCTTTTCTTTGCCATGCTGGAGTTTTAGCCATTAGTATAATTTCCAATCATTTGCTAAGTTGTTCCAATCTTTGTATCTAGTTTTATTTGTATCTTTTTTTACAATTTCAAACTGCTCATGTGTATAACACCAAAGCCTTGTAGAATCTTGGTTAAACAAAACATTTCTATTATAAAAATGACCTTTACCATTTTGATCCCTTAGTATATCTATATTACCTGCCCCATTACAACTTAAAGATAATAGAATAAGTATAGATAATCTTTTAAGCATTTTCAAGAGCAGTAACCTTAGTGCTTAATTCTTGAATAGCTTTAATCATTGGAGCAATAAACTCTGAATATCTTAATCCTAGATTACCACTTCCTCCATTAGCAGATGGGTCTATATATCCAGCAAAGTCTTTTGTTGCTACAGAAAGTTCATCTAATGTTGTTTTAACATCTTGTGCAATTAAGCCATAATGTTTTCTAGTATGAACAATTTCAGCGTGTTTTACATCACCAGCTTTTTTATTATCATCACCTGTTGGTTCGCCATCTTCATATTTTTGCTCAGGAGTATTTTTCCATTTATAACTTTTAGGTTTTAATTTATTAATAAAAGATAACCCTAAAGATGAATCAGCAATATTTTCTTTTAAATCTTCATCAGAGGTTTGTATTGTATTATTAGTAGCATAAATATCATTCCACCTATAACTACCTGTTCCTAAATTTTTAGCATCATCCGTATTTGGATACCATTGAGTTCCATCCCAAATAACATTTTCACTTTGAGCGTGAATATAATTACTAGATGAAGCTATACTAAAAAGACTTACACTAGTTCCGTATATATATTGATGATCAGCAGTATCATAAAAATATAATCTTCCTGACCCTGCTGATGAACCAATTCTTGGTATTAACAAATGATTATTAGAATACATACACAATACTTCAGTATGTGAATTATCTGCATCAGTTGTAAAAAACTTTAAATCTGTTCCATTTTCACTTGCACTCCATCCAGCAGAACAAATAGCTTGTATTGATGCACCTACAATAAGATTGTTTGAAGCATCTTCTGCTCCTAAAAATTCAATTAATCCTAATCTGTGAGTGTCTGACATAGCAGCCCCATCATCTGTTATAAGCTGTAAACCAGCTCCTGTACCTGTGCCACTACCTGTTGATGTTTGTATTTTAAACCCAGGATTTGCTAATGCACCAATAATACCTGCACTTGTAGTTGCAAGTTGTAATGCAAAAGTAGTATCATTTTTACCATCTTTTACATTAACTAAATTAGCACCATCACCTCCATCTCTATCTACATGCAATAGTTGGTCATAACTATCTGCTATTGTTTGTCCTGTTAAAGCTCCCATATCTAAATCTCCTTATACTGATTGTTCCCAATTATTGTTTTGATTTTGCCATAGGTCCACATGTGTTTCCCAGAAACTTTTAAGTGAAGCTATAGATTCTTCTAAAATTGTTTTAAGTGTGTTTGTTATTCCTAATCTAGGCATATTACGGTGCAAAGTAAATAATTACTTTGTCTCCTGCTGTTTGTAATGTTAGGTTTAACCATCTACCATATATAGTTACACCTTTAGGAAAGGTATCACTATTTGCAACAGTTGCACCATTTGTGCCAGGTGCTGCTGCAGTTGTTCCATAATGGAAACTTGTTGATTCAGGTGTAAGAGTACCAAACTCTACATCTGTTAACATTGTTATAGCAACAATAACTGAACCTGTTGGTGGTGTATATGCACTTGTAGTATCTGTGTATGATGCTCCAGTTTGACCTAAAGCAATATTTTGTGCTTCAACTACTGTGTAATTTTGAGCTGAACTTTTTCCAATAGCCATTTTTTTTCTCCTTGTTTATCGTATGCCTTTCCGTGCAAGAAATTTCACATGGGCATATCGTATTAACTTGCTTCTGTATATTCAGATGTTTCTGTCATAGTAGTTGTTGATACGACAACTTCTGTTATAGTTGCTGTAGATATTACTACTTCTGTCATTCTTCATCTCTATCTCTTGTGCTATGTACTGTTGGTTCAAAGCCTTGTAATTTAATAACTGTCTTTTGAACTCTACCAGTATTAGCATATCTTTTTCCTTCTATAACGCCTAAATTGTATTGACGTTCCCAATATGTTGCAGTTGTTAAAGTATCTGGATTTAATTCATATCCTCTTTGTATAGCTTTAGCTACAACTGCATGTCTAAATTCTTCTGGAATATCTGGTTCTTCAGTATATCCTGTTGTTGTATTTGTAGTTCCTGTATCAGCAGAAACAAATTTATTAGGTCTTTTAACTGCAAATATAGTTACAGTTTTAACTTCACTTGGTGAATTATAAGTTGTAGCTGTATCACCAACAGATCGTGCAACGATTGCTATTGCATCTCTCTCTACATAATATGCATAACTACGTTGACTACTTGGCATTTTTGTGTTTCATCATTACAGAAAACTTAGCTGCTTTAGATGCTCCTTTGTGTGGTTTATAACCACCTGCTGGATTCTTCATTAACTTGTATGTAGTCTTTCCTGTTTTCATCCAATGATAACCTTTTGGGGCTGGTACTGATTTCATCATGTTATATCTCTCTTTTCTGGTCTAGTTCCTAATCTTGGAATATCATATCCGTCATAATCTACTGAAATTATTTCTATTATATCATCAGACAAACCATAATATCTTTGGTCTGCTACTGTACTAAATGTAAAAGCACCTTCTTTAATTCTTGTTTTTCTAGCAAAATCATCCATAGCTTGATTTAAAAATAATCTAATTTGGACTTCACTAAGTGTAGGATGGTGTTGTCTTACCATTTCTATCATTTGTTTTTGTGTCATAGCCATTTATTTTTGACCTCTAATTCTTTGTAACTCAGCACGATAATCTTGTTCTAAATTCTGTGCAGAGGCTAAAGTTGCATTTTGTAATTCTATATCTTCATTAGCATTTTCTTCAGAAGATAATTTAACCATAAATTTAGCAGAAGCTCCTAATACTACAGCATACTCAGCACTACTTGGAAAATTATTTATAGAAGTTGTAGTACTTACATTACCACTACCATCAAAATCTGAAGGATATGCAAAACTTAATATCTCACCTTTTTGACTTGATGTAGGTGTATCTAATATAAATAAACTACTACCTTTATAATAAAATACTGGGTCTCTATCTTGAGTAGCATCAGCATAATAGATAGAGCCTGAATCAGCAATTCTAGCAGATTGTCCATATGGTACTTCATTAGCATAAAAACCATTTCTACTTACAGACAATATTCTACTATCACTTATACTAGTTGGGTTACTAGTAACTTCTGTAAGTGTAGCATTTTGAATAAGATTTTTTCTAGGTAAAGTATCAGCTACTTCTCTTGCTGTAGATAATAACATATCATCTAATGCATCAGTATCTGTTATTGTTCTTCCTACTAAATCTTCTACTTGTACTTTAAATGTTGACATTTTTTCTTTCTAACAGATTTGGGGTAAAACCTTTATACGTCTTACCCCTAGTTCTGCTTAACTATTTATTATCCACTTGAACTAGCAGCATTATCAGCAATTGCAAACATAGTAACGAAATAATTAGTTCCATCACAAATTATGTCTACTCTTTCACCAACTTCAGCATTACTAGCAACAAATGTTACTTTATCTGCAGCATCAATAATTGTATTAGTATCTCCAACCTCTACACCTACCATTACATCAGCAGTACCACCAATGATGTCAAAATTGTTTGCACCTTTAGTACCTAAAACAAAAGTACCAGTCCAACCTTTTGCATCACCAACAGCAGGTAATGTAATGTCATATGCACCTGCTTGAGAACAAACAAAAATTTTGCCTGTATCTGCAGGGGATAATGATTGTGTAGCTGCTAAAGTTTTGATTGCAGCATTTGTTCCTCCGATAAACGGTCTAGCCATAGTTTACCTCCCTTAATCTGTTATTGTAAATAGTTTATGGGATTCTACTAAGGTTATACCAATACCTTCATCAGACATATATTGATCCTTTACTCCATCAAATGCATCATCAGTTTTGATGTTTGTTTGATAGACTGGTGGTCTATATACAGCATGAAAAAGGTTTTCATCAGATACGATAAGCATTTGCTTATTATGTGGTCCTCTAAGAACTGGTGTTGGAATTAACATAAGAACTCCATGAGGAGATTCTAATTGTCTGTAGTTAAAACCATATGAACTTCTTTCAGTTGGTCCTAAGTTTACTGTCCAACCTGAGTTACCAGCAATACCAGAAGAACCATCTATTTTAGAAAAATAGCTCATTGCACCTCTACCACAGAAAGCCATTTTCATACCTTCTTCAGGAACATATTGGAAAACTTTTTCCATATCATCCACGAAGTTAGTATATGAATATGTAGCTTCTGAAATAGTAAAGATATTTTGGTCATCACCTGAACTTGCACCATGGTCTTCAATTGAAGTTATGATACCATTAGTACTACGTACTGTGTTACCACTTGCATCTGTAATTCCTGAATCAGCAAAAGTGTCTCCACTTCCTGATGGACCTCCATCACCAAGGTTTGTACCTTCAGCACTTACTCCAAATAAGAAAGCTCTTTCCTTTTGAATTTTATGCTCTTGTGCTTTTTGCATTCTAAGTCTTGCCAACTCAGAAGATTCTCCACGTAGAGCAGCAGCTTCTAAAGTACCTGTAATTTCTAAAGGTGTTTTAAAAATTTGTGTACTATTATAAACTACTTTTAATTCATCAGACCATGCTTCAGGAGAAGTTGTACCTTCACCATGTGCATTACCTACTACTACAAAAACGTCATTATCAGCAACGTCTAAAGCAGATGTCCTGTCTATGTTTTTGTATTTAATAGATGAAGTAGATACAGCAGTTGTAACTAATGCATGTCCTCTTTTTGTAGTTTTAGTTGAATCAAAAACTTCACAAACTAAACCTAACCAAGAGCCATCAACAGAACTTGCTAGTCCTACGATACCATCTACATCAGTTGCATCAGATTCTGAATCACCTGCAGCTAAACTTCCTGGATTTGAAGCAGCAGAAAACTCTTGCTTTTGCCAAGGGTTTCTATGCTCGAACATTTTGAAAACTGGGTCTGTTGGTGTTCTTTGCTCACGATTGGCTACTACAGTTGTAAAAGGTGTTACATCTGTCCATAGTTCTTTTACTACATCTGGACTAATGTAAAAATCTCGCCTATCAGTAAACAATACACCAGAACCACTAAGATTTTTTGCAGCCATTTGTATTATTTCCTTCTTTTATATGATTTGCTAAGAAGAGCTTGATTAAACATAGCTTCATCATCCATCTGAGGCTGTGGAGTTCCAGAAGCAACAGCTGTTGTTGTAGGAACTTTTAATGCTTCATTTTGATTTTGAATAGCTTGTTTTTTTTGCTCTACTTGTTGTTGTTGAATTCCAGGAGATTTTTGAATATTGTATAGTTTTACAAGTGTGTCCATAGTAATGTTATTTGGGTCTTGAGCCCAGCTAACAAAGTCAGCAGCTTTCATTTGGTCAAATCCATAACTATTTTGTACTTGATTATACGCTTGATTAACCATTTGTTTTTCTTGTTGCTTAGCAAAATTAATTTGTTGTTGTTTTTGCCTAGCAGTTTCAAGATTTTCAACATAGTCTAAACGTGAATCTCTATACTGGTCATACTTTATTCTATACTTAAACGAATCACTCTCTGGGTCATTATATGCATCAACCTCATTATAGGAAATTGGTTTTTCTGGTTTGATTGGCTCTTCAAGTGAATCAGAACGTAGCCTATTCTGGGATTCATTGGAGACTGGTGCATTTTGATTAACTTGTGCTAAAGCTTGTTTATATCTTTCAGCTTCTTGCATAGCCATCATAGCATCATTCTTTGCCTTATCAGTTTGTGATTGCCAATATGCCATCCTATCTGGGTCATCTTTTGCAGATACATTATTTTGTGCCTCAGCAACTGGACTGGCTTGTTCAGTTTGAGGTTGTTCATTATTTTGCTCTAAAGGAGCTTGAGTAATTGATGGCTCAGGTTGTGTTGTATCTGCAGATGGATTGTCGTATAAAAACATTCCTTCTTCTACACTAGATACCTTTGCATCAGCATTACTTTGTTCTGTTTGTTCCATTATTCCTCCAATGGTATTATTCTATCGTTTGTAGGTTCTTCCTCAGCAACGACACTTTTTATCTTTTTTAACTCATCTTTGCTACGAGCATCATATAGCTTAGTTGCCATATCTGCTCTATTAGCTGATGATTCTAGTTGAGTTTTAAATTTCTCAACTTCTACTCTCTGCCTAGCGTGAATACTTTCACGTTGTGCAGTTTGCAAGTCTCCTTGCAAGTCTTTAATTTTCTTTCTTTGTGAATTTACTTGATTCATTAATTCTTGTATTTGACCTTTTCTATTAAGAACGTCTTCTACGTTTGCAACATCAGTTTGTTTAAGAACTTCTACTTGGTCTATGATACCAGTTTTATAAAGTTCCATATAATATTCAAAACGTGCATATCTATTAGATGGTAAAGTAGAACCAGATACTACAACAACGTCATATTTACCAACTGTTACGTCATTTAGCTTTCCTAGGAACTCGCCTGAGACTTCATCATATATTGGTTCATTTAATCTTACTTGCTTTGGTTTATGGTTGGGTTGTAATAATCTTATTACTTTTAAGTTTGTATAAGTAGCTTGTATATATTGAACTACAATTTTAGCTAACTCGTTTACTGCACCTTCTATATCATCACGTTTTGATTTAATTCTTCTTTGCCCATATTCATCAATTGCTAAAGTACCTTTATAGGTTTGTGGCATTTGACGAGTATCTCCTTGCATTAATGCATATATACCTAATATTCTTTCTATATCTGATTTTGCATCTGCTTCATTTTTATATAATTCATTAGGTAAAGGAACTGGACCTGCAACTATTGGTTGTCCTAACTCTGGGTCAAACTCTATTACAGCAGTACCTGCTCTACCCCACTCTTCTTCTAATTGCTTTCTATTCATAGAACCTCTTGGTATAAGAAGTTTTACATTTGTAGAAGAAGATGCATGTGCAACTATAAGTGATCTAATTTTATTTATGTATGATTGTAATCCTTTTACCATTCTTACATCACTTTGTGGATAAGGATTTCTATTATGATTATTCATCATAGTAACAATTGGATAATCTTCTAAAGGTAAGATAGCATCAAATAATAATTCACCACCTGCTGACACTACTTGTCTAATTCTATTCATTTCAAATTCAGTAACTAATATATCACCAGTATTAATTAAATCATTAAATGTTACTTCTTCTATAGTAGTAGTACTATTTTCTACACTTAATGGTGTTTCTTCACCTTGCATCATTACTTGTGTTTGAGTTATTGGGTTTATCATTAAATGAAAAGTATTACCAAATTCTTTTTGAATACCTTCATATTGTTTTACTTCATTTTCATCTGTAATAATTTTATCTCTTTCAAAATTAGATACTTTAAATGCTTTTTTACTTTTATAAATTTCATACTCGTCTGGTGATAAAACTTTTTCTGCATTTATATTAGGGTCAAATGTTCTAAAATAAGGAATACGTAATTTAGTATATCTTTCTATTACTTCTATTTGCCTCTCATCCCTATTATTCATATTATAACTATTTATTTCATTTTTAGAAATAACTTGGTCTTCAAGACCAAAGTTAATAGTTTCAACAGTAGGAGCTACTTGACTTTCGTTAGCATTTTGAATAATACTTTCAAACTCAGGATACATTTCTATTAATGTCATTTCAGAGAAAAGACGTGAGATAATTATATTTGAAGCATCTCTTGAGAAAGGGTCAGTCGAAGAGGGGCATATATATAAATCAAGAGGGTCTATTGCTTTTATAAATATCTCACCTTTTCCATAATCAGCATTTGGGTTGCTATATGCTAAAAGCGCACCCATGCCTTTTACATAGTAATCATCAATTGCTTGTTTTAATTCTGTATTTCCAGAAGATTGCTCCCATACCCAGCTCATTAAATCAGACATTATCTGTCCTGTTTTAACATCACTAGATTCTCTTCCAGTAGATTGAAACCTTGGTGAGTTTGCAGTTAACATAGCTTTAGCTTGTTCTACTGCAGGGTAGATAACATTTACGACTAATGGTTCTTGAGCTCTTTTACGTAACTCGTTAACCTGTTCTTTAGTCCATTGCATACCATTTCTGTATTCGTTATCTTCAGTTGCTTGTCTAGCCCACTTAGTACGAACAGAAGCGTACTCCGTTAAGAGTTCTTCATTTCTCTTTACTTCTGGATGTTTCTCTGCCATAGTGTTATCTATAAGTTATAAAGTAATTTAATACCAAAAAGTTTCAAGAAACCATCCAATCTTTAGTTTTTTTTGCAAAACTAGTAGTGGAGTGATGATTTTGATTAATAATTTTTTTATTATGAGGTGGATAATTATGTTTAGTTGCATAATACAACCCATCAAGTAAATCATCATGTTTACCTCTAGGAAACATTAATAACTCATCTTTTAATTCATTCATAGTTTCTTGTATGTAAATCTTTTTTTGTGCAAACCATGGTTGCATTGTTTCCAATCTTGATGATTTGCTATTACGTGGAGTTTCTTTTATTTCAAGTCCAGGTATAAATAAACCTTCTTCTTCTGCTCTTTGACGTAGATAATCTCTTAACATCTCTTGGTAACCTACTGATTCTATTCTAGTCTTCATTGGTTTATACTTTTTAAAGTATTGTATAATATGGTCAGCTAGTTCCATAGGTGTAGACCTTTTTCTATAGTAGGGGAGTACGTATTTGTTATTTTTAGAATCTACAGCAACAACGACTATTGTGGAATAGTCAGCATGTTTTTTTACAGAACTAGCTGGGTCAATTCCCATAAATATATTTACTGGTATTGTTTTACCAGATTCAAACTCTAAGCAATGTTCATCTTCTATAAACTTAAAATTACCATTATAATGTTGTATATAGTTTTCTTTAAACATTTGGTCTTCATCACCTATAATCTCACATTGATATTCACGATAAAAAGAAGATACTCTACCAATAGAATCTAAAGATTTCTTTTCAGCTAGTAGTTTTTCTTTAGACCACATATTTTCCCACAATGCACTTCCATCATCTTGTAGTGCTTTATATCTTTTAGAAATCCAACCATCAGTCTTACATAATGTTTCCACCATGCAGCGTTGATGTTGAGGTGTACCTATAATAGCAAGTCTACCACGTTTTGCATCTAATGAAGGAACTAAACTTTGTAATAGCCAACGTAAGTTATACTCCATAGCTTCAGATGTTTTAGTGTTTACCATGTCTTCGGGATCATCTAACACAACTAGTGTTGGTCTTTGGTTACCATGTTTTAGTCCAACTACCTGCTGTCCAGTACCTCTACACATAATCATAGTATCATCTTTTAATACTACCTCAGTACGTGCCCATTGTTTAGCAGAATGTTGACCCCAATACCCATATATACTTCTAAGCTCTGCACTATACTCTAATGCATTTTTAATTGTTTGTAATAATCTAACTGCATGTCCTTCTGTCTTAGATGACAGAACTATAAACTTTGGTCCTTCTTGTGTAAGCATATGCCATATAGGAAATACACATGCAATCAATGATGACTTAGCATGACCTCTAGGTGCTATTATATTTAATTTATTGTTATTTGAATCTTGTAATAAACTTGCAATCTCATAATGAAATGGTGGAGATTCAGTAGAAAACATATTAGGAAAACAGATTTTACCAAATAAAATTATATCTGAAGCTAATTTTTCTCTTATCTGTAGATTCTGCATCAAACCTCAGTTTTTCGTTGAGCAATCATTTTCTTTTCTTCTGTTTCAATCTTATCTGCTATCTGATTAGTCATATCTATCTGCAATGTGTCTGTTGTTATCTTTTTATTAGGCTTCATTTCTAATATATCTACTAAATTCTCTGCCGCACGTAGCATATTAGCAACATCTTCCTTATTTTCTGCTATACCTATAGATTTTTTAATAACATCTAGTACAAATCCTCTATTTATACCTTTAGATGCTAGAACTTCCTTCATCTTTTCTTCTACCATACGTTTCACTACCTTTTCTTTAAATAATCTTTTAACTGTAGCAGCAGGAGCTTTCTCATCTCCTCTATATATTGTACCTATTTCATTCCAGTCTACTTTTTTACCTGAAAATATTTTAGATACATATGCATTTACAGCATTCTTTGTACGAGTTTTACCTGCTTCACGTTCTTGCCACGTTCTAGGCTTTACCATAGAGTATATACCTGCAGCTTTATTAGGTTCAAATAGTAATTTAGAGTTTTTTGACACCCATTGTAGACCACAAGTAAGTTTTATCAAACGTTTTACTCTACCTTTTGCATCTTTGTACGTTGTCTTAGCTAAACATTGTGCTACATATCCATCATCTGTTTCTGCCCAACCATCTTTCCATGCTTTCTTCCAATGTACAGAGTAAGGATGGTCATCATCTTTTTTAAATATAGTAAACTTCTGTACTTTTCCGTCTATTCTTCTTGTTATTGTTTCCATGTATGTAGGGATTAATATATATATTACTTATATATCACTAGTAATACATAACCTATGTATTACATTACTAATTTTTTTCATTATTCTTCTTTTGTTGTAACTTTTGCTTCA
>Ga0114933_10004382_pt1 | contig 13254 bp, 13 predicted proteins | sample 4SBtaG_FD_89691 | JGI IMG/M metagenome (GOLD analysis project Ga0114933, IMG submission 89691) | Deep subsurface microbial communities from Kolumbo volcano to uncover new lineages of life (NeLLi) - 4SBTROV12_W25 metaG | ecosystem: Environmental > Aquatic > Marine > Volcanic | place: Kolumbo...
ACGAATTTAAGATAATCGTGTATGCCATTTTCATGTATATCATCTAGATTTGAGGCTTTTCTATAAGTTCTTTCAAAAGGTTCGTTTGACTCTAAAAATCCATATTTTCTTTTTACTAATTTAATATGCTCATTAGCTTCCCAATAAATATAGTTTGCAATATATATTCCTCTAACACCAACTTTATCGATCTCATCATCGGAAGGGTATATCCATGGATCCATTTCTTTTTTAGATAAATTTTCTCCAAATTTACCTGCTATTTCTAACATGTGAGACCAATCATAACCTCTTCCTCCATGTTCTAAACGATCTCGAAAACTAAACTCTATAAAATCGTCATGACTAAACATGCCACCAAGATCTGATCTACCGTGCTCACCCCAAATAATTAATGGTATATTTTTTTCAACAGCAACTTTTATAGGATACGTAAAAATACCCAAGTGTGCATGCCAATTCATGTCACCCATCACTAGCATGCCTAATCTATTAAGTTTTTTTAACGTTTTAATAGCTGGCGTAAAAAAAATATGGTCAAAACCAAAAGCCTCTCTCATTTTTTGAACATTTTTAAGACCGGTATTACTATAATTGTTTGGATTATAAGTTACTAAAAGAGCGTTATATCCAAGCTCTTTTATAATATGCGCTTGAAAAAAACTGTCTTTTCCTCCACTGACAGGAATAATACAATCGTAAAGTTGATTTCCTTTATTTTCGTATTTTTTAAACAGATCTAATAATTGTTTTTTTCTTTCGGAATAATTTATTTTATTTTTTTCTTTTGAAACTGAACACCCGCTACAAACAAAATTTTTATTGAAACTAAGTGTTACAGCAGAATTGCTCGGATAAACACACTGTGTGCAATAATGTATTTTGGGTTTTTTAATATTTGCTAAAATTTTTTTATCTGACATTTATATTAAAATCTTTGAGCTCCCTTTTAACCATTGGGTAAGATCTTTCTTTATAATTAAAATAGTTACCTGCAGCTATGGCTGACAAACCTTTTATTTTGACGGCTTCCAAGAAGTGTTCTACGGATCCTGCGCCTGAACATGCAATAACTGGTATATTAACCGAATTGACTACTTTTCTAATATTATTTAAATCAAAACCTTTTTGCATTCCATCCATTTCAATATTTTGTATAAAAAATTCACCAACACCCAGTTTTTCAATTTTTTTTATAAAACTAATTAATTCTATATTTGTATTTTCCTGGCCAAAGTTTTTAAAAACTATTAACTTCTTATTTATAATTTTATAGTCTATAGAGGCTACAACTGCTTGGGATCCTATTTCTGAAATTATTTTTTTTACTATATTTAAATCTTTATATAAAAGGCTATTAATAGTTATTTTATCTGCTCCTGCTCTAATCCTGCTTACAGCATCATCTACACTTTTAATACCTCCGCCGAAAGTAAGCGGCATAAAACAAACTTTACTTATATCTTTGATAATTGACATTATGTTGTTTTTGGACTTTACGAGAAGATCATCTCTGCCCAAATCATAATTATCATTCCTGGTAATATCAATATATATAAGTTCATCAACATTATAATCGTTAAGTCTTTTGGCCTGTTCTATAACATTTCCTATGAATTGATGTTTGTGAAAATTTTGACTTCTTACAATCAGTCCATTTTTTATAAACAGAACAGGAATAATTCTTAATATTTCTTTCATTTAAATTGCTAAAAAATTATTTAATAGTTGCAAGCCATTTTTTTGACTTTTTTCTGGATGAAATTGCGTAGCAAAGATATTTTCTTTTTCTACAATACAATCAAATTGATCTATATAATTTAGTTGAGCAACAGTATTAATTTTTTTTTTAGAATAACAAGCGTATTTATGAACAAAGTAAAAAATTGGTTTTTCATTAAATTTATTTATTAAAAGACTTTTTTTAATAATCTCAATTTCTCTCCATCCTACATTTGGTACTTTAAACTTTTTATTGGGTATTAATTGTTCAACTTTTCCATTAAGTACTCCAAGACCATTTGCCCCTCCATCTTCTGTACTGTGTTTATATAAAAGCTGCATACCAAGACAGATTCCTAGAAAAGGTTTTTTTTTATCTGCGATAAAATCTTTTAAGGGATCAAATAAATCTTTTTTTTTTAAATTTATTACGGCTTTTTTAAAACTGCCAACTCCTGGTAGAATAACTTTATCAACTTTATTTAAACTTTTTTCATTATTAATTATTTGATAATTATAATTAAGTTTGCTGACTGCATTTGCAATTGAACTAATATTACTTAAGCCGTAATCAACTATGCCTATCACTTATTTGTCCATTCATTTGATTTTTTAATAATTTTTTCCAATATGAAAAATTATCTTCTTTTTCCATAGAACAATATTCAGTAAATAAATTGCGAACATCTTGTACGTTTTTACTATTCCACCATTCTAATGGGCAATCCCAGATCTCATTTATATGTTTTGACGCTGCATAAGGACTATTAAAAAAAATTTGATTTTTTATAAATAAATTTAGAAGTTTTGTTAATTTAGAGTCCATGTTTAGTATTTTTCTGTCAAATAATATTATCGTTGGTATACCTTTTTTCATTGATTGGTAAAACGTAGTTTCTAAAGATGTATTAATTATTAACTTTGATCGATTTATATCTTCTTGAAACTTTTTTTTATTAGATACATGTTTCTCTCCAAAATCTAATGCATACTTTTTTCTTAAATTCCATTCGTCATGTGGATGTGCTCTAAATATAAGATTTTCTTTTATGTTGGGTAAAAGTTTTTGTGAAAATATTTTCCAAATTTGATAATCTTTTAGTATTTGACCTGTAATTGGTCCAGTTTGCAATCTATTACAATATATTCCGGCATGGTTAGCTAGGAGTAAAATTTTGTTTCCAATGTTTTTTTTTAATATCTTTTTTTTTTTTAAGTCAATATTTATTGGTACCTGAATACTATTTTTAAAATCATACTGATTCCAGGTTAAAAAAAGATCTGCAGTTTTTTCTAAATTTCCAAAATATTCACTTTTTTCCCACGAGCCTCCATGTTCACATAAAATATATTTTTTTCCTTTGCTAACCTGATTGGCAGTCCAAATTTTAAAAAGATCGTTACCTTCGTGGCCTGATGCTGTAAATATAATTTCAGCTTTTCCATTTATTTTTTTAGACTTTTCTAAAAGTAATTTATAACCCTCCATGTATGATACTGGCATTAGTTTAAAAAGAAATTTTTTATAGAAATTTTCAAATTCATTTTTTGATTGAAGTTCTAATTCAATTTGATCCCTATTTTGAGGATTTGGCATATTTATTTTTTCATTAAACTCGCCAAAATACCTTGGACTTTCTCCCAAACTGAGTGATAACAAAATTTTATTTAAAAAACCAAAATAAGATTCATATAAAATAATTCTTGATCTTCTAGAAAATTTTTTAATCAAAAAGTCAAAAAATTTTAATAAAAAATTAATTTTTACTTTATTATCGTTGTGATAATTTGCTATATACTTACTAATATTCTCTTTTTTATTTTTATTAATTATTTCAATTTTAATTTTTGATGCATAATAGAACTTTATAATTTCAGAAAATATAATATGATTCCATTCATGTTGAGTCCGAAGTTTTAAAAACTCAAAGAAATCTGATGAAATTAAATTTTTAGTTTCGTAATTAAGATGTTTACACGTATCCAAATTTAAATTTTCAAATGCTAGTCTTAATGACTCCCAACGATCCCACAGTATAGAAATTAAAGTTATTAACCAAGGTCCTAGTACAATCCTCCAGTATCTCTCAGTTTGATTCTCTTTATGCATCTTGTTCATTTGAACTGTTAAATTTTTTATAGTTCTTTCATATAAACTGTTTAAATAATTGTAGTCTGTTTCTATTTTTGTACTATCGTTCCAATGATATTCAATTACTTCTGAATGCTTAAACATTTCTGAATTTGAATTAAAAGGATTGCACCAATCTCCAAGCAAAATGTTTGAGGAATTTTTATCAAAAGTTTCTTCGATTAACGAAGTTACTAAATTTTTTTTCACTTTAAATTAAATATTAAGTTTTTTTATTTATTTCTTCTGCCCTTTTCCAATCCTCTAGTGTATCAATATCGTGATATCTCCACTGGGGTATTTCTATGATATCTGAGTTTTTAGAAAAACGACTTTTTGGACTTAACCAAGTTTTTTTACTAGCCCAATAAAATTGACCTGCGTCGCAATATATCTGTTTTAAATCCTGAGATCTTTTATTGTAAAATTTTTTAAAAATCATTTTCATTTTTTTTTTATAAAAAACAAAAGAGCGAAAAAAGGGAAATTGATATTTAACAGCTGAAAATACATAACCCTCTTTTTTGGTTTTAACTTTAATTAAACCTTTTTTAAGATCAGCAACTTTTAAAAATGGGTTTACAGGATAAATACAACATACGTAATTAAATTTGTACTTCCTTCTATTTAAATAATTAATACAATCTCTTATTACAGCTACTTCTGAAATGTAATCACCTGACAAATTTTCAGCTCTTTTAAATGGAATTTCTGCGCCAGCCTTCATAGCAATTTTAATTATTTTGGGATCATCAGAAGAAACTAAAATTTTTTTAAAAATATTGCTTTTTTTTAATTTTTTTATTGTGCTTAAAATAGCAGGCACACCTTTAAATCTTTTATAATTTTTTCCTTTAATTCTTTTACTTCCTCCTCTTGCCGGAATTATTGCTAAAATATTTTCTCTCATCGCTATCCTATTAATTTTTTAACAACATGAATAACATGTGACTGTTCTTTTTTACTTAGATCATAATAAAGGGGTATTGAAAGAGCCCCTTGGTAATATTCATAAGAATTAGGCAAATTATTATATTTATATCCCTTTTTTTTGAAGTATGGATGAGAAGGAACCGGAATATAATGAACTTGGGTACCAATTTCTTTATCTTTAAATAATTTCATTAATTTTCCTCTTGATACACCGAGTTTTTTAAAATTTATTTTTAATATATATAAATGATTACTGCTATTATTCCTTAAGCCTTCCTGGATAATTTTACAGTTTTTTAAATTTTTAAGTTCAAAATCATATCTTTTTGCTAATTGTTTTCTTTTAATTAAAAATTGATTGATCTTTTTTAGTTGTGATAAACCTAAAGCACACTGGATATCAGTAATTCTATAATGGTAGCCTAATTCTTGCATTTCATAATACCAAGGATTAGTGTTTTTATTTTCTTTTGATTTATTTTTATAAATAAAATTACTGCTATTTTTTTCAATACCACTATTTCTTAAAAGAAGAAGCTTATCATAGATTTTTTTGTTGTTTGTTGTAATAATACCACCCTCACCTGTGGCTATTGATTTAACAGGATGAAAAGAAAAAATTGTCATATCAGAATATTTACATGAACCAACTCTTGAACCGTCCAAGAAGGTGGAGCCAAATGCATGTACGGCGTCTTCATAAATTATAGCTTTGTGTTTGTCTGCAATTTTTTTTAGTTTTTTCATATTGCATGGTAAACCTCCAAAATGGACTGGTGCCAAGGCATTAATCTTTTTTTTTGAAAAAATTTTATAAACTTCTTGAGTTGATATATTTATATCTGAGTCCACATCAGCAAAAATAGTTTTAGCTCCACAAAATAGCGATGAATTTGCGGTAGAAACAAAAGTAATCGGAGAGGTAAGTAAAGTCTTTCCTTTTTTCATGTTAGACACTATCGCTGCAAGATGCATCCCAGCGGTACAACTTGAAACTGCGACAGCATATTTTGATCCCACATATTTTGAGATTGCAGTTTCAAAATTTTTTATTAGCGGTCCCTGTGTAAGATTTTCACTTCTTAAAACTTTATTTACAGATTTTATATCATCACTATCAATATGATGTTTTCCATATGGTATCATGAGTTTAGCCAAAGCTCCACACTTTGCCAAAATACGATTTGGTAAAAGTGTACATAATTTATTATTTAATTAAATATAGCTATACAATAATTTGCTAGAGTTTTTAGGTATAGTTATATTTACATTATTCAATAAAATTTTTAATTTTTTTCCCTCATCTTCGATAATACTAAATATCATTTGTGTTAATGGGCCAGATATAAATTTAGCTTTATTTTTTTTTGTAATTTCAAAAAAAGTTTGTCTTAAAAAACCTTTAGAATCTTCATGCGATTTACAGAATTTTACAAAACTTTCTAAATTATTTTGATTGATATTCGAGTTTTTTAACAAGTAAATTAAACCTCGAGAATGATTAAGTTTGCTTATAAATTTCAAATCTTTAAATTTTGAATGTTTACAAATTATATAGTTAGATAAAATATTTTTTTTAATAATTTTTAACTTATTGTTTTTATAATATTCTTGTTTAATTTTTGGAATATAGAATTCTGGTTTATCGCCAATAATTTTGCAAAATGAATCTTTTAATGTCTCTAATTCTTTAAGTTTATATTTAGCAACAACCCACATTTATTTGAGTTCCTTTTTTAACTCATCATATTCTTTCATTTTTCTCTTCATGAAATTTAATGTAAGTTTAGTTTTTTCTGAAATTCCTTTTGGAGTTAAAACATAAATATAATTAATTTTTTTTGGATTCTTTTTAAAATTTTCTATTTTAACTAAACCTTTGCTTTGTAAAGCCTTTAAACAATAATTAAGTTTACCCAGGCTAAAACCCAATTTTTCAGCAAGTTCTCTTTGTGATGACTCAGGATTTTTTTGAATTCTTCTTAATACATCAAAATGGTCTTGTTCGTTTTTCATAATGTTCAATTATTGAACATAATACCGTTCAAGTATTGAACGGTAAACAAAAAAATGCATTTTTTAAAATAGGTTATTCCGGATGATGTGTTTATCTTCTGTGAAGTATCTATATATAGTTATGTTATAGAATATTAAAGAGATGACTAAAAAATCAATTTAAAGATGCTATTTTTTTCCTTTTTTCTTCTCTAATTTTTTTCTTCTTTAAATAAGAATAGTAACTATCCATATTTTTTTCTAGACTAATAGAATCATTATTTTGAGATGAAAATCTATCACCATCTCCTTCATTTCTAAAACATCCTTCCATAAATTTATAACAAACTATTTTTTCTTTTCCGTCTGGTGAAATAAGCGTGACAGTATCATTAATCATAAATTTCGTACATGATTGCTAGGTTTAAAAAATTAAAGATTAATTTTAATTCTGGTACATCAATCTTTTTCTTTTGAAGTAATTTTTTGAAAGCATTCATTTCTACTAGTGAATTCAATTCTTTGCTATGAAAAATTAAATCTTGAAATTTTTTTGAAGTCATCTCAAACATTTCTGAAATATCACAGTAAAAACCAATTTTATTTTTTGATTTTAAAACTTTATCTGGGACCTTATCTGTCAAAGAGTCTCTTAATACAGATTTACTTAAAGATTTTTTCATTAAAAATTCTGAAGGTATAGTATTTACTGCTTCGTATAAATTTGGACAAAGAAAAGGGTATCTGCCTTCTATTGAGTGATACATTGAAATTTGATCCATTGAAAACAAGTGTGATGGAACAGTTTCCTCAAAAAGACATCTGCTTAGTTCGTTTCTAAAAAAATCTTTTGAATAATTTTTTTTTTCAAACTTATTATTTTTTAAATTAAATTTTAAATATGATTTAATTATATCTTTTTCATGCCAAGTAATATTTTCATCATCATTGATTTTTTTATAGTAGTCATTGAAATCCCTTAATGCTGGAGTTCTTATAATTGGTTTTATGTTTTTTTCCCAATGATCAAATGAGGTTTTAAATATTTTATCATTTTTTATTGAAACTAAATAATTAAGATGATCTATATAATTGCCTGCAAATAATTCATCGCCTCCAACGCCAGATAGAACAACTCTATAATCATGAATTTTCATTTCTTTGCAAAGTCTATGAAATGCAAAACTGGATAATGAATTAAGCGGATATCCTCCATCCATAATAAGGTTTTTAAGTTCTTTTAAATTATCATTAAAATCCAATTCAACATATTCATGTTTTCCACCTAATGATTTTAAATTTTCTTGAATTAAATCAGTTTCATCATAATTTTCATTTTTAGGTTTATAAGAAAAATAGTGTAGATCATTATTGAAAATTTTCTTTGATATTCCCGAAATTGCGCTAGAGTCTATGCCACCACTTAATAAACACGCAATAGGAAAATCAGAACGTAATCTAAATTTGGTTGATTCAATAAGTTTAGACTTAACAAGTTCTACTGAGTCTTCATAACTTAGTTTATTATTTATTTGAATTTTCGGATTCCAGTATTTTTTTAGCGAAGTTTGGACATTAAATTTAAAATTTTTAATGACAAGATAGTTTGCTGCAGGAAAATTATATATATCTGAAAAAAAAGTTTCTTTACCTGAACTAAAAACTCTAAAACCAAAATTTAAAAAAGATTTTATTTTTGAAGGATTTATCTTTATTTTTTTTCCAGTAAGCGCAATAAGATGATTAATATTAGTTGAAAAATAGAAATTTTTATCATCACTAAAATAAAACAATGGCCTAACGCCAAATCTATCTCTTGAGATAATTATAGTATCATTTTTTTTATTATAATATGAAAAAACCCAATCTCCATTCAAAAGCTCAATAGCTTTTGTGTTAAAAATATTTAACATTTTTAGCAGCACTTCTGTATCAGATTCTGTTTTAAAATTTGCACCTTTAGATTTACATAAATCTCTGAGTTCTAAATAATTAAATATTTCCCCACTAAAACTTAAAACTCCCTCATCATCTTCCATTGGTTGATCTGACCTGGGTTTTGGATCAATTATTGACAATCTCGATTGAAGAAAAAGTAAGGAATACTCTCCTCTAGTTTTCGCATATTTGCCTGAGCTGTCAGGACCTCTTCTTTCTTTCATTAAACGCAAAGTATTATTGACACTTTCCTCCTCTGGCAAGTTATTCACTCCAACAAATCCGCTTATTCCACACATAAAATATAATTATTTTCCTTTCCCATAATAACTATTGTGCCAAGTAATAAATTTTTTTATGCCTACAGATATAGAGGTTTTGGGAGAATAATTAATTAACTTCTTTATTTCCTTAAGGCTTGCGTATGTTTGTTTTAAATCACCCTTTTGCATGTTGTAGAGAACCTTTTTTCCTTTTTTATTAAGATGTTTTTCAATTAAATTTACGTAATTCTTTAATCTTATTGGTTTATTGCTGCCTATATTTAATATTCTAAAAGGAGTTTTATTTGATTTTGAATTAACTTTTGGTATTTTTTTCGAAATTTTAATTATCGCTGAAACGATATCATCTATATATGTAAAATCCCTAATCATATTTCCGCTGTTAAATAGCTTTAATTTTTTTCTTTTCTTTATTGCTTCTGCAAAAAGTGACAAGGCCATATCAGGTCTTCCCCATGGCCCATAAACTGTAAAAAATCTTAGGCCTGTTGTTGGCAATTTGTGCAAATGACTGTAAGAGTGTGCCATCACTTCGTTTGATAGTTTTGTAGCTGCATAATAGCTTATTGGAGAATTTAGTTTCTCTTTTTCGCTAAAAGGATAACTAATACTATTTCCATAAACGCTCGAGCTGCTAGCAAATAAAAGATGTTTTACTTTAAAAATTTTACAATAATCTAGTATGTTTGCAAAACCAACAAGATTTGATTGAGTATAGTTTTTTGGATTAGAAATGGAATATCTGACTCCAACTTGCGCTGCAAGGTTTATTACATAGTCAGGTCTAAAGCCTCTAAAAGCCTTATTTAATTTTATATTATTTGCTATATCTAATTTTATAAATTTAAACTTTTTATGGCGTTTTAAAATTTGAAGTCTTTTTAATTTTAATTTTTTATCATAATATGAGTTTAAATTATCAATTCCTAAAACATAAAAACCAGCTTCTAAAAATTTAAGAGAAGCATGCATTCCAATAAAGCCTGCTGAACCTGTAACTAGAATTTTCTTTATTTTTTTCATAAAATTAAATGCTGTAAGTTATTTTTTTTCATCACTTCATAAAAAACAGTATTTTTGGGATCATATTTCATTATATCGTCTATATTTTCCTTAATAACTTGATCCCATTCCTCATCAGAATATTTTATAATCTTTTCTAAATAACTTTCAATTATTTGTTGATTAATAGCACAAGACCAAAAAGGACCAGCTGAGGGGTATTTTTTACTATGATCTTCAATTGGAAAATTTTCTGGCGGAAAAGAAACAGCTCTAATTCTTTTAGATAACACTTCAATTCCTAGAGTAGAATTGGTAAATACAATTAAATTACTATTGTTTGCAATTTTATACGAACCTAAACCAGTATTTGGAAAAAAGTTCCAATTACCTTTTGCATAATTATTTCTATAATAAGTTTCTGATGATGGAGGATTTTTTGAACAAAGATTTAATTTATATTTTTTTCTTTTACAATAATCATTTAGGACTGAAAAGATTTTAATTTCTTTTTTTATTTTTTCCATATATTTGGCTTTTGGACAATTGTCTGGATAATCTTTTAAAAAAGGATTTATTTGTGAAATAAATAAAAGGGATCTGATGTTATTCGCATCATTTTTTTTTGTAAAATTAAAATAATTATTCAAAAAAGAGCCTGAAATATAAATATTTGCGTCAATTAATTTTGAAAAAATGTTTTCATAATATTTTCCTGGAATAAATATGTGATCTGCTTTTAATCTCTTATTTTGGTTGTCAGAATAATATTTATCACATTCATTTTTAAATCTGTTGTCTATATTAGATGATATAATATTAATATAAGTTGCTTCGTTATAAATATCTTTTAATTTAAAAAAAGCTGGGTTCCAAGTAAATACAGAAAAAATAATTTTGGGTGATACTGTTTTTATATAATTTAATTTATAATTATTTTGAAAATTTTTTATCCCACTTTTTAATAGAGTTAAAATAATTATATATAAGTTTAAACTTTCATATCTAACCGACATTAATTCGCAGTCTTCTTTATTAAAAATTAAATGCGCTATTTTTTCAGATTCTTCATCATAAATTAAAATATTTTTTTTTTTAGGCTTATTAAATATCCAGTTAGCCTTGAGAAAAAGTATTAATTTCATAATATTTAATATTATTTAATTTTTAATAAATGTTATAAATAAATTATTTTAAATAATTTAAAAGGTAGTCAATTGTGTCTGTATTTTGCATTAAATATTCAGGTTTTTTTTCTAATTTATTAATATATTCTTTGTAATCAAGTTTAAATAATAAATTTAATTTTTCCTCAAATTTTTCATAGGAATTGTCTTTAATAACATTTATTCCTCTAAAAGGTAATTTTCCAAATTTTATTGTAGGGTCAAAACAAACTATTTTTGTATTTGGATACATAATAGCCTCCCTCAGTAGGGTTGAGGGAGCGCCAATAACAAGTTCACTAGAGGAAATACTTTTATAGGCATTAAAATTCACTCTATTCATATTTTCGGTATCTCTCCAACTAATTTTATATCGACACCCATAAAATAATTTTTCGATGAATAATTTTTCAGCCTCGTTAAAATATGACTTAGTTTGAATTAAAATCTTTTTATTATATTTATTTATATACTTCGACAAAAAATTTAATAATACAAAACTGTCTTTTGCTGTTTTGTATGTGTTTTTTTCACCATTATCAAAAATTATTTTATTAACAAAACAAATGTCATAATTTTTATTTAAATTACTATTAGTTTTTTGTATATATTTTTTAAAGTATGAATTTGTTAAAGATCCAACGGGGAAAAAGTTTTTAACTTTAATATTTTTTGCTTTCATAAGCTCATAGTCAAAATCACTTAAACCCATATAATTTGTAAAATATAAAATTTTATTAGTATTATCTATATTTTCGTAAATACCTCCTCTAGTTCCATTTTGAATCGCAATAAACTTGATTTTCCCTTCAAAATACTTTGTTAAAATTGAAAAATTAATTGAATTATCAATTGTAGTTAAAACAAATTTAGGCTCAATTTGTTTTATGAGACTTATAAAATAATTTAATTGTATTGATCTAGAAAATAAATTTTTGAGGACAAAAGAAAGAGTCTTAAAATTTACAAGAATTTCTTTAATTAAATGAACCCTGGCTGAAATTACACATGTTTGATCATTTGGTAAAATTTTAGCCAGAATCTCTGAATTAACACAATCAAATATTGCGAATTTTTTTTTTTTAACATAAAAAATTTTTTTTGATTTTATTATGCAAACCAAAATATTTAAAATCCTACTCATTGACTTAAAATGAAACTCTCCAAATTATTTTTCGATTTTGTTAAAATTATTCTAACAGGAACCTTTTTTAAACCTAATATTTTTGCTACTGATAAACGGTGGTGACCGTGATTATTAAAAAAAAAATTGTTATTTTTAGTTAAAACTACTGAAATATTGTCAATATATATCTTTTTACCCTTTATATTCTTAATTTTTTTAGGAACTAACTTTTTGTAATTATTAGTAGCTATTTTTAAATCAACCGGATAAATACCTCTTTTTATTGCAGAGCTAAACATTTTATCTATTTGTAATTCTCTTTTATTTAAAAAATCCTCATAACTTTTAAAATTTTTTAACGATCTTGGGTCATGCACTTGCTTATTTTTTTTCATATACTCAACTATACGTGCAGCAAATTTTGACTTTTTCCAATTTTCTTTGCCGGTATAGTGATTTTTTAAAGCTTTAAATTCCAATAATTTCGAAAATAAAATTCCAGGTTTCTTATCCCAGTTTGAACTGTTTATTTTAGTATGTCCAAATAGATCTTCTTTAAAAAACCCTCTATTAAAACCTGCATGAGGATGAAGTTTGTTTAGCCCAAATTGAGTGAAATCACAGAATTTAGATGGGAAAATACAATACTTAATTTTTTCAGGTGAAATAAAGTAAATCTTATTTTTAGTATTTTTAATTATATTGTCCAATGAAAGATGACTTTTGTAATCTATTTAAATTTCTTCCGGCTAAAACCCGGTTAAAATTTTTTTTCCAAATTGCTCTTTTGCTAATTTGATTCTTTTTTTTAATCATACTATTTTTTTTTGAATATAAAATAAAAATATAATTTTTTATTTTTATTATTTTATTTTTTATTTTTTTAGTTGAGGATATAATCTTTACCTCATCAAATTCTTTTAATAAACTTAAATAATTTTTTCTTTTACTAGTCAT
>Ga0114933_10004383_pt1 | contig 13250 bp, 9 predicted proteins | sample 4SBtaG_FD_89691 | JGI IMG/M metagenome (GOLD analysis project Ga0114933, IMG submission 89691) | Deep subsurface microbial communities from Kolumbo volcano to uncover new lineages of life (NeLLi) - 4SBTROV12_W25 metaG | ecosystem: Environmental > Aquatic > Marine > Volcanic | place: Kolumbo...
ATCCTGGGCATCCTCTACGCGCTGACGCTGTCGCTCTACGCCTTCGACGCCATCATGAGCCTGGCGCCGCACTGGTACGCCAACATGTTCGGCGGCTGGTTCTTCGCGAGCTGCTTCTGGCTGACGATGATCACCATCGGCCTCTACAGCCTCGTGAACCGTGGCTGGATGGGCATCAAGCACCTGCTCAAGCCGAACGTCTACCACGACCTGGGCAAGCTCATCTTCGCCTTCTGCATCGTCTGGACGTACATGTTCTTCGCTCAGTTGCTGCCCATCTGGTACGGCAACATGACCGAGGAGATCGGCTTCCTGCTGGTCCGCATGACGCTGGAGCCCTGGCAGGACCTGGCCAAGGTCGTCGGCGCGATGTGCTTCCTCATCCCCTTCGGCACGCTCTTGTCCCGCGGGATCAAGAAGATGCCGATGGGCTTCGCCGTCGTGCTGTGCGTGCCGGCCATCGGCCTCGCGCTGGAGCGCTTCCTGGTCGCCGCCCCGAGCGTCTGGATGCAGGACACCCTGCCATTGGGCCCCGGCGAGGTCGCCATCTTCGCCGGCTTCCTCGGCGCCTTCATCCTGGTGGTCAGCAAGTACGTCTCGAGCGTGCCCCCGGTCCCCGTGACCGACCCCTACATGCTGCCGCACCCGGACGACGTGCACGTCCACAGCCGCGACGACAACCACGCGCACTAAAGGGACACAGGCGACAGGAAGAGAGGGGCACAGGAGCGGCGCTCCGTTCGCCGCGGCACCCCTGAGGCCCTGAGAAAGGGACACAGGCGACGGGAAGAAAGGGACACAGGAGCGGCACTCCGACCGCTGCGGCACCCCCGGGCCCTGAGCCCCTGTCGCCTGTCGCCTGTCGCCTGTCGCCTGTCGCCTGCCGCCTGTCGCCTGCCGCCTGTCGCCTGTCGCCTCCCCTGTGCCCCCTTCCTCAGTAGTTCTTGAGCGCTCGCTCCACGGGCATGCCGGCGGCGACGAGTAGATTCGTCGCGGCTTCGCACATCGGGCCCGGGCCGCACAGGACGAGCGCCGCGTTCGAGGCGTCGGCGAGGGGATCCGCGCCGTAGGCCTGCTGGGGGTAGCCTTGGAAGTAGCCCTCGTGGGCCTCGTCCAGGGTCGGGACGACGCGAACACCGCGCGCTTCCCAGTCGGTGAAGCGGTCCCGGTAGGCCATGAGCTCCGGTGAGCGGGCGCCGTAGTAGAGACGACCCGACCAGTCGCTGCGGGACTCGATCACCGCTCGCACGGCGCTGATGCCGGTGCCACCGGCCATGAAGACCACCTCGCGTCCGTCCAGCTCGTCGACCGCGAAGCCCTTGCCCATCACGGCGGAGCACTCGAGCGTGTCGCCGGCCTGGACATCGCAGATCTGCCCGGCCATGCCGTCAGTGCGTTGGATCAGGAACTCGAAGGTGTCGCCGCCGGGAGCGGACGCGATCGCCATGAAGGCCGGCTTGCCCTCTCCCCGGCCCAGCTGGACGTACTGACCCGGCACGGTGTAGCCCGCGGCGAGCTCGCTGGGAACCTCGAGCACCAGGGCATGAAGCCCCTCGCCTGCGCCCTCGTTCGAGCGCACCCTGACTGCCTGCATCGGCTTTCTCCTAGACGATCGGACGCCGCTTCTTCGACTGGGCCTGCACGGCGAGCATCGTCTTCGCGTCGTGCAGCCCGGTCGCGTGCTTCTCGTGTTCTGGCATCAGCTCGACGGCCTTCTCGAAGCAGTCGATCGCGAAGGCCTTGTCCTTCGCGCGCATGGCCTCGTTCCCCTTCCTGGCCAGGAGCTCGGCCGCCTCGCTGATGAGCTCGTCGCCCACCAGGGCAGCTCGCAGTTGGCGGCGGGCGTCGGCCTCGGTGAGCTGCTCCCTGGCCGCGTCCACCGCCTCGTTGATCGAGCCCAGCGCCGCCGTGAGGTCCTCGGGGAGCTCTCCGAAGACGACCGGGTCGTAGCGGTTCCGGAGCTTCTTGTGCGCGGCGTCAACGCCGGCCTGGGTCACGATCCAGTGGACCTCGAGCACATCGAAGACGTTGGCGGCCTGGACGGCCTCGAGCTTCTTGGTGACTGGGCCGCGGATGCGACGGACCTTCTGCTCCTGGTCCTCGCCCTCGCCGAAGTCGATGAAGCCCATCTCGTTCAGCGCCCAGATGGTCCCGGCTGTTCCAGCCTTGGTCATCGGCGTGATGGAGAAGAGCTTGCGCACACGCAGCGACTCGGGCTGCGTGATCAACTCGACGAGCTTCGACTCCTGGTCGTCCCAGTCGAAGTTCGCGATGATGTCCCGCGCGCTCGCGCGCAGGCTGATGTGGTTCTCGAGGCGAGGCCGCAGCATCGCGTAGAGCTTCTCGCTCGTGACGTTCCGCGTGTGGTTCCTCATGGCGCGGAACAGGACGAGGGGCACGTTGATGGGCGGAATCGCGAAGCGCTGTGGGAACTGCTCGACCTCGAAGAAGGCCCAGACCCCTTCATGGGTCCGCAAGATCATCTGGAAGATGAACTCGCACTGGCGCTTGAGGACGACCGGGATCTGCCCCGGGCGCAGCAGCCCCATCCGGACCAGCGCTTCGCCCTGCTTGCAGCCCTCGCTGTCCATGATGTCCAGCGCCTGCTGGATGTGCTCCTCGGTGACCTTCTCGGCCTTGAGCAACAAGCCCCCGAGGGTCTCGGTCTCGTCGAGGGGCTCGCGCCGCCATCCGACGGGTCCGCCGTCGACCCAGAAGCCGTAGCGCTGAACCCCGTCCGCCTGCACGACGGTCAACAGACCGCTCGTCCGGTTCACCGCGATGTCCACCAGGAAGTCGCGCAGCGAGCGTCCGCCGAGTGCGCCCTGGGCTACCGGCAGGCGGTCGAGGACGTCGGGGATCTCGTAGCCGAAGGTCCGCTGGCGGTCCTCGACGTAGTCCTCGACGACGTCCTGCTCCGCGGCGACCACGCCCGGAGTCGGGACGTGGACGATCTTCTCGACGACGACTTCCTTGACCTCGCCGGGGAGGACGACGTCGCCCAGATCGAGCAGGTGCAGCTTGACCCGCTCGATGGTCTCGAAGACGCTCTCGATGCCCTCGGCGACGTTGTCCGGCCAGTCGGGGACCTGGGCCGCGGTGTCGCCGTTGGCCAGGACCCTCAGGACGTTGCAGCGCACCGGGCCGACCCGTCCGCGGAACGGCAGGATGAGATCCAGGTTGAACTGGACCGAGAGCTCGTCGCCGTCGATCGACGCCGCGGGGACGACGACGGTGTCGTTGTCGAGGTGCCGCTCGAACGCCTCCAGGAAGGTGTCGAGGTCCGATAGGTCCCATGAGGTGGCTCGAACGGCCATTCAGCTCTCCCGTTCGCGCAGGATGCCATCCTGGAGCGCGCGCCTGACCTCGATCTTGCCTGATCCGTCGGGCAGGTCCACCACGTAGCGCGGTAGCGCGACGCCGCTCACGCGGGCGGCCAGGGCCTCGTGCAGTCGCAGCCCCTCCTCGAAACCCACGCGGAAACGGGCATTTCCGGCCGCGCGGTCGGTGTGGTGCAGGTAGTAGGGGAAGACCCGGAGCGAGACGAGCTCCTCGCACAAGCCCGCAAGGACGTCGACGTCGTCGTTCACACCGCGGAGCATCACCGCCTGGTTCAGCACGGGCAGGCCGGCGTCGACGAATCGAGCCAGGGCTTCGCGAACCGGTGGGCTCAGCTCGTCCGGGTGGTTGCAGTGCACCAGGATCCACACCGGCGCGCGAGACGCGAGCCCCTCGACCAGCTCGGTTGTCACGCGCTCGGGCGCGGTGATCGGCGCTCGGGTGTGGACGCGCACGGTCGGTGCGCCGATGGCGTCGATGACGGCGAAGAGCTTCTCGTCCCGGACGGCGAGCGGGTCTCCGCCGCTCAGGATGAGCTCGCGGGCGCCGGAGTCCCGGCAGAAGCGGATGGCCTCGTCCAGCTCGGCTGCGCTGGGGTCGGCCGGACCACCGTCGTGGTCGTTCCGCCGAAAGCAGTAGCGGCAGTAGAGGTGGCACCGCCGCGTCAGGAGCAAAAGGACCCGGTCCGCGTGCTTGCGCACCACCCAAGGGCTCGGCTTCAGACCGCGCTCTCCGACCGGGTCCTCCCTTCCCTCCGGATCGGCCTCGAGCTCCGAGGGGTGCGGCAGGGCCTGCCGCCCCAGAGGGTCGTCCGGGTCCTCGATGCGGTCGAACCACGCCCTCGGCACGCGCACCGGAAAGCGAGCGTCCGCCTCGCTCCACACGGCCTCGTCGACCCCCAGCCGACGGGTGGCTTCGGGCCGCCCGACCGTATAGGAAGCGGTGTTCAACGACCGAGGATGAGACATGGCGTCCTACTACCAGACCTCCGACTTCCGTAACGGCATCAAGGTGGTCGTCGACGGCAACCCCTACGTGATGACCTATTTCCAGTTCGTGAAGCCTGGCAAGGGAACGGCCTTCACGCGCACGAAGCTCAAGAACCTCATCTCGGGCGCGGTCATCGAGCGGACCTACCGCACGGGCGAGAGCCTGGAGAGGGCGGACTGCGAAGAGCGCACGATGCAGTTCCAGTACCAGGACGGGGACATGTACTACTTCATGGACATGGAGTCCTTCGAGACCATCGGCGTGGCTCAGGAGTTCATGGGCGGCGCCGAGAAGTACCTGCTCGACGCCATCGAGGTCCAGGTCATGGTCTACAACGAGCGCCCGGTCGGCGTCGAGCTCCCGAACTTCATCGAGGCGGAGATCACGCACTGCGAGCCGGGCGTGAAGGGCAACACGGCCCAGGGCGCGACCAAGCCGGCGACGATCTGCCAGGGCGCCGTGGTCCAGGTCCCTCTCTTCGTCGAGGAGGGCGAGGTCATCCGTGTCGATACGCGCGAGGGCGGCCGCTACATGAGCCGCGTCCGCGATTAGCAGCCCGGAGACGCTGCGCGCCCGGGCGGCCATCGTCCGGAGCCTGCGCGAGTGGTTCTGGAGCGAGGGCTTCGTCGAGATCGAGGCCCCTACGCTGGTGGCCAGCCCGGCCCTCGAGGAACACCTGGAGGCCTTCGCCGTGGGCGGCCGCTTCCTCCACACCTCGCCCGAGTTCGCGCTCAAGCGCGTGCTCGCCATGGGGCTTCCGCGGATCTTCTCGATCGGGCCGTGCTACCGCGACGAGGAGTGGGGGCCCCTGCACGGCGCCGAGTTCACCATGCTCGAGTGGTACCGGCTCGGTTGTGGCTACGAGGGCATCGCCGACGACCTGGTGCGCCTGCTCGCCAAGCTCGGGGTACCCACGCCCCGACGAACTACCGTCGAGGAGCTCCTGCCCGCGCGGCCCGAGGACCCGGTCGAGGCGCAACGCGCCTGGGTCAATGACGTCGAGCCGAAGCTGATCGAGCCGACGCTGGTCTTCGACTACCCGGCCGACGAAGCGGCGTTCTCCGAGGTCCGCGGCCCCATCGCCGAGCGCTTCGAGCTCTACTGGCAGGGCGTCGAGCTCGCGAACGCCTTCACCGAGCTTCGCGACCCCAAGGAACTCCGGGCGCGCTGGGAGAAGAACAACCGGGCCCGAGCGAGCGCCGGGCGACCGCCCCACCCCATCGACGAGCGGCTGGTCGACGCGGTCGCACGTCACGGTCGGGCGGGCGGGATCGCGCTGGGCGTCGACCGGCTCGTGATGCTGCTCCTCGACCACAGCTCGATCGACCAGGTCCGCGTGTGTGGCTGATCCTGGCCTGCGCTTCCCCGGAGCCTGACAGCCGTCGCTTCGCCGCAGCGCTGGGCCACGGACCCGAGGCCTGTGCAGCCATCGGCGACGCCCTGTTGCGGAGCCATTGCCAGGCCGCGAACGGGGCCTCGTGTGACGCCATCGAGCCGGGTCCCTGGCGCGACGAGTGCTTCTTCGTCGACGCCGAAGCCACCCAGGATCCTGCGGCCTGTCCGATGGCAGGACCCTACGCAGGCGAGTGCTTCACGCACCTCTACAAGGTCGAGGTCGGCACCGATCTCGAGAGCGCGGAGGCGCTCGAGCAGCGCTTCATCGGCCTGGGCGCAGAGTCGTGGCAGGCGCCGTGGGGCTGGTGGTGGAGGCGGCATCACCAAGCGGCGGCCATCGTCGACCGAGGCTGTTCGGACCTGAGTCCACCCCAGGAGCGGCGCTGCGTCCGCGAGGCCATCCCAGCCCTCCGCCTGGCCTTCCGAGGAGCGCTCGCCGAGCGCCCGCGGGAGCTCTGCGGGATCGAGCTGGACGACCTCCGCGAGGGCCCGCTGCCCTGGATCGCCGACCCGGAGCTCGACGCCGCCGTGCTCGAGGAACTTCGGGTGTGCCCCTGATAGGAGAGCCAGGAACCCGTGCTTCGTAGAAGCGCGGGGCTCCCAGAGATTCAGCCCAGGCTGGTGAGCAGCGTGTCGATGGCCTCGGCTTCCGAGGGCGACAGGCGGTACTCGATCTCCATGCCCTTCTCTTCGCCGGCCTGGAGCACGCGCTTGCGAGAGCTCCAGACGACGACACCGTCGAGGGTGACCGGGTCCGACTGGCCCGGAACCGCGATCTCGAAGGTGCACTCGCGGCCTTCCTTCAGAGGCTTCTCGGCCTTGATGAAGGTTCGACCCCGGTCGAGGTTCTCCCGGTACTCGCGCACAAAGGCGGACGTGGTCCGGTAGCTGATCTTCAGCCGAGCCGGCTTGCGCGTGCGCTTGGGCGGCGGCGGCTCTTCGATGGGCTCCGGCTCGACCTCGGGGAGGTCCTCGGCCGGGGCCTCGGCGTAGAGGTCCTCGGGATAGAAGAGGTCCTCCTCGAGGAGCGCAGGGCGGAGGTCGTCGCCGTCGGCCGGCGCGAGGTCATCGTCCGAGAGCTCGGGCGCGTCCGCTTCGGCGAGGTTCTCCGGAGGCGCGAGGTAGCCCAGGGTGTCTCCGGGCTCGTCCTCGTCGACGTCATCGATCAGATCGTCAGGGACCTCGTCGAAGTCGAGCAGAGAGGGATCCACCGCCACGGGCTCCGGGTCGAAGCCGTCGTAGTCGATGGGCTCATCGGGGGTCTCGTCGAAGACCGCGGCGATATCGTCGGCGCCGATCCGGACAGGCTCCGGGGAGCCGGGCGCCTGGATCGTCGCGGGCTCCGGGGGTGCCTCGTCCTCGTAGGGCGCCATGTCGTCGGGGCCCAGGGTCGGGACCTCGATGGCGAGCTTGGAGGCGGGCGCCTGCTCCGGGGGCGGCTCGGGGATCTCGATAGCCGGTGCCATCGGCGGCGCGTCCGGCAGGTCGATGCTGACCGGATCGGAGGTGTCCTCCTCGCGGGCCTCGACCGGCTCGGGAGCGGCCTCCCTTGGCGCGGGCTTCTTCTTCGTGTCCTTCTTGCCGAAGAGGCTCGAGAACAAGCCGCCGGACTTGGCGCTCTTCGCGCCCGCGGCGACCGGAGCGTCCATGCCGTTGGCCTGCAGCCGAGCCTCGCGGTCCTGGCGCGCGGCCTCGACCTCGTCGGGGCTTGGCATGGAGGGATCCACGGCGCGGTCGCCGTAGTTCCGAATCACCAGCTGCTTGCGCTCTCCGGTCAGCCGATCCACGGCGGTCGTGTGGAGCATGCCGTTGGCGTCGATGCGGAATGTCACATCGATCTTCCGCTCCATTCGAGCGGCGGCGCGCAGGCCGTCGAGGATGAACTCCCCGAGGCGCTCGCACTCGTCGGCGACGCGCGACGCGCCCTGCCGTACGGTGATGCGGACCCGCTCCTGATCCTCGTTCGCGGTCGTGAAGACGCGCGTCTTGGTGAAGGGGATGCGCGTGTTGCGCTCGATGACGGTCGTGAAGAAGCCACCCGCCGAGTCGATTCCGAGATCGAAGGGGGTGACGTCGATCAGCAGGGTCGTTCCGACCTCGGGCTCGTCCAGCGACTGGGCGTGAACCGCGGCGCCGATGGCCACGACCTCTTCCGGGTGCACGGAGCGCGAGGGCTCCTTGCCGAAGAGCGCCGAGATGGCCTCGCGGACACGCGGCATGCGCGTCTGCCCGCCGACGAGCACGACGTCGTCCACCTGGCCCAGCTGAAGGCCGGCCATCGCGACGGCCTCGCGCGTGATCTCCACCGTCTTGTCGACGAGGTCGCCGACCAGCTCCTCGAGCTGGCTGCGGGTGAGCTCGTACTCGAGGTTCCGGGTCGCGGTGATGCGCGGCACGAGCACGGTGACCCTGTCCGTAAAGGAGAGCTCGCACTTGGCGCGCTCAGCGGCGTCCTTGAGGCGCTGGAGCGCGGTGATGTCCTCGCGCAGGTCCTCGCGGTGGTCCGCCAGGAAGCGATCGGCCAGCCACTCGACGATGCGGAGGTCGAAGTCCTCGCCGCCCAGGTAGGTGTCTCCGCTGGTCGCGAGGACCTCGTAGACGCCGCTGGACAGGTGAAGGCAGGACACGTCGAAGGTGCCGCCGCCCAGGTCGAAGATGGCGACGTTGCGCTCGACGTCCTTGCGGAAGCCGTAGGCCAGGGCGGCTGCGGTCGGCTCGTTGAGCAGGCGGTCGCAGCGCAGACCGGCCATCTCCGCGGCCTTCATCGTCGCAGCGCGCTGCGAGTGGTTGAAGTAGGCGGGCACGGTGATGACGGCCTCGTCGACGGTCTCGCCGATGGCCTTCTCGGCGATCTGCCGAGCCACCTTCAGGATGATGGCGCTCACCTCGATCGGCGACATGGCGTGGTCGCCGATGCTGACGTGCGCCTCGCCGTCGGGGCCCTCGATGACCTCGTAGGGCATGCGCCGCGAGGTGTCCTGTGCCTGGCGCGAGTCGAAGGTTCGACCGATCAGGCGCTTGGCGGCGTACACGGTGTGGTGGGGGTCGGTCAGGATGCGATTCTTGGCCGCCTGTCCGACAACGAAGCTCCCGTCGTCCTTCTGACAGACGACGCTCGGGAGCACCTTGTAGCCTTTCTCGTCCTCGAGAACCTTGGGGCGCCCCTTCATGAACACGGCAACCGCCGTGTTGGTGGTGCCCAGATCGATCCCGATGGTCCTGCCCAAAAGGCACTCTCCGGCAAAAGTGCAGGCGACTATACCGCGTCCTCTCCTTCGGGCTGAAAGAGTGGGAGCTGATGGCGGTCGGCGCCGACCCTGGGAGCCACCGGATAGCGCCCGCTGAAGCAGGCATCGCAGAAGGCGCCGGCCTCGTCCCCGAGGTCCGCGTGCAGGGCCTCGAGCGGGAGGTAGGCGAGCGAGTCCGCGCCGATGTGTTCGCGGGTCTCCTCCAGGTCCATCCGGTGCGCGATGAGCTCGTCTTGGGTCGGTGTGTCCACCCCGTAGAAGCAGCTCGCGATGATGGGAGGCGAGCAGATGCGCAGGTGGACCTCGGCCGCGCCGGACTCCCGCAGGAGCCGGACGATCTTGCGAGAGGTTGTGCCTCGCACGATGGAGTCGTCCACGACGATGAGGCGCTTGCCCTCGATCACCGACCGCACAGGGGACAGCTTGAGCTTCACGCCGAAGTCCCGGATCTGCTGGCTGGGCTCGATGAAGGTGCGGCCGACGTAGTGGCTGCGGATCAGGCCCTGCTTGAAGATGCGCTTGGACTCGAAGGCATAGCCAAGGGCGGCGGGCGTGCCGCTGTCCGGCACCGGGAGCACGACGTCGGCATCGACCGGCTCGACGCGAGCGAGGCGGCGACCCCAGTCGAAGCGTGAGTCGTAGACCGGCCGGCCGAAGATGTCCGAGTTCGGGCGCGCGAAGTAGACGTGCTCGAAGACACAGGCCTTGCGCGGACGCCTGGGGAAGGGCGAGATGCTGGTCAGCCGGCCCCCCTCGATGATGACCATCTCTCCGGGCTCGACCTCGCGTTCATAGGTCCCGCCGATCAGATCCAGGGCGGTGGTCTCGCTGGCGACGACCCAGGCCTCGCCGAGGCGGCCGAGGACCAGGGGCCGGAAGCCATGCGGGTCGCGCACGGCCACGAGCCGGTTCTCCGACAGCACCACCAGGCTGTAGGCGCCCTCGACCTGGAGCAGCGCATCGACGAGCCGGTTGATGAAGGTGCCCTGGATGCTCGTCGCTACGAGGTGGAGGATGACCTCGGTGTCGGAGCTCGTGTTGAAGATCGAGCCGCGGGCCTCGAGCCGACCGCGGATGTCCGCGGCGTTGACCAGGTTCCCGTTGTGGGCGATGGCGACCTGGCCCACGCGATAGCGAACGACGAAGGGCTGCACGTTGCGGAGCGAGGACTCCCCGGCGGTCGAGTACCGCACGTGTCCGATGGCGCTCCGACCCGGGAGCTTCTCGAGCTCGCCGTGTCCGAAGACGTCACCGACCAGGCCCAGGGCCCGCGAGGCGCGCAGCCTCTCCCCGTCGTCGGCGGCGATCCCAGCCCCCTCCTGGCCCCGATGCTGGAGCGCGTGGAGTCCCAGGTACGCGACCTTGGCGGCCTCGTCGTGTCCGTGGATGCCGACGACGCCGCACATGCGCTATGCGCCGAGCTCGTGCCCGAAGATGCGGGTGTACAGCTCCTTGTAGGTCTCCGACAGGTCGCCGAGATCCCGACGGAAGACGTCCTTGTCCAGCTTGCGACGCGTGCCCTTCTCCCAGAGGCGGCAGCCGTCCGGGGTGATCTCATCGGCGAGGAGCAGCACACCGTCGTGTCCACGACCGAACTCGATCTTGAAGTCGACGACGTCGACGCCCAGCGGATCCCAGAACTTCTGGAGCGCCGCGTTGACCTTGAGCGCGGCCATCTTGAAGTACTCGAGCTCCCACTGCTCGGCCCATCCGAAGGCCAGCGCGTGGACGTCGGACATGGGCGGATCGTCGAGCTCGTCGCTCTTGTAGAACCACTCGACCATCGGGAAGGGCAGCGGCTCGCCCTCCTCGCGACCGAAGCGCCGCGCGGCCGAGCCCGCGACGATGTTCCGGACCACGACCTCGACCGGGACGATCTCGACCCGGTGGCAGAGCTGATCGACGTCGGAGAGGCGGTCGACCAGATGCGTCGGCAGACCGGTCTCCTCGGCGACGTAGTTCATCAGGTGCCAGCTGATGGCGGCGTTGACGCGAGCCTTGTCGGCGACGCGGTCGAACTTCTTGCCGTTGAACGCGGTGGCGTCGTCCTTGTAGTGAAGGATGACGTGGTCGGTGTTGTCAGCGACGGCAAAGACCTGCTTGGACTTGCCTTCACGAAGCAGCTGTCCGCGGGTGCTCATCGGGGCCTCCAGGTGGGCTTCCTACCGAGGGCCCCACGTCAGCGCCGTGACGGTCGTGTGAATCGCTCAGTCGAGGCCGGCGATGCGGCGGCGGACCTCGGCGACCCGGTCCAGCTGCTCCAGACCCGACCACTGCTCCAGAGCGATGTCGTAGGCGTCGCGAGCGCGGTCGCTCTGCCCGTAGCGACGGGCCTCGTCCCCGGCCAGCTGGGCCGGCCAGGCGTTGTCGAAGTCCAGATCGCCCCAGGCCGAGAACTCCTTGCGGGCCTCGCGGGTCGCCTCGTCGAAGTCCGACCAGCGTCCCTGGCTCGCTGCGGTGGCGGCCAGAACGGTCCACAGCCCGCCCAGCAGTCCCCTCACCCCGCGCTTGTTCGCTTCGGCCAGCACGGCGCGGGTGCGGACCTCCGCTTCGTCGAGGGCGCCGGTCTGGAGGGCCAGGAGCGCCAGGTTCGTCTGGGGGTAGACGGCCGCGTAGGAGCCGCAGGCCTCGTACACCGCCTCGGCCCTCTCGTAGAGCGAACGTGCCGCGGAGTAGCGCTCGTCGTGCCGCGCGAAGTCCCCGAGATCGTTCAGGCTGTTGGCCACCCCGAGGCGCGCTCCGATGCGCTCGTAGGCCTCGAGGGAGCGCTCGATCCACTCCGAGGCGCCGGTGAAGTCTCCCGCGTGCCTCATCAGGCCGCCGAGGCCTCGATGGGCACCCGCGACCCCCTTCTCGTCCCCGAGGTCGCCGTAGACCTGCTCGGCCAGGAGGTAGTACTCGCGGGCGCTCTCCTGCTCATGGAGCATGCGGCACACGTCACCGAGGCCCAGCAGGCAGTGGGCCTCGCCAGCCGGATCGGAGCCGTGGCGGCGGTAGAGCGGGAGGGCCTCGAGGTAGCCGGCGCGGGCCTCGGCGAGCAGGCCTCGCTGGCGGTTGGCCTCGGCGATCCCACGGGTCGCGTCCGCCAGCACGTCGACCTGGCCATTGCGGCGAGCCACCGGGATGACGCGGGCGATGCGGTCCTCGAAGTCGGCCCAGTTGCCCTGCATGCGGTCGATCGCCGCGCGCACGACCAGCCCCTGTGCGACCCGAGGATCGCTGTCGGTGAGCCCCAGCGCCCCCTGGGCAGCCAGGCGCCGGTCCAGCAGGTCCCGGGCCTCGGCGAAGCTCCCGGCGTCGCGCAAGTGCTCGGCGGCGATGGCCAGCGGTGCCAGCGCTGCGTCGTGGTCCCGAGCCGCGAGGTAGTGGCGAGCGATGCGCTCCGCGGAGCCGCCGGCGAGGCCGTAGCGTTCGTGCAGCATGGCGGCGCACCGACGGTGGTGACGACGCAGGCGACCGGCCTCGTCGGCGCTGCGCTGGAGGGCCTCGCGCAGCATCCCGTGGACGAAGGCGAAGCCGTCCTCGCCCCGCACGAGAAGCCGAGTCCGGGCCAGGGCTTCGAGCACCTCCGAGGCGTCGCGATCGCAGAGGAGCGCCCACTCCTCTCCGTCCACCTGGTGTCCCAGCGCCGCCGCGAGCTCGAGCAGCTTCCGGTCCTCGACGCTCCGCCCTCCGAGCGCGCTCTCCAGCCGTCCGGACCACACCGCGTAGAGATCGTCCGGGATCGTGGCCCGTTCGCCGGGTCGCAGCCGCCAACCCGACTCTGCGAGCTCGAGCACGCCGCGCTGGACGAGGTCCCCGACCAGCTGGACCGCGAAGAGCGGCGAGCCCTCGGTGCGCTCCTCGACCTCGTCGGCGAGCTCCCCCGAGAGGCCGAGCAGACCCCGCACGAGCTGCCGGTGCTGGTCGTCGGCGAGCTTGCCGAGCGCCATGAGCTCGGCGTCCTCGTGGGCCTCGACGACCGACAGGAGCTGGCCGCACTCGGGTCGGTCCAGGATGGCGTCATCCCGAACGGTCAGCACCAGAAGCATCGGGATCTCGAGCTTCCGGCCGAGCAGCCACCGGGCGAGGGACAGAGCCTCGGCGCCCCACTGCACGTCGTCCAGGTGCAGCAGGACCGGGCGCAGACCGCCGTCGTCGACGAGGTCGGCAGCAGCCCGCTCGAGCACCCTCTGTACGAGGACGAAGCGCTCCCCGGCCGAGCCGAGCCTCACCGGGCTGTGGCCAGGGCGGAGCAGGGACACCAGGCCCTCGACCTCGGAGTCGGGAGCGCGCATC
>Ga0114933_10004384_pt1 | contig 13249 bp, 10 predicted proteins | sample 4SBtaG_FD_89691 | JGI IMG/M metagenome (GOLD analysis project Ga0114933, IMG submission 89691) | Deep subsurface microbial communities from Kolumbo volcano to uncover new lineages of life (NeLLi) - 4SBTROV12_W25 metaG | ecosystem: Environmental > Aquatic > Marine > Volcanic | place: Kolumbo...
AATCAAATATCTGTGCTTGGACTGTGACATCCAGAGCCGTGGTGGGCTCGTCAGCAATCAAGACTTTCGGACGGCAGGCAAGCGCCATAGCGATCATGACGCGTTGGCGCATTCCACCGGACAGCTGGTGGGGATAGTCGTTAATTCGCCGCGTAGGTAGAGGAATCTGCACCGCATCGAGCATCTCAATAGATAGTGCTTTGGCCTGTCGACGGTTCAGCCCCTGGTGTCGTCGCAGGGTTTCACTGATTTGTTCACCCACGGTAAAAACCGGATTGAGCGAAGTCATGGGTTCCTGAAACACCATAGAGATGTCGTTGCCCCGAACTGCACGCAGTCGGGTATCGCTTGCTTGCAGTAGGTTTTCGCCTGCCAGACTGATCGAGCCACCAGCGACTCGTCCGGGGGGTGATGGGATCAGTCCCATGATGGCCAGTGCGGTCATGCTTTTGCCACAGCCGGATTCGCCGACCAGGCTCAGTGTTTCACCCGGTGCTAAATCAAACGAGAGGTCATCGATAACTGGGGCTATGCCATCACGTGTAGTGAATTCGACCGTGAGATTTTTAACCGATAGGAGTGCCGTCATGTTGAACTCAGCGCTTTCTGAGTTTGGGGTTTAATGCATCGTTCAGTCCATCACCGATCAGGGAGATTGACAGTACAGTCAAGAATATCGCCAACCCCGGATACATGATGGTGAAGCCGTGCAGGAGGATGTAAGGCCGGTTGTTGCCCATGATTGCACCCCAACTCATTACGTTGGCGTCACTGAGTCCGAGGAAACTCAGGCCTGCCTCAAAGAGAATCGCAAAGCCGATCAGCAGTGCGGCCTGTACTACGATGGGCGGAAGCGAATTTGGGAGAATGACTCTAAAAATGAGGTTCGCGTTGCTGGCACCGCTAGATCGAGCGGCAGTGACGTACTCAAGTTCTCGAATCTTCAGGAACTCCGCCCGCGTAATACGGGCGACACCGGTCCAACTGACGATGCCGATGGCAAAGGTGATCATGGCGAGTGAGGCACCAAACAAAGCCACCAGGACCATCGAGAACAACAGCGTCGGCAGGACCTGAAAAAATTCGGTGATTCGCATCAGAATTTCTTCCACCCAGCCACGGTAGAAACCCGACAATGCTCCGAAAGTAATCCCTATAAAAACACTCAACAGTGCGGCCGCACAGCCTACGGCGAGCGTTGCGCGGCCTCCGTGAATAATCTGTGCCAGAAGATCACGGCCCAAATAATCGGTGCCCAGCAGAAAGCCCTTGGCCCCGGGGGGACTAAACGGAGACCAGACCATTTCAAACGGGTCTGTTGGATAGAGCCAGGGCCCAGCCAGTGAAACCATGATGATGATCAGGAGCATCGCGAGTCCGCTGAGCGCTGCCCGGTTTAAGGCAAACATACGAGCAGTTTCTATGACGGGGTGCTCTACGCGCGCGGCGGTAGGCTCAAATGATGGCTCCCGGATTGAATAATCTGTCACGAGTTCAGGTCTCGGAGGTTTCAGCGGTCTTGATTCGCGGGTCAATAATGCGATACACCATGTCGGTGAGTAGGTTGGCAACGACTACAACCAGCGACGAGAAGAACAATATTCCAAGAATTGTTGGTGTGTCTCGGGCAATGATTGCCTGAACCGCGAGCGTTCCCAGCCCAGGCCAACTGAACACGGTTTCTACCAGCACTGCACCCGACACGATACCGGAGAATACCAGGCCGGCCGTGGTAACGACCGGCAGCAGGGCATTCCTCAGGGCATGTTTGAAAACTACCTGAAATTCAGAAAGTCCCTTGGCCTGTGCAGTGCGAACGTAGTCTGATCCCAGAACGTCCAGCATGCTGGCGCGCGCCAAGCGGCTATACAGCGCGATAAAAATTGAGGCCAGCGTCAACATAGGCAACACCAGGTGGTGTAATACATCAACCATGTGCGCGAATCCTGTTCTTTCAACAGAAACGTCGACCATGTTTCCGATCGGAAATAAAGGAATCATTGATGCGAACAAGATAATCAGCATGATCCCCGTCCAGAATACCGGCGCTGCATAACCTACGAGAGAAAGGACAGTGACAAAATGACTAGCAACCCCGTTGGGTTTTCGAGCTGCAATTACACCGAGTACCACGCCGACCAATATAGAGACAACTTGGGCGCTGATGATTAGCAGTAGTGTTGCCGGAAGTTTCTCAAGAATGAGCGTGGTAACGGGTTGGTTGTAATAGAAAGAGTAGCCCAAATCGAGTTGCGCAACGCCGTAGAAATATTTGAACAGCTGTTGCCACAATGGAAGGTCGAGTCCGTAGTCTTTGCGAATCTGGGCCATCACTTCGGCATCCAGTCCACCTGCGTCCTGTGCGATCGTGTCTGCAACATCGCCCGGCGCCAGGTGCATCAACAGAAAATTCAGCACCAGGACTGCAAACAGCAATCCCAGGCCTAAGCCGCACCGCCTTAGAGTAATGACTAAAAACTGCATAACGCTTTTATGAATGAAGTCCTGAACTTGAAAAAGAAATGCCTGCTGCCAGGCAGCAGGCATTTCAAGAGCCGCATTAGATCCCGCCGAGGATCAATTCTTCAAATACACCTCGTCCAGTGGTGAGCACGTACCCCAGATCGTTGCCGGTGGATTACCGACCTTCGTGTGATTGAAGATGGTGTGATAGGGCACGGTATCGGTGAAGTAGATGGGCACGTCATCTGCGATGATCTTCTGCGCACTCGAGTAGAGTGCGATCCGCTTCTTCTGGTCATTTTCCTGGCCGGCTTTATCGAGTATCGCATCGACCTTGGGATTGCAGTATTGCTGGGTATTCGACCAGATCACGCCTTTCTTTGCGTTGTCGCACAGATAGGTGCGGTGCACGCCGATGACGGGGTCTCCCCAGTTAAACACGACATCCACAGTCATGTCGAAGTCCCAGGTCGAAACCGTCTTGGCCCAGGCCGGAAACCCAGCAGAGGTTCTAACCGTTACATCGATACCGATCTTTTTCAGCTGTGGTTTCATGTATTCGGCCATGGGTTTGGCGCTTGGCCAGCCGTAGTCAACCGTCAGCGCAAAACGCATACCATCAGCACCGCGAGCGTAGCCCGCCTCATCCAACATTGCATTGGCTTTGTCAATGTCCAGATCGTAGCGTGCTACGTTGGGTTCATGAAAAATACTGTCTGGGTGGATGCCAGTGTATGCGGGCCTTGATGTGCCCATCATGCCGGCGTTCACTAGAAAATTTCTATCGACAGCGTAGGCAATTGCCTGACGGACGCGTTTATCGCTAGTAGGCTTGCTTTTGGTATTAAATGCTAGCCACGTTATCGGACCGATCGCGGCGTAGCCTTGGTCTGTTGCCGTCAGGTGCGGAACCTTCTTGGAGTGCAGAATATCCTGTGGCGTCGACTCAAATGCTGACAGGTGAATTTCTCCATTTTCACGTCCAAGAGAGCGAGCAGAGGGGTCTTTGATAATGCGTATCACGAGTTTGTCCAAATAGGGACGACCCTCTATAAAAAAGTCTTCATAGCGCTCCATGATGATGTGTTGATCACGCACAAATTCAATCAGTTTGAACGGACCTGAACCGACAACGTCCTTAGAGTTGCGTGGGTGTTTTTTGGGGTCTTGGCCATCACCATAAATATGCTCTGGAATAATCGATCCGAGTTGAGAGGACAGCGCCAGCATGAGCGCTGGATGTGGCTTCGATAACTTAAATACAACGGTGTTGGGGCTCGGCGTCTCTACGCTCGAGACTGCTCGGAACATGGTTTTAAAGGGGTGATTCGCCTTGATTGTCTTGATCGAAAAAGCGACATCCTTCGATGTGATCGGTGTGCCATCATGGAACGTGGCCCCGTCAACCAAATTGAAGGTGACGGCTAGTCCATCGGTAGAAGTCTGCCATGATTTGGCAAGATAAGGGTGCGCATTCCATTTGTCGTCAAAGCGAACCAGGGTTGCGAACAACTGGGCACCCGGTGCACCGGTCGCGATGCCCGATTGCACTGCTGGATTAAGGTGCCTAGGTGTGGTGCCGATGGACCACACCAGTGTTCCCCCTTGTTTGGGTGTTTCTGCTTGCACACTCACGGCTGACAATGCCAGAAGCACTGCGCCAAGCGCGCTTACCCATTGTTTAGTCAATCCCATTGCCTGTGTCCTCTGATAGTCATAATAAGCTGCGATCAGCGTGGTGCTGATGGGTGTCATTCTTTACTTAATTGGGTATCAATGCAACGAAAATAAGGGCTCCCAATGCATCTTTGGTCCTGCAACGCACTGGGGGCCGGGGCTGTTAGTTAATCTGGGGCCATGGGAGTGGTTCTATCGGGCCCTTGAACCTGTTTTCCACGGTCAGGCGGTATTGATTTTTCCAGCAAGGTGGTTAAATCACTTACCCAATGAAGGTCGTGCCCGGTGCGATTAGTCTTGAGCCCTGATCGTAATCTCGTGATATGCCGGATTTTCTCTTGTCATCGCTCGAATAAATGATCGTCTATGACTAACCCCAAAAATAGTCTGGGAGACACATCACTGCAAACCGTTTGCGTGCTGGGTCATCTGGCGAATGACTGGGCACCGGCTGCCATCTGGTTGCTGGCGCCCGCGATCGGGTTGGCTTTTGATCTTCGTCCCTCTCAAGTCGGATTATTACTGACGATCCATTCCATTGGTGCCTCACTCGCTTATTTCCCTGCGGGGGTCCTGGCCGATCGAATGCGTAAACAGGGGCGATTACTGGTCGCGACCTTTTGGTGGGTAACGCTCGGTTATTTGCTTGCGTCCCAGGCACCAGGGTTTTGGTCGCTGGCCATCTTGCTGGGTGTGGCGGGCATGGGCGATGCGGCTTGGCATCCGATTGCGACGGGAATGCTGGTTCGGCAAATGCCGAACCGAAAAGGCCAGGTCCTGGGCGTGCATGCAGTCGGCGGGACCTTGGCCGAAGTGTTGTCACCGCTGCTGGTCGGTTTTCTGTTGGCTACGATGGACTGGCAAAGCGTGCTGCAGGTTTCGGTCATACCCACGGCATTGATGGGCGTTGTATTTACCGTCTTGGCGGGAAGAATTCCGCGGCGCCAGGCGAGTGCAGCAATCTCGCGCGCCGACCTGGTGACGTTTGTTCGGCAGTGGCGCTCGGTACGTGGTCTGTGTCTCATCGGCGGACTGGCGACTTATAACATGGCGTTGTTTGCATTGATGACCATGTCGCCCCTGTTCGCCCAGAGAAGTCTCGGCCTCAGTCCGGCACAGACGGGCGTGGCCTTCGCGTCTGCCATGTTGCTCGGCTCTGTTGGTCAGCCCCTTATCGGTCGAATCTCTGATCGTAGTGGTCGTGTCGGTATTTTTGCGCTGGGTTCTGTCACGGCAGCGGCCCTGACTGGCGGGGCGCTAGTGATTGACTCGTCGCTGGGCACGATCACTTTACTCACCGGGGCGATGGGCGTTCTAGTGGCTATTCGTTCGAGTGTGCTGGCCATGGCGGTAGATTATGTTAGTGAACGGGAGGCAACCGCGCTGGGATTCATTTTTGTAATGCTCGATGGGGTGGGCGCGCTGGGGGCGGTTCTCGCAGGTTTCGTTGGGGATTTTAGTTTGCATTACAGCTTTGTTCTCGCGTCGATTTTGTCCTTAGTCAGCGTAGGCATTATCACCGTCGGATTGCGCCACAATGCTCATACCCCGCACGGATAAAGCGACAACAATTAGCGTTGTTTGGTTGGGTCGGTGTGTTGTCAATCCCGGCCGTTGGCGCAAAACCCGAAATACCGGGCGGGTCGCGAGTGATTGTCAGGGTTTCGCTCTTGTTCGTGCGTAGAGTCTTTAGCGGTCGCGCGGAAAACTCCGGTGGCTGGAAGTCACTCGGATTTTAAGGATGTACGTTGTCTAGGTGCGATGAGAGGGGTGCATTATTAACTTATAAAACTAACGAACACCGATCGTGGGAGTTTTTTTGAATAATTCGCTTGGTTGAGTATGATCAAGATGTTCCCCTTCAACGTGTTGTCACGATCGATTGATGCGTATCAGTCAAACCCAGGAGCGATTCATGTGGCGCCACTTAATCATGTCGTTAACCTGAGAGAGAAAATGAAAATCACTAACATCAAAGCCTTTCCCATCTCGTATCGAGTGCCCGAAGGGGAGAATGTACGGTTAGGAATCGGGCTTGCGGTCAAGCGCGACGCTGTGCTTATCAAAGTTGAAACGAGCGAGGGTGTTACAGGCTGGGGGGAGTCTCATCACGGAAGATGTCCCGGGGCGATCGCCAAACTGATCGACACTACTATCAAGGAATTGGTCGTGGGCATGGATGCCCTTGATAACGTCGGAGTTTGGGACAAGATCTACCGGATGCAACTTGCCAGCCACGGGATGGGGTATGCATCGACCATGGCCTTAAGCGGTTTGGATCTTGCTCTGTGGGATATCAAGGGCCAGGCGCTCAATAGACCGTTGTTTGAAATCCTGGGTGGATCCCGTAAAAACATACCCGCGTACGCGGGTGGTATCGCGTTGGGGTGGCAAGAGCCAGCGGCGCTGGCGGAGGAAGCCATGGCGCATCTGGCCCGCGGATACAAAGCCATCAAGTTGCGTGTTGGTGACAATATTCGTGCTGACTCAGACAGAGTTGAAAAAGTTCGAGAGTGCGTTGGTGATGATGTAGATATCTTGGTTGATGCCAATACCGGATATTCATTGGGGCAGGTTAGAAAGATCATGCCGCTTCTTGAGGACCTGGATGTTGGATGGCTTGAAGAGCCTTTTCCAGCGATGGATTTTCATAATTACCGGCTGGCAGCGACCTATGGCGGTGTGCCGATCGCAGCAGGAGAGAATCATTTCACACGGTACGAATTTGCCCGGTTGATCGAAGACGCTGCTGTTAGCTACGCGCAGCCAGATTTGTCAAAAACAGGTGGTATGACGGAGGCAATTAGAATTGCTGCCTTAACATCCGCGTGGAAAATACCTATTCACCCGCACACCTCATTGACTGGAATCAATATGGCAGCCTCTATTCACTTATTGTCAGCAATTGACAACGGTGGTTATTTTGAAGGAGACGTGACGCGCTACAATCCATTTCGTGATGACATGGGCCAAAGACCGTTTAATATTAGTGGGGAGGGTTTTGTCTCTGCGTTGGAGGAGCCTGGCATCGGTATCACTATTAACGAGAAGCTTCTTGCGAAGTATCCATTGATCGAAGGGCCTTGTTACGTGTGAGTGTTTCACCATCGTGGCGTTTCTTGGGCCGTGCGAATATACGAACGATAATAGCTGTAAACTTTACCTTCCATCAACGCAGTGCTCGAGGAGCATTGGTGAGGGTTAGAACAGTAAGATGACCAACTTAAGCGAAACTTTTGATTACATTGTCGTGGGTGGCGGCTCAGCGGGTTGCGTCTTGGCTAATAGGCTATCGAGCGATCCGGCAAACAAAGTGCTCCTGCTTGAAGCGGGCAATAAAGGCCATTTTTTATCCAGAGTGCCTGTCAGTTTCTCGTTGTTGATTGATAACCCGGCTGCTAACTGGTGTTACCGCTCAGAGCCCGAATCGGGGACTAACAACCGACACATCCCCATTCCTCGAGGTAAGCTTTTGGGGGGATCCAGTGCGATCAATGGTCTGGTCTACGTGCGCGGTCAACAACTCGACTATGACACTTGGGCGCAATTAGGTAATCGAGGCTGGAGCTACGCGGATGTGTTGCCTTTCTTCAAGTCGATGGAGTCCTTCGACAAAGGCGGGTCGGCCTACCGCGGGAGGTCAGGGCCGCTCCGGGTGACCGAAGTAGTTGACCAAAATCCGATTTATGAGCAATTGTTCAAGGCGGGTGCTGCGCTTGGCATTGTTCGAAATGACGACTACAACGGTGCAGATCAGGAAGGTTTTTCTCGAACGCAAACAACCAGTAGTCGCGGACGAAGAATGAGTGCAGATTTTGCCTATCTTCGACCCATTCGTCATCGCAAAAATTTGACCATAAAGACCAGGGCGCTGGTCACTCGACTACTCTTTAATCAAAAGCTTTGTATTGGAGTGGAAGCGGTAATTGAGGGGAAAATCGTAACATTTGAAGCCCGCAAAGAAGTCATTCTCAGCGCTGGAGCAATCAATTCGCCCCAAATTCTGGAGTTGTCGGGCGTAGGGCAACCTGCAATTCTAGAGAAAAATGATATTCCGCTTGTGCAGGCGATCAACGGCGTTGGGGAGAATCTGCGTGATCACATTGGTCCCAGGTTGGTTTTTCGTATAACGAAACCCGGTATTGCTTATAACGACTCTGCTCGAGGAATTAACCTGCTTAAAGAGATTGTGAAATATGCAGTCAATGGAAGTGGGTTCTTAAATCTACCGTCTGCCCCTGTGCTTGGGTTTTTCAAAACCCGAACAGAACTGGCGGGGCCTGATATTCAGGTCCATTTTATTCCTTATCGTGTGGTGCTCGAGAATGGGAAAAGAAAACTTGGTGAAGAGCCAGGAATAACGTGTACGGTTAATCAGAACCAGCCAGAGAGTGTGGGTTCTGTACATATAAAATCGTCGAACCCTCAGCAACACCCAGCAATTCGATATAACTTTCTTTCTTCCAGGCATGATATCGACACGTTGGTTGCTGGAGTTCGATTAATTCGGGACATTATGAATACTGATGAAATGCAGATGTATTGCGGTGAAGAGATGTCCCCCGGGAGTGATTGCGCTTCAGATGACGATATCTTGGGGTTCATTCGCAATAAGGCCGAAACCCTGTATCACCCGGTTGGCACCTGCAAAATGGGCAATGATGCGAAATCAGTTGTCGATGAAAAGTTGCGTGTTCACCAGATTAAGAATCTACGCATTGCGGATGCATCCATCATGCCGACCTTGACCTCAGGTAACACTAATGGTCCGTGCATGATGATTGGGGAGAAATGCGCAGACTTTATTATGAATCACTGACGGACGCCACCATCTGCCTAGTGGATGGGCCCACACGAACATGTTGAGCTGGCTGGATTCCATTGCTCTCCAGGATAGTGAGCCATGCCCCTGAAGGTGGTCGGTGTTGGTGCCGGTTATTTTTCGCACTACCACTACGATGCATGGCAGCGAATCGATTGCGTAGACTTGATCGCCGTCTGTGATCGCGATTTAACTCGAGCCGAATCCATGGCAAAACGTCATGGGATTCCATTGGTGTTTGAACAATTATCTACCATGCTGGATGAAACAGAGCCAGACATCATCGATATCATTACGCCGCCGGAGTCGCACGAGAAACTGCTAAGCATCGCTCTTGAGTCACATGCCGCCGTTATTTGTCAGAAGCCTTTAGCGCCAACGTTGGCCGATGCCCGACGCATGATTGCCTCGGCAGAGGGCAAGAGTAGACGTTTTTTTGTCCACGAAAACTTCCGCTTTCAGCCGTGGTATGTAGAGATTAAAGCGTTACTTGATCGTCACGTTATCGGCACACCGTATTCCGTTAGTTTCAGGCTTCGCCCTGGGGATGGGCGTGGCCCGAATGCTTATCTCAGTCGGCAACCTTACTTCCAGCAGATGGAACGCTTTTTTGTGCACGAAACTGGTGTGCACTTTATTGACACATACCGTTATCTCTTCGGTGAGGTGAAGCGTGTGTACGCGGATCTGCATCGACTCAATCCGCACATCTGTGGCGAGGACGCAGGGATTATTCTATTTGAATTTGAAACAGCGGCTAGAGGCGTCTTGGATGCCAATCGCCTCAGCGATCATGAAGCGGAAAATACTCGTCTGACCATGGGAGACATGCTGATCGAAGGGGCTCAGGGGGTCTTGCGACTCGATGGCAATGGCCGACTCTTTTCGCGAGCGCCTGGTGAGGTCGAGAGGGAGCATGAGTACCGGTGGAGCGATGAAGGTTTTGCGGGCGATAGTGTACACGCTTGCCAATCACATCTTGTTGAATGTGTTGAGACAGGAAAGGCGTCGCCCATTTCAGCTCGAGAGTATCTGCGCAATCTTGAAATCGAAGAGGCGATTTACGAATCGAGTCGTACCGGGGTCCGAATCTCGGTTTGACAGTGTCGACCGCAATGTGTTGCCTTGAGGAGCACATGTTGCGGGCAAGTGGACGATCCCGTCGCCGAGCTATTGACCTGCACATGGGTCGAATCGCTTGACACTGAGTTGATCAAATTTGCCGCGGTTTAGAAGCTGCGTTCCCGTATTTGCGAGACTTTTGAGAGAACACCGTCTAGCAGCTGCTCGGTTTGATCTTCCATCTGGGCATCACCAGCGCCAATTGGCCGAAGGATAAATTTTGAGATTCCGTGATCGGCATAAGCCTGTATGCGTTGCAGTATCTCGTCTGCACCGCCCACCACGAACCCGCGGCTGGCTGCGTGCCCCGTGCGTCTTTCGAAATCAGCGGCCATCTTTTTTACGGGTTCATCACCCCAAGAGCCAAAATGAATACCGAAGCCCGCACCGAAATGATCCGAATCAATGGATCTTTTGTGTCGGTTAGCACTGGCAAGAATCTTGTCAACCACCTTTCCCGCTTCTGCAGGCGTTTCAGCAGCGGCTTGCCAGCCTGTTCCATACGCAGCAGTCCGAGCAATAGCGGCCTCTGAACTGCCACCGATCCATAGCGGCAACGGGTTCTGCGTTGGACGCGGCGCGATCGTCGCCTTATCGTAGCGGAAATATTCACCATCGAAAGTCACGTCATCTTCGACCCACAGTCGAGTCATGATCTCCAGCGCTTCGTTCATGCGCTGGCCTCGCCCCACGGTTGTCGTGCCTGATGCGACGAAATCTCTCGATCGATTACTCCCGAGTCCAAAGGCGGGCAGCAAGCGCCCACTCGACAGATAATCGATCGTTGCGCATTGCTTGGCGGTTTGCAGTGGATCTCGCAATCCCATCGATGCAACGTTCATACCGAATTTGATTTTGTCGGTGGCACCGGCCAGCCCTGCCATGACACTCATGCACTCAAGAAATGGATCTGTGGAAATAAGGCGATCCGTTTGCCACAGAGAATCAACGCCGGTCTGGTCGCATCGTTTGACCCATCGCCAATAACCTTCCGCACTTGAGAAGGTGTAGGTTGCTAGGCCTAATCCAATGCCAATGGTCATTGCGGATACTCCTGCGGGTAGTAACGTGAATAGGTCTAGTCTAAAAAGGAATGTAGTTCGCGCGTCACACTGTTCGTCGTTTACATAGTTGTCGGGCCACTTTGAGTTGCCGAGTACGGAGACTGCGTGGACATTAAGTGACTGTTGCTCTGGTTTTGTATTTTTCCTGATCCCACAGTCGATTTGAGATCACTTCTTCAAGCAGGGTCGCTGCCGTCATGACATCATTTTCGTCAATGTACAGTGGTGCAAACCCGAATCGCATGTTGTCTGGCGCACGAAAATCACCGATGACACCACGTTCAGCCATTGCCTGGATGACGCCATAGCCCTCTTCGAAGCAAAAGGACACCTGGCTGCCTCGTTCTTGGGCATTGCGTGGGCTGTTGAGGCTCAGGCCAGGGCATCGGGCTTCGACCTCCCTGATAAATAGTTCACATAACGCGATTGACTGTTTTCTTACCTGATTGATTGTTACCAGGTCCCAGATATCAAGCGCGGGCTCCAGGCACTTTAGGGCGATGACGGGTGGCGTCCCTACACGCAGGCGCTCAATGCCATGCGCTGCACGGTAGTTGAGTTCAAAGTCGAAGGGAGCGGCATGACCGAGCCAGCCGGAAAGGGTCGGTTGAATCTTGTTCACATACCCAGGAGCGACGTAAATAAAGGCGGGAGCGCCCGGTCCGCCATTGAGATATTTGTAGGTGCAGCCCACTGCGAAATCCGCTCTTGAGTCCATCAAATCGACCGGAAGCGCGCCCACGCTGTGCGCCAGGTCCCAGAGTGTGATCACGCCATGTGCGTGAGCAGTGGCGGTCAAAGCCTTCATGTCGTGTTTGCGGCCTGTGCGATAGTCGACTTCCGTCAGCATCAAGACTGCAACGTCGTCATCAATGTGATGACTAACCTCCTCGGGTGCGACAGTCTTCAATGTGTGGCCGAGGCCAAGCGTCTTGATAAGTCCCTGAGCTATATAGAGGTCTGATGGAAAGTTTCCATCGTCCGACAGGATAACCCTCCGCCGAGGGGTTAGCGCCAACGCCGCGGCCAGCGCTTGGTGTACTTTGATAGACAGGGTATCGCCCATGATCACATGACCGGGTTGGGCGCCAATCAACGGTGCGATGCGATCACCAATCTGTGTTGAAAGTGACATCCAGCCGGCATCATTCCAGCCCCTAATCATCTGTTCTCCCCACTCGTCACCCATCATCGTCGCGACGTGTTCCCTGGTCGTAAGTGGCATGGGTCCAAGGGAGTTGCCATCCAGATAGACGATGTTATTGGGCAGGTGAAATAAGGTTTTGGTGTGAGAGAATTGGCTCAATGGTAATTGTCCCTTTTATACTCCGGCGTTATACACTTTGTCTGGCACGGTGGTCAGATTCCTCGCCTATGGTAACGGGCTATAGTGCATGGGCGAAAAACTTTTTAGCCGTTATCTCTCCAGTCAGATCGTTCCTGTTCATTTTCCCATCACGGAGAAACTCATGAGTCGTGTGCAACTAGCCATTAATGTAGACAATCTGGATGAGGCCATTCTGTTTTATTCAAAGTTGTTTGCGACGAAGCCGGTAAAATCCAGGCCGGGGTATGCGAATTTTTCAATCACAGATCCACCACTTAAGCTGGTTTTGTTTGAGAATCCAGGCGATGGAGGAAGCATTAATCACCTGGGAGTTGAGGTGGAATGCACCGAAGAGGTGTTAACGACAGAGAAACGGTTAGCAGATTCGAATCTGATCACTACAGGCATCGACGCGACGGAATGCTGCTACGCTGAGAAAACGGAAACATGGGTTAATGGCCCCGACGGTGTTCGTTGGGAGTGGTACGTGAAGCACGCCGACTCGGAGCAGTTTGAGAACAAAATTCTCGAACGATCGGCTTCTGAGGCGGACTGTTGTTCGTGAAAGCCCGCCATGTTTCAAAGCAAAGGTGGGATCTAGTGCATCTATCAGTTAAGTTTCTAGTGATATTCGAAGTTCGCCGCCAAAGCGCATCTAGAATGTGGGAATGATCATTATGATGTGGCGGCGGATATTTCTGCGGGCCACTTTGTTTTCAATAAAAATAATTTAGTACAGTAACCGCGTTGCTATTTTTTCAATGAAATACTTTG
>Ga0114933_10004385_pt1 | contig 13246 bp, 11 predicted proteins | sample 4SBtaG_FD_89691 | JGI IMG/M metagenome (GOLD analysis project Ga0114933, IMG submission 89691) | Deep subsurface microbial communities from Kolumbo volcano to uncover new lineages of life (NeLLi) - 4SBTROV12_W25 metaG | ecosystem: Environmental > Aquatic > Marine > Volcanic | place: Kolumbo...
CGCGCGGCGCTGTCCGGGGCGACCGCGCCGGAAGAGCTCGCCTTCGGCTACGGCCTGGCGGTCGGCCCCCTGCCTCGCGTCGAGGCCGATGCCCTGGCCGAGGTCCTGGGCGAGGACTTCGTCGAGGGCGTCGAGCACCCCTTGTCCGGGCTGCGTCGGCCCGTCGGCGTCGACCTCGTGCGAGACGTGCCCCTACGGCGCTGACGTAGACTGCCGTTCATGCTCCTGCTCCAACTCGTGGCCTGTGGCCCGAAGGACTCCGGGCCCGCGCTCCTCGACAGCGGGCTGGTCGAAGACACCTCAACCGGCGATGACACCGGCACGCTCGGCGAGTTCACGCCGCCTTGTGACGGCGACTGGGGCTGGGCCGAGGGGCGCCTGGACCCCGCCCAGATGGTCCACGTGGCGCCGATGGCGTCGGGCGACGGCTCCATGGAGCTCCCGATGGGCAACCTCGCCGAGGCCCTCGAGCAGGCCCGGGCCACCTCCGCTCCGGGCCTGATGATCTGGCCGGGAACCCACGACGTGGCGGGGCTGACCCTGTCCACCTCGTCCGGCGACCAGGCCGGCTTCACGGTCTGCGGCTGCGGCCCGGACAGCATCCTCGCGGGCGACGACCAGGACGCGACGCTCTGGATCTCGGATCTGGAGGCGACGGTGGCTGCGGTTGGCCTGAGCGGCGGGCTGCGTGGGCTCGTGGTGCGGGGCGGCGCGGACGTGACCCTCGAGGAGGTCAGCGTCTCGGACACCCAGCGGGTCGGCGTCATCGTCGATGGCAGCACCACGACGGCGAGCCTCTCGAACATGGACATCTCGGGGGTGAGCCCGGTCGACGACATCGGCTGGGGCCTGGCGGTGCAAGGCAGCAGCGTGGTGATCGACAACCTGCACATCGTCGGCGGGCATGGCTTCGGGGCCTTCGTCCACGAAGCCAGCGTCGACATCACCGGGCTGGAGGTCACGGGCACCCAGCCGAACGGCGCGGGCCTCTACGGGCGCGGCCTGCACATGCAGCAGCTCTCCAGCGGGACCCTGTCGAACGTCACCCTGAGCGGGAACGCGGACGCCGGCCTCTACGCGCTCCAGTCGGTGGGCCTCGTCGCGGAGAACCTGCACATCGACACGACCTCGACCGGCCTGACGGACGAAGGGGCCGCGACCGGAGACGGCATCGTGGTGACCGCCGGAGACTCCGGCGCGAGCCCCGAGACCTTCGGCTTCGAGCTGTCGAACAGCACCGTCGAGTCGAGCGACCGTGCGGGTGTCCTGCTGGACGGGGTCGCGGCGACCTTGAACGGGAACACCGTTCAGTCCAACGGCGTGACCGGCGAAGGCGGCGTCGAGATCCTCCTGCAAGGTGGGGCCTTGGTCGAGGGCAGCGATGCCGCGGTCCAGGTCGCCTCGGAGCTCCCCCTCAACATCCAGGTCGTGGCTGTCGAGACGCTCGATTGAGCGCCGCCAAGCTCGGTATCGTGCTGCTGGTCACGGCGGCTTGCCTGATCTGGGTCTTGTGGGGCATCGACTGGAGCCAGATCCAGGTCTCGCTGACCGACGCCGAGTGGATCTACGTAGCGCCGGTCTTCGGGATGTACTTCCTGAACCACTGCATCCGAAGCTGGCGGCTGCGGCTGTTGCTCGATCGGCCGGACATCCCCTTCAAGGAGATGTTCGCGATCACGACCGTCGGCTTCCTGGCGATCAACGTCGTGCCCCTGCGCCTGGGCGAGTTCGTGCGGCCCTACATGCTGATGGAGCGCGACGGCGTGCCCTTCGGCGAGTCCCTGGCGGCCATCTTCGTCGAGCGCATGGTCGACCTGATGTGCCTGATGGCGCTGTTGCTCCTGGTCGGCTGGGTGGTCGATCTGCCCGAGCAGGGCGTGGTGGTCCAGGGCATCGACGTCTTCGCGGCGGGCCAGAAGGTCGTCGGAACCGGCATCGGCGTCGGCCTGATCGGCCTGGTCGTGCTGCGCGTCGTGGGCGAGCCGCTGATCCGCCTCATCCCCGTCGCCAAGGTGCAGGGCCTGGCGCGCAGCTTCCACACCGGCCTGGTCTCCATGACGGCGCGCCCGCTGGCGACGCTCGCCGTGCTGGCCGTGTCGGGCGCAATGTGGGCGAACATCTGCCTGGCGACGTGGTGCGTGATGCTCGGCTTCGAGGGCATCCCCGCTGCCTGGGACACCGCGATGACCACGTGGACCATCACGATCACCGGCATGACGGTCGCGCCGACGCCGGGCTTCTTCGGCACCTACGAGGCCTTCTGCACGGCGTCGCTGCTGCTCTGGGAGGTCGACCGCGAGGTCGCCACGACCTTTGCCCTGGTCCTGCACCTGACCCAGTTCCTCTGGATCGTCGGGCTGGGCAGCGTCTACCTCTTCGTCGAGGGCATCAGCCTGCGAAAGATCGTCGCGAAGAGCCGCGAGGCCGCCGCGAGCTGACCCACGGAACAGGCGCTGGAACGCCTACCTGTTCCAGTTTGGAACAGGTTGATCCGATGAACAGGCCTGAAGGGCTGGCACGGTCTTCGCAGTGCTGTGCCGGCGACCGGAGGGTCCATGCTCATCTTCCTCGCGCTCGCCCAGGCGGGCACCATCACGACCGTCGCCGGGACCGGCGACCACGCCGAATACGGCGACGGCGGCGCGGCCATCGACGCAGGCGTCTTCTACCCGTACGCGGTGATCGCCACCTCGGACGGCGGCTGGTACAGCACCAGCGGCTACACGAACACGGTCCGCTACGTCGACGCCGACGGCGACATTCGCACCGTGGTCGGCACGGGGGTGCCCGCCTACGATGGCGACGGGGGCGCCGCGGCCCAGGCGAAGCTCTCGGAGCCCCACGGCCTGGCCCTCGACGAGGAGCGCGAGCGCCTCTACATCGCCGATCTCCACAACCGCGTCGTCCGCGTGGTCGACCTGCAGACGGGCCTGATCGACACCTACGCCGGCACCGGCACCGGCCCGACGATCCCGGGCGAGGGTGACGGTCGCTCCGCCGACCAGGCCCCACTGGACGCCCCCTCCGGTCTGGCCGTGGCCTCGGACGGGGACCTCTACATCGCCGACCAGGCCGCCAACCGGGTGCGGGTGGTCGACTACGACACCGGCGTCATCACCACCTTCGCCGGCGACAGCTGGGGCGGCTGGGGTGGCGACGGCGGGCCCGCCTACGAGGCGCTGCTGGACACGCCCTGGGATGTCTGCGTCACCGCCGCAGACGACGTCTTCATCACCGACCACAACAACTTCCGCGTTCGCAAGGTGGACGGCTCCACCGGGCTGATCTCCACCGTCGCGGGCAAGGGCGTGGCCGACAACTTCGGCCCGAACGGCGACGACGAGGGCTCCGCGACCTCGGTCGCGATCGGCTACCCCGCCCAGGTCGAGTGCGACCCGGCCGGCGCGAACGTCTTCTTCGCCGACTACCACAACAGCCGCATCTGGCGCCTGCACGAGGGCCGGGTCGAGACCGTAGCCGGCGACGGCCAGGTCCCCGCCTACGAAGGCGACATCAACGACGGGCGCGAGGCCACCTCGGCCCACCTCTACGCCAGCTACGGCGTCTCGGTCGACCCGGAGGGCTGCCTGCTGATCGCCGACACCTTCTCCTCGCGCATCCGGAGCACCTGCGGCGAGGGCTGGTACGAGGGGGGCGAGGGCGACGCGGACACCGACGCCGACGCAGACACCGACATCGACACCGACGCCGACGGCGACGCGGACAGCGACACGGACACCGACACCACCGTGCCCGGCGCCGACACCGGCTTCGGGCCGGACACGGGCGAAGACGGCCCTGGCTTCAGCGGCGGCTACGGCGGCGGCTGGTCCTGCTTCCGCGGCGGCGCTCCCGCGGCCTTGATCATCGTGCTCAGCGGACTGCTTCTCCGCCGGCGGGAGGTCTGAGATGAGCTGGCTTCTGATCACCGCGGCCCTGGCCCAGGACGTCACCGTGGGCGGCGACGCTCCGACCTTGAACGCCCAGGTCTTCACCCCTTCGATCGACTCCACCCGCTTCGTCCGCCTGACGGACAGCGACCTGGGTGGCGAGGGCCTCTCGACGCGCGCCACGGTGGGCTACCACCGCGCGCCGCTGCACTACATCGGCACGGACCGTCGGACGAGCCTGCTGCTGTATGACCTCGTCGCCGCGGACCTTGGCGCCGCCTGGACCTTCGAGCATGCGCGCATCGGCATCGGCCTGCCCGTGATGATGCACTCGACCGACGGCAGCACCGTCGACGAGAGCGGCGTCGGCGACCTCGCTCTCGACGCCAAGTGGCGCTGGCTGGACGGCGAGGACGGCCTGGGGAGCGCGCTCTCCGCGCGCGTCCTGGCGCCGACCTCGACGATGCAGCTGGGCCTGGCCAACACCGGCTGGGGCTTCGACGCCGAGCTGGCCGTCGACCGCGACGTCGGCCCGGTCAAGTGGCTGGGCACCGCGGCCTGGGCCTGGCGGCCCGAGCACGCCATGGAGAACGTCACCTGGGGTCCCCAGGTCCGACTCGGTCTGGGCGCGAGCACGACGGTCAACGACCGGACCTCGCTGTCCGCGGAGCTGGCCGCCGGACAGGTCCTGAACGACCTCTCCAACCGCGCCGGTCGTCCCCTGGAGCTCGTCGTGGGCGGCCACCGCCAGGTCGGCGACCGCACCCTCGTGCGCCCGGCCGTCGCCCTGGGCTTGAACGGCTCGGTTGGCACGCCGCAGTACCGCGCCGTGATCTCCTTCGCGCGGATTCGGCCCGTGGACCTCGACTCGGACGGCGACGGCCTGGTCGATGCAGACGACGCCTGCCCGGATCAGGCCGAGGACTTCGACCGCTACCAGGACGAGGACGGCTGCCCCGAAGACACGCTCGTCCGCATCTCGCTGATCGATACGGACGGCGAGGAGCCTACAGATCACTGGATGACCGGAGGCCAGGAGGGTCGCTCAGGCGATGAAGCCGAGCTGCCCGCCGGAGAGCACGAGTTCACCGTCGGCGATGACGCCGTGGTGGCCGAGGTGCCCTCGGGTCCGCCCGTGGAGATGGAGCTCGAGGTTCCCGCACCCCGTGGCACCCTCGCTGTGCGCGCGGTCGACCCGGAGGGACAGCCCGTGCCCGATGCCCGCTGGTCCGGCCGAGGTGACGGCCAGGTCCCGACCACTGCGGTCGGCGAGCCGGTCGAGGTCCGCCCCGGAGAGTGGTGGGTGCGCGTCGCAGCTCCCGGTCACGCTCCCGGCATGGGCGAGACGTCGGTCGTCGAGGACGAGCCCGCCGAGGTCGTCGTGGTGCTCATCCCGACGCCCGCTGACTCGGACGGCGACGGCCTCGTCGATCGAGAGGACGCCTGCCCGGACGAGGCCGAGGACTTCGACGGCTGGAAGGACGCGGACGGCTGCCCCGAGGACACCGTCGTGACCGTCCAGGTCGTGGACACCGACGGCGAACCCGCCGATCGGCCTTGGAAGACCGGACCCGTCTCCGGTCAGCCCGGCGACAGCGTCGAGCTGCCGGCCGGCGAGCGCACCTTCGAGGCGCCGGAGCCCCTGGTGGCGACCGTGCCCGAGGGCCCGCCCACCGAGCTCGAGCTGGTCGTGGCCGCGCCTCGCGGAACCCTGACCGTGGCCGTCGTCGACTCCGCCGGCGCGCCGGTCGAGGGCGCCGAGTGGGAGGCCCGTGGAGACACCCGCATCGACGACGTGCCCGCGGGCGAAGCCGCAAGGGTCCGCCCCGGCGAGTACACCGTGCGCGCCTATGCACCCGGGTACCGCCGCGGGGAGGCCTCGGTCCGCGTCGTCGAGGACGCCACCGCGACCCTCACTCTGGAGCTCTTGCCGAGCCAGGCCCAGCTGGTGGCTGACCGGATCGAGATCCGCGACAGCGTCTACTTCGAGACCGCCAGCGACGTGATCGAGGAGGAGTCCCACGCGCTCTTGGACGAGGTCGCCGAGATCCTCCTGGACCACCCGGAGCTGCGCTCGATCCGCATCGAGGGCCACACCGACAGCCGCGGAACCAACCAGTACAACCTCGACCTGTCGCAGCGCCGAGCCGAGTCGGTGGAGCGCTACCTGGTCGAGGCCGGCGTCTCCGCCGAGCGTCTGGAGGCCGTCGGATTCGGCGAGGAGCATCCCCTGGCCAAGGCCGCCACGCCGCTGGCGTGGTCGCTGAACCGCCGGGTGGACTTCTTCGTGGTCGAGCGCAGCGACGAGGCGGTCGCGAGTCAGTGACCGCCGGAGTCGTGGTCGTGCTCGACGAGCTCGACCGCGACGCGCTGGTGGGCGTAGAGGTTCGACATCACGGCCCAGACCAGGTCGTCCTCGGTCGCGAAGTCGACGCCCTGGAACAGGGTCGCCATCCGCCGCTCCAGGACGACCTCGGCCCAGCTCCCCTCGCCGGTCGCGTCCAGATCGTAGAGCTCGCCGTAGGCCAGGCCGGTGGAGACGTCGAAGTCCACGACCTCGTCTCCACGAAGCGCCTGCCCCCGCAGGACCAGGGTCTCCTCGCCGAAGCCCGAGCTGAGCACGTGGACGTGGCAGTACCAGTCGGCCCCGAAGTCGGCCTCGCCGAGCTCGAGGTCCTCGCCCAACTCGGCACGCCACGGGCCGATCACGGCGCTGTCATCGAAGGCCTCGCCGTGTCCCGCGTTGGCCTCGGCGAGGACGCTGAGGCTGGCGGTGGCGCAAGGCACGAGGCTGACCTGGTAGTCGGCGAAGGTCGCCTCGCTGAGCTCGACAATCCAGCCGAGGTCGTTCTCGCCGAGCTGGCCTGACCACCGGACCGAGTAGGCGGCGCCGTCGATGGCGGAGGCTTCGGTCTCTGTGTCGACCAGAGCCTCGGAGGCGCAGGCGACGAGCAGGATCACGGGCCCCCCTCCTGGCCGGCCTCGTCGCTCGGCGTGCCGGCGTAGCAGCCGAGGATGTAGGGGAAACCCGCGGTCTCGTGGTAGTGGTAGTCGCCGCCGGGGCCGACGTGGCCGTTGCACTCGTCGAGGACCTCGGCGTCGTCCGAGGCGACGTACTCGTGGTTGTCCCAGGCATAGGTCGTGGGATCGCCGGTCTGCTCCCAGCCGCTCTGGTACTCGACGATGTCCGTGCAGTCCGCGTCCGCGCAGCCGTAGCGGCCGTAGATCGGGAAGCCGTCCAGCGCATAGCCGATGAGTGGATCGGCCTCGGAGCCGTCGGCGGGGGCCTCCTCGACGATGCAGGTCGTGACCAGCCCATGGGCGTGGTAGGCGGCGGCGGTGTGGCCCAGGCAGGCGTCGACGATGTCGTTGTAGATCGGGTCGCCGAAGGGGTCGGGGAAGTCGCCCTCGTTGGGCCCGTAGATGTGCAGCCCCGTCAGGGTGAAGGCCGCGAGGCCGAGCAAGGGGATCTCGGTCAACGTGCCCGCGAGCTCGGGCTCGAGCGGGATGGTCCACTCGTCGTCCTGGGCCTCGAGCGCGTTCGGAGTGAGCTGCGCGAACTCGAAGTGCGGGATGTCGTTGCTGCGAACCCGTAGCTCGTCGCCGTCGCAAGCGGCCTCGACGTAGGGGTCGTCATAGTCGGAGTTGGCGGCGTGGGCCGGGTACATGCGGAAGTCCTGGGCGGCGTCGCAGGTGGCGTCGCCGGGGATCTCGTCGGTCGTGGCACAAGCGAGGAGAAGAATCATCGGGGCTCCGGGGATTGGGGTCCGGTAGTGTCGCTATCCTGAGGGAGTGCCGATGATGGTTCAACGTTTGTTACCGCGGAGTCAGTGCGGGTCCCCCACGATCCAGATCGGGGCCGACCAGGCGTCGTCTTCGGTGCCGTTGGGATCGTCGCTGGTCAAGGACTGGCTGACACGCACCGTGTAGAAGGTGCCCGCCTCACCGTCGAGCGCCCACGTCCGGCTCTGGCCTGAGGTGAGCTCCTCGTCGTGCAGCGGGGCCGATTGGGGCTTGAGCAGATCGGTCGTTCGCTCGGGGTCTCCCTGCTCGCGGACGAAGCCGGCGTAGATCCTGACCCGGTAGGTGGCCTGGGGCTCCTCTGGGTCGTGGGCGGCGACGGTGATCCCGTCGAAGGCTGCCGGCGAAACGACCTCGCCCATCCACGCGCCTCCGCTCTTGACCACCAGGCGCAGGGTGCTGTCCTCGGTCGCGTAGAAGCGGCGCTGCTGGAAGGCTGCGGCGAGGTCCTCGGGGGTCAACTCGGGCGCCACCGCGACGGTCCGGCTATCGGTGGCGTTGCCCCAGTTCGGGCGATGGTTGTCCTGGTTGGCCGTGGGGGCCAGCTTCCAGCCGTTCTGCACCGCCCAGAGCCAGGCGGCGAGCCGAGTTGGGTGCTCGTCCACGTGGGGGCGGTCCTCGGCGTCGCCGTGGGAGGGTGCCGAGACGACCTCGATGGCCGTGACCCAGGGATCGGTGGCTTCCACCCATGCGTCGAGGTCGGGGAAGTCGTCGCGCCCGAATTCGGTGCGCGACTTGGCCGTGAACTTCCCCGAGTAGGGATGGTTGAACTGGGCGAAGGTCAGGTCGGTGGCGTGGTCGGGGATGAAGTCCTCGAAGAGCCCGTCGAACTCTCCGTTGGCGACCTCGGATGGCGAGACCCACGCGTCGAGCGCAAAGACGTTGACGTGGTTGCCTCGGCTGATGCTGCTGAACTCCTGCCCGGCCATCGGCACAAACACTCCAGGTGTGAAGTAGGTCGGATCGAGCGTCGTGGTCAGCAGGTCGTCGTAGGTGCTCGCATCTACGAAGTGGTTGTGCGGGGTCACCGCGAGGAAGTCGAGGCCGGCCTCGTCGCGGGCGTAGAGGAAGGCCTCTTCGTGCGTGGAAGGGGTGACGCCACCTTCGCCGCTGCCCTCGGAGGTGTGCGCGTGGATGTTCCCGAACCAGAAGTTCATACCGCTGAGCAGGGCGTTCGGGAGCGAGCCCGGGGAGGGGAGGACAGGCTGCAGGGGCCACGCTGGCGGGTCGCCGAGGTGGCCCCGGACCAGCGTCCGGTAGACCCAGCCCTCGATGCCGTCTTCGGTGCGTGCACGGTAGTAGCCGTTCTCCCGGACCCCCTCGTCGAGCAAGAGGACCGTGTCGCCAGCTACGAGTCGGCGCAGCGATGTAGCGTCGACCACGGGCCCGTCCTTCAGGTGCGCAGCGGGCCGGATGACCTCGAGGTAGTCGGCTTGAGCTGAGCCCGGCCAGAGCAGGAGGAGCAGCCATGCCGCGAGGACCCAACGCATTCTCACGCCGCGGGTCCGCCTGTGACGCCGCCCTCGTCGAGGCTGGTGTGGGTGACGGTCTTCTGAGCCTGCTCGGACCAGGCGGCGATCTCGGCGGCGACCCGCTGCTTTCCGGCGTCTTCCGGGTAGCGTGCGGCGATGGCCTCGGCTTCCGAGCGCAGGCGCTGGAGCGCGGTCGAGTGGGCGTTGAGGGCTGCCAGGGTTGCGGTTCCCGCAGCCGCGTTGGCGACCGTCAGCTTCCCGCGCGCCAACACCGCGTCTTCGTGGAGCCAGGTGAGTCGGTGCCCGTCCTTGTCGGCCTCGGCGCTGCTCATGATGCCCAGGACGTCCTTGAACAGCTTGACGGAGGCCTTGCTGCCGCCGGCAATCACAAGACCCGTAAGCGCGAAGCCGTACCAGTTCATGACCTCGTCTCGTAGGATGATGCTCACCGCGTCAAACTGCCAGACCCAGCACACGAGCACTGCCACGGCGACCGCCACCGGCTCCTTTACAACGCTGCGCCGCCGCACCGCGCGGATGAAGAGCTTGCTCTCGAACAAGGGCGCGAGCGCCCGCTCGATGAGGAAGGCCAGCACGACGATCGTCAGCAGGGCCTGGAACGTCCGCTCGTGGTCGAGCGCCCAGAAGTTCGGGTCCATGGCGATTCCCTCTGCTCGACCGTAGCATCGGTGCGCGGCCGGCCCAGCTCGAAGTGGTCGGGCTCGCCTGACGGTTCGGCGGGGCGCCGACCCCTGGGCATGACGCCGGATAGGGAGACGCATGAAGATCGCAGTCCTTGGCACAGGTCAGGTCGGGCGCACGCTCGGCACGGGATTCATCGGGCTCGGGCACTCCGTGTGCCTGGGCTCGCGTACGGCGGACAACGCGGCGGCGACCGCGTGGGCGGCGGAGTCCGGCGGGTCCCACGGGACCTTTGCGCAGTCGGCGTCCGGGGCGGACGTCGTGGTGTTGGCGGGGAGCGGCCAGCACGCCCTGGCGATCCTGGATGCGGCCGGGGATCTGACCGGGAAGATCGTGTGGGATGTGAGCAACCCGCTCGACTTCAGCGGCGGCTTCCCGCCTTCGCTGACGGTCTGCAATACGGACTCGCTGGCGGAGACGCTGAAGCGCGCGCATCCTTCGGCGCACTTCGCCAAGGCCTTCAACATGATGGCGAACCCGGTCATGGTCGATCCCTCGCGCGTTCCGGGCGAGACCACGATGATTCTGTGTGGGGACGACCCGGCGAAAGAGGTGGTCTCCGGACTGTTGAAGGAGTTCGGCTGGATGGACCTGGTCGACCTCGGGGGGCTGGATGGTGCCCGGGGGATGGAGGCCTGGCTGCTGTTGTGGACCCGGCTCTACGGCGCGCTGGGGACAGGGGACTTCAACATCAAGATCGTGCGCTGAAGACCGCCGCGAGGCAGCGACGCGAGGCAGCGACGCGGGCTCTCAGCTGGCGATGGCGAACTGGTTGCCCTCTTCCCTTCGAACGATCTCGAAGAGCAGCGGCCGAAGTACTCCGACTTCCCCTGACCGCCGTGGAGCAAACCAGCCGCCGAACTGGTCGAGTCTTCGCCCTTCAAGGATCCAAAGTGGATCCTTGGCAGTCGAAGACCCCGGGTCTTCGCCCTTCAAGGATACGGTTTGTATCCTTGATGACCGAGCTCTCCGGGCGCGCGTCAGGTCCCATCGGAGCTTGGCTCCCACCAGGGTTTCTCGATGCAGGCGGCCCAGTGATGGGCTTCTTCGCCCCAGCTCCAGCAAGCGTCGCCGAGGCTTCCCTCAAGCCGGAAGCTGACCTGTCCCTCTGCGTAATAGGCCCGCGGCATGCAGGTGGTTCCGTCTTCGACGCCACTGCAATCGAGGTCACCCCACTTCAGAACGCCGCCGCCGGCTCCAAGGGTGTGGCACAGGTGGTCGCCTTGGCAGTCTTCATCGACGAGGCCGAGCGATGGCCGAGCGAGGCCGAACATCCACCCCGGGCTGTTGCCGCCCTCGATGGTGATGTGCAGTCCTTCGTCAAGATCGTCGAGGACGATGTGGCTGGGCGCGAGCAGCTCGACCCCGGAGGTGTCCACACCCTTGTCTGGGTGACCAAGGACACAGCCCAGCGCAAAGAGCGTCACTCCGCCATTCCGGTGACGGAGGTCCTTCGCGAATCCCACCGCATCGCCGAATTCTACAGGCGCGTAGACGCAAATGAGTAGCCACACCCGGCGCTGAGGCGGGGCCCGAGCCCACCTCGTAGGCCCGTCAGCGGGCCAGCTTCGCGAGCATGGCTGCTCGACGAGGTCGCCGAGATCCGCTTCGCACCGTCGACACCGCAGCCAACCAATGCGCCCGAGACGTCCGTCTACTCGAGTCGCCGGACCCCGGCGCCGAATCGCAGGGGGGTGGGCGGCAGGGCTGGCTGGACGAGCGAGAGGACAACTGCATGTCGCAGAGTGACCCTGAGGGTCGCGAGGCCGGCCCAGACGTCCTTCGTCTACTGGACTCGGCGCGATGACGGTGCGCGCAGCGACCGGCTCGACGCTCGCTACGCTTGCCCCGCTTCGCCACAAAGTGTGGCGAAACAGCTCACCCTGAGCCGCAGCCTCGGCAAGTTCGCCACACTTTGTGGCGGTTCACCTGCGCGCTCGACGTTGCCCGCTGCTGCGCGCGCTCGACGCTCACGCTTGCCGGTGCCCGCTCGACGCCTGACGCTCAACGCTGCCGATGCCGATGCTGCTACCTTCTTCCACCGAGGCGCCGGCATGCTCATCCCTCTTCCTGCAGCCACCGCACACGGCGCGTTGTGGCTGCGCGGGGCTCGCACGTGATCTGGTTCCTGACGGCCTGTACTCCCGAGCTTGGGAGCGGGCCGACGTCGCTGGTGATCCAGTACCCCACGGCGGACTTCAGCCAGCACCAGGGGCTCGGGGGTGTTCGACGCCACCCTGACGGTCGTCGCCGCTCCGACCGAGCTGGACGACTGCGAGGTCCGTGCGGCCGAGATCGCCGGCTGGCTCGACCGGGTCGAGGCGGACAGCGCCTCCGCGTCGTCGGAGAGGCTCCGCAGCCGAGGGATCATCTCGGACTGCACATCCCGGCCCACCTGGGTCTGGGAGGAGATCGACACCTTCGCGTCCACCGAGGACGCCTGGCTGGAGTTGGAGTCGAGCCGGTTCTCGGCGCAGATGCCCTTGGACCCGCTGGGGCGTGACCTGGAGCTCCTCGAGGGCTCTGCCGAGGCGTGGAACACCGTCGAGCTCACGGGGAGCTGGCCCGAGGCCGACGTCGTCACGCAAGCTCGACTGTACGGGAAGCAGCCGGGCATCACCTGGGAGCTCATCGCGAGCCTGTCGGTCGACGGCGAGAACTCCCCCGGCGACGGCGGCGCCCCCACGACGGGCCACGACCTGGCCGTGGACCGGGAGTTCGGGACCTCGTCGAGCTACGAGCAGATCGCGGTCGAGGTGCGGCTGGAGCCCACCTCGGAGGACTGCCCCGTCGCCTCCTGCCAGTTCACCCGCGTCACCGTCGCCCGGCTCTGGCCGCCCGACTAGGCGGCAGCGACCCGGGCTACTCGATCAACCGAATCGCGACCCCGAGATCCACACACGCCTGGACCACCCCGATCAAACCCTCGCCCGGCACCCCGGGCACCTCGACGGCGATCCGGTCTCGAAACACCTGCCCGTCGAGCCCATGAACGACCTCGAGCAGGAGCTCCACGAACACATCTTCAGGCTGAGCAGGAAAGTCCCCCCGCACCCGAATCAGCTGGTCGAGGACCACATTCCGTGTCGGTTGCCCCTCCAGCCCGGATCGTGCCGCCCGAAACCGACTGGCCACAGAGACCACCACCCGCGTCGACACGTCGGGCGGGTCGGCGATGATCGACACACGAACCGGAAGACCCGAGATCTGCCCGATGAGACCTCGCTCCTCTCTCCGAAGACCGGGAATGCGAACGTCCCCCCAGCAGCCGACCTGGAGGGCCTCGAGCAGCTGCAAACCGACACGGATGAAGGTCGTGGGATGCCCTCGCGTGCCCCACAAGCGCAGGCGACCGTCGACCGCACACCCGTCGAAGTGCTC
>Ga0114933_10004386_pt1 | contig 13240 bp, 13 predicted proteins | sample 4SBtaG_FD_89691 | JGI IMG/M metagenome (GOLD analysis project Ga0114933, IMG submission 89691) | Deep subsurface microbial communities from Kolumbo volcano to uncover new lineages of life (NeLLi) - 4SBTROV12_W25 metaG | ecosystem: Environmental > Aquatic > Marine > Volcanic | place: Kolumbo...
CGTCGAAGAGCTGACTCAACATGTGGGCGCCTTCGCGCGGCTGCGAAGCTCGGCATGGTCCATCGGTGCTCTCATTGTGCTCTCCTACGGCGACGCCTCACAGCCCTTCCCCACCGAGATCATGGTCACATCTCGATGGCGGCGACACATGATGAAACGATCGTTTATCTTTCTGTTGCGAACGTTCTAACCCTCGGCTAGGGTGACGCCCGTGGGCAAGACCGCGGAGAAGATCGAGGCCGTCGCGCTCAAGCTCTTCGCAGAGCGCGGCTACGAAGGCACTTCGGTGCGCGCCATCTGCGAAGCGGCCGGCACCAACGTGAACGCGGTCAGCTACCACTTTGGTGGAAAGCAGGCGCTCTACACGGCGATCGTCGACCGCTACAGCTCGCGCCGACTCGACGCCGCGGCGCGCATCGTCGGGGAGCCGCCGAGGGACCTCGCGGACTTCGAGACGCGCTTGCACCTCTACGCCGAGGAGCTACTCGCGTCCTATCTCGCCGCCCCCGAGTTGCTGATCGTGATGTTCGCAGAATGGCAACAGGGCTTTCGAAACTACGGCGGCGGAGACGTGACAGAGAAGCTCGTGGCCGAGGGAAAGCTGCTGACCGACTTTCTCACGAAGGCGCGTCACCGACGTCTGCTCCGCAAAGGGGTCGATCCCGCGATCGTCGCCGGTGCGCTCTTCGAGCGTCTCTCGAATCAGGTTCGCTACGCCGAGGCGATCGAGGCGGTGTACGGCGTGTCGGTCGCCGACCCCGCGTACCGGCGACATTGGATCAAACAGACCGTGGACCTGCTGCTCTTCGGAGCGGCACGACCCAAAGAGGAGTGACCATGCCATCCGTTCCCACGCCCCAGAGCCCGCTCAGCACGCCGCTCTCAGCGGAGCCCGAAGCCTGCTGCATGGTGGTCGGCAAGACCGTCGGCGACGTGTACTTCACCCCGATCGCAAAGGACCTGTGGAGCCTCTTCACCATGCACGGCGCGGGCAACTCTCGCTTCGCGCCGAAGCTCCCGAATCGCATGTTCGCCTATCGAGTGCGCGACGCTTCCGGCAAGCCCAGCCTCGTGTTCCTCAACGTCGTCTGGCCCGACCTGACCAACGACCAGCCCTTCGCGGCGATGCGCGCACTGAGCGCGGAGCTGGGCGCGCCCATCCGCCTCATCCTCAATCCCGGGCCGGAGCACCACCTCTCGCTGGACAAATACGCCGAGGCCTTCCCGGATGTGCGCATCTGCGTCGCGGCGGGCCGACTCGAACGGGAGAACCCCGCACTCTGCGCGCTCGACAACGTGGAGACGATGCCGGTCGGCGACGTCCTGCCGGAGCTCTCGCGGCAAGGTCTTCACGTACACGTCTGGGACGGCTTCATGGAGGGCACCTTCGCAAACAAGGCGCAGTTTCGCTTCGGCGCCAAGCGCGGTACCTCCGAGCCGACGGTCGTGTGGCACGAGGCGAGCGGCACCTTCCTCAACGGCGGGCATGGGTGGTTCTACTGGGCGGACGGTGACAAACAACCGTGGCTCATCCGTCGACTCATGAAGCTGCGGAAAGGTGAGGTCGTCTGGTCCCCGATCCACTATGCGATGCACGACTCGGCGCGGTGCGTCGAGAGCGCGCGCCGAATCCTCGACTGGCGCTTCGAGCACCTGCTCGACCTGCACGCCGGCGCTGACAAGCGCATCGAAGGTGGCGCGTACGAGGTGGCCGAGGCGCTGCTCCGACCGATGGTCGAGGAGAACTGGGAGGCGCTGCCCTTTGGAGTCGAAGACTTGGAGATCCCTGAAGGCACCGTCACCGGCGGGGGTTGGAAGAGCTACCGCTGACCTTTGCCGCGGCGCGCTGGCCGGTCGAATCTCCGTCTCCCCGCGTCCCGGGCTCACGGCGCAATGGCGTATAGTTCCGCCATGCGCGGCGGACGGACCCTCACACTCTTGGTCGCGCTCGCGACCCTCGGCACGCCGGCGTGTGGCAGGTACACAGAGACGCTGCGCGCCGTGCCTGAGCCAGCGTCGAGCTGCACCGATGGGCCAGCCATCACGCTGCGCTACGCCTGGCCAGACCGCGCGCACGCCGACGTCGTGGGGAGCTACACCATCGACGAGTGGAGCGAGCCGCTCCGCGAGAACGGTCGTGGCGATCGCGTGAGGACCGAGGCGAGTCAGCCCCTCCAGATGGTGATCGAGGCACAGGGCCCCGACCACCGGCTCGGCTTCGTGGGGCCTGGACCCGCCAGCGGTACGTTCCGACTCCACGGGCTGGCTCCTCACTTCGATCATGCGCGACCACAAGTCGTGCTCGGTCCGGACGGCCGCGTGACGCGCGTGGATGGGGTCGCGGCGATGGCCGCGGCTCAGACCGCGGCGCACCGCAGTGATCGCTCACATGGCTCGAGTCGCTACACCACGCAGCGCCGCCAGCGCGCCTTCGCCGCGGCCCACTGGGACTACCTCATCGGGCTCTGGAACGGGGTATCGCTCTCCTGCGGCCAGAGCATCAGCCACCGCCGCTCCGTGCAAGTGCCGTCGCTCGCGGGCCGGGAGATGTGGGTACAGCTTCGGCAGATGTACCTCGGCGACGCGCCGTGCGGAGCCGACGATCCCCGACGCTGCGTGAACCTGCGCGTAACCATGCGCGCGCGCAGCTCTCAAGTGACATCGGCTTTTGAGCCCCGGTCCGTCGGTCGCGGCCTACGACCGCTCGACGCGACCGACGGGCAGCTCTACCGGGTGCTCGACCTCCGAGCCGAGCCGGACACGCTCCTGCCGCATCAGATCTCGGTCGTGGAGCGGTCCCAGGTGGGTTGGAGCAACCTGCGCGAGACCCCGTCGCGGTACACCACCCACATGCACGACGTGCAGCGGTACACCTTTCGGTACCGCGCCGGCGTCTCCGGCCGCTTGCCCGCCACACGCGTGCCAACGCCGCCCCGGGCCCGAGATGCGATGGACCCGTTCCGCTGAGCACATCGGTGACGCCCGCAGTCGATGGCTCGATGTCAGGGGATCCTGAGCGTCGCCACCAGGGCTTGCTCACCCTCCCACGCTGACCAGGGGATGGAGGCTCCGCCCGGCACAACGATCAGCATATCGCCCGACCCAAAGCGCCGTCGATGCACGAGCGTGTAGTCGCCCGGTGGGAGGCCGCTCACGTCGTAGCTGGCCGTGGTCCGCGGACAGCCCATCGCACACATCTGATCCTCGACCACCGTGAAGGGAAACGCGACAGCGGTGCCAGAGGCGTCGAAGAGCTCGAGCACCGGCTCGTCCTCGCTGCCCCCGTCGCTCTTGCCAACAAAGAGGAAGAAGCCGTCGGGGATCTCGTTGACCTCGTTCCAAGCGATGTAGATCTCGTCTCCACACGCGGGCACGCCAGAGGTGAGCGCGATGGTCTCGTTCCATCGCTCAAAGCAACACGCCGGGAGCACGAAGAGCGGGAGCACGAGGAGGAGAGAGGTGACTCGCATCGAAAGGCAGACGGCGGACGACGGTCTTCATTCTACGCTTTGCTTCCTCTGCGTCAGCCGCGGCCGGGCTGGAGAACCCATGGAAGCCGACGAGAGCCGCCAGGGGCCTGTCAACACTTCCTACGTGCGCGGTCTTCGCTCGGCTATGCTTGGCGGCCCCACATGTCGTTCGACCGCAGCGCCACAACCCAACTCGGGAGCGTCCTCAAGGGCGTCGCTGGGGTGAGCGGGGGCATGGCGCTGATCCTGGGCTTCGCGCCGCCCGGAGACCCGCCGAGTGGGATCGGCTTCGGGGTGATCGCTGTCGCGAGCCTCCTGGCACTTCTGACCCTGCGCCGTCGAAGCGGCCCCTTCACGGCCCGGCTCTTCCTCGGCGGCTCACTGGCCGGCTTGGGCTTGGTCCTGGCCTACGCGGCTCCCGCGATCCAGGTCATCGGCGCGCTCGGACTCTGCTTTGTCGTCATCGTAGCCGGCACATGGGAGCGGCAGCGCCTGGCCGCTGGCGCGTGGACCTTCCTCGCGGTCGCCGTCTACATCGCGGTGGCGCTGGGCCGCACGCTCGTCGGCTCCGGCCAGCCCCCGCCGTGGCTTTCGGTCGGGATCACGCTCGTCGCCGTTCCTGCAGGGCTGGTAGCGCTCTCGCGTCACGCTCAGGCCATCGCCCAAAACCTCGCCCATGCGCTCGACACGAGTGAAATCGCGCGCGCCAAGCTCCAGCGTTCCAACCGCGAGCTGGGTTCTTCGATGCAGCGAACCGAGGCGGCGCTCGGCAAGCTCTCGACCATCGTCGACAACCTGGCGGATGGACTCGTCGCAGTGTCTCTGGATGGTTCGGTGGAGATCGCCAACCACGCCTTCACTGAGCTCCTCGGGCTCGCGTCCGTCGCGCGCGGGGAGTCGGTCGAGAGCACACTCCCGGAGCAGCTGCGCGAGCTCATCGGCCAGTGCGTGGAGGCGGAAGAGCTGGTCGTCGAGGAGCTGCCGCTGGAGGGCGGACGAACCGCGCTCGCGGCGGCCTCTCCGGTGCAGCTCGAGCGCTCCCTCTGGGGCACGGTGGTGCTCGTCCGAGACGTCACGCTTCAAAAAGAGATCGACCGCATGAAGAGCGACTTCGCGGCGACGGTCTCTCACGAGATGCGCACCCCACTCACGAGCATCCTCGGCTTCAGCAAGATGATTCGACGGCAGCTCAACAAGAGCGTGTTTCCGTTCGTCTCGGACGACGAAGAGAAGGCGGTATCGGCGAGCCGTACGGTCCGCGGAAACCTCGAGATCATCATCGAAGAGGGCAACCGCCTGAGCCTGCTGATCAACGACGTGCTCGACATCTCCAAAATGGAGTCGGGCCAGATGCAATGGGACCTTCAGCCCCACGCGCCCGAAGACCTCGTGAGACGCGCGATGGACGTGACGCGCCCTCTCTTCGATGGGTCCTCCGTGCAGACCAAGATCGACATCGAGCCGGATCTGCCGCTCATCGAGGGGGACAAGGATCGCCTGCACCAGGTTCTGGTGAACCTGATCGGCAACGCCTCGAAGTTCACGGAGGAGGGCACGGTCACGGCGTCTGCCAAGACGGGACCCGGGACCGTCGAGTTCGCGATTCGAGACACGGGGATAGGTATCCCTCCGGTGCACCGCGAGAGCGTCTTCGAGAAGTTCAAGCAGGTCGGGGACACGCTGACCGATCGCCCCCGGGGAACCGGGCTCGGACTTCCCATCTGCCGTGAGATCGTCCTGCACCACGGCGGCAGAATCTGGGTGGAGGAAGCCGAAAGCGGTGCCTGCATCGCTTTTACGATTCCGATCAAGCAGGAGCCCCGATCGGACGATACACGGGGTAAACTCACTGGCCCTGACAACAAGCCGCAGCCGCAGGAACCGCCGGAATGAACATCATCGAGAGAGGGCAGATCGCGCCCACCTTCAAAGCCGAGACCTTCCGGGGTGAGCCGATCGACCTCGCAGCGTACCGGGGTAAAAAGGTCTGGCTCGGATTCTATCGATGGGCGGCGTGCCCCCTCTGCAACCTGCGCGTCAGCGAGATCGTCGAGGCCCATCACGAGTTCGAGAAGGCCGGTATCCAGCTCATCGCGGTGCTGCAATCGCCCGCTGAGAACATCGCGCGTTACGTCGCCAAGCAGGACCCGCCCTTCCCGCTCATCCCCGATCCCGGGCTCGAGCTCTACACGACCTACGGCGTGCACCCGAAGTTCATGGGCCTCTTCCACCCGAGCGTGCTGGTGCGCACGTTCAAGGCGGTCATGAAGGGCTTCTTCTCTCTCCGCGGTGACGGCCCGAAGGCGATGATCCCGGCCGACTTTCTCCTCGATCCAGAGGGGCTCGTGTACCAGTCCTACTACGGAAACTCCGTTGTCGACCACATCCCCTTCGATGACGTGCGCAAGTTCGGCGCCGACCTCTGCCTGGACATGCCAGAGGCGTCGTAGCGGCTCAGGGAGAGGCCTGGCCGCTCGGCGGCAGCGTCGTCAGCTCTGGCGGGGCTCGATCACGAGGTTGCCGGTCCGCGGGTCCACGCGCAGCACAAACGCCCGGCCGTCTTCTGCCTTGAAGGTCGTCTTCAGATCCGTGTTCGTCTTGGCGTCCTGGATCAAGAACTTCATCGCGCCTTTGTCTTTGGCGTGTATGGCCTTGAGAGCCGCGATGCCCTCCTCGTCACCTTCGAGCTTCACGACTCAACGGTACAGGAAGGCCTCGGACTGCGTCGAGCGATCTCTCCTCCCCGGCAGCGCCGCCTCAGGGATCTTCCCTCCGGCCGACAACCGCTCCATCATCTCCTCATGAACGCCACCCGGGTTGTCTCTGAGCTCAGCACCGTCGTCGCCCTGACGGTCACGCTCGGTCTCGCGGTGAGCCCGGGTGCGCTGCGGGCGCAAGACGACGAGATCACCATCGACCGGGCCGCCTTCCCCCCACTACCGGCCGTGCCGGCTGAGAGCGCAGACCAAGTGCGGCGCCTGCGTCGCCTCGTGAGACGCGTCAACCGCTGTCGGGCGACGGAGACGGGCGGGGACTGGGGTCAGGGAGGCCGGGAGGGGTTCTCGTTCGGTCCGAGGGGTTGTTCCGCGTGGCTGCTCGAGGTGCGAGAGGCACCGCTCGAAGCACGCGTACACGCCATCGGGCTCGAGTACGTCTACAACGCGATGCGCACGTGGCCGCCGCAGAGCGGCGCCCGCTACTACGAGCAGGTCTGGCTACAGATGCTCGGCATGGATCGCAGCGCGCGCGGGCCGCGCGCCGAGGACCTCCACATCCACACCGTGGCGTACCTCCTGCGTGCGCTCTCGGTCCTCACCCGTGATGATCGGCGACACCGGATCAACGCGCAGGCGGTGTTCGAGACGCTCCGGGACTTCACCTTCTATCCGGCGGTCGCGCTGACGGTCGAGGGACGCTCCTTCGAGAGTGAGCTCGAACGACGAGCCGCGATCACAGAGACGTGGATGACGTGGGCTCGAGGGCCGCACCCGGACAACCTCGCCGAGCTTCGAGCCGAGGGACGCGCCCGGGTGGCCGCGATCCTCGAGTCGAGCGCGAGCGGCGAGGCACTCTTGGACGCGGTCTTCATCGAGTGGAACGCCGTGCGGCGCGTCGCGCACCGCGCCAGCGTCTGCCGGCGGGTGCTCGCTTCGCCCGCGCTCATCGGCGCAGACCGACGTCTGCTCCATCAGCGCTGCGCCTACGCCCGCCTGACCAACACCGAGATGCGGCAACTCCACCGGGAGGCCCGGCGGGCGCGGCGGGCGCTCGAAGCTGCGCCCGCGGAGCCTTGAGGCTCGAAGCTAGCGTGCTCGCCCTCTCGATCGTGGCGTGCGCGCGGCCGGCGCCCAGCGACACAACGGAGGTGCCGCAGACGATCGCGGTGCGGTTCCAGGGTCCCGCACAGCCACGCGCGCTGGCCGCCCAGCGTGATCCGTCCATGGCCGACTGCGGCCGCTGCCATCAGGCCATCGCTCTGGAGCACGCGGCGTCCCTGCACCGCGCCTCGTTCGAGAACCCGATCTTCTCGGCGTCGTACGAGCAGGAGCCGCGGCCCTCTTGTCGGCACTGCCACTCGCCCCGCGGCGACGAGAGCGCCGGCGTGGACTGCGCGACCTGCCACGTGCGCGATGGATGGGTCGTCGGCGCGTACCGTCGCGTGGGCTCGGTGCACCTCGGCCCCGTGGATCCCACGATGGCAGGCGTAGACGCGTGCGCCGGCTGTCACGAGTTCGACTTCCCCGACGAGATCGATCTGGGGCTGCCGCCGAGCCACGCGCCGATGCAACGGACGATCACGGAGTGGAGCATGACCCGGGCGGGGCTCGACAACGAGGCGTGCCAGTCCTGTCACATGCCGCCCCACGACGGGCACCTCGACCACCGGTTTGGGGTGCGTCGCGATCCCGATCGGCTTCGCGCCGGGGTCGTGCTCTCGGCTCACGCGACCCATGACGAGCGCGGCCTGCGCGTCGACGTGCAGCTCGACGCCCAGGGCGCCGGCCACGCCGTCCCCACGGGCGACATCTTCAGGCGCCTCGAGCTCGTCGTCGAGGCCGGAGGCGTGCGCCACGAGCGGGTCTTCGCCCGCACCTTCGAGCCCCTCTCTCGGGTACGACAGGACGGCTCTGTCCAACTCGTGCGGCGCGAGGTCGAAGACCGCCGCCTCTTTCCAGCTGACGAGGGAGAACCCGTGCCCAGCTTCTCCTTTCGGTTTCCCTCGGGAGGTCCCGCGCGGGTGACGCTCGACTATCTGCTGATGCCCGATCGGCTGGCCGAGCTTCAGAACGTGGCCGCGAGCGTGCAGCGGACGCGGCTCTACGATGTAGAGATCGGGTCGCCCGACGGAGATTCCGAAGCTCGGGCGAGCCGACCCCGAGATGAGCATGCCCACCCTGCGGTTCCGTAAGCCCCGATCGGGCGAGCCCTAGAGTCGGGCCATGGTCTCCTCGCCTGGCGCCTCCGGGCCCGGCGCTCACACTGGGGCCGTGGAGTTGTTCGTCTGGGCGTCGGGCTGATGGTCTTGGTCGGCTTCTTGGGCGCCGTCTACGCTGCGATGACGGCCTGGCAGCGGAGTCAGCTGCGGGACGTCGAGCGGGTCATGCGCACCGTCGCGGAGGCACTCGGCGGGGAGGTGCGCCCGGGGCGCGCCAACATGTTCACCTGGGTCGCTCCCGTCCTCGAGGTGGTACGGGGCAAGACGTGTGTGCAGGCCCGTGTTTTTCAGGTGCCTCGGCGGGGTGAGTCCACGTCGGTCTCGACGCGCGTGTCGGCGCCCGTCTTCCGTGTCCGACCGGCGGGCGCGATCAACGGGTGGCTCAGCCCCGGCCAGCACCCAGAGCGGCCGCTCGGTGGGCACGAAGCCTTCGACGCCTGTTTTGTGGTCGCGGCCGCAGACCATGACGCGGTCGGGCGCCTCATGAGCACCGCGGTGCGTGAGAGCCTCGTCGAGCTCCCGGAGCTCTGGCTGACCTGCGACGGAACGACGATCGACGGCCGCCTCGGCGCCGCCGGAGCCGCCGAGCTCCAGCGCCTGGTAGCGGCCGTTCTGGAAATCGCCGCCGCGGGTTCGGACCCATCGCGCACCTCGCGGTGAGTCGGGTTCGGGTCATCCTCCCGTGACGACATCGATGCGGCAGAGCGCCCTGGAATCAGCCGCCCGACCAGAATGGGCTTGACCGGCGGGCGGGTTTCCCGTGTCTTCGCAACGCGCGGGCCCTCACGCCCGTCGCGATCGCGGAGAAGACATGTTTCAGGCTCAACGGTTCTCGTTCTGGCGCAGCGTCTGGTGGACGCGCCACTCGATCACGTTCATGGCGCTCTACGCCACCGCAGCGTGCGCGACGCGCCACTTCGCAGAGCTGCAATGGCTGGCCTTGCCGTGGCAGCCGGTCGGCTTGATCGGCGTGGCGCTCGCCTTCTACCTCGGCTTCAAGAACAACTCGGCCTACGACCGGCTCTGGGAAGCGCGCAAGATCTGGGGCGGGATCGTGAACTCGTCACGCTCGTTCGCCGTGATGGCCCGAGACTTCGTGCTCGATGAGGAGGAGGACGACGACCTCTCCAAAGAGATCGTGCACCGCCACGTCGCCTGGCTGCACATGCTGACCATCGAGCTCCGCAAGGTGCAGCCTTGGGAGCACCAGGGGAAAGAGTCCAATACGAGCCGTGACCTCTTGGGCACACATGTGAAGAAGGGCGATGAGGAAGCCTTGTTGCGGAAGTACGTCACCGACGACGAGGCGGGCTACGTGCTCAAGAAGGGCAACCGGTCCTCGCACCTCCTGAGCCAGCAGTCGCGCCGCCTGATGGCGCTGCGGCAAGCCGGGATACTCGAGCACTTCCGCCATCTCGCAATGCAAGACTTGATCACGGAGTTCTACACCCTCCAGGGCAAGGCGGAGCGGATCAAGAAGTTCCCGCTCCCGCGCCAGTGGGTCAGCGCCAATGCCTACTGCATCTTCATCTTCGGCGTGATGCTGCCCTTCGGCATGATCGACGTGTTTTCGAGGGCCCCGGTCGCCTGGATGGTCGTCTTCGCCGTGCCCGCGTCGGTGGTCTGCTTCTGGATTTTCTGGCTGATGGATCGCGTCGGCGAATACAGCGAGAACCCCTTCGAGGGGCTGCACAACGACGTGCCCATCCGGAACATGGCGCGCGGCATCGAGATCGACATTCGGCAGATGCTCGACGAGACCGAGCTGCCGCCGCCCGTGGGCGTGGTCGAGGGCACGGACATCCTGGTCTGACGGCGAGCGAAGCGCGGCGCGCGACGGAACACAGCTATGTTCACGGCATGACCGCCGAGGCATCCGCTCGGGTAATCGCCCGGCTCGACGCCGGGGCCCGGTGGACGTCGACGAGCTACGCGGCGCAGTGCCGCGAGGTGCTGCAGCGAGAGCACGTGGACGGAGCAGTCGCCCGGAGATCCGGATCGGCGGTCGAGCCATTCCGCCAAAGGGCTGCTCACCAAGCTCGCGCGGAGCCCGTGGAAGGACCTCGCCGCGTGGGGCAAAGAGCGCTCCTAACGGCACGCTGAGCCGCCCGCTCAGACGAAGCGAAGCAGGCTCTTTGGGTACCTTCGTTTGAGCGCCCGGAAGCCGAGACAGACGGGATAGAGCGCGCAGAGCACCACGCCAGCGGCGACAAAGGTCAGCCCGAGGCCTTTGTCATCCACGAGTCGGGCCGCGCCCCCGAGGAGGAGGAAGTGCGCGACATAGAAGAAGAGCGCCGTCTGCCCCAGCACCAAGATCGGGCTCCGGTCACGGACGGCCACCTTCGGCTCCAAGGTCATCAGTCCGGCCAGCCCGACCGCCATGAGGCCAAGCTCGAGACACACAAAGGCGAGCCCAGGCGGATACTTGCTCACGTGCAGCCACTGCACGAGCGAGAGGCCGTCGCGGTGCAGAAACATGTTTCCATAGCCGTCGATGCCGCGAACCACAGCGAAGACGGCGAGCGCGGAGAGGCCACCCACGACGAGCACACGTCGAGCCGACCCATCGCCCTCGCGCGGCTCGGCGATGAAGCGCTCCCCAAACGCCCAGCCGAGCATCATGATCGCGAGCCAGGGCAACGCCGGGTAGATGATCATCAGGTCCGAGCTGTAGTGCGGTGCGATCGTCAGGTGCAGGAGCAGTGAAGTCGACGGGTCGCCCGGATCCCAGAGCAGTCCGGTGATCGCCTCTCCGCCCACGATCCACGCGAGCGCGAGGCCAAAGAGCGCTCCGCTGCCCAGGCGACGAAGCGGGACCATCAACATCATGCTCACGCCGATCGCGTAGAGCACCTGCAAGAGGGTCACGCCCGCGAGCTGCGACATCACCACGAGATCGAGCAGCGCGATGAAGGCGCCGCGAACCAGGAGATCGCGATCGATCGACCCTTGGCTCATGCCGCGCGCCTTGCGACGCGACGCGCTCACCGCGATCGCCGCGCCCGCGAGGAAGACAAACGTGGGCGCGCAGAGGTGGGTGATCCAGCGGGTGAAGAACTGCTCGGGCGGCAGCGCGCTGCCCACCACCCAGGTCGCGGCTGAGTCATCCGAGACGCGGCCGTCATTGAAGAAGACAGACGCGTGGTCGATCGCCATGAGGACCATGACGATCCCTCGCATCCAGTCGATCGCGACGATCCGACGCATGGGTCATCATAGCTCGCCGAGCCTGCCGCGAGCCGTTGGAAAGAGCCGCGTGGCAAAGGCGCGAAATCCTCGAAACGGAACAAGAGCGTGCCCGCTGCGCTCCTGGGCCCGGTCAGCGCTGGGTCACGTAGAAGAAGCTCAGGCACATCTCGTCGGAGGTGCGATCACCCCACACGGTAGCGCTGTCCCGCTCCCGCGTGTCGTAGTCGCAGCGGAGCCGCATGAACTGGCCGGCGTCGAGGTCGATCGGGGTCTCGTAGAAGAAGCCGCCCTGCCAGTTGAAGTCCCATCGCGGCACATCGACCATGCACGTGTTGCCCGCGTCCATGGCTTCGACCCGCATCGATCGACCGAGCGTGTGCATGTGAGGATAGGCGGCGTGCACCCGGAGCGGGCCGTCCGGCGCAAACGCGATGCCGCCTTGATAGTCGTTCGACGTCGACTCCATGCGCGGCGGGAGGTTGAGCCCGAAGTCGGCCACCAGGCCCATCCAGGCCTCGTCCTCGACCGAGTCGGCGAGCTCGAGATCGACGCGGGTTCGATCGGGCACGCCGTCGTCTGCTGTCAGGTTGTAGTGCACCTGCATGATCAGAGGAACGTCGCCGTCGAGCCGGATGCCGGTCCGCTCGGGGAAATGCTGGGCGCCCACCCCTGGAGCCCAGACGATGACCGGCAGCGCAAACACGACGGCGTCACCGAAGCAGGTGTAGCCAGGACGACCGTCCGAGCCGTCGAGAGCCCGGGCCGCTGCTCCTTCGGCCGCGTCCACCGGTGCAAACACGATCATGTGATGGACGATCTCGGGGTTGCCTGGCCGTACATCGGCGCCCGTGAGGAACTGATCTCCGGTCCAGTCAGGCTCGACCACAAAACATCGATAGTCGTCATCCTCGGCGGAGCGCGGCGCGTACTCCGCTCCCATGTCCAACGTGCTGTCGACGACTTCGAGCGTGGGAAGCTGAGCGACCGGCGGCGCGCTGGTGGTCGGGTCGCCCTCGAGCATTCCGCCCCGGACCCAGTCCCCGATCAGATCGATCTCGGCCTGCTCCAGGCCGCGCGCGTCGATGTAGTGATTGCACTCGCCGGAGTTGTCCACGATGTACGGCGGCATGATCCGGTCGCGGGTCACCTCGGCCATACGCTCGCCGACTTCGACCGCGTCGTCGTAGGCGGTCAACTCGAAGGGAGCGATGCCGCCGGGCCCGTGACAGCCGACGCAGTTCTCGGCCAGGATCGGCCGTACGTCTTCATAGAAGTAGACCGGATCGGCCGGGACCGAGGCGCCGCCATCCGGTCGCAGCGCGGTCGGGTTCGTGTCGCAGCCGACGCTGACGACGAGCACGGAGAGGGCGACGAGGGTCTTGAACGGCACCAGCGGGACTCCAGACATGACATCCAATGGGGCAAGCTCGGCGAGATGTCCATCCTTGGTGCCCGAGGAGCTCTCATCCGTTCGAAAGAAAGTCCGAGTTCGGGCGAGCGCACCCGTGACGCTTCGAGCGATACAACCCGCAAGCGTGCGGCACCGCCCGAGACCGCTGGAGCGCGCCGCCGGTCACTGCGCCGCGACGAGCCAGCGGAGAGCGGCGTGACGAGACACGACCTCCCGGTCGGCCGGATCCAGGTC
>Ga0114933_10004388_pt1 | contig 13237 bp, 8 predicted proteins | sample 4SBtaG_FD_89691 | JGI IMG/M metagenome (GOLD analysis project Ga0114933, IMG submission 89691) | Deep subsurface microbial communities from Kolumbo volcano to uncover new lineages of life (NeLLi) - 4SBTROV12_W25 metaG | ecosystem: Environmental > Aquatic > Marine > Volcanic | place: Kolumbo...
CGTGGCACGATCGCAGATGCTCCGACGCGACCTACGAACGAGCGCAGCGGGTGCAACCTCTCGTTCGCCAGCTGCTCCACAGCCGGCAGCTGCGCGCCCATCTTCTGCCCGCCCAGCCGAGCTGGCTCACCGCGCGGCAGATGGAAGAGCTCGTTGTCTCGAAGGTTCAGAGCGGCGAATACGTGCTCGTCCGCGCCCGCCCCGTCATCGTCGCCCGGCCCGTGGGAGCCACGGCGCTTGAGCCGAGCGTCATCGTGCCTTGGGACGCAGACGTGCGACCCGAGGATGAGCTGACGACTTGGTTCGAGCTGAGGCTGGTCGATGAGATCGGCCTGCCGATCGACGGCGTGGGTATCGCCATCACGCCGAACGGACCGCTGCCGACGGACGGCTCCGGCGTCCTGCGCGTCGACTCGCCGGTCCGCGCCGGTGCGGGCGCCGAGCTGGCCTGCCTCGAAGAGCTCAGGGCGAGGGTCGCGCCCCGCTGGAACGAAGCACGCCCGGAGCCGTGGGTCGGCATCGATGGGCCGCGGACCGCCGCCCATGTGCTCGTCGGGGACGAGGGGTTCAGTACACATCTGTCACCGGAGCGAACACACACCATCGTCGTTCAGCCCTGGGTCGTGAGGGCCCAGTTGGACGGGCTGGTCTTCGACACCAACAAATCCTTCCTTCTCCCCGACGCGGTTCGGCGCCAGGGCGGTTCCTCGCCGGTCGATCGCGTACGCGGGTGGGTGGCCGACCATCCAGGAACGGTCGCACTGGTGGTCGGTCACACCGATTCCTCCGGTGACCCCTGGTTCAACGACCCGTTGAGCCTCGAGCGCGCCGATGCGTTCGCGGCCTACCTCCGACGCGATGTCGCTCACTGGCTTGCCTGGTACCAACACGCCGCCCCTCAGAAGCGCTGGGGTTGGTCGGAAGATCTCCAGATGCGGGACGCCGTCTGTGAGCGGCATGGCCTCGGTGCCTCGACCGCGGGCACGCGGGCGTTTCAGGCCCAGATGGGACTCGAGGTGGATGGATTCATCGGTCCGAACACGCGACGCGCGCTCGTCGAGGCGTACATGGATCTGCAGGACCTCGAGGCGGAGCTTCCCGCGACCCTCCAGACCCACGGGTGCGGCGAGAACTTCCCCAAGATGATCAAGCCACACGCCGGCGGCGCAGATGGAGAGGTCGTCGATCCCGACCAGGCCGATCATCGGCGCGTCGAGTTGTTTCTCTTCCCGCAGGAGACCGGCGTTCAGCCTCCTCCGCCGGGCCAAACGTCGCCACCCGGAACCACCGCCTACCCCGCATGGGTTCGGCGGGCGCGGCACGCCAGGGTCATCACGCTGCGCGGTGAACCGGCAGACGTCTTCATCCTGGTGGTCCACGAACTGGCGCACGGGGCCGGTCCAACGCTGGCCCACGTCGAGGTGGTGCTGAGGGATGAGAACGACGAAGAAGTGTCCCGAGAGATGTCCGACGACTTCGGCGTCTGCCACTTCCAGGCGGTCTCGCCCGGGCCATACACGTTGGTAGGAACCAAGGACGGCTTCGACGTCGTGGAGCGTGCCATCGAGGTCCACTCCGGCGGCGAGCTACTCGGCTTGGCGCCCCACGACAGCGATCAGATCTTTGCCGCCGATAGCGATCCCTCTGACTTCACGAGCTCCGCACCGATCTTCAGCCCTCCGAACACCCGGGTGCTTCCCATGGTGGCCTTCGGAGACGTGCGCATCGTCGAGTTCATCGGTCGCAGCCCCTCTTACCCGGTGGAGCCGCCTGATCGAGGCGTATCGCTGCCCGACAACTTCGTCTACTTCGGGCAGGGCGAGAGCGTCGATCTGAGCTTCATTGTCGAGGCGCCTAGCAAGCCGAAGGTCTTCATTCGACGCATGAAGGGCGACGAGCTCTTCAAGGAGGAGATCACCCGCATCACCCAGGTCCCTGGGAAGCTCCAGTGGCGCGGAACCGTCCGCTACAGCCTCAGGAAGCTCACGAGACAAGGTCTCCCGAACCCGCACTACGCGCCCCCGCGGTTCGATGGCCGCTACTTCCTGGAGCTAACTCATGCGTCGGGCATGGCGGAGGCCTACGTCACGGCCGCAGGCATCGTGGCGTTCGACGCGATCGCCGTGAATCGACCGACCGACGAGGAGCCCGGGACCGAGTCCGAGAAGCCCGAAACGACGATGACGAAACACGCCAACGGCCTCACACCGATCGCCGCGGCGCGCGGGGAGAAGGGCAACTATCGAACGGCACCCTTCAACCACTGGATCAAGAAGCGTCCGCATGGGTACGTCACGCCCGAAGGTGACTACGCGTTCACCTGGGAAGTCATTGGCTCGCGCCACGTCCGCCTGCAGCTCGAGGTACTCGGTGAGGCCCCAGCCCCGAAGCAGGGCGCTGCGGGAGCCGGCCGCTGGGCTCTGGAACGACAGAACGACTACGTGTTCGCCGACACGGCGGTGTCCCTGGGCTTCTCGCCCGATCGGAAGATGCAACAGCTCACCTCCCGGGCGAACCTGAACGTGTTTCGCCTCGGCACGAGTCAAAGCCTTTTGTCCAGCGGCTTCGGCGAACTACCGGGCGGTGACGAGGGTCACAAAGCCAAGGAGCGTGGAACGGAGGAGCCTCACGCCGACTTTCTGGGCAGCTCGACGCTGGTGGTCCAGGAGGCCCGGGGCCACGGGCTCGTCAGCCTCCAGCCGACCCCGCCGTACGGAGCGGAAGATTCGCCGAAGAAGGCCCCGGAACCGACGGTTCGGGGCAAGCCCAACGGCTACTACCAGGCCTACGAGGTGGAGTCCCTCTCTACCTTCCGCGGGCACCCTCTCACCATCGAGCTCATCGAACGCGTGCGCGCGATCTGGGCCGTCGCGAGGCCCGATCGCCCCTTCGGCATGGGCGAGATCCTCGCCAAGACGGGGCACGAGAGTCACGGCTCGGGCACGTCGCTCGATCTGATGCTCTTGCGCAACGACGGACTCCGAGAGAAGCGGGTGAGGGGAGCAAGCGGCGCTCGCCTCGTGGACGGCAACAACAAAACGGTGGTCGCCAAGACCACCCACGTGACCACGCGAAACGTCGAGCCTCCGTTGAACGACGGCCCCTTCGACTTCGACGCGATGCAGGATCTCTTGTTCCTCTTCGCTCAGATCGCGCGACAGGGCGGAGGCTCAAAGGGATCCACCTACGGGCGGTTCTGGCTGGACGATGACGCGATCGTCAGTAAGATCGCCGCGTTGGAGCCCACGTCACGCGCCTCGAGGGACAACCGCGACGGCCACGACGAGCACGGGTGGCACGCGCATCTGATGATCACGGGGCTCTGAGCTTCAGAGCCGCTCGATGTGGCTGTAGGGCGGCACCACGTCGACCACCTCGACTTCGATCCGGCACGCGCTCTGCCCGAGATGGCCGTCGCGAACAACGACCCAGATCGGGTAGATGCCGACCGCGTCTGGAGAGAGCCAGACCGTGTTTCGGGTCGGCGCCACCGAGACCGCAGGGTCCCACTCCCCAGCCGTGGAGAACCACGTGTAGTACGCGTTCTCACGGCCCTCGCCGGCCGTGCCGTCGAGGGAAACGATGGGAAAGGTCTCCAGCCATTCGAGGTCCGTGGGATCCGGCCGCAGCTGCACCTCCGCGAGCCCTGCGACCACAGGTCGCTCACCCCGCTCGGGAGCGCAGATGTGGGGATCGCTCTCCCCGCGAGCGCTCATCCACACATCGCCGACCGCAAACCGAGGCGGCGGCGGGTTCGTCGAACGCAGGCCGCGCCGGGTGATGTTGATCCGCTTGAACGCGCGCACCTCGAGCGCCCCTTCGACGTAGACTTCGACGTGGACGGTGATCGCGATGCCCACCGTATCGGCGATCTGCTCGATGAGCGCTGGTGGTACCCCGCTCTCCGAGCCAACGGCCGCAAAGAGCTCCAGGATGCCGCGGGTGCACTGCCAGGGCCTCGCCGGGTCGGCACACTCCCCCGGTACGATCGCCTCTGAGCCCTCGACGGCGAGCGCGGTGGTGAACGGCGAGCCGACCTCGCAGCCTGGCTCGGCGACCGAGGCGCCAAACTGCTCAGCCGCCGAGACCCCGAACGCCCCAGCCCCGCCAAAGCCTCCGGACGCCAAGCCCCCGGAGGCGAGACACATCGTCCAACGGAGCTCGACCTCTCCCCTCTCCGCTACCGGACGGGGGTCGGCGATCAGGGCGTGCACGCGCACTTCGTCGCCCGGCGCCACCTCCGGCCGGTCGGCGATGACGGCGAGCACCCTCGGGCCACGCACGATGCTCGGCAGGTCGAACTCCAGCTCAGCGCAGCCGCAGAGCACCAAGAGCGCCACGAAGCCCGTCTCGATGCAACGGCGGATCATTGGGACTCCTCTTGCCGAGGCGGCATCGGCAATCGTTCGAGCAGCGCTTCGTCGCTGAGCGCTCGTCGGGGAGAGGCCTCCCTCGTCTCTTCTCGCTCTTCGTCATCGCGGTCGGTGACGCCCGGCTCGAACGTGAAGCTCACCCCCACGGTAGGCAGAATCGGAAGACCGGGCAGCGGCGCCGTGGCTCGGTAGTCATATTGGTAGAGCACACCTTCTTGACTCGGCGCGCTGTACACATTCTGGATGTCCACGAAGACAGCCCCACGCAGGGGGCCAAGGCGAAACTGCCGGTCCATGCGCACATCGAGCCGATGGTAGAGCGGCAGCCGCTCACTCAGGCCAAGGGAGCGGGGCGTAAAGGAGCCGGCGTCGGCGTCGTAGGCCGCGCCGTCGTAGCGGGTGGTCCAAGCGCCCGTGGCGAGCTGAAAGCGAACCCCGAAGCGCCAACCATCAAACGCGTAGCTGAGCGCCAGGTTGAGCACGTGGGTCTGGTCGAATTGGAAGGGCACGACCCGGCCCCCTTCGACAAAGCGCTCGCTGCGGGAGAGGGTGTAGGAAAGCCAGCCGAAGAATCCGTTCGCGATGCGACGGCGCACGAGCAGCTCGAGGCCGTACGCTTGTCCCTCGCCGTCGCCACGGGAGGTGATGCGCGCCTGATCCCCGCCGGGCTCCGCCAGCTCATTGACGGCTCGGGTCAGCTGAAAGAACCGCGTGTAGTAGCCGGTCACGCGCGCCTCGACGGACTCGGGCAGCATCGCCTCGAACCCGCCGCTCGTCTGCCACGACCGCTCGGCCGGAAGGTTCGGGTTCCCGCCGCCCGGACTCGCGCTGTAGGGATTGGGGGCCTGGGTGAACATGCCGCTAGCGATCTTGGCGGTGAGCTCGGGGGCGATTCGCCAGCGCGCGACGAGTCGAGGATCGGGATACGGGTCTGTTCGGTTGGCGTATCGCATCAGTTCAAAGCGCCCGCCGAGGCTGACCTCGAGTGGGTCGAAATCGAAGACTTGCTCGACGTAGAGCGCCGCTGACTCGCTCACGAGCGACTGCCCGACGGCGACGAGCTGGGGGTCGAAGCTCGGGCGCGGAAACTCTCCAAAGCCAGGCGGCGCAGGCAACGTCGCGTCGAGGTTGTAGGTGTTGGCGAGCACATCGATCCCGAAGCGCGTTCGCAGCTCTTCGCTCCATGGGATGAACGTGTCCACCCGGAGCCCGCCGACAAACGCTTCCTGTCGAAAGCTCAGGTCGGCCCGGCCCGGCTGCGCCGAGTCGAAGCGGTTGCCGTCCCGGCCAAGCATGCCGGCGAGGGTGACCTGTGCGCCATCGTCGAGCCGAAATCGGAGCCGTACGATGGCTCGCTGAAAGTCGACCGCGAGGTTCGTGCGCGCGCCCTCGGATGCGCGACCGCCGCCGAAGGTCCCGCGCTGGTCGAAGAAGTCGTCAGAGCCGAGCAGGAACACCGAGGCCCGCACGCGAGGGTGCAGCCGAAGCTCGGCGCGCACGGCGACGTCGAGATAGGCAAAGTTGATTCCAGCAAATGGATGGGTCACCACATCCGACGCGGCGCGGCCGTAGATCTCGGTATAGAGCGGTACGACGAGGTCGTAGTAGCTCCGCCGAAAAGAAGCGGAGATCGTGCCGAGACGGTCCGGCAGGGGGATGGTCATCATCGCGCTGCCGCGGTAGCCGTCGATCTGTACCTCCGCGCGAAAGTTCTCTGTCTCCGGCGGTGCGGTCTCGATGGCGACCACGCCGGCGGTGTAGCGGCCGTAGGACACCGGATAGCCGCCCGGGTAGAAGTGCATCCGGTCAACGAGGCTAGCGTGAAGCACCGAAGGCCCCGCGCCGAGGTGATAGAGGATGGGCACCGGGAAACCGTCGATGAAGTAGCCGGTGTTCTGGAAGTTCGCGCCTCGGACGAGGAAGTAGCCGAGCCCAAAAGGGCTGCGCGCGACGCCGGGCAAGGCGGCCACCACGCGTACAGGGTCTCCGAAGGTCCCCGGGACAGTCGTCAGCTCGGCCCCGCGCAGGGTGATGCGGTCCGCCGCGCCCTCCTCCACCCGGTCGACGTCCGTGGCCACGCCGAGTTCGGGGGCGCTCGCCTCCTGAAGGTCGAGGATCGGCGGAGGGGGCATGGAAGCAGACTCGGGGTCCGTCTCCGAGGGCCCCCGCTCGGGTTCCTCCGGCGGCGCCTGTGGCGGGGCGATGCGGTAGCGAAAACGTACGCGCGACCGGATGGGAACCCCGTCGCGGGTGGCTGGCTCGAAGCGGGCCGCCTGAACAGCCTCGAGGACCCGCGCGTCGAGGCTCGTCCGCGGAGACTCGACGATGCTCGCCTCCGTGACAGCCCCGCTCGCGTCGATGGTGACCGCGATGACCACAGCGGCGCCAGGAGCGAGCGGCGTGGCGCCGGGCGGCAGAGAGACGTCGGGCGCGTCGATCAAGCGGGGAGGCACCAGCTCTGGGCCCGCGCCTGCCGACTGCGCGAGGGCCGCGCTCGAGCAGGAGAGCGTCACCAGGAACGCGGTGATGGTGACGGCTCGCATGCACGCGTACGGTACGCCGGTGCCGCGACACCTGTACACGCTCTGGACCTCGGTGTGGCTCACGGGAACGAGCCTGGCCCTCGTCGGCTGCTTCACCACGCGCGGCTGCGAGGAGACATGCGAGCAGGTCGTCGCCGACGGGTGCGGCGCCTCGGGCATGGCCGCATGCGGGACCCTCTGCGAGGAGCTCGCCGCCGAGTCGGTCACCTCGGGCTGTGAAGAAGCCTGGCTCGACCTCGAGTACTGCATGGGCCTGGACCCCGTCTGTGCGTCCGACTCGCGCTGCAGCGTCGAGCGAGAGGCGTACAACGATTGCCTTCGCGCCTTCTGTGCCGCGAACCCGAGCGGCTGCAGCCCCTGATCGCGAGGCCTCGCGGCGCCCTACCCGCGCTCGGGTGAGACCGAGCAGCCACGCGTCCGCGAGGGCATTCGAGGGCCCGGCCTTGACATCCGCTCTGACGAACCGTAGTCACTTGACTACACAAGACGTAGTCAAGTGACTACAGTCCCGTACAAAGGAGCGCCCGTGAATCCCCTCGACAACTTTTCCCGAAATGTCGGCAGGTCTCCGGAAGAAGCGAAGATGGCCTGGAGCGGCGGGCCCATCGATGTCGCGGAGCGCACCTACTTCGCCTCGATGTTCAGCGGAGTGGTCGCCTTCGACACGGACGATGGCGTCGTGCTCGTGGACTCCGGCCTCGAGATGATGGGGCCGGTGCTCGCCGGCATCGTCCGCCAGAGGACCAAGGCCCCGATCCACACCGCGGTCTTTACCCAGGGCCACGTGGACCACGCCTACGGCCTCGAGGCCTTCCTCGCGCCCGACCAGCGCCCGCCGCGCGTCATCGCCCACCGCGCCATGCCGGCTCGATTCTCCCGATACGCGCTCACGGCTGGGCACAACGTCGCGATCAACGCGCGCCAGTTCGGCGGCACGGTGCGCGCCGCGGAGGGTGCGCTCGGTCCCCAGTACGAGACCTTCAAGGCACCCAAGCTCGGCCCCACCGACCTGTATGAGGACCGGCTCGACTTTCAGGTCGGCGGGCTGACCTTCGAGGTGCACCACTGCCGCGGCGAGACCGACGATCACTCGTGGATCTTCTGTCCTAAGCGGGGCGTGCTCTGCCCGGGCGATCTCTTCATTTGGGCGGTGCCCAACGGTGGCAACCCGCAGAAGGTGCAGCGCTATCCGTGGGACTGGGCGGACGGACTGCGGCGCATGGCGGCCAAAGAGCCGCGCGTACTCTGCCCGGGCCATGGCGGTCCGGTCGTCGATGACCCGCCGCTGATCCGGCGCATGCTGCTCTCCACGGCCGACTTTCTCGACGCCATCGTCGAGCAGACGATCGAGGCGCTCAACCAGGGCTCGCCGCCCCACGTCGACATCATCCACGAGGTGCTCGTGCCGGACTCGGACGAGCCTTGGCTGCAGCCCATGTACGACGACGGCGAGTTCATCGTGCGCAACATCATCCGGTACTTCGGAGGCTGGTGGTCCGGGCGTCCGAGCGAGCTGAAGCCGCCGCCCCGAGACGAGCTCGCGACGGAGCTCGCAAGCCTCGCGGGAGGCGCCAAGAAGCTCGCGGCGCGGGCAAAGCGACTGATGGAGCGGGGTGAGTCCCGGCTCGCGGGCAGCCTGGCGGACACGGCGCTCGAAGCCGCTCCGAATGACAAAGAGGTGCGATCCATCGTCGCGTCGATCTATCGTGAGCGCTCCGAGGAAGAGGAGAGCCTGATGGCGCAAAACCTCTTTAGCTCTGCCGCATCGTACGCAGAAGAGGGGCGCCCCTTTAGATGAGCTCACCGCGTGGAAAAGAGGACGTGCGCTCGGCGTTGATCGAAGCCGCCGCTGAGCTCTATGCGCACGAAGCCGCGCCCTCGGTCCGTGCCATCGCGGCGCGCGCGGGCGTCAACCACGGCCTCGTCCACCGGCACTTCGGCGACAAAGAGGGCCTGCGGCGCGCCACGATGGAAGCACTGAGCGAAGCGATCGCGGCCGACATGCCGGACGCAGAGGAGGCGACGGCGCTCTCCTTCGACGAGCTGCTCGCCCGAGCCTTCTTCGCGACGAAGAAGCATGAACGCTTTCTCCGTGTGCTCCTGCGAGCCTACCTCGACGGGGAGATCCCGCCCGTGCTCAGCCGCACCTTCCCGGTGGTGCAGAGCCTGATCACGGCGGGAGAGGCCCGCGGCGTCGACGGTGCCCGCGAGCTCGTGGCCGAGCGGGTCGCGGCGGGGCTTGGCTGGCTTCTCTTCGAGCCCTTCATCCGGCAGGCCGCCGGCCTCGGCGACGGTGAGCCAGCGTTCCTCTCCGAGCTCGACATCGATGGCTGATCACACACGGTTCGCTGCTTAGCGCGGACGTGCACTTCCCCGGCTAGGAGCCGGCGAGTTCGTCTGCCAAGAGGTCGAACACGACCCGGACCCGGCGACTCGTCTGCACCTCTCGGTGGGCCGCGAGCCAGATGGGGACGGGCATCGGGGTGAGCTCCGGCAGCACTCTCTGCACCAGCGGCTCAGCATCACCGACCTCGTCCATCACGATGCAGATGCCCAGCCCCCGCTTGGCCATCTGCCACTGAACCAAGTGGTTGTCGGTGACGATGGGAAAGTTCTTGGCCGTGAGCTCGAGGCCGAACGCGCGGAGCCCCTCGATCATCCGGTCCGTGTGATCGAAGCCGAAGAAGTCGGCCTGGCTGAGCTCCGAGGGTTCGGTCGGATGACCGAGCCGAGCGAGGTAGTCGGGGGTCGCATAGAGCCGGGCGTGACGGACGGCGATCTTCTTGGCGAAGAGCTCCGGCTGCTTCGGTTTGAAGTTGCGGATCGCGATGTCTGCTTCACGGCGCCGGAGGTCCCGCGCACTGTTCGACGCAACGATCTCGATCTCGATGCCCGCGTGCTCGCTGCGGATCCGACCGATCATCGGGGGCAAGAGGTAGGCCGCGATCAGCTCGCTCGCGGTGATGCAGACCGTGCCGTCGATCGACGAAGATTGCCCGGTCGCGCAGAGCGAGATTCGCGTCGCGGCTTCCCCCATCGCTCGCGCGTGCTCGAGGAGCTCGAGCCCCGGACCGGTGAGCTCGAGCACATTGCCAACCCGCTCGAAGAGCGACACGCCGAGCTCCTCTTCGAGCCCCGTCACCTGTCGCCCGACCGTCGGCTGCGCGACGCCCAGCGCCCGGGCAGCCGCAGAGAACGAGCCCTCCTCGGCGGTCACGAGGAAAGCCCGGGCCCGATTCCAGTCGAACCGAACAGAACGCCAGTCCATGCATTCATGCATACCATGACTACAAAACGCGGGGTCGCCCATTCAAGGATGCAGATGCATGCTGGTCTGAGGAGGAGAGCATGATGAACGAGATCAAAGTGTGCATCGTCGGGGCTTCCGGAAAGCTCGGCCAATACATGGTCGAGCACGCGCTGCAGCGTGGGTACGAGGTCGTCGGGGTCTGTCGGGAACAGAGCGTGCACAAGCTCGATCGTTTTGACGGCCGGATCACCGTCGTGCCCGGAGCGACGGACGATCCAGAGGTGATCCGCAGAGCGGTTGCGGGCTGCGACGGTGTGCTCACGGTGCTCGTTCCCTTCGGCGTGCATGGCTACTCCACGGGCACCGCGCAGGCCGTGCTCGACTACGCGCCGAAAGACGCTCGCTTGGTGTTCTCGTGCGGCTGGCACATCACCCTCGATGGGCGAGATACCTACACCTGGCACCTGCGCGCCGTCGTCAAGGTCTTTGGCTGGCTCGGACGCGTCACGCGCTTCGCCGACCTCGACGACCAGGTCGAGGCCTGCCGGCGCGTGTTCCAGAGCGGCACGCGCTGGACCGTCGTTCGTGGCAGCGACCTCGAGGAGGGCGAAGGACAGGGGCTGCCGGTGTGGAGCTCACACGTGGGCGACCCGATCCTGTCGAGCAACCGCACGCGGCGGGTCGACTTCGCGCGTTTCATGGTCGAGGCGGTCACCGACGACGCATTGATTCAGAAGGCTCCGGCGATCGTCGGCTGCCAAACGTCATCGGCGGTCGCCCACGCGAGTGACGCGGGCGGCAGCCGGATCAGCCCTGCGGCGTGACGACACCTGAGCGCGGCGAGCGAGCGCTTCGCCGCCGTCGAGCGACTCAGCCCTCGTCGTGTGCCCGAGCTCGTACGTCTACGGTCATGCTGAGATCGGAGGCCTGAACGGGAGCCGGACGTTCGGCGGCCTCCGCTTCGTATCGGTCCCACCACGCGAGGGCCTCGTCCTCGTCCCACGCCCGCTCGAGCTCGACCATCGAGAGCGCCAGGCGGAGCGCGCGGGCCGAGGCGGGACGGTCGCCGGGATCCTTCTCGAGACAGTCCATGATGAGTTCCTCGAGCACCTCCGGGACGGGCGCGCCAAGACGCTCGCTCGGCCGTACGGGACGCTCGTGGAGATGCGCCGCGCAGACCGCGGCCAGCGTCTTGCCCTCGAAGACGTTCTCTCCCGTCAGGAGGAAGTAGCCGACCGCGCCCACCGCGTAGAGGTCACTCGCCGGTCCGATCTCATCGGGATCCTTGATGGCTTCGGGCGAAAGATAAGCGGGCGTGCCAGCCAGCACGCCCGCGGCGGTTTTGTCGTCGCTCTCGAGGTCGCGGACGAGCCCGAAATCGAGCACTTTCACGACATCCGGTGTGCCGCCCAGTGAGCAGAGCACGAGGTTGGCCGGCTTGATGTCGCGGTGCACCAGCCCACGCATGTGCGCCTCGTGGAGCGCCGCGCAGATCTGCCTCAACAGATGCACGACACGTTGCGGCGACTGCGGGCCGTAGCTCGTGACCAGGGTCTGCAGGTCGAGCCCGTCGAGATGCTCCATGACGTAGTAGAAGACGCCCTCGGGTGTGTGCCCGTAGTCGAAGATCGCGATCGTGTTTGGGTGCGTCAGCTCGCTCGTCAGCTGCACCTCACGCTCAAAACGCGCGAGCGCCTGCGCGCCGACCTCCCCTTCGCGGACGAGTTTGATGGCTGCCGGGCGGCGCAGGAGCGCGTGGGTCGCGCGGTAAACACGCCCCATCCCGCCCTCGCCGAGCTTCTCGCCGAGGGTGTACTGACCGAGCTCGCGAGCCACCGCACGGAGCCGTGCGAGCTCCTCGGCCTTGCGTCGTTCGAGCGCCAAGAGCGACACCACGCTGGGAGCGGCCGAAAACAAGATCCCTCCGAAGTTGCCGGCCTGCAGCCACCAGAGCTGCGAATCTGGGAGCACGATGATCGGGTCGGCCAAGAAGGTCGCGAGCAGCCCGAGGCTGAGGAGGCACGTGAAGACGAGGCTCGTCGCCATCGTCCGGCGAGCGTCTCCGTGGAAGTTCACGGGCAGGCTCGCGAGAAGCATGATGCCGATGTACCCGAACCCCGACTCGAGCCCGAGGATCACGAGCATCGCTGCCACGTGAAGGGTGGCGACGCCGAGCCCGAGGTACACGCCGGGGTAGCGGATTCCGCGCACGATGAGAGCGATGTTGCCGCACTGGACCAACGCCACGGCGGCGTGCAGGTAGGCGAGCGAGGGCTGGTCGAGGAGATAGAAAACGGTGCCGAAGATCACCTGCACGAAGACCGAACCAGCCACCGGCGCGACGAACAGGCGGAGTTGCGATGCGTCCTGTTCCTTGCGCGTGCTCGCGTCCACCCACCCTTTGTACAACACGGGACGAAGCAGCGGTGGGCGGACCGCTGAGAGCCGAGCGCAGAGGCGGACGGCGGGTACGCCAGCGGCGACGGCGGCAGACGGGCAGACGCGTCATCCCGATCGTGGCGGGACTGCCCGCGTGGCAACTCGGCGAAGACGCCGCGCTCGGCGTGGTTCCAGCCGCCCTCGTCGCCGACCCAAGGTTCCAGGTTCGCGCCGTGCTCATGGGCTTCAGCGGTGACGTCGCCATCCGGATGGAGGTCGAGGAGGCGCGGGACGTGTTTCGCGCAGACAACCCCGACTTCGCGTCGAGTTACTGAACGCGCACGCGCTGAGACCGAGCGATCCACGGGGCCCCCTGCGAGGCGGAATTACAAACCTTCTTGCGGGGCGAATCGACGTAAACAACCGCGTAGGACGCCTGCGCAGCGCTGTCCCCAAACACGGTCGGCTCGGGTTCCAACGGCGATGCGGCCCAGGCCATGGCATCATTGCCGGGCAATGGGGGCGAAGGTCATCGGGGGGCGCTACGAGCTGCTCCGTGAGATCGGTCGTGGCGGGATGGGCACCGTCTACGCGGGCCGTGAAGTTGGCGGAGGTCGTCCCTGCGCCATCAAGGTCCTGCGGGAGGAGGCTACGCTCGGCGCCGATGCGAGGCAGCGCTTCGAGCGGGAGGC
>Ga0114933_10004389_pt1 | contig 13234 bp, 17 predicted proteins | sample 4SBtaG_FD_89691 | JGI IMG/M metagenome (GOLD analysis project Ga0114933, IMG submission 89691) | Deep subsurface microbial communities from Kolumbo volcano to uncover new lineages of life (NeLLi) - 4SBTROV12_W25 metaG | ecosystem: Environmental > Aquatic > Marine > Volcanic | place: Kolumbo...
AAGAAAAAACGGAAAAAGGACTTTTAGAATGAATTTACCCTTTTTGTAAATTTGTATTTATCTATTATAATTTAATAACAATAAAATCTAACAAGGGAACGAAATGGTTAAGCTTTTCAAAAGCCTTATCTTTGCTATTCTCGTATTTAAAAGTTTGTTTCCAAGAAAAAACGGGGCCCCGATATACACATTCTTTGGATATTTCTCTTTTACGATATCTCGGAATCTGCGGCCATGAGGCAAACGGATTTCAGATGAAGAAAGTTCTTTGATATGGGATTTTTTTAAAGCATCACAAATAGAAAACTGGGAAATAAAAAAAATGATGACCAAGAAAATTTTAGTCAATTTTTATCGCCTTTCTATATCCTATCTACAACATAAAACTAACCGAATATTCTCTTGAGATAAGGAGCAAAAACAAAAAGAGAAACCCCTACCCAAACGATAATTCGTAGAGACGTTAATTTCAATTCTACCTTTTTCAGTCTTACTTCTTGTTTCTCAATCACTCCCTTGAGAATCTCAATTTTTTGCTCAGCACTTGGCTCTTCTATATGCTCTTCTTCGATATGATTTTCTTCCATAACTCCTCCAAAATTACAATAAAATGAATACCTTTACTCAAAAGGCATAATCGCGCCTGTTCTATCCTGAGGGACTTCAAATCGCCATAATTGGCGGTGGAAAATAGATTCGGAACAATTTTCAAGAGACAGAGAGCGAGCCATATGCTTGGAAGGCAATCTCCTTCCGCCACGTGTGAGGCGAGATGCCTCTGGACCAATCGTTATACATTTTCCTGGATACCGTTTTAAAACAAGGCGGTAATTCTTGTGTTCCCATAACTGCAAATCAGATACTCCGCATTCTTTCAAAACAAGTTTTGCCCCCTCTTGATTAGTTTCCGCTTGGACACATAAGTCATACTCAGGCATACGCAATTGATTTTTATCTATCGCACGAGAATCAAACAATTCGTCCTTGTGCCAAATACCCTCTTTACAGGTATGCACTACCAAAGGCCGCTCGGTTTTCACCCTGGATTTATGTCCTGGAATATCAATACAATGGAATCTGGGTTCATCTAGAGGGTAGAACGCTTTGAGAAAAGTTTGTATGCCTTCAGCGTGTGTCATTGAAAGAGAGACAAAAGGAACAAAAGCAAAAATAAATAGACACAAAATTTTCTTCAACTAACTCTCCTTAGAAATCTTGGTGCCGAGGGGGGGACTCGAACCCCCATGAGGGTTAACCTCGCTGGATTTTGAATCCAGTGCGTCTACCAATTCCGCCACCCCGGCAAATTAAAACTCAGTAAACCTATCATATTTGTAACGAATTGACATTCTACAGACGAAGTGATTTGAAAGTTGAAAGACTCTTTTGTTATGACCTGATATCATACAAAATAAAACAAATTAAAACTTCTTTGAAATGGAATATGATTGCTAGGACAAGAGATTATAAAAAATAGAGTTGAAAAAGATTAATCGATTCTTTCTTGAGGGAAAAATGAAAATTGAAAATGCAAACATTTGGACTATCAAAAGCAAGGTAGAACAAAAATCCCGTAATCGATATGGCGCGGTGGACTTTTTAGAGAGAACTCTTCTTCGGCTAGAAGACGAAAAGGGCAATGAGGGTTGGGGAGAAATGATGCCTATTATTTTCACAACAGAGAAAGCAGACAACGCCACAAAGGCTATGCAAACCATCACAGAATCTCTAAAAAGAATGTCAGAAATTGAACCTGTTTCAAACTCAAACGTAATAGATGATCTTCACGATTTATCTGAACTTAAGGCTGCTCGCTCATCCATCGAATGTGCATTACTAGATATTGAGTCCAAAAGAGAACAAAAATCTTTCCTTGAAAAACTGGGAGGAAGTCATACTCAAGCAAATTTAGATGGCCCTATTGGTCTGGAATCTCCTGAAGATGCAATACAGAAAACAAAAAAGTATCTTTCTGAAGGTATATCTACTGTGAAAGTAAAAGTGGGAGTGAATGTAAAGGATGATGCAAACCGTCTTATCGCATTAAGAGAAGAATTCGGGGAGGATATCGAAATAAGAATGGATGCCAATGGTGGCTATACGAATGAAGAAGTTTTTGAATTTTGCAACCTAATCTTACCAGTTGCAGTCCAGCATTTTGAACAACCAGTCCTTCCATCCAATGATCGTTGCTTTGAAATCTGTAGAGAAATAAGAGAAATGGGAATTCCCGTCGCAGTAGATGAATCTTTATTCTCGCTTCAAGATGCAGAAATTTTAGTACAAGAAGACGCCCTAGATGTAGGAGTCATAAAAATTTCTAAATTCGGTGGAGTGCTGATAGCAAAGAAAATTGCGAACCTACTCGAAAGCGCAGGGAAAAAATGCGTAATCAGTGCATCTTATGAATCATTAGTAGGCAAATCTATGGCTCTGGCTTTAGCCTTATCTTTAAATAATACTGACCTTGCTCATGAAGTTGGACACTTTGCAAAAGAACCCACTATCACCGAATGGTCTCATAACAATTCAAGCGGAATCATGTCTTATGGCGATTGCATTGGTCTTGGGGCAAAAGGAAATATTGAAACAATAAATTCTATCGCAACAAGTTCTTTTTGATTTCTTCAAATTTAGTTAACTATCAAGCTATTTCTTCAGGAAATTCTTCCGGCCATTCATCGATAACCGATTGAAGATAGGCTTTTAATTCCGCAGGATCTTTCTTTCGATTCAGGGAACGCTCAATATAATTTTTTTCTTCAATCGGGACTTTCATTGCATCATTAAATTTATTCCTCATATCTAGATAACAAATAGTCATAGTGAGTTCAACTAATGCGACGTCGGACAAATGATTGGAGACATTCTCATAAATATCATCACGTTTGCTAGCTGTTCCCCTAGCAACATGTTCTGCCCATTCAATAATTGCACGATCCTTTTCAGAAAATTCAGGAGAATCCTTATACTCACCTGAGCGCATCATGTTTTGCAATTCATCAGAAAGACCTACCGATCGTCCGACCGGCTCATTATGAGCAAGTCAATACGCACATTCATTCACTTGACTCGTTCTGATGATAGCCAATTCTTTTGTTCTCGTTTCTAAAACAGAACCGATCCCTTGTCTCATCAATGTAGATGTAAGAGGCAACATAAATTTTGTCGCAAATGGCTGACGTGCCATAACCATCCATGAATTCGGTGTTCTACTGAGAAGAATATCCGCATGTTTATATAAACGAGCAACTTCTCCTTTTGCTTCATCTCTAGTAATCGCTGGCACTCGATCCAATTGAAACCTCCATTTTTTAAATTAATTTATTTCATTCATTATAAACAGGAATAGACAAAAATGAAATTTGTCTTTTTTTAGTAATGAACTACAATAGATATTATTTTCAAAATTAGGAGAAAAACGTTGAGCGAACAACCACTAGATCCTCGAAAAGATAGTGCGGTACCTGGAGAGAGAACCATAGACAAACCAGAATTACCTAAACAAGGTTACGCTTTCACCATGTCTGCAAGTACAGAAACTATTGAAGGAAAGGGCCAACTTAAAATTGGGTATCACAGGGATTTTGAAGTTCTGTGCGATGAACCACCAAGAATAGGAGGAGAAGATTCGCATCCACAACCTCTTTGTTATATTGCTATGGGTATTGGATTCTGACTATTAACACAACTTGCGCGGTACGCGCATATGATGAAACTCTCTGTTGGAAAAGCTACTGTAAATGTAGATTTAGACTATTTTCTTAAAGGATCCGTTTTAAAAAATACAGTCGACTCAGGCTGTTCAGCTGCAAGAACACATTTCATTGTAAATTCAGAAGAGCCTAGAGAGAAAATAGAACAACTTATTAAAAATGCAAAACAGGGTTGTTTTGCAGAAAAGATGTTACAAGCTGCCGTTCCACTTACAAGCACTATCGAATTGAATGGCGAAAACTTTTCGATTTAGGAATAAAGGAGCAGTCATATGGATATTGAAAAATCTGTAAACTTTTCTCCTCTTAGTCCTTTAAGTTTTCTAGAAAGAAATCAATGGGTATATAAAAACAAAGAAGCCATAATGTATGGTCTTCAAAAATATAGCTACGGCGAATTCTCTGATCGCATTCAAAGATGCGCTTCTGCTTTAAAAAATAAAGGAATACAACCAGGAGATAGAGTTGCATATCTTTGTCCAAATATTCCTCCTATGCTAGAAGCACATTTTGCTGTACCACTGCTAGGAGCAATTTTAGTAGCAATGAATACTCGCCTCTCTCCAGATGAAATTGCCTATATATGCGACCACTCTGGCGCAAAAATTCTTGTATCGGATGCAGAACTTGCAATTCCTTTAAGGTCTCACAAAGAAAAGTTTTCTAAAATTGAGACTTTTATTAATGTGATTGACCAGCAAGCAGGTTTTAGTGAAAAAGATGCCATATTTGAAGGGCCAGAATACGAAAATTTAATAAATTCTTCAGAAAATAATCAATTGCCATGGAAAATAGAAGATGAACTCACACCAATTTCTATTAATTACACAAGTGGAACCACAGGAAAACCAAAAGGAGTAATGTACACACATCGAGGGGCCTATTTAAATGCATTATCCGGGATTCTGGAAGCTAGAGGTTCTGTGTATATGAATTATTTATGGACTCTTCCTATGTTTCACTGTAATGGCTGGTGTTATCCATGGGGAGTCACATCTGTTGGAGGAAGACATATTTGTCTCAGAACAAACGAACCTGAGGAAATCTTTAGATTAATAAGAGAAGAAAAAGTGTCACATTTTTGTGCTGCGCCAACAGTTCTAACAGGTTTAAGCAACCATCCTGCAGCGAAAAACGGTCCTTTTCCTCAACCTGTCATGGTAATGACTGGAGGAGCCCCACCTTCTCCAACTATCATTGCAACAATAGAAGAAGAACTCGGAGGAACGATAGTTCATGTTTATGGATTAACCGAAACCTATGGACCACATACGGTTTGTACATAGAATCCCGATTGGGACACACTAAACAATGAAGATCGCGCACATTTAAAATCAAGACAGGGCGTGCCGTTTGTCATGACGGGAGAATGTGATGTAAAAGACGACGAGATGAAAAGTGTTCCTTGGGATAAAAAAACACAAGGAGAGGTGATGATGAGAGGAAATACCATCATGGCCGGATATTATGAAAATCCAAAAGCAACCGAAGAAGCATTTAAAGGCGGCTGGTTTCATAGCGGAGACATTGCTATCACCTACGAAGATGGATATATCGATCTACAAGATAGAGCCAAAGATATCATTATTTCTGGAGGAGAAAATATATCTACTATTGAGATAGAGAAAACAATAGCTTCGCATGAAGCTGTATTAGAAGTTGCAGTAGTAGCAGTTCCTGATGATAAATGGGGAGAAGTTCCTAAAGCATTCATTGTCAAAAAAGACAGTGTCGAAGTAACCACCGAAGAAATAATAGAACATGTGAAATCTAAAATTGCCAGATTCAAAGCTCCTAAATATGTAGAATTTGGAGAGCTTCCTAAAACCTCAACAGGAAAAATACAAAAGTATAAACTCCGTGATAAGGAATGGGGTGGCAGAAAAAAAAGAGTCAACTAAAGTATTTCATTTACTTTTGATTAAGAAGACTCTATTGCTTTTTTTGCAGCCCTAAGAGCATGATTTGTCTTAGGAAATCCTATATACGGACATAAAGAAACTATCGCCTCTACTACTTCTGCAGATGCAACTCCTTGGTTCATCAAACCACGAGTGTGAGTTTCAACTTCTTCCGGAAGATCTTGAGCTGCTGCTGCTGCGACAATCAACATTTCTCTGGTTTTATGATCCAGAAGTCCCTGATTCCAACAAGTTCCGAAACAATATTCCACGATAGATTTCGAATGATTCGGGGCTATATCTTCAAATTCCGTATAGGAACCAGCAAGGCCATCTTCTCCGTACACTCCCAGCGATTTTCGAATTTCAATTCCTTCATCATAACGATTGTCTTTCATTTCAATTCTCCTTAAATATATAAAAAAAAAGACAGAGAAAACTCTGTCTTTTTACAATATAACGTTTATTAATTTTTAAACAACAAAACTAACGTGAATAGAATTCTACAACCTTTGATTCATCTATATCTAAATTCAATTCAGTTCTTTGTGGAAATCTGGTAAAAGTTCCTGTCATTTCATCTTGAAGAACTTCGACCCACTCACAAATACCTTTTGAAAAATTCATATTTAGAGATTCAACAATTCTTTCTTGTTTCTTTGCTTTTTCACGAATCTGAATATTATCACCTTCTTTGACCATATAAGAAGGCACATTAACCACCACATTATTAACCATGATAGCCTTATGAGAAACAAGTTGTCTTGCTTCAGCTCTTGTGGTAGCAAAGCCCATTCTAAAAACTACATTATCCAATCTAGATTCTAAAATGAGGAAGAGATTCTCTCCAGTCACACCTTTTGCAAAAGCAGCTTTCTTATAATAACTTCTAAATTGTTTTTCTTGAATACCGTACATATACCTTAACCGTTGTTTCTCTCGAAGTTGCTCTCCATATTCAGTAATTTTACCTCTTTGGTTAGGATGTTGTCCGGGTCTTTGATCTATTTTACATTTATCCGCAATAGGTCTGGACCCACTCTTCAAAGAAAGGTCCATTGCCACACGTCTCATTCTTTTACACTTTGGTCCTACATACCTACTCATTCAAAATCCTCTTTAAAATACTTCAAAAATTAAACTGCGAGAATATACTTGTTTGAAATTTTGGTCAACTACTAAACACACATAAATTACAAGGGGTTAATCGCAGATTACGCATTTGTTTTGACTTTATCTGTCTTGTTAGTCTTGGTTTTATCTTTCGTAGAGACTTTAGTCTCTTTTGACTTTGGAGAATCTTTTGCTTTGGAATCTGTCTCTACTTTATCCGATTCTTTGGATTCATCTTTCTTCCCATTTTTTGCATAATCGGTAACATACCAACCATCACCTTTTAAATGAAAAGCAGAACGAGATATTTTCCTTCGTAATTTCAGAGCTTTACAAGATGGGCATTTTCTTAAAGACCCAGCTGTAATCTTTTGTACAATTTCAAGTTCATGATCGCAGTTTAGACAAACATACTCATAAATCGGCAAAACTACTCTCCTATACTCTTTATTTCAGAAATGTAAGCCAAGAATGTCTTTTTTCATCTTCTGCATTAACAATAGAGAAGAAAGAAGATTGTATTTTTTTAGTAATCTCTCCTGGTTTGCCACTACCAACCACACTCCCATCAACTTCTCTAATTGGAGTCACTTCCGCAGCAGTACCAGTAAAAAAAGCTTCATCTGCTATATATATTTCATCACGAGCAAAAGAACTAATCTCTATTGGGATTCCAAGTTCTTCAGCAATTCTAAGTACAGTCTCACGGGTTATACCAGCTAGCACTCCCTGCAAAGGCGGAGTTCGTAAAACGCCATCTCTCACCAAAAACAAATTTTCACCAGAACCCTGAGTAACAAATCCTTCTGGATCTAACATAAGAGCCTCATCATAACCTGCTCTAACGGCTTCCATTTTTGATAGCTGGCTTACAACATAGTTTCCTGTTGTTTTTGCCTTTGTCATGTAACTATTTGGATGATGACTGGTATAAGATGATATTTTTACACGAATTCCTTTTTCTATACCTTCTTCTCCAAGATAGGCTCCCCATTTCCATACTGCAACCATAGAATGTACTGGAGCGCCGGCAGGGTTTACACCCATAGAGCCGTATCCCAACCAAATTAAAGGACGTATATAGCATGCATTTAATTCATTGCGCAGAACTGTTTCTTGAATGGCTTCTGAAATGGATTCTTTACTATGAGAAATTTCCAATCCAACAATTTTCGCAGAGTCAAACAATCTCCTGACATGTTCATCCAATCTAAATATACCAGGCCCTTTTTTAGTTTCGTAGCACCTAATACCCTCAAAAACACCTAACCCATAATGTAAAGAATGGGTAAGAACGTGCACTTTAGCCTCATCCCACGGGATGAATTCACCATCCATCCATATATGATCAGTCGCACCTTCCAATTTTTTCTCCTTCTAAAAACGATCTAAAAAAAGTAAGGGATTAAGTTACATAAAAAAACAACCTATTTCAAACATAGTTTTAATATACCTCAGGATTTAGCAAGGTATACTCCTTAACTTGTTTTCCCTTTAAAATCAATTCAATATTCTCGAAAACTATATCATTGATTTTTTCACGGGCCTCGTTTGTAGCACCTGCAAGATGAGGAGTGGCAACCACATTTGGCAATGTAAAGATTGGATTAGAAAGATCCGGCGGTTCTGATTCAAAAACATCCAGACCTGCACCTGCTATCTCATTACTTTTCAATGCATTAAATAAGGATTTCTCATCAATAACTGACCCTCTAGCACAATTCACAATTATGGCACTTGACTTCATTTTCTCAAAAGCAGATTTGTTAAATAGATATCTAGTTTCATCTGTAAGACTACAATGGATAGAAATGAAATCAGATAATTCTAATAGTTCTTGAAAACTAGAAGATACTACTCCATAAGAATTGAATTTATCTAAAGACACATAAGGATCATAAGCTAAAATTTTTCCACCAAAACCTGACAACATTCTAGCCAATTTACTTCCAATATTACCCAACCCTATAATACCAAAAGTTGCTCCAGTCATTTCATTTCCAATATGAATACTGTTTCTCCATTCTCCGGAAATCAACTTCTGAACTCCCTCAGGTATACGACGACTAGATGCTAGCATAAGCCCAATAGCAGTTTCAGCAACTGCTATTGCATTTGCACCTGGACAATTCGCAACTGGAATTTTTCTCTCAGTTGCAGCATTTATATCTATATTTTCTACCCCAACTCCTATTTTTAGAATCGCCTTAAGTTTAGTCGCAGCAGTTATAACTTTAGAGGTAATTCTTTCCCTAGAAGTAACTATGATGAAATCCCATTCATGCGCAGCACTTACTAATTCTTCCTCGGTCCATTTTTCACCCCCACCCTCTCGAAATTCCCCATAAACTTCTAGTCTGTTTTTCAAATTCGTAATAGGTTTTCTTGCCTCTGGAGCAAAAAAAACAATTTCAGAACTCAATTCAAAATCTCCTTAGCAGAAATCTAAAACATGAAAATTAAAAGGAAAGACTACTACATAAAAAAACAAGTGATTAATCTATTCTATCCTTCTGACTCATTAACCAATGATCCACTAAAACAATTGCAACCATAGCTTCTCCTATCGGAACTGCTCTGGTTGCTACACAAGGATCGTGTCTTCCCTCTACCTTTATTTTCTTCTTCTTTCCATCAGTTGTAACCGTGTCTTGTTCCATAAGAATAGATGAGGTCGGTTTTACTGCAAACCTTACTTTAATTGGATCCCCAGTAGAGATTCCGCCGAGTATACCTCCAGAGTTATTTGATTTAAAAATAGTTTTTTTCCTAGACACAGTCAAAGGATCATTATTTTCAGAACCCCTCATTGCGATTGAATCAAATCCAGCTCCAATTTCTACTCCTTTTACTGCATTGATGCTCATAAGAGCCGAAGCTAGATCAGAATCTAATCTTCCATAAAGTGGCTCCCCAAGTCCGGAAGGAACATTTTCAGCCAGAATTGTAATACCACCCCCTACAGAATCTCCATCTTTTCTAGCTTTTAAAATTGCATCTTCCATTAACTTAGCTGATTTCTTATCTGGACAGCGCACATTATTTTTTTCTATTTCTTCTTTATTAAAACTTTTCTCATCAAAAACAATATTTTCAATTTGATCTACAAAACCAAACACAGAAACGCCTATTGTATTTAATATTTTTTTTGCAATTGAACCTGCTGCTACTCTACATAATGTTTCCCTAGCGCTTGATCTTCCACCACCCCTATGATCTCTTCTTCCCCATTTCTTATAATAAGTGAAATCTGCATGACCAGGTCGAAAAGTATCTCTTAAAGGCTCATATTTAGAAGAATCAGCATCTTTGTTTTTAACAACGATAGATATGGGAGACCCTGTAGTGTAACCCTCAAAAACTCCAGATAGAATCTCTGCTCGATCAGCTTCTTTCCTTTGTGTAGTGACACGACTTTGTCCTGGCCTTCTTCTGTCAAGATCTTTCTGAATATCTTTCTGATCCAATTTCATTCCAGCCGGACAGCCATCAATCACAACACCGAGAGAATGACCATGTGATTCTCCCCACGTAGTAAATCGAAACATACGACCAAAAGTATTAGACAAAAGACTCTCCTTAAATTTTTAATTACATTTATTATTCTGCACCAAATCCAGTATTTTCCTAGTTGAATCTAAAATTAATTCTTTAAATTTTATAGAATTTGGATTATCTATAATAATATCGGATATTTTCTCAAAAATAGGTACTCGACGTGTAAAAAGATTACGTATCTCTTTTTCAGGATCTGATGAATCATCAAGATAAGAAGGATACCCATTTTTTTTGATTCGAATTAACAGGTCTTCTATAGGAACACGAACATAAACCACACAAAAATCTTCAAGCATTTCCCTGTTCTTTTCATCATCAACTGTCCCTCCACCAAGAGAGAGCAAACAAGACTCTACAGAAATATATTCTCTCAGTAATACGTTCTCTAATTCCCTAAATTTTTTTTCTCCAATTTTACGAAAAATCTTTCTGAAAGAAAGTAATTCTCGATTTTCCTTTAAATATTTTTTTTCTATAAGTTCATCAAGATCGAAAAATTTAACATTTAGGCTTTTAGACAAAGCTCTTCCAAGCGTTGTTTTTCCTGAACTTTTGAAACCTACTAAAATAATTTTTTTCAAAAACATCTTCCTTCTTATTATTAATTTTTATTTTTATCTATGTATTTAATAATTAATGAAGATAACTCCTGAATAAGGGCATTCTCATCATATGCACTAATATCGTACCAATTAATCAATGCATTTTTATCAAACCAAGTTCTTTGTCTTTTCGCATATTGCCTATGTAAAATAGAAATTTTTTCTACTGCAGTTTCAAAACCTATCTCTTTTTTCCCTAACATAAAAGCTTCAGAAAAACCTAATCCTTCAAAAATAAGAGATTTCTGCAAAGATTGTTCTACTAACAATTCAGACTCTTCCACCATACCGGAACTGAGCATATTCCTAACCCTTTTCTCTATTTTAGAATTCAATTCCTCCTTAGGCAAACTAAGTCCAATATAAAGTGGATTTGAAAATCTAGGCATTTGTTCTTTATTTTGGAACATGCTTAAGGATTTTCCTGAAATCTCAAAAACTTCCAAAGCTCTAATCAAACGCCTTTTATCATTAGGATGAATTCGAGATGCTGATTCTGGATCTATATCTTCTAGTTTTTTATGCATAAAATCAGACCCTTGACCCTCATATTCGATTGTCAATTTATCTCTTATAAATTCATCTGATGAAGGCCCATCAAAAATACCCTTTACTAAAGATTGAATATACAACCCGCTACCCCCTACTAAGACGGGAAGAACATTTCTTTTATAAATATCAGAAAGCACATCTAAACAATTTTTTGCATAAAGTGAAGCGTTATAGTTCTCTTGAGGACTTAAGAAATCAATCATATGATGTCTTATCTTACTTCTTTCAAGAAAAGTAGGTTTCGCAGTCCCTATAGATATATCCTTGTAAATCTGTCTAGCATCAGCACCTATTATTTCTGATTCAATATCTTTTTCTTTCAAATAATTAGAAACTTGCACTGAAAGCTTAGTTTTTCCAGTACACGTACATCCTAAAATTACAACTAAAGGCTCTTTCGCAAATCGATACATATTTATTAAACCTGATTAAATAATATATAAACTCTTCAGAAAAATCCTAGAGACTACAAATGAAGAAATTCTAGTTGAGTGGATTTGATTTATCAGAAATTCTTTAATTCTTCTTCAAGATCTGTAGAACTACTAACATCTGGGAAAAAACCATCATCAACTATTTTCCGTAAGTCTTTTCCAGCTTTAAAAAATGGGATATTCTTAGTAGGCACGGAAACTGATTCTCCCGTTCTTGGATTTCTTCCATCTCTACTATTTCTCTTTCTTGAACGAAAACTTCCAAAACCCCTTAGTTCTACTTTATCACCTTCCGCGAGGGAATTAACAATACTACCTAAAACAATATTTACAATACGTTCAGAGTCCTTCTTCGTAAGATTAATCTTCTCAGATAAAATTTCAACAAGCTCCGCTTTTGTCATAAAAACTCCAAACGCACATTGGATTACTAGAAAAACACTTAATTCCAAACGTAATGTAATATATGCTTATTATTTAACAAAAGATTACCTCCAAGCCAAGAGGGAAAAGCATTTATTATACTTGAGAGAGAAGGAATTAAATTTTTCTTAATCTTCAATTCAATTACACTTGGCTCTCCAACAATACCAGACAGTTGAGCTGCTTCCATAATTGCTTCATTCCTTGTTCCCAAAGAATCAACAAGACCAATTTTCTTTCCTCTCTCACCGCTAAAAACTCTACCATCAGCTATCTTCAGTACGTCTTTCTTCTTTAATTTTCTTCCAATACTTACCGCATCTACAAATTGTCTGTATATATCATCCACAAGTAACTTAAGTATATCACGATCTTTTTTTGTCATTGTTCTAAATGGAGAAGTCATATCCTTGTGTACAGAACTTTTAATTATCGTCATTTTCACACCAACTTTATCTAACAGCCCCTCTGCATTCGGAAGCATCATTAATACACCTATGCTCCCAATAATCGATCCTGGGTATGCATAAATTTTATCGGTAGCACTAGCAATATAATATCCTCCTGATGTTGCGACTGACCCAAGAGATGCAATAATTTTCTTTCCTGATTTTTTAAAACGACTAATTGCACTAACAACTTCTTGAGTAGGACCAACACCTCCTCCTCTACTTTCGACAAAAACTACCAACACTTTAATTTTTGGGTTTTTTCTAAAAAGATCAATCTTCGAAACTATTTCTTCGGATTTATTTATAATCCCTTCTATTTTGATCAAACCTACTGAATTACGATCAATTGGAAGATTTGGGTAAAATAGATTCTTGCTTTCTCTAGGAGAAACGATTATAGAAAGAGATAACACTATACAAAAAATTAGTAATATATATCTACTAAAACGACTTAGGAATATTTTTTCAATCAATCTATTCAAT
>Ga0114933_10004390_pt1 | contig 13234 bp, 12 predicted proteins | sample 4SBtaG_FD_89691 | JGI IMG/M metagenome (GOLD analysis project Ga0114933, IMG submission 89691) | Deep subsurface microbial communities from Kolumbo volcano to uncover new lineages of life (NeLLi) - 4SBTROV12_W25 metaG | ecosystem: Environmental > Aquatic > Marine > Volcanic | place: Kolumbo...
CGGTAGGCGTCCCAGATCAGCTCACCGTGGAGGTGCTTGGGCAGCGGGAAGGCCCAGGTGGCGTCGATGTGTGCGAGCCGGTCCTGGCCATAGCCGTCGTCCCGGGAGTCGAGCCGGTAGCCGCTGTTGAAGATGACCCGGTACATGTCGCCCTGCAGGTCCAGGCCGACCACGGGGTGCACGATCGTCTCGGGGGCCCGGTTGAAGTGCAGCCCGCCCAGCTCCAGGTCCCGATAGGCGCCGACGGCGACGTAGGGGATCGCCTTGCCCTTGCGCAGCGACAGGTTCACACGCGCGCGGCCACCGTAGATGTCGTTGCTGTTCACCGCCGCCGAGCTGTCCTCGGTGATGACCCGCTCGTACTCCAGCGAGGGACCGACCATGAGCTCGTAGCCCTCGTTCACGGTCACGGCGTTGATGCGCTCGGTGTTCTTGTAGCGCTTGCCCTCGATCAGGATGGCCAGGCGGCCTGGGTAGAAGCTGGCCGAGGCGTAGGCCGCGTAGCCGGGCTCGAGCTCCCCGTCGGCGAAGAGCAGCGGGTCGTTGTAGCGGTACGCGTCGCCCTCGACGTACCAGTCCACTCCGGCGGCGTAGAGCTCGGCGGTCGCTCCGGCCACCATCACATCCAGGCCATCGTCCGCGGCCTCGCCGACGCTGGCGAGGGGGTTGTCCGCGTCGATCGAGTCGCCGAGCTCGACCGCGACGGTGTGCAGCCCGAGGTTCATCGGCCCCAGCGCCCAGCGATCCGCGCGCAGGCCGGCCACGAGGTGGTTCCGGTTGCCGCGCAGTTGGCGGTTGGGGTTGTCCTGGAGGACCTGCTGCTCGTTCGTGAGCCCGGCGAGGGCCTGGATGTCCCAGTCGCCCTTGGAGACAAAGGTCTTGGCACCCCGGATCGACGTGTCGACGTCGATGTCGGTGTTCTTCACGACGTTCAGCGCCAGCCCTCGGCCGAAGCTGGCGTAGCCGTCGCCGACCTGGACCTCGCCGGCGCTGAAGCGATGCGTCAGCCAGACCTTCTCCACGTTGCCGAAGGCGGCCTCGACCGGTGACCCGGCGCCCTCGCCGAGGAGGTCGAACTCATAGGTCTTCACGTCGTCGAGGTAGTAGTGGTGCCAGAGCATGCCGACGCCGTCGATCTGGGTGCCGACCTGCCAGGCGTTCTCGTCGGCGAGCAGGTTCAGGCGACCGACGATCTCGGCGTAGTCGTAGACGTTCTCCTCGTCGGGGAAGGCGTCGAGCACGCGATCGGACTGGTAGTAGCGCCCCTCCGTACGGAAGGTGCCCGAAGTCGACACGTCTTGGGCGCCGGCCAGCGCGACCCAGGTAAGAAGCATCTACTCGGCGCCCTGCTCCCGGGCCTTCTTGGCCGCCATGGCTTCCTCGACCTTGTGCTGCATCTCCTTCTCGTCACCGGCGGTGTAGCCCTGGTGCTTCCAGATGAACTCGAGGTCCTCGTTCAAGAGCGCGCTGTAGGGGAGGGTCTTCTGGGGGTTGTACTGGGCGACCACCGCCGTCTGCTTGTCGAGCAGCACGGGGAAGCTCCAGCCCTTGGACTTCACGGTCGGCTTCACCTTCGAGGCGCTCCGGGCGTCGTCCGCGCTGATCGCCAGGACCACGAAGCCGTCGTCCTTGTAGGTGTCGTACATCTCCTGGATGTAGGGCATCTCGACCATGCAGGGCACGCACCAGGTGGCCCAGAAGTTGATCAGCACGACGTTCCCCTCCAGCTCCGACAGCGTGACCTCCTCGTTCTGGAGGTTGCGGAGGGTGAAGTCGGGCGCCTTGTCGGCGGCGTCGGCGCTTCCGAGGGCGAGCGCGAGGGCGAGGGTCATTCGAGTACTCCGAGCGTGGATGAGTCCACGACACCTGGATGCGCGAGCTTATTCGATGTTCTCGCGCCCGCCGCAAAGACGAGGTCATGCGGGTTAGCTTCGAACCGTGAGTCTGCAGAAACGTGTCCTCGTCGTCGACGACGAGCCGAGCATCCGCAAGGTGCTCTCCGCCCACCTCGGGCGCGAGGGCTACGACATCGAGACCGCCCAGGACGGCGGCGAGGCCATCGAGGCGCTGTCCCGCGGCCAGTTCCACGCCGTGGTCACCGATCTCCAGATGCCGGGCATCGGTGGTCTGGAGCTCCTGGCCTGGGTGGGCGAGCACCAGCCCGGTCTGCCCGTGATCATCATCACGGCCTTCGGCACGGTGACCAGCGCGGTCGAGGCCATCAAGCTCGGCGCCCACGACTACGTCACCAAGCCCTTCGATCGGGACGAGCTCAAGCTGATCCTGCAGAAGGCCGTGCAGACGGAGGAGGCCGACAGCCGTCGCCTCAGCTCGGACGGCCGCTACGGCGAGATCATCGGCCGCGTCGGCTCCATGCAGCGCATCTTCGGCCTGATCGACAAGGTCGCCGCCTCTCCCACGACCGTGCTGATCACCGGCGAGAGCGGCACGGGCAAGGAGCTCGTGGCCCGCGCGCTGCACGAGCGGAGCGAGCGCGCCGGGGGCCCCTTCATCACGGTCAACTGCGGCGCGATCCCGGAGAACCTCTTCGAGTCCGAGCTCTTCGGGCACGAAAAGGGCGCCTTCACGGGCGCCGTGGCCCGCAAGCCGGGGCGCTTCGAGCTCGCGGACGGCGGCACGCTCTTCCTCGACGAGGTCGGCGAGCTGCCCGCGGATCTGCAGGTCAAGCTCCTGCGGGTCTTGCAGGAGCGCCGCTTCGAGCGCGTCGGCGGCGTCGAGTCGCTCTCGGTCGACGTCCGGCTCGTGGCGGCGACCAACCGCAACCTCTCCGAGGCCGCCCACTCGGGCACCTTCCGCCAGGATCTCTTCTACAGACTGAACGTGATCCCGATCGAGCTCCCTCCCCTGCGCGAACGGACCGAGGACATCCCGCTCCTGGTCGAGCACTTCCTGGAGCGCTTCAACAAGCGCCTGTCGCGCAACCTGAGCGGGGTCAGCGAGCAGGCGATGGCTGCCCTCTGCGCCTGGAACTGGCCAGGCAACATCCGCGAGCTCGAAAACCTGATGGAGCGCAGCGTTCTGCTCTGCGACGGGGACTGCATCGAGGTCGATGATCTCCCTGGCCTTAGCGCGACCTCGGGTCCGCCGACCTCGGGGGATCTCGATGCGATGCCGCTCAAGGACTACGTCCGCGTGCACACGGTCAAGCTGGAGCGCGCCCGGATCCAGAAGGCGCTGGAGGCCGAGGACAGCAACGTCACCCGAGCCGCCCGCCGGCTGGGCATCTCCCGCAAGTCGCTTCAGACGAAGATGAAGGACTACGGGCTGCGCGAGGGCTGAGACAAGTCCGGTAGAGTGAGCCCATGCTGCTCGCCCTGGTTGCTGCTCCGTACGCTGCAGAGGTCACCGAAATCCCGCCCTTCCTGAGGGGCGACATCGAGGTCGGCTACGAAGCGGACATCCAGTACGGCTCGCTCATGGAGCCCGTCGACGGCTCCGACGTGGTGGTTGCCAAGGCCTTGCGCGAAGGCCATCGACTGGACTTCGGCGGGACCTTCTCGGTTGCTCCGGGCGCCGCGATCTACTTCGGCGTGCCGACCTGGATCATGGACCGGCGCACGTGGTCGGACTCCCACGAGGTCGTCTTCGATCCCAACCGCGAGCTCGGCTCGATGGCCTATGGCGACCCGCTCGAAGGGTCGATCCAGCGCACCGGAACCGGCGCGGCGGGGGTCTGGCTGGGCGCCCAGGGCACGCCCTTCTCCGAGTCCTTCGCCAAGCGGGGGAACACCTCGACCTGGCTGATCGACGCAGCCTTCCGCACCCCCGACCAGACCAACTGGTACACGGTCGAGGGCGACGCGCGGGGTGCAGGCAACGGGGCCCCGGCCTTCCGTCTACGCAACGCCTTCTCGACCACCCCAGGCCAGTCTCAGCCCTGGCTCGAGTTCACCTGGCTGCGGCAGGGTGTGACCCAGGCGCAGGGCCTGGAGATCCAGAACCCGAACTCGCTCTCCGTCCGCACCGGGGTCGAGGTCCGCACCCACCACAACCCCGTCACGAACGCCTTCTTCTCGATCGACTTCCGCGCAGGCTTCGACTACGTCTCGTGGGCCGACGTGCCGAGCGGCAGCTACCTGCCGAGCATCATGGAGTCCACGCAGGGCAAGCTGGTCACGCAGGGCGAGCACCAGAGCGTGAACGCCGGCCTGGCGCTCTACTGGCGCATGTTCCAGTACGGCCGCGTCGACCTCTACGGGGACGCGCACTACGTGCTGCCCCATCGCCTCGAGCACCCCTACCCCGTGTACACGGGCAACGACACCATCCGCGTCACCGCCGGCGCGAAGCTCACCGTCCTCGTTCGGACTCCAGGGCAGTGAGCGCCGCGTAGGCCTCGCGCTTGGTGCAGCCCCAGCGCTTCGCCAGCTGAGCGGCGAGGCCCTTGAGGTCATCGCGCACAGGATCGGCCTCGGTCTTCGGGGTCTCCCCCGGTCCGACGACGAGCACGCACTCGCCTCGGATCCGCTCCCTCGCGAGCAGGTTCGCGGCCAGCTCGGGCGCCGGCAAGACCAGCACCTCCTCGTGCAGCTTGGTGAGCTCGCGGCAGAGCGCGACTTGTCGATCCGGGAGGACCTCGGCGATGGCCCGGACCGTCTTGGCGACCCGCAGAGGTCCCTCGAGCATCACGAGCGTTCCTGGCAGCGCGCCGTTCACGGTCAGCCAGCGCGTCAGCGGGCCGGCCTTGCGAGGGGGAAAGCCCAGGAAGTGGGCCGGTGCGGTCGGCAGCCCGGCCACGCTGAGCGCGGCGATGGGGGAGCTGGGGCCGGGCACGGTCCGCACGGGGATGCCCCGCTCGTGACAAATGCGGACCAGCGGCTCGCCGGGATCGGAGATCGCCGGGGTGCCGGCGTCGCTGACCAGCACGACCTCGGCGCCGGCCTCGATGCGGTCGGCGACCCGCGCCGCACGGTGGGCTTCGTCCTGCCCGCGGTAGGAGACCAGCTCCGGTGAGGGGATGCCCAGCGCCGAGAGCAGCTTGCGTGTGACGCGGGTGTCCTCGGCGGCGATCACGGTGGCCGAGCTCAGCACCTCGCGGGCCCTCGCGGACAGGTCCCCGAGGTTTCCGATGGGGGTGGCGAGGACGTGCAGCATCAGATCGGGTCGTCGAAGAGTTCGATGTGGAAGGACTCTCCGCGCGGAGTGACCAGGGCGACGAGCAGGCAGACCTCGTCGACCACGTCCTCGTAGTCGGCGAGCCAGGCCTCCGCAGCGCGGTTCACCTTGGCCAGCTTGCGACCGTCGATGCACTCGAGCCCGACCGGGTCATCGGCCTGGCGAAGCTTGACCTCGACGACGCGAACGCGGCCGCCATCGCGGACGACCAGATCCAGCTCGCCCATGGCGCCGCTCCAGTTCCGCGCGAGCACCGACCAGCCCTGATCCAAAAGAAGAAGCGCCACCGCCTCTTCGGCGGCAGCGCCTCGGCGCAACGCAGCGAGCTTGTCGCTCAGTCGGTGGCCTGGGCGGCCTTGTTCTTCTTGCGGCGGCCCTTGCGGCGCTGCTTCTTCTCGCCGCCGGTCGCGTGGAACTCCTTGATCTCCGTCAGGCGTGCCTTCTTGCCGCGGAGCGCGCGGAGGTAGTAGAGCTTGGCGCGGCGGACGCGGTGGCGGCTCTTGATCTCGATCTTGGCGATGACCGGGGCCACCAACGGGAAGATCCGCTCGACGCCGACGCCGTTGGAGATCTTGCGGACCGTGATGGTCTCGCGGGTGCCGCCGTGCTTGCGGGCGATGACCGTGCCCTCGTACACCTGGATGCGCTCCTTGGAGCCCTCGGTGATGCGGACGTGGACGCGGACGGTGTCACCGATCTTGATCGGCTTCTCCGACTTGGGCGCCTGGTCAGAGAGCAGGGTCTGCTCGATCTGGGACATGTTGGCCATGTTCAACTCCTGAGCGCGCCCACGGGGCCGAGCCGCCTGTGGCGCGAGACGGCCGCTTCTAACGGTCCGAGCCCTCGTCGTCCACCAGATCCGGGCGACGCGTGCGGGTGCGCTCGGTGGCCTGCTCCCGCCGCCAGGCCTCGATCTTCGCGTGGTGCCCGGACAGCAGCACCTCGGGCACCTCCCAGCCGCGGTATTCCCGGGGCCTCGTGTACTGCGGGTACTCGAGCAGACCCGAGGAGAAGGACTCGTCCTTCGGGCTGGCGTCGTTGCCCAGAACACCCGGGATCAGGCGGGCCACGGCCTCGATCAGCACCAGCGCCGGCAGCTCACCCCCGGTGAGCACGTAGTCGCCGATCGAGAACTCACCGTCGACGACCTTCTCGATCCGTGCGTCCACGCCCTCGTAGTGGCCGCAGACGAGGATCAGGTGTCCGGACTCCACCAGCTCTCGGGCCCAGGCCTGATCGAGCCGACGGCCGCCGGGGCTCGCCAGCAGGACCTGAGCCTCGTCGGTCCTCGCCGCCTCGATCGCGGCGTCCAACACGTCGACCTTCATCACCATGCCGGCGCCCCCGCCGTAGGGCGTGTCATCCGCCTGCCGGTGCCTGCCCGGCGCGTGCTCGCGGATGTCGCGGACCTCGATGCGGATGTGACCGTCCTCCTGGGCGCGCTTGAGGATGCTGTGCTCGATCGGCGAGCGGACGAGCTCCGGGTGCAGGGTCAGGATGGTGAACCTCAGAGCCCCTCCACCACGGTGACGCGACCGCCCGGAACATCGACCTCGATGACGTGCTCTCGCGTGGCGGGCACATAGGTCGTCCGCTCGCCGTCGATCACCGTCCAGATGTCGACGGGCCCGGACTGATGGATCTCGCGGAGCGTGCCGAGCGCCTGGCCGCCCTGGTCGATGACCTCGAGGCCCAGGAGCTGGTGGTGGTAGTAGACGTCTTCTTCGAGGGCCGGGAGCAGCCGCTCGTCGCAGACGATCTCATAGGTCATCAGCGCTCGAGCCTGCTCCGGCGTGCGCACGCCGGGCACGCGCGCGAGCACCCGACCGCCTGTTCCGGGCCGGGTGGTCATGCGGACCGCCTTCTTGTCTCCGTCCGGGTGCACGAGGCACACGTCCAGGCCGCCGTGAAGCAGCTCGGACTCCCGATCGTGCAGGTGGATCCTCAGCTCGCCGGAGGTCCCGAAGACCCCGACGACGGACCCGAGGGAGACCTCCCCCGGTCCGGCGAGGCTACTCCTCTTCCCCCGACGCGCCATCGGCCTCGAGGAGCTCCACGATGGCCTTGGTGTTGCCGGCAGCGGCGGACACGAGGGCCTTGATGTGATGCAGCGTCTCGCCGTCGTCGCCCTTCACGAGCTCGATGTCGTCCGCGTGGACGCGAACCTCGAGGATGCTGGACGCGTCGCCTTCGACGGTGGAGATGGTGACGTCATCGGGGTGATCGACGAGGCCGCGGACGAGGAAACCAACCAATTCCTGGGCACCCATCATCAAGACTCCGTCGTGGCCGCGCGGGCCTTTCCAATGAGGCTGGACACGGTCTCGGTGGGCTGCGCGCCCGTACCGAGCCAGTAGTCCACCCGCTCGAGGTTGATCTTGAGATCGATGGGCTCCCTCATCGGGTCGTAGTAGCCGAGCTGCTCGATGAAGCGGCCGTCGCGCGGCGCGCGCTGGTCGGCGGCGACGATCCGGTAGAAGGGCTTCTTCTTGGCGCCCATGCGGGTGAGACGAAGTCGAACCATTGAAATCCTCAGTCGGGCCCAGAGCCCAGGCAACGGCGGCGTCTATCAGGTGAACGGACACCGGGCAACAGGCAAGGCGACAGGCGACGAGGCGACAGGCGACAGGGCAACAGGTGTGCCCCTGTGCCCCTGTGCCCCTCACAAGGGGATGTTGCCGTGCTTCTTGCGCGGGTTCTCGGCGCGCTTGTTGTCGAGGGAGTCGAAGGCCTCGACCAGCCGGGCCCGGGTGGTGGCGGGGACCAGGACCTCGTCGATGTAGCCCAGCGAGGCGGCCTGGTAGGGGTTGGCGAACTTCTCGCGGTAGTCCTCGACCAGCCTGGCCTTCAGAGCGACCGGGTCCTCGGCGGCCGCGAGCTCGCGCCGGTAGATGATGTTGACGGCGCCCTCGGGACCCATCACGGCGATCTCCGCGGTCGGGTAGGCGAAGTTCAGGTCCGCGCGGATGTGCTTGCTGTTCATCACGCAGTAGGCGCCGCCGTAGGCCTTGCGCGTGATCAGCGTCACCTTGGGCACGGTGGCCTCGGCGAAGGCGTAGAGCAGCTTGGCGCCGTGCTTGATGATGCCGCCGTACTCCTGGGCGGTGCCGGGCAGGAAGCCGGGCACGTCCTCGACGACCAGGAGCGGGATGTTGAAGGCGTCGCAGAAGCGCACGAAGCGCGCGGCCTTCAGCGAAGCGGCGATGTCCAGCGCGCCGGCCAGGCAGTCGGGCTGGTTCGCGATGACCCCGACGCTCCGCCCATTCAGTCGGATCCAGCCGATGACCACGTTCTTGGCGTAGTCGGCCTGGACCTCGAGGAAGTGGTGATCGTCGGCGACCTCGGTCACCAGCTCGCGGATGTCGTAGGGCTTGTTCGGGTTGGCCGGAACGAGCGCGTCCAGCTTCGGGCAGCTCCGGTCGGGCGCATCCTCGGTGGGCTTGCGGGGCGCCTCCTCCATGTTGTTCTGGGGCATGAAGGACAGCATCTCGCGCAGCAGGGCCAGGCAGGCGTCCTCGTCCGGCGTCGTGAAGTGGGCCACCCCGCTGGTGCTCGCGTGGGTCGAGGCCCCGCCGAGCTCCTCCTTGGTCACCTCCTCGTGGGTGACCGTCTTGATGACATCCGGTCCGGTCACGAACATGTACGAGGTCTGATCGACCATCGCGACGAAGTCCGTGATGGCTGGCGAGTAGACCGCGCCCCCCGCGCAGGGGCCCATGATGGCGCTGAGCTGCGGGACCACGCCGGAGTACAGGGTGTTCCGCAGGAAGATGTCCGCGTAGCCCCCGAGCGAGGCCACGCCCTCCTGGATGCGGGCGCCGCCGGAGTCGTTCAACCCGATGAGCGGGGCGCCGTTGCGGCCGGCCAGGTCCATCACCTTGCAGATCTTCTCGGCGAAGGCGTGGGACAGCGAGCCGCCGAAGACGGTGAAGTCCTGGGCGAAGACATAGACCAGCCGACCGTCGATCCGCCCGTAGCCCGTGACGACGCCGTCGCCGGGGACCTTCTGCTCCTCCATGCCGAAGTCGGTGCAGGTGTGGGTCACGAAGCGGTCCAGCTCGCGGAAGGTGCCCGCATCGAAGAGCCCGACGACGCGTTCCCGGGCCGTCTTCCGTCCTGCGGCGTGTTGCCGGGCGACCCGGGCCTCGCCGCCGCCGGCCAGCGCCGCCTTGTTCATCTCTTCGAGCCGCTCGAGCTGTCGCTGTCGATCCATGCGGGCCGTCTAACCCCCGGATACGTTCCCTGTTCCCTCGTCCTGGCAGAGCCGACCTATGTCCACCTTCCTCCCCCTGATCTTCGCTTGCAACAACGGCGGCCCCGGCGACAAGGACGCCGGCAACGACACCGGTCCGGTCGGCACCGACGACACGGGCACGCCCATCGCCTACGACGAGGGCTGCATCCTCGTCAACGACCGCGAGCTGGCGTGGCTCGAGGACGCGCTGATCGTCGCGGGAGACGGGGGGACCATCGACCTCTCCGGCTGCGGCTCGACCTTCGACCAGACCGCAACCGTGACGACCTCGGTCAACATCGTCGGCCCCGGCGCCGAGGAGTTGACCTGGATCGCACCGAGCAACGAGCCGGCCCTGACCATCTCGGGCGCCTCGGACGTGAGCGTCAGCGGCTTCACGCTGATCTCGACGCGCAACGGCTTCATCATCGACGCCTCCGCGAACGTCGAGCTCTCCGGCATCGTCTACCAGGACATCGCGAACACCGCGGTCAAGGCCACCGACTCCTCGATCACCGTGTCGGACTCGACCTTCACGGCGCCCCAGTACGGAGGCGTCGAGGTCAGCGGCGGCACCGCCACGGTCACCGGCAGCACCTTCGACGCTCCCCTGGCCTTCGCCGTGCACGCCATCGAAGACGCCGTCGTCACCGTCACCGACAGCGCCATCAGCGACACGATGTACACCAACCTCGACAACGGGCTGGTCGACGGCTTCGCGCTCTTCGGCGACAACGGGAGCTTCGTCACCGAGGGCAACCTGCTCTCCAACAACGTCGTCCACATCCTGGTCACCCAGGGCAACCTGACGATGTCGGGGGACAGCATCAGCGACGGCCTCTACGGCGTCTACGCCGAGATCGGAGAGATCGACGTGGACGGCGTCTCCGTCGAGAACGCCACGACGATGGGCATGTACCTGGCCTCGCAGAACAACCCGGTCACGCTGACCAACAGCACGATCTACGGCGACCCCGACGTCGTCTACTACACCGCCGACCCGACCGCCTGGACCGGCGCGGCCCTTATCGTCGCGAGCAACCAGACCGCCACGATCAGCAACCTCGAGGTCGAGGGCTACAACAGCCAGGGCGTCGCGGTCGTGCCCTACGCGGACAGCCGCGAGGTCGAGGTCGAGATGGACACCGTGACCATCACGAACACCGGCCGCCAAGGGCTCTACTTCAACAACGCGACGGTCACGATGACCGACGTCACGGTGGACACCCTCCGCCTCGTCGACGACCCCGACATGGTCAACCAGGACTACTACGAGACCGGCTTCGGCGTCTTCGCCAACAGCTCGGACATCGACTGGGCCGGCGGCGGCATCCTCGACTCCGAGGTCATCGGCCTGGTCGGCCAGTACTCGACGATGACCTTTGACGGCATCACGAGCTCCGGCCACAGCGACGTCGGCCTGTGGGCCATCTACTCGACCATCGAGGTCCGGAACTCCACCCTGTCGTCGAGCCCCAACTACGGCGGCGTCGCCAACTACTACGGAGACGGCATCGTCGAGGACAGCACCTTCGTCGACAACCAGGCCAGCTGGGCCTTCGAGTACGAGTCGTACAGCACGACCTACCTGAGCAACGGCAGCAACGGGAACTCGGTCTCAGGCGAGTTCACCTTCGAGGACCCCGACGCCGACTTCATCACCCTGGGCCTGGAGGCGGGCGATGTCATCAGCCTCTCCGGCGAGCCCAGCGGCTGGAACTACGTGGCCAGCGTCGACTCGGCGACCGAGCTCACGATGGACTACGCCTGGACCGCCGATGTGACGGCCGGCTTCTACTACATCTACGAGCGCGAGCCGGTCGTCTACGGCTACGAGTACAGCCTCGAGAGCCTCGACATCGCCTGCGTCAGCGGCACCTCGATGGAGGTCCGCAACAACACCTTCTCCACTGGAAGCCAGGGCCTCTACGCCCAGGCCTGCGAGGAGCTGGTCATCGAGGACAACGCCTGGACCGACTACGTCCGCGGCTACGTCCTGCAGTTCTCGAGCGGGACCGACGCCAAGGTCGACAACAACAGCATCGCGGGCGCGGGTCCCTACGCCTTCTACTGCTACGACTCCACCGTCGAGGTCGACACCCTCAGCCTCTCCGAGGTCGACAGCGTCACCATCGACGTCAGCTACACCCGCGACGGCGCCGATGACGGCGGCTACAGCTACAGCTCGAGCGGACCGGCGCTCTACTCGAACCTCTGCAGCCTGGAGCTGGCCGACGTGAGCATCACCGAGGCGCACTACCACGCGATCTCGGCGAGCAATACGAACTTCGACCTCTCGGACGTCGAGATCCGCGACAGCTCCTCGAAGACGAGCGGCTCCTCGGTCTCGGTCTCCTGGGACAGCGTGGAACCCTACTTCCTGGTCGAGGGCCTCGACATCACCGATCCGGCCGTCGGGCCGGGGCTGGACCTCAGCGTCTCGGACAGCGTCGCCGAGGGCACGATCTACCTGAGTGACCTCAACGTCTCCGGCGCTCCCGAGGAGGGCCTTGAGATCACGGGCGCCAGCGCAGCCCTGGTCGACGGCTCACTCAGCTCCAACGCCGACGGCATCGTCTCGGTCGGCTCGCACCTGGATCTCTCCGGGACCCAGCTCTCCTTCAACACCGGCTGGGGCTACACCGCCAGCGACTGGGACGGCGACGGCTACTCCATCGGCGACGGCGACTGCGAGGACAACAACGCCTCCATCTACCCGGGCGCGGCCGAGGCCACGGACTGGGTCGACAACGACTGCGACGGCATCGCCGACGACGGCACGGATGAGACCGACATCGACGGCGACGGCTACACCCTCGCGGACGGCGACTGCGACGACTACGACACCAGCCGCTACCCGGGAGCCGCCGAGGCCACGAACGGCGTCGATAGCGACTGCGACGGCATGGCGTACGACGCGACCCCCTCCTCGCTGGTCGGCGACACCCTGACGGTGACCGGCAACGGCTCCGGTGGTGTGGACCTGCGCGACCTCACGGATGCCTCGCTCACCTCGTCGGAGGTCACGGGGAACACGGGCTACGGCGCGGTGTGCTCCTCGACCACCACCTGGACGACCTGTGCGAGCACCGACCTCTCCGGCAACACCGAGGGCGAGCACAGCGGCTGCGACGCCTGCGAGTAGGTGTTCCTCTGGCTGGCCTGTAGCGGCCAAGCAGTCGAAGACGACCGCTTCGCCCCGGTGAAGCGGTCGCTCGAGGCCTTCGAGGCCGGCCAGTCCGACCTCGACGGAGGCGACCCCGAGGCCGCCGAGGCCCACTTCGACGAAGCGCTCGCGGTGGACACCACCAGCGCGGTCCTGCACCTCTGGAGGGGCAAGGCGCGCGCCGACCAGGGCGACCTCGAGGGCGCCATCCAGGACGCCGGGCGGGCGCTGGAGCTTCAGCCGGACCTGCTCGAGGCCCGCTACGACCGAGCCTGCTGGCGAAGCCGCGCCGGCGACCAGGAGGGGGCCGCGACCGACCTCGTCATCGCCCTGGCAGACCCCACCCTCGACCCACTCTTCGTAGCGACGGACCCGGACCTGGAGGGTCTCCGCAACTCGGAGCTCTCCGAGGTCGTACCGGCGCCCCTTCTGCCAGCTCACGCCGAGCTGATCGACGAGGCGGTCTTTGTCGGCGGCGAGGTCACTCTCACCTTGACGGTGCTGCACCCCGGGCCTCTCGAGGTCATGCACGAGGGACCCGACAGCCCGGTGCTCGCCCTGCGCAAGGTCATCGAGGACACCACCGGGGAGGGCTCGGCGACCCGAACGGAGCTTCGCTACTCCTGGACCGTGCTCGGCGCCGGCGAGGTCGCCTTGGGGCCCTGGAGGTTCCGCTCCGGAGTCTTCGAGGGCACGGC
>Ga0114933_10004393_pt1 | contig 13229 bp, 7 predicted proteins | sample 4SBtaG_FD_89691 | JGI IMG/M metagenome (GOLD analysis project Ga0114933, IMG submission 89691) | Deep subsurface microbial communities from Kolumbo volcano to uncover new lineages of life (NeLLi) - 4SBTROV12_W25 metaG | ecosystem: Environmental > Aquatic > Marine > Volcanic | place: Kolumbo...
CCATTCTCGCCGCAGGCTCATTCTGTGGTACTGCGTGTAAAAGCCACGATTGATGAGCTAGTTACCCTTGGACATCTCCCTGAAATTAGGCCATCGGATACGATGGAGTCATGTTCATACCGTCAAATCACCGAGAGTCGTGGCAACTTCTGCGTGGTTGTTGGTCTATTAGCCACTTGATTCTGCTACTGACAACGATCAAGCTATGGCTGCCTCAGAATGCCTTTCCACAGGTGCCACTCAGCGATCTGGGGTTACTGTGCCCTGTGTGGATGCAAACCTTAGCTGTGTTGGCACTCTTTAGTGGCCTCATACTCACGCTCCCCGTGAAACGATTCGAGCGGTATCAGATTGTAGGCATGCTTACTTATATCGCCTCGATGGCCTTCCTGTTTTTGACTGACCAACATCGGTTACAGCCTTGGGCCTATCAGTTTTTCCTTATTGGAATTGTGTTGGTTACTTGCGAGTCGGCGCGCGCAATCGAATTGGTTCGATTGTTAGTCATCAGTATCTATGTTTATTCCGCGATCAGCAAAATCGACTTCCAGTTCTATCACACAACAGGTAAGGACTTGATCGGCACGATATTGGGATTTGTCGGGTTAGATATCAATAGTTTTGTTGAGCCGATGAAGACGTACTTGATTTCCGTGTTGCCGGCAACGGAGCTCGTTGCGGCCGGATTGCTTTGCTTTAGTCGTACGCGAAAGACAGGGATTTGGGTGGCTTCTCTTATGCACTTCGGCCTGTTTGTTGTTATTGGCCCATTCGGTCTAGGGCACATGCCAGCAGTGCTTGTTTGGAATCTTGCGTTTGTTGTGCTTTTGATCGCACTGTTCAAGATGGAAGTGCCGTTGAGACGCCGAGCCCGGAGTGGTGATGCTCAAGTATCCATGATTGGTACAGTTGTTGTCATGATCGCCGTTGCCTTGCCCGTGACCGAGTCACTTGGCCGATGTGATCACTGGATAGCATGGGGCCTATATTCACCGCGCAATAGCCGGGTTGTGTTTGAAGTACACGACCGCTACTTAGCGAACCTTCCTGCTGAAATAACCTATTTTAAGCACTCAAGCGAAGGTGGGTTTGTAACGCTGGATCTGGATGCTTGGTCTCTCTCTCAGCTTTGGGCACCAAACTATCCTCAGGCACGTTTTCAACTAGGGTTAGCTCGTTATCTGGTCGAAAAATATGACTTGCAGGATGGATTTAGAATGTATGTGCTAGAAATGTCAAATCGAATGAACGGATCTCGTGACTCGATTCAAATCGCGACATTTGACCGCCTCAAAAATGTTGCCAAACGATATTCGGTTAACTCAATACCGCGTATTGATAACCCGTGACGAGGATTTATTCAGCCTCTGGGACTTTTGTGGCGATCTCTAGCTTGGTTCCGCGAGTCCGGATATGCTACTTACTTTTATCATCGATCGCTTCACCGCCGTATTCTGCAAACCAAGCTAACACGTGACCTACTTTGGCCATGATTCTACTTGGCTTGGAGGCGATGGAGTGTGAAGAATCCGGTACGCGAATCATCATGGTGTCGACTTTGCGCAGCTGCAAAGCCTGATAAAACTGCTCTGCTTCTGTGATAGGCGTGCGATAATCCTGCTCTCCTGTCATGAGCATCGTGGGTGTTTTTACCTTGTCCACGTAAGTCAGTGGAGACCGCCGCACGTATTCTGCCATTTCCTTTGGATTCCATGGAGCGTCGGAAAACCAATAGGAGCTAAAGTACATGTAAGCATCTGAGGTATATGCCATGGTTGCCCAATTGATTACTGGCTTTTGGGAGACGGCCGCCTTAAAGCGATCTGTTTTGGTTACAATCCATGCCGTGAGAATTCCACCACCGCTACCACCAGTAACATATAGTCTCTCAGGATCGACCGTTCCGTTTGCGATCAATGTATCCACACCATCCATCATGTCCTGATAGTCTTCCTGACATGGATAGTTATGATCGATCAGATCAGTGAACTCTTCGCCGTAACTCGTGCTTCCACGTGGATTCGTATACAGCACGACATACCCAGCTGCTGCATAAAGTTGGATTTCCATCGCGAATCTGGATCCATAATTTGCAAACGGGCCACCGTGAATTTCAAGGATCAATGGGTACTTCTTATCCTCGCTATAGCCAGGTGGATATGCGATCCAACCATCTATCTCCCGCTGATCTATGGATGACTTGTAAGTGATGCGGTCTACCTGTCCAACGTCTCTCTTGCTAAATAATTCCTTGTTTAGCTCGGTCAACTGTTGGATGTCACCATCGCTATCTACTGAGATATTTGCCAGTTCCATGCTTGTGCAACTGGTAAATGCAATCGTGCCGTCATCTGCAGCACTAAACGACCCACCTTGGTATGGTCGTCCAACGACGGTACCACCAACGTTTGTTGTTTTATCGACTTGCATTGAGGCATCGAGATTCACCCGTCCCACACAACCTACGCCATGATCATCGTATTGAACGAAAATGCTCTTACCATCGGCATGCCACTGCAATGCTGAAATTGAACGGTCAAATTCGCCCGTCAGATTCACAGGATCACCACCGGTGGCAGGTACGATGAAAACATCGGTCTGTTGGAAGCTACGCTTGTCATCCACAAAACCGAGAAAGGCAACTGTGTTTCCATCGGGTGACACGGACGGCGCACTTGCTGGACCTTTGAGTTCCAAGAACAGTTGCTTCTCTCCGGTTGCGACGTTCACCTTGTAAAGATGCTCGGCTCGTGGCGTGTGTTCCCAGTCTGAGTAAAACTGGCCTGCTATATATATAGATGCACCATCTTTGGACCAGGAAAACGGGCCACTGTGATCATAGTCGTCGCTTGTTACCTGAGTAACTTCGCCGCTTTCAATATCGACGATGAAAACCTGATCATATCCGTATTTCACATACCCCGATCCGTCTCGCCGATAGATCGGTTTATCAATTTGAATCATCTCCTTTGCCCATTCTGCTCCTTTTGGGGCAGTTGGAAGGTCAACGATAAGGTTTTGTTCCTCTTCTACAAACTGAACAAATGCGATTTGGCTGCCATCAGGGGACCAGGTAAGACCGGATGCCCCATTTTCGAGGCTTACTAATTCGTTGGACTTTCTTTTGTCAGGACTGCTCAACTGAATCGTGTGATTGTCGTCTTTGGACTGGCTAAAGGCCAAAGTATTTCCATCGGGTGACCACGAAGGACTGGACTGAGATGCATGGATGTCACCAACTCGCTGGTGACTGTCATCGTCTACCGAGATTAGCCACAATCGATTCTGAAATTTATCTGTCTTGATATCTCCAGAAACTCGAATGTAGGCAATGTTTTCGCCATCCGGAGAAATCTGCGGTTCAGTTGCGAATTGCAATTTGAATGCATCGAGCCATTGCAGCGGTTCGGCGTCAGATGGGGTTGAGATTGCAAGACAGATGAGTAGCGTGATACAGAGTCGCATCGATTTGTTTTCCTGGTGAATGTCGAAGGTGCGGAAAGGACGATAGATGAATTAGTTCAGTAAGCAGTTGTAGTTATGCGAGAATACTAATGAACAGTGCGCCAAACAAGGCGCCGACCGGTAGGGTAAGCAACCATGCGGCGAGGATACTTGAGATCATCTTCCACCGCGCACCGCCATTTGCGGCACCGATCCCGATGAGAGATCCACAGCTTACGTGGGTTGTGGATACCGGCAAACCACGAACACTTGCTCCGATGACAACCACGGCTGTCACGATATTAGCAAGCAAACCTTGTGGTGCGGTCATCTCAGTGATTTCTTCACTCATTGTCTGTGCAACCCGATAGCTGAACATCAGGCCGCCCACGGCGATGGTCAATCCCACGATGCCAAATCCTGTCAGACCTGAGAACGACGGGAGGATCAGTAGAATCGCAGCGATCTTCGGTGTGTCATTGAGACCCCGTGCATAGCTAACCATGCCGGCAGATAGAAAGTGGCATCGATCGACTATCTGGTTTGTTGATACACGTATTGTCGATGCGGTGGCTGAGTCATCGCATTGCTGTTTTGTGCCCGTCGTGATTCGCGAAGCTGACTCTGTGGTGAGTGCCATGTCGTTCATCATGCATACCGGTGCCGATTCTTCGGTATCAATGCAAATGCACTCAGCATTATTAATCGAGGTCGATCCGGATATCCTCCGGATCAGCGGTAACAGTAGTGCAGCAGCTGAAACGGCGATCAGTGGGCTGGTAATCAATGGTATGGCAAAACCGCTGCTTAGTTTTTCAAGGTTTATTTGTGTATTGGCCATCAAGCCAGCGCCGACAAGTGCACCCACGAGACTATGTGTTGTTGAAATCGGCATGCCGAGGCGGGAAGCTATGAGAACCGTTGCTGCTGCCGCAAGTGCCACTGCTGCTCCGTAGCTTTGGGTTTGGGCAAGTTCCGCTGGCACGAGGCCTTTGCCTGAAAATGCATTGGCTAACGCAGATGCCAGTGCGATTGCTGTGAGGCTACCAAGGAATGTAGCAACGGTTGCCAAAATCAGAGCTGTCTTCTGCGTAGTTGTACGACTGCCGGCAAGTGTAGCAACGCCTTTAAAGTTGTCGTTAGCGCCGTTAGCAAACGCGAGTGCAACGACTGCGAGAATAATAATTGCAGTTCCCATTCCGGAAGTTTAACACGGTTTTTAGGGCTATATCAGTGGCCGTGGTATAATCGATAAGCAATAGGTTTGGCGGGATCTGAGTTTAATCAATAGAGTGGTACGTGTGGTGAATTCTTTTCCTTCCATTTCCTTCTCCGGTCAACTTCGACCTAGTCAGGCTGAAGTTGTGGAAATTGCTCAAAGCCAGCTCCGGGCTGGGGATAAGAAGCTGTACGTCAATGCTCCACCCGGCTCCGGTAAAACAGTGACGGGACTCTACTTGTGGGCAGAACTCATCAAAAGGCCTGCAGTTGTACTTAGCCCAAATTCTGCAATCCAATCGCAATGGCTCGCGCGTACGGATTTGTTCACCGTTGATGGTGAAGTCGTGCCGGACAATCTGCTGTCGATGAACCCGAAGAAACCGGCTCTATTCACGTCACTTACCTATCAGTCATTGACGCTACCATCGCGAGGAGGTGAGGAGCTCGTTAAGCTCGCTAGGGAGCTATGGGTTGAATCGTTAATGTTAAAGGAGCAGGCACATAATGCTGAGGAAGCATGGCAGTGGATTGAAGACTTGGCGAAACAGAATCCCGATTATTACGATCAGCGAATCGCGTTTTACGGTAAAAAGATGCGCGATGTTATCACGCAATCGGATGAAGCACTTAGTACTTTGCATTCCAGTGCGCTTGAGAATCTCGAATTACTGAAACAAGTAGGTGTGGGCTTGGTGATTCTCGACGAGTGTCATCATCTCGTTGGGCATTGGGGACGTATACTCAACTCCATCCAACATCATCTTGATGACCCGGTCATCATCGGATTGACGGCAACTCCTCCAACGGAGGATGAACAGAAAAACGATGACTGGGAAACATACACACAGTTACTTGGCGACATCGACTTTGAAACACCGATTCCGGCTGTTGTAAAAGATGGATTCATGGCTCCCTATAAGGATTTATGTTACTTCGTCAGACCCACATCTGAAGAATTGGAGTTTATCTCCGGTACATCCGATCATATGCAGGCATTGCTTCATGAACTGGACAATGTTGCGGAGGGAGAAGATCGCCTGAGCCTGGTCGACTGGACTTACAAATGCCTCGATGAGCAGTTGTTACCACACGGCCCGGCAAAAAATTGGGCAGAATTCGCACATCGGACACCTTCCTATTCATCCGCTGCACGGGTGTTTCTCGCGGAACACGATCGGGACGTCCCAGCTGGCGTACCCGAAGTCACTAACGCACTCAGGATGACATATCACGACTTGCTGTCCTACTCGATACCGACGGTTGATCGGTATGTACGCTTGTACTTGATGAAGTCATCGGATGCAGCGAATCACGATTTGGCAGATCGGGTCAAACGACAATTACGTTTGCTAGGTGTACAAATCACCGAAACCGGAAACCAACTGTGTGCATCACCTGTGAATCGTGTGCTTGCGTATTCGCAGAGCAAAGCGAATGCACTTGTGCCAATTCTCTCTCGAGAACGCGAAGTGTTAGGCGATTCGATTCGGGCGGTTGTTGTTTGTGATTTTGAGAAAACGTCAGCCATTAGTGCTGAGGTGAGTCATATTCTTGATAACGAAGTTGGCGGTGCTATTGCGGCATTTAAGACGCTTATCCGAGATGTCGAGACGGATGAACTGGATCCGGTGCTCGTTACCGGACAGACCGTTTTGGTAGACGATGATTTGTTCCTGGTGTTTCATGAAGCCGCATCCCAATGGCTTCAGGAAAACGATTATGAAGTGGAATTGGGCTGGGGAGAAATGGAGGGTTACCGTTTACTTAAGGCAAAAGGATCTGATTGGGTACCACGCGTTTACGTGGAGATGATCACGGATTTGTTTCTCAAGGGTTATACGCGCTGTTTGGTTGGAACGCGTGGATTGTTGGGCGAAGGATGGGATGCAAATAAGATTAATGTACTGGTGGATCTGACCACCGTAACCACATCGATGAGTGTCAATCAGCTGCGAGGTCGCTCGATGCGGCTAGATCCACATGTGAAGCAAAAGCTTGCCAATAACTGGGACGTTGTGTGCATTGCCCCGGAATTTCTAAAGGGACTTTCTGATTACAAACGGTTCTGTAAAAAACACACACGCATTTACGGTGTTACGGATGACGGTATGGTGGAAAAAGGGGTTGCTCATGTTCATCCGGCATTCACGGAAATAAAACCAAAAGGAATTGAACAGACTACTGCTATCCTTAACGACGATATGCTCTCACGAGCAGGCGATCGAAAAAAAAACTACCAGCTCTGGGCGATCGGTAAACCTTTTAAGTCGGTCGCGGCGAAGTCAGTAACCGTGTCTGCGACCAAAACGCCGTTAAGTATGGGTTTTCCACCGTTTTCAGGTCAGGACGTGGCTTGGACGAGTGAGTCCTTTACCCTTCAAGTAGCTGAGGCGGTTTTGTGTGCACTACGCGATACCGAGTTAATCCCATTTGGGAATTGGCTGAAATTAAGAGACCAACTTCATATCAGCAAACAAGCCGGTGGGTATGTACGTGTGTTTCTTGAAGAAGCAGAAGATGAGGAACGCGAGGTATTCACGACTGCGATGTCGGAGATTTTCTCACCTCCGGAAAAACCGCGATACCTGATCGAACGATTTGTAGATTTGAAGAAATTCTCGACGAAAGTGCGTCACCCATGGTTTGCCAGTGTGCTTCCGAATTTCCTGAAGAAGTACTTTGAGGAGAAGTATGAGCACGTTGATGTGTCACGCGAGCTCATTATGATACATGCCGTACCAAGTGCGTTGGCAACAAAACGAGAAATCGCCGAGGTTTTCCAGCGTCATTGGAATGAATACGTTAGCCCCGGGCAACTAATCTATGCTCAGCGAGAGGAGGGACGAGAGTTTCTTCAGAAGGCGATTGAGGGCGGGCTGGTCGTAGATGAAGCTGTTGAAACGCGTGAGTTCTTCAGGTAATTCCCTGAGATGGCACCTCTGATAGCCAACCACTAGTTGACACCTACATGATGTGCCATGATCGGCTAAAATGTGTGCAAGTATTCAACATATAGTTAGCAGGATTGAGAAATGAAACGACGATTTGCGTGCCTGGCCTGTGTTGCCGTAATGATGGGATTATTGATGGCCGTCTATACGCGAGCCGAGGACAAAGCGGGAAAATTACAAGGATCCATTTTTGAGAAACAAAAGCTAGTTGCATGGTGCATCGTTCCGTTTGACTCAAAAATGCGTGGTCCAGCGGCACGTGCTGAAATGCTAGTTAAGCTCGGGATCAAACGAGTGGCATATGACTGGCGTGCTAAGGATATCCCAACGTTTGAAGAGGAGATCCTGCAATATAAAAAGCATGATCTGGAGTACTTCGCGTTTTGGGACTGGCATGATTCCATGACGCCGCTAATCAAGAAGCACGGCATAAAGCCGCAAGTTTGGATAATTGCACGAAGTCCGGCTGAAGGTACGCAGCAAGAGAAAATTGCCGCATCTGCACAGAGCATCATGCATCTGGTGGAAACGACCAAGGAATTAGGACTAAAGCTTGGAATCTACAATCACGGTGGATGGAGCGGTGAACCTGAGAACATGGTGGCAGTGTGTAAGTACTTGCGCGAGAAACATGACGCAGATCATGTTGGCTTGGTTTACAACTTTCACCACGGCCATGACCACATCGATCGCTTTGCAAATGCTCTGAAGACGATGAAGCCCTATTTGCATTGTCTGAATCTCAACGGCATGAATGCAGGAGCTCAACCTAAGATCCTTCCGATCGGTGATGGCAAATTTGAGACTCGAATGATTAAGACGGTACAATCGAGCGGATATACTGGCCCCATTGGCATACTGGATCATCGATCAGATACCGATACAGAAATCGCTCTTCAGGCAAATCTCAAGGGCATGAAAAAGGTCTTAGCCGAAATCGGTGACCAACGTGCACTCAAGTCATATGAATAAGCCCGATTTGCGAACAATTATCTCACTACTGGTCGTCTCTGGCACGGTTTTTCACGCCGTCGTCGATCCAGTGGTAGCTGAGGATCAGGAATTTGACTCTAGCGTTGCAGCGATATTAGTTAAGCGTTGCACCGAATGTCATAACGGCTTCGACTTGAAGGGTGGGCTCGATCTGCTTTCCAAAACTGCCGTTGAAAAAGGTGGTGATAGTGGTCCGGCATTGGAAGCCGGTGACTTGGAAAACAGTCTGCTTTGGCAACGCATTGCGAGCGATGAAATGCCGCCGGAGCATCCCATACCCCAAGAAGAAAAGGCTGTGTTAGCGAAATGGATTTCCGGAGGTGCAAATTGGGGCACGGATCCAATCGATGTGTTCCGGTACAGCAGTGAAAATCGTGCCGGTTATGACTGGTGGTCATTGCAGCGGATCACTCGACCTGATCCACCGGAGTATTCACGGAGGATCTCAAAACAGAAATGGAATGTTGCCAACAACTCAATTGACAACTTTATCCTCGCGAAACTGGATGAGCATCGTCTTTTACCATCCCCGCCCGCTGAAAAAGAAATTCTTGTGCGTCGCCTTTATCTTGACGTGACCGGATTACCGCCATCGCCGGACGATTTGCAGAATGTTCTTGTGGATGATTCAACAGATGCTTACGAAAGGCTTGTGGATCGTTTGCTCAGCTCGCCAGCATATGGCGAACGTTGGGCGCGGCACTGGCTTGATGTCATTCGCTTTGGCGAGAGTCAGGGGTTTGAACGCGACAAACTTCGCAAGAATTCCTGGCGATATCGCGACTGGGTTGTTGATGCACTAAACCAGGATATGCCTTATGACGAATTCACGAAATTGCAATTGGCCGGAGACGAGATTGCGGGTGACAACATGTACGCTCGCATCGCTACAGGCTTTCTCGGAGCAGGTGAATGGGACGAAGTAGGATTCTCGCAACGCAGCCCAGTATTTAAACGCGTTGTCAGGCAGGATCAACTCGAAGATATGACGTCTGCAATCACTCAGACATTTCTCGGACTGACGGTAAACTGCGCCCGATGTCATGATCACAAGTTCGACCCAATCCTGCAGAAAGAGTACTACCAAATTACAGCTGCACTGGCAGGTACCTTTCATGGTCAGGATATCTTCGTTGATGTTTCTACGCCCGCCGAACTTGATGACAACAGGAAGAAATCTGCCGTATATGAATACCGTCAGAACCTTGCCAAGGAAATTGGCCTGAGCGACTTTGAAGTTAAGCAGTTGGGAGAGTCGAAGGAACGCTACGGTGATTTCTCTCAGTACTCGATTAAATCACAGGACCCTCCGGAAACGCACGTTTTACTTCGCGGTGACCCAGAAACGCGTGGAGAGTTAGTTCAGCCGGCGGGCATAAAGTCGCTCAATGGAGTATCTACGGAATTTGAACTGCCAAGTGACGCTACGGATAGCCGTAGGAGATTAGCACTGGCGGAATGGATTGCGAACAAAGGTAACCCCCTATTTGCCAGAACAATGGTAAACCGACTTTGGCACTATCACTTTGGAACGGGCTTGGTGGATACTCCCAATGATCTTGGGTTTAACGGCGGCCAGCGGAGTCATCCGGAATTGCTTGAGTGGCTTGCCGACGAGTTCATTCAACAAGAATTCAGTATTAAAACGATGCATCGACTGATTCTCACTTCCGCAACCTATAAGCAGTCGTCTCGATCTCGAGAAGACGCCAAGGCCGTTGATGCAGGAAATCGTCTCGTATGGCGCTGCACGCCCAGGAGACTGGACTCCGAGTCGCTGCGAGACACATTGCTGGCCGTTTCCGGACAGCTTACAAGGGAAATGCATGGACCCGGGTACTTCGACTTCACGACGTTTAATGCAAACTCACAGTTCTATGAGGTCTTTGATCCGGTTGGTGAGTCGTTTAACCGACGAAGTGTCTATCGCACCATTGTTAGATCCGGCCGTAGTCCCTTCATGGATACGTTTGATTGTCCGGATCCATCCACTAAGTCACCAAATCGAAGTGTTACCACAACCCCGTTGCAGGCACTCGCTTTAATGAACAACTCATTTGCAATGCGTGCCTCAACTACGCTTGCCAATCGGCTCGTATCTGAAGCAGGTGATTCCATAGAGGAACAGGTGGTCTACTTGATTCGATTGGCGTACTCGCGTAATCCAACCGATGAGGAAACGGAAGATTTGGTTCAGGTTATAGGTCAGGTTGGATTGGTTCCTGTGTGTCGAGCTGTACTCAATTCCAATGAGTTAGTCCTTGTGAGGTGATTTGTGTTTTCATTGCCATCCCATACCAGAAACGCTTTCGTGTCACGTCGTGGCTTTCTTCAATCTCTGCAGTTTGGCTTGGGAGCTACGGCAGCTACGGCTCTATTGCTTGATGATAAGGCGCTGCTTGCAGACGAGGAAAGTGGAGTGCCTGCAGAAGCAGCAGATCCTGCGCCGCATCATCTTTCCAGAGCCAAGCGTGTTGTACATGTCGTGGCGACCGGCGGTTTCAGTCAGGTGGATTCCTTTGACTATAAACCGGAACTTTCCAAGTTTCATGGCAAGACTCTAGTCGAAGGACTCGGTCGCGATGAGCAACCGGATGTGTTTTTCGGGCAGGTCGGCCGCTTGAGACAATCTGATTTTGCTTTTAAACAGCATGGAGAAAGTGGTCTGTGGATAAGCGACTTGTTTCCGCACCTTGCAACCGTCGCTGATGAATTGACAGTTGTGAATTCGATGTTCGCGGAAACATCAAATCACACGCCAGCCACGTTTCAGGAGTCTACGGGGTTTCGGCTAAATGGATTCCCCGTCTTTGGCTCATGGGTTTCATATGGCCTCGGAGCAGAAACGCAAAATCTACCCTCCTATGTAGTGTTCCCGGATGCCAGGAGTTTACCCGCTGGTGGCTCTATAAACTGGACTAACGGGTTCCTGCCGGCACGCCATCAGGGTGTGATCATGAGGAGTCAGGGAACAGCGATTGATGACTTGGATCGACCTGCAGGCATCAGTGATGAACAAGAATCGGCAACCCGCAATCTTCTTGGACGCCTCAATCGCCGGTTGCAAAACGAACAGGGCGATGATGATGTTTTGATTTCAAGGATAAAGAGCTACGAATTGGCAGCACGCATGCAACGCGTCGTGCCTGAGATTACTGACCTTGGCAAAGAGTCTAAAGAAACGCACGCGATGTATGGTCTTGGTGACGGAGAGACAAATGACTTTGGGCGTGCGTGTCTGTTAACAAGACGATTACTAGAAAACGGCGTGCGATTTGTTCAGCTGTTTTCTGGCGGCGCCTTTCAAAGTCCGAGAGTGAACTGGGATGGTCATGAAGACAATAAGAAAAACCACACCCGGGAAGCGGGGCGCGTTGACCAGCCACTGGCAGCATTGATTAAAGACTTAAAACAACGTGGCATGCTCAAGGATACGGTGATCCTGTTTACGAGTGAATTCGGCCGCACGCCGTTTACCCAGTCTAAAGCAGAAGAAGTTGGCGCGGGACGGGATCATAACCAGAACGGTTTTAGTGTTTGGATGGCAGGAGGCGCGTTCAAAAGTGGGTTGGCCTACGGAAGTACAGACCCGGTAGGTTATGCTGCCGTTGAAAATCCTGTTCATTGGAATGACTTGCATGCGACGCTTTTGCATGCGCTGGGCATCGACCACAAGCGACTAACGTATTATCACAACGGGATTATGCGGCGACTTACCAATGTTGGTGGAGAAGTAGTAAGCGATCTGCTTGCCTAGCCCATAGAAAGTTTCACTGACCCGGACGTTAGGTCAATTCAGCAATTGGCTGTCGGTCTTCGTCGACCAGATAGCGTGGCCGCCCGTTCAAGTCATCAATCTTCGTTGAATTTACATCGATACCCAGATGTTGATACATCGTTGCAAAGACTTCCTGTACATGCACGGGACGATCGACCGGTGTGCCGCCACTCTTATCGGTCGTGCCGATGACTCTGCCGGGTTTGACGTTCCCTCCGGCAAGCAACACACTTTGCGTACGCTCCCAGTGGTCTCTGCCACCTTTAGCGTTAATGCGAGGAGTACGTCCAAATTCACCCCAAACGACAACTTGTACTCGCTCCGACAAACCTCGTTCTTCAAGGTCGTTCAGCAGAGTCGAAATCGAATGATCAAATGGTGGCAAGTACCTCTTGGATAAGTATTCGATTGTACCTTCACGATTCGAATGCCAGTCCCACGCGCCAAAGGCAACGGTTACGCATCGTACACCTGCCTCAACCAATCGGCGCGCAAGCAATAGATGCTGTGGACTCTGTGGAGGTGCACCAAAGGACGGATCTGTTGTAGTGGGATCTCCATAACGTTCACGTGTTTTTTTGTCTTCCAGTTCGAGGTTCATTGCATCAGCCAGTCGGCTCGATGTGAGAATGCCAAACGCCTGTTGCTGAAAAGCGTCGATTTCCTGGACGTTGACCTGCTCTTGGATTCTGCCGAGTGACCCCAGTAAATCTCGACGCTCATTTAAGCGATCCAAATTGATGTCATTGAGAACTAAATCTGCATTGATATCGCCTTCCGCTGCAAACGGAACATGGCTCATTCCGGTAAAACCGGGCCATGAATTCTTGTTTGCATTGTCA
>Ga0114933_10004395_pt1 | contig 13226 bp, 12 predicted proteins | sample 4SBtaG_FD_89691 | JGI IMG/M metagenome (GOLD analysis project Ga0114933, IMG submission 89691) | Deep subsurface microbial communities from Kolumbo volcano to uncover new lineages of life (NeLLi) - 4SBTROV12_W25 metaG | ecosystem: Environmental > Aquatic > Marine > Volcanic | place: Kolumbo...
AGGGCGAACGGCGGTGTGATAGAGGTAGGCTCTATAACGCTTACATTTTGGGTGAGAAGCTTGCGGGTTCATCTTTATTATAAAGATGTTTTAAAAAAGCATTCATAGCGATGGCCATGCTTAGTAATAGGGTTGAGGCTATAATAGCAGTGATGCAAAGTGCTTGATGATTGTTTTTATGGTGGTATATATACTTGATGTCATCTTGTTCTTCTTGGCTGAGATGCTGAATTAGTGATAGTAGAAGTTTTTTATCTTGAGATCTGGTAGCTTGATCTATCCCAGATCTTAGTGTTTCATGATTATTTTCCAATAATATTAGTATTATCTCTCGCCTATTTCTGTCTTCCTTTGATAATGATGCAGCGTTTTGTTTGACCACCTTGTAAGCAACGTTATAGATAGATTCTCTTTTTGGAATAAACCATCGAGGTACTGCCAGTCTAAAATACCCATCTTCTCTATTGTTAATTAACATTTCCCAGTAGATGCCTCTAGCAGTGGTGGTGAATACACCTTTTGGGTAGAATTCATCAAGTAATCCATGCATAGTGATGTGGTCAGCCTTAGATTCGGTAGTTTGTGAGTCGGTGTTTGTTTCGTCAAACAGCAACTGGAGGGCTAATGGTAATGGTGTATTTATATAACTATTAAATGCATCTAGGATTATATCTTTACCTAATGGGCAAGGCTTTACTATTAAATAATGATCCTTGTCTTTACGATTAGGGGAATTGTTACTGTGGTAGGTTAGTAATCCTTCGCATTTTTTAATAATCTCTTGTGCATAAGGCCCTAAATAACAAGAAGGCAGATAAATAAAACCTATACCAGTGTCTCTTTTTAAGCACCAACTGACTTGTTGCAGTAAATGAGCAACCTTATCTATATAAGGAAAGGTTGCAGCTGAAATGATGTAATCTGCCTTATTTGGTTCTAATGACATGTTTTCTAAATTTTCTTTTATCCACGTCACCCCTACCTTATCCTTTGGCGGAAATAAATCTACTCCAGTTAATTGGCATGTTTGTTTTGCCTCGAGATAGCCTCGCTCCATACCTCTTAAAGCATGACCCTCACCGCAACCTAAGTCAAAGATAGTTATATTGTTTTGTGGTGTATGGCTCATCATTATTGTTTGGCCATTTTGGGATATACAATGTTCTGCCATTAATGGCATTTGCGTAATGTATTGTTCTATTGTGCGTAGTCGAACCGTGCCGTTGACTTGCTGCTGTGTTAATAATTTTTGTGGCATAATACAGTACGTTATGGTGGCTATGCCTGGACTTGAACCAGGGACCCCAGCATTATGAATGCTGTGCTCTAACCAGCTGAGCTACATAGCCATATTGAACTTAAGAGCGGTGGATTTTGTCTCTTTATAGCATTATTGTCAAGCCAAAGTGCTGTGTGTTATTTAAAATATCAGTATTGTACTCAAGTTGTCTTTATTTGTATTAAACATTAAATCTAAATAGAATAACGTCACCATCTTGTACTACATATGCTTTTCCTTCTTGGCGCCATTTTCCAGCATCTTTAGCGCCAGCTTCGCCGCTGTATTTTATATAGTCGTCAAAGTGAATAACCTCAGCTTTAATAAAGCCACGCTCAAAGTCACTATGGATAACGCCAGCTGCCTGTGGCGCTGTTGCATGTTGCGGTATGGTCCATGCGCGAGCCTCTTTTGGGCCCGCAGTAAAGTATGTTTCTAGGTTAAGTAAGCTATATCCCGCACGAATCACTCGGTTTAATCCAGGTTCGTCAAGATCCATGCTGCTTAAGAACTCTTGTTGAGACTCTTCATCTAGCTCTGCAATTTCAGACTCTATCGCAGCACAAATTGTGACCACTTTGGCGTCTTCTGATTTTGCATGCTGCTCGACAGATTTAAGATATGGGTTATTGTTAAAGCCGCTTTCATCTACATTGGCAATATATAGCATAGGCTTTGCTGTGATTAGCGGTAAGCTCTGGCATAGCTCAAGCTGGTCATCAGTTAACTCTAAGGTGCGAGCAGGCAGGCCTTCATCTAAGTGTTGTCTTATGAGCTCTATGACTGGAGCTAAAGCCTTGGCATCTTTATCGCCTCTTTTTGTATCTTTTGCTATTTTTTTACATTGTTTTTCTACCATTTCAAGATCGGCTAGTACAAGCTCTGTATTGATAGTATCAATATCATCTAGTGGGTTGATAGTATTTGCGACATGGGTAATGTCATCGTTATCAAAGCAGCGGACAACATGAGCTATAGCTTGTGTTTCACGTATATGAGCTAAAAATTTATTACCCAGTCCTTCGCCACCAGCTGCACCTTTTACCAGTCCGGCTATATCAACAAAGTTCATTATGGCTGGTACTGTTTTTTGTGACTCAGCAATTTTTGATATATTGTTTAAGCGCTTATCTGGCACTTCAACAATACCAATATTTGGCTCTATGGTACAAAATGGGTAGTTTTCAGCACCTGCACCAGATTTAGTTAATGCATTAAATAAAGTTGATTTGCCTACATTAGGTAGGCCGACTATGCCGCACTTAAAGCCCATAGGGTGCTCCGTTTGTTAATTGTCACTGTGTAGTTGGTGGCAAGCTTGTTCTATTTTGCCATTAACTAGTAGTTCTATAATGCTAATACCATCATCTATTGATGTAGTTATTCTTTGAGTGTCATGTATATTTGGTCTAGATAATACATATGGTGTGACTTTGTCTTTATTTCCAGGATGGCCAATTCCTATTCTTAGTCTTAAAAAGTCATTGGTATGTAGGTGGCTTATAGTGCTGCGTAATCCATTATGTCCACCATGCCCACCTTTATTTTTAAGACGTATAGTGCCAGGTTCAAAGTCTAGCTCATCATGTGCAATTAAAATTGACTCTACAGGTATTTTGTAGAAGTTAGCAACAGCTGTAATAGACTTACCGCTTTCGTTCATGTATGTGCCTGGTTTTAATAGGAATAATGGCGATGAGAAGTGGTTGGTTTTAGCTATTGCGCCAAAGAATTTAGCTTCTGGCTTAAGATTTTCATTGCTTTGATGGGCTATTTGATCAACAAGCCAGGCGCCGACGTTGTGTCTTGTTTTTTCATATTCTGGCCCAGGATTTCCTAGGCCAACAATGAGTTTTATCTGATGTGTGGACAAATTATTAGTCCTTACAGTTTTTGTTATTATTCTTTTTCTGCTTCTGTGTTCTCTGCATTGTCATCACCGCTAACCTCAGTTTCAGATGCGGTAGGTGCTGTGTCTTCTATGGCTTCTGCAGCTTTTGGCATATGTATGCTAGCAATTGCCGGGTTGTGCTCTTCAGTTACATCTTGAGTTAGCTCTACACCTTTAGGTAGTGTTATGTCAGATAAATGTAATGTTTGGTCCATAACCATGCTGCTTAGATCTATGTCAATAGACTCTGGTAAGTCTGCAGGTAAGCACTTGATTTCTACATCATTTGCTAGCTTGGATAATAATCCACCTTGCTTTAATGCCGCACATGACTCTTCATTGAGAAAATGTAATGGCGTATTCATGGTAATAGCTTCTTTAGCTTTAATACGTAAGAAGTCTGCATGCTGAATTAAAGGCTTGTATGCATGACGTTGTAATGCTTTTAAAATAACCTTTTCACTTTTACCACCAACATTAAGAGTTAATATGTGAGCATATGATGCTGGGTTATTAAGTAGTTTAGTAATATTTTTTTGTTCTATAACAATGGATTGAGGGTCCTGGTCGCCACCATAAATAATAGCTGGAATGCGTTGTTGATGACGTAGACGACGGGCGTCTGCTTTACCTGAAATATTGCGTGGTTCAGCTTCAAGCTGGAATTCATTAGACATGGTGGCTCCCCTGTAATATGGAATATTCTATCGTGATTCAAGATTCAGCGATTCTACCGAGTTTCGAATAAAACGCAAGTAAGTTGAGCAATTCTAAGTAGATGTTGTGGTGCATTTTGTATATAAATTGGCAAGATTGCCTTTAGGATCGTATCTGTCTTTTAGTTTGTTGTATTTATCTTGATCATACATGCTCCAGAACTCTTCCTCGGTATAGTGGACTGTCGAGTATAAAGACTTATGACCATTGAGTTTGGTCACTTCTTGCTCTATTAGTCGGTTGAAGTGCCCATCAGGTTTATCGCTAACAATAGAAGACCAAAAGCCAAAGTTTATGTATAGTTTATTTGGCTCTAAAGGGAAAAAAGTAAATTTAGTTTCGGTTGATCTAACCGGGCAGTTCCAAAGTGGAGTGATTCCTATATTGTCGCGAAAAAAAATATAGAAAGCTTCAGCATGCTCCCATGGAATAACGACATCTTGGATGATCTGTTCGCGCCTTTTAGACAGCGAGTTATATAGTTTCAATATGGTGGGGTGCCGATCAAACCAACTTTTCACTTTCCAATAGCTTTTAGACTTTAATAGCCATTTGCCTAGTATTAGTCTTAATATAATATTTTCCATGCCAAAGGTCTTGGAGCACCAAAACCAATCACTATCCCAGCGCCATATATAATCATGTGTGCTTAAGTAGTCGGTTTGTTTGGTTTGTATTGATTTATAGTAAATGTGGTTGTATGTGTATTTGCTAGCATTAAGGTCTTCATTAGATACGCACTCTGCTGTAGTTAGTATTTTTAGTTCATCATTAAAGATTGATCCATCAATGAACTTTGATTTATCCCCGGTATTTGCAGTGCAGTAATCTTGTATGGCTTGATAGTACTGATTGGTATCGTTGAATTTTTTGTGAGTTAATTTTATATATTTACTACATGGTATAAGTCTCATTGCGGCTCTTAAGGTATATCCTAGGGTGCCATATGAGTTTGGAAACCCTAGAAATAAGTCTTTGTGCTCATTATCTTTGTTGGCAGTAATAATATCACCATTGCCAGTTAGGATGTCGAGCTCAATTATAGCTTCATGCACTAAACCATGGATAAAAGATGATGATTCTATCCCTATACCAGCAACGGCTCCACCTAAGGTTATAGTTTTAAGTTCAGGAACAACTGCAGGTAAAAAACCATGCTGTAAGGTTGCATCAACAAGGTCTGCAAATGTAATCATACCTTCTGCGTAAACAATTTTTTTATCTAAATCTATTTGGAGGACTTTGTTAAAAGACCTGGCATCTAATTTGTTATTGCTTTGTTTGCGGTGTCTGAATAAGTTTGAAGTGTTTTTTTTAAGCTGTATTGATGATTTATTTTTTTGTTGAAGCTGGTAGTTGCTAATTAAACTAGCGCACTTAGCTTGGTATTCTTCAATAGAGCTAATAGTGATCACATGTGTTCCTTATTTCTCGCTGGTAGTGTTAACGTATAGAAGTGTAGCCGTTAATTATACCTTTAGGTGACATGACTATTTGCCATAGTTGTAAGTCGCGAGCTCTAAAGACTCCAGCACAAGTTAGCAGGTAGTATTTCCACATGCGGAAGAACTTATCATTAAAGCGGTCTTTTATTTCTGGCCAGCTATCGATAAAGTTTTGATGCCATGCCATTAAGGTTTTATCGTAATATGCACCAAAATTATGTATATCCTCTATTACTAGCTTGTTTTCTATAGCATGGGTTAGTTGCGATAAAGCTGGAATCATACCGTTTGGAAAAATATATTTATTTATCCATGGATCTGCTACTTGTTCATCTGAAGCTTTGCCTATAGTGTGTAGTAGAATTAGTCCATCTTCACAAACTTGAGACTTCATAATGTCTATAAAGTTGCTATAGTTTTTTGTTCCTATATGTTCACATAAACCGATAGTTGCAATTTTAGTAAATGGCTGTTGCTTTGGGTTGTATATTTTTGTATTGCGATAGTCTTCAGCATAAAAACTAATCGGCAGGTTTTGACACTCTTGTTTTGCAAGCTTAATTTGCTCGGAGGCAATATTTACAGCAACTACTTCACAGCCATAGTTGGTTGCAGCGTATTTAGAAAAACCTCCCCAGCCACAACCAAGGTCTAGAAGTCTATCTTGGCTATTTAAAGATAATTTTTCACATACTAGTTTATATTTAGCATTTTGAGCGTCATCTAGTGTTTGTGCGTCTTTCCAGTAAGCACAAGTATATGCCATGGATTTTCCTAGCATTCGCTTGTATAGGTCGTTGTCTAAATTGTAATGTATGTTCGCAACTTGGGTTGACCTTGTTATTGATTGTAGGTTGGTTATGTTATTTTTAATTGCAAACCAGAGTATGGTTTTTTTACCGCGAATTTTATCTATGCTGCAGACTCTAGATAGTCTAAAAAAAAGCTCATCTATAGCCTGGCAGTCCCAGTCATTATTCATAAAGCTTTCGCCGGCACCTATGGAGATATTGCGACTAAGAGCACTATATAGTTCTTCTGGATTATTGATTTGAATATCGTATGGTTTGTTACCATTAACAGTTATATCTGCTTGAGCTAGAAAGTCTTCAATGATAGCTTGCATGTAAATCCTTTTTATAATGCGCAGTTAGTATAGTCTTAACTATAATATGGTGTTTGTGTGATCTCAAGGTCTTTAAGAATGATGGATTTAGGGCATTGTAGATAATCAGTGCTGGTATTGGGCAGCATGAATTTAATATTTACTAGTGATCGTCAGTGAAAAGCGAGCTCACAGATGCCTTTTTCTCTATGCGAGATATTGTTTCGGCGAGTATGCGGCTCAGGCTAGTTACAGTTATTTTGCTGCATTCTTGTGCTTGCTTGGATAAGGGGATGCTATCTGAAACAATTAGTTTATCTAAAGATGAATTTTCTATATTGTTAAGTGCATTCCCAGATAGAACTGGGTGTACGCAAAATGCTTCAACGCTTATGGCTCCAGCATGCTTTAATGCAGCAGCAGCATGGATTAATGTGCCTGCAGTATCAACAATATCATCCATAATGATGCAGTTTCTACCTTTGACATCACCGATTATATTCATAACCTCAGACTGGTTGGCTTTAGCTCGTCTTTTATCGATAATAGCAAGATCAGCATCTCCTAAGCGTTTAGCTATAGCTCTAGCGCGAACTACACCGCCAACATCAGGAGAGACAATGGTTAGGTTTGGGTGGGTTTCAATTATTGTTTTTATATCTAACATTGCATGGCTAGCGTAAGTGTTATCAACTGGTATGGAGAAAAATCCTTGAATTTGATCTGCATGAAGGTCCGCTGTAATAACGTGAGTTATGCCAGATGATGATATCATGTCAGCAACAACTTTGGCTGTAATTGGCACTCTAGCTGACCTTACTCTTCGGTCTTGTCTAGCGTAGCCAAAATAAGGGATAACAGCTGTAATGCTAGCAGCAGATGCTCTGCGCAATGCATCTGTCATGATAATAAGTTCCATTAGGTTGTCGTTAGTTGGATTGCATGTTGACTGGATTATGAAAACATTGCGACCCCTTACGTTTTCATTGATGGATACTTTGATTTCACCATCGCTAAAGCGTTCTATACTGCATTTGCCTAATGGTATATCTAGATTATTGGCTATGTCTTTAGCAAGTTCAGGGGTTGCGTTACCGGAGAATAATTTTATATTTAGCATGCAACACCCTTATAAAAAGTAGAGTTATATGGCTGGGGTGCCAGGATTCGAACCTGGGAATGCGGAGATCAAAACCCCGTGCCTTACCACTTGGCGACACCCCAATATTAAATTTAACTATCACTAAAGCAAGTGCTTGTTATTAATGACAGATATATTTAGTTAGCTAGAGCATTATGTAGTGGTGAGGTATTAAGACCTTTAACCACCTGTGTACTACAGAACGCCGGAGCCAGGGCCGCTATTGTACTGGCTTCTTCTCTCGTGTCAAATATTGTGTAAATTGTCGATCCTGAGCCAGTTATCCTGGGGCTACTAATTGGTTGTAGCCAGTTAAAAATATCTGCTATTTGGGGGTATTGGTCTAAAATAATAGGCTCAAAGTCATTTGTTGCTGTATCTATGTTGAAGGAGGTTATGGTGATATTTCTCGTGCTTGGTTTAAGTTTTGGGCTATTGTATAGCTTGCTGGTGCTAATATGTATGTTAGGGTTTATTAATAGATACCATTTTTCTGGCAATACCATGGGGGATAGTATGTCTCCTATTCCCTCGCCAAAGGCGGCATGACCAAAAATAAAAAAAGGTACATCAGCCCCCAATTTACTGCCAATATCAATTAGTTGTGGCTTTGTTAAGTGCAGTCCCCATAAATAGTTTAGTGCAAGTAAGGTAGTTGCTGCGTTAGAGCTGCCGCCACCTAGTCCTGCACCCATTGGTATATTTTTATCAATGCTGATTTCAACGCCATGGTTACATTGATATTGCTGCTGTAATAAGGTGGCGGCTTTGATTATTAAGTTGTCATTGTGGTTGATATTTATCATTGGTGTTTTTAGTGTTATATTTTTATCTTGGCGCAAATTAAAGGTAAAGTGATCGCAAAAATCCAGATACTGAAAGACAGTCTTTATGTTGTGATAACCATCGGCTCGTTTGTTGATTATATTTAATTGTAGGTTTACTTTTGCCGGTGATGGTAGTGATAAGTATGTTGTATTCATAGTTTTTTTATTTTGGTTGTTGAGTTTAGTTGTATTTTCCAGTTTTTAACTATCAGCTTTATTGTTATGTCGTTTCGGCTAAGGTTGATAGTTTGTGGCAAGTCAATATTGTTTTGATTGGTATATTTTGAGAATACAATATGCCAGCCATCTTGATCTAGCTGTGTTAGGTGGCCATTGTCGCTATATTGAGCTTTATTTGCCCCGGGGGCGGCAACTCCTCTAGACCAATAGTATAAGTTAGATACTGGTATGCTGTATCCTATTGTTTTTTCTAGTAATTTTTCTGGTGTTGCTGCTGTTATGGTTTGTTTCTTGTTGTTTATTAAGTATGTAGAGTTCTGATTTCGGTTAATGATAACACTATATAGATTCATGGCAGATGTAATGCTTAGTTGGTAGCTGTTATATTTTTGCACACTCCATTTGTAGTTGGCAATTTGTGATTCTTGTGGTGATTGCAGGCTGAAGGCTCCTTGCATCTCCCATTTTGTTATCTTTGATAGTTGTTGCTTATGTTGTTCTTTCGATGTGGCAGTGTAGTTAGTGTTAGCTTTGGGTGCGGTCAAGCTAATGCAGCCAGTAAGAAGAAGGCAGGATGAAATGAGTAGTATTCTATAAATGATTGTGAAATTCTCTTTAATGTACATTTTATTTGGCCACAATTAGGTTTGCGGGCAGTGTATCACTGTTTGGTGCTTAACCATAATGGGTTTTTGATGTATGATTGCGCCAATTTCGTCATGCTGGATTTTTATTGTGTTTATGTATGCTTGTGGGTTGAATTATAAAACGGCGCCAATTGCTCTGCGTGAGAGATTTGCGCTATCTGCCGACCAGTCAGGCCAAATGCTTATATCATTAATACGGCAAGCTCCTATTGTGTCTTGTGTTATCTTGAATACCTGTAATCGAGTAGAATTCTATATTGAATCTTTAGATTGCCTTGATGTTCCACGCTTATTGCTAGATGCCTTTGGGTTCGACGATTATTTATATAAAGAGCATGTTTATGTTTTACAAAACAAAGCAATGATCGAGCATCTAATAAGAGTATCGTCAGGACTTGATTCTATGGTGCTGGGTGAGCCACAGATCTTTGGCCAAATAAAGTCATCGTATATGCAAGCAGAAAAACTTGGCTGTATTTCTGGCTGCTTCAAAAGTTTATTTCCTGCTGCATTCTCGGCTAGTAAGCATATTAGAACTAATACTGATCTTAGTAAGTGTCCAGTCTCTATTGCTTATATTGCAGTTAAAATGTTGCGCGCAGCATTTACTGATTTATCTAAATGCAATGTTATGCTATTAGGTTGTGGTCACACAATAGAGTTAATTACAACGCATTTGAGTAAGTATGAGGTTGCTCAATTAACTGTAGCTGGTCGTAATTTAGAAAATGCTACAGTACTTGCCAAGTCAGTTTCAGGGCGTGCTGTTTCGATCAATAATATTGCCGACCATATGGCTTCAACTGATATTATTATATCAGCAACATCTAGCTCAGAGCCTTTGATTAATCAAAGTATGGTTATGACAGCTATGTCTGAGCGACATGACAGGCCGTTGTGGATTGCGGATCTTGCCGTGCCACGAGATATTGCAATGGAAGTATCCTCTATAGATGGAGTTACGTTGTTAAATATTGATGATATGCAAAATATATCAACAAAGAATATGTCGCACCGTCAAGAGGCGGCTCTGCAGGCAGAATCAATGATTAAAATGCATGCAGCAAACTATGAGCGTAATATGCTGGTTGCAAGAAATGCTGATGTAATTGGTGGTTATAGGAAAAGCATTAATGATATTTGTAGTCTAGAGTTAGATAAGGCTTTAGATATGCTAACTAAGGGGTATAATCCGCGCGATGTTTTGCATCAATTTGCGCATGGGTTTACTAATAAAATATTACATGAACCAACAAAGAAGCTGCGCGAGTTTGCTGCCACTAGAGATTCTAGTGAGATGTTGGTTATTGAAGAGTTTTTTGAATTATGAAACAGTCACTAGAAAAAAAATTAATATCATTAAGGTATAGGCATCAAGAGATAGGTGCTCAGTTAAGTGATGCCGCAATTATTAGCGATCAAAATCGTTATCGTGAATTAAGTAAAGAGTATGCCGGCTTAGAGCCATTGGTTGAATGTTTTAATGCATATCAAACTAATTTAGCTGCATTGCAGTCAGCTAAAGAGATGCTTAGTGATGATGACATGAAGGAGTTAGCTCAAGATGAAGTTGCAGAGTGTGAGCTAAAGCATGCCGACTATGAAAAGCAGCTGCAAATATTGTTATTGCCAACAGATCCTAATGATGAAAGTAATGTATTTTTGGAGGTTAGGGCTGGTACTGGTGGCGATGAGGCTGCTTTGTTTGCTGGGGATCTGTTCCGTATGTATACGAGATATGCTGAGAAGAAGGGCTGGAGCTTGGAGATTCTTTCAATGAGTGAAGGTGAACATGGTGGTTTTAAAGAAGTTATTGCAAGAATTGCTGGCAATAGAGTTTATTCGCAACTTAAGTTTGAATCTGGTGCGCATCGAGTACAGCGGGTTCCAACAACTGAGTCTCAGGGTAGGGTTCATACTTCGGCATGTACTGTTGCTATTATGCCAGAGGCTGATAGTGTTTCTGAAATAGAAATCAATACCGCTGATCTGCGTATAGATACTTTTCGCGCATCTGGAGCTGGTGGTCAGCATGTTAATAAAACCGACTCTGCAATTAGAATTACGCATATACCAACAGGAGTTGTTGTTGAGTGTCAAGACGAGCGGTCGCAACATAAAAATAAAGCAAGAGCGCTGTCGCTATTACAGGCAAGATTGCTAGATGCAGAGCAAAGTAAGCAGCAACAGGAGCGAGCGGCAACAAGAAAACTATTAGTTGGTAGTGGAGATAGATCGGAGCGTATTAGAACTTATAATTTCCCGCAGGGGCGAGTGACTGACCATAGAATAAATTTAACTTTATATCAGCTAGATGATGTTATTGCAGGTGAGTTAGATGCCATTATCAAGCCGTTAATTCAAGAATTGCAGGCAGAGCTTTTATCAGAGCTTGGTGATGAGTAAATGAAATCACTGTGCGAGGCCAAGAAGTACTTGCGTAGCAAGCTTGTAGGTAATGATATTGATGCAGCCTTAGAAGCTGATTTAATTTTATGTTTTGTGTGTAATTTGACTCGTAGTGATTGCTATGCTCATCCAAATAAAGTTATTTCTAAATCTTTATGGGAATCTATATTAAAGTTATTAGAAAGGCGTATTGCCGGTGAGCCATTAGCTTATATTATTGGTAAGCAAGAATTTTGGTCGATGCCGCTAAAAGTTACAGCTGATACATTAATACCAAGACCTGATACTGAGTGTTTGGTTGAGTGGGTATTAAATAGATTTGATAGCGAAGCTAGAGTGGTAGTTGATCTTGGTACTGGTAGTGGCGCAATAGCGTTGGCGCTGGCAAAGCATAGATGTAATTGGACTGTGCATGCTACAGATAAGAGTAGCGCCGCGCTTGAAGTTGCGACAGAGAATGCGATTGCTAATAATGTTAAGGTTAATTTTCATTGTGGCGATTGGCTGCATGCATTGCCAAAGATGAAGTTTGATTTAATTATAAGTAACCCGCCATATATAGTTAAAGATGACCCATGTTTACCATCTCTTGCTTATGAGCCGGTAACAGCTTTAGTTGCTGATAAAGATGGGTTAAAAGATTTAGAGACAATTGCTGCCTTATCGCAAGAGTACTTATTGTCTGGTGGTTATTTGGTGTTAGAACATGGGTTTATGCAGGCAGACGATGTGTCATCTATAATGAAAAGATATGGCTATATTAATATTGCCTCGCATTGTGATTTGGCAAATAAACCTCGTTTTGTGGTTGGCTGCAAGGCTGGTTGATATTTAATAGAGAGTAGTTATGAAAAAATTTAAAGAAATAGTTGGTGCCAGCGGTAAGGTTGAGTCTATCGAAACAGGATTGTATGGTAAGCTACTGCTAACAACTCCAGAGTTAAATAAAGGATCTGCGTTTACAAAAAAAGAGAGAATTGAATTTCAGTTAATAGGTAAGCTGCCGTGCCATATTGAAACCTTAGAAGAGCAGGTTGTTAGATACTATGAAGAATATAGATCATTGCCAAATGATTTAATAAAAAATAAGTATTTAAGTAGGATTCGTCAAAGTAGTCATATTGCTTTTTTTGCTTTAGTTTCTTCTCATTTAGAAGAGATGATGCCAATTGTTTATACTCCTACAATTGGTGAGGCGGTGAAGCGTTATAGCTATCAGTTTGATACTCCATCTGGAATGCATTTTTCATATCCTGATATCAATAAGGATAATATAGATGGCATGCTGCAATCTATTTCATATCCTGAAGTTGATATTGTTGTTGTTACCGATGGTGAGGGTATTTTAGGTATAGGAGATTGGGGTGCTGGTGGTATGGATATCTGTATCGGCAAGTCCATGGTATACACGTTATGTGCTGGAGTTAATCCTAGGCGCATTCTGCCGGTTCATATTGATGTTGGTACTAACAATAAGCAATTATTAAATGACCCTATGTATTTAGGGTGGCGTTCACCACGAATTGTTGGTAAGGAATATGAAGACTTTGTTGATCTAGTGGTTAATTCTATTTTGCGTCACTTC
>Ga0114933_10004398_pt1 | contig 13221 bp, 10 predicted proteins | sample 4SBtaG_FD_89691 | JGI IMG/M metagenome (GOLD analysis project Ga0114933, IMG submission 89691) | Deep subsurface microbial communities from Kolumbo volcano to uncover new lineages of life (NeLLi) - 4SBTROV12_W25 metaG | ecosystem: Environmental > Aquatic > Marine > Volcanic | place: Kolumbo...
CTGGAAACCGGTCAAGCGAACGAAATCAGCTCCCTACCCGGTATGAAACCCCTGTACTAAGCCAAAGAGGGCCAATCTGAGTCGTGGAACTATACACAACCGCCGCCCGAGCACGCATCAGTAGATAAAGGCCCTCATTCAACTCGATTAGGGTTCCAACCCCTGCCGTTATCGACGGATCGGTGTGATTACTGAATCGATAACCTCCGAATCCGGCCTCACCGAACCATTTCCCCTCCTGGAACCAAAAACGGGTCGTCAGAGAACCACGGTAAGCCTCAGCCACGGCTGATACAGCGTCTCCTTGCCGCGCAAATTGATAGCTAAGCAGGTGCTGGTAGCCAAAGTCCAGTGCCAGCTGGAGACCGCGGCCATAACGCCGACCAAACACGACACCCACATCACCACCATATAGAGCCCGGCGGGCATCAAACGCGCCTTGCCCAATCCAAGTAACCGGGTTGACCAGAGTGTGCCCCACATTGCCGTTCGCTTCGACATACACCTGTGCTGAAACCCTGTCAGGTCCAAGCAAGGCACACGAAATAACAAGTAGAGAGAGATAGATCGAAGACTTTCGCACGATGGTGCTCCGGGTCTGTCTAAAGGTTCTACGCGACTACTCGCACATGTACACTAGTTCAGCAAACAGGTTACCGCCTGAAATATCTATACGCATGCTCCTCTATACAGGTCGGCGCCCGCCGCGTAATCGCGACGGACGCCGTCAGAGTGAGCGCGCGGAATAAGCCGAGTTCTGTCCCTCTTGCGAGGGGAGGATCATTCATCTGGGACCGCTGTTACCAACGGCCTCGTGCGGCCTACCCGGGACTCCAATGGAACGGGCCATCCCATCGCCCCCTATTTGGCCTTGCTCCGGGTGGGGTTTACCATGCGACCTCTGTCACCATCGGCCCGGTGCGCTCTTACCGCACCATTTCACCCTTGCCTGTGCCGCGAACGGCCATCGGCGGTTTCTTTTCTGTTGCACTTTCCGTCGTCTCGCGACGCCCGGGCGTTACCCGGCACCCTGCCCTGTAGAGCTCGGACTTTCCTCCGCCGGACAAGTCCGACGGCGATCCTCACTCGCCACGCTCGCAGACAAGATGTCGCCAAGTGCCCTCTGGTTGCCACCCCCGGCAACAAGAAATCCAAAAAACCAAGGCCTCGCCTTGCAACTGCTAACGAAACTCTCAGGTGAAAAAACGGCCTGCAGTGACACTGTCCGCTGTCTGCTTACCCTAACAGAGTCAAATTCAAGGATCATGTGGCCCCTTAGGCTCAAGCCAGATAATGTCCGTGCTGTAACCACCTGCACCCACCCAGTCCTATGATCCTGCACCAACAACGCCAAGTACCTGTCATCTGGTTGCTTTCTTTAGCGACTCTAGCGTTTGGTTCACTTCCGACAGCAATCGACGCTCAGAGTGACGCTACCGTCGTATACCTTGTCCGACACGCAGAGCGAGCTGAAGACGGGACAAGTGACCCGCCGATCTCGCAGGCAGGCCAGCAGAGAGCGGAGTTGGTCGCGACCCTGCTCCGTGACGCAGGGATCACACACATTCACACAACCGACTTGAAGCGGACTCGCGCTACCGGAGCTCCGACTAGCCAATCCACCGGCTTAGCCATGGCCATCTACGACGCCCAGGACTTGGGAGGCTTTGCCGATCGGCTTCGAGAGACGCCAGGACGTCATCTGGTCCTAGGTCACAGTAACACCACTCCTCAACTAGCAGAGGCCCTAGGTGGTGACCCCGGCACACCTATAGAAGAAATGGAGTATGACCGGCTCTATGTCTTAACACTGACCAGCAATGGGACTTCTACGGTACTCCTTCGCTTCGGAAATCCATACGGCGACTGATGAGCTACGATGCTGTTGTCGTCGGAGCCGGGCCCAACGGACTAGCAGCGGCAATCGAGCTGCAAACCCACGGGTGCTCGACTCTGCTCATCGATGCGGCTAATGAGGTCGGAGGATCAGCGAGGACAGAAGAGGCCACACTGCCCGGGTTCCTTCATGACGTCGGCTCAGCGATTCATCCCCTCGGGTTTGGATCGCCGTTCTTCTCATCTCTTCCACTCGACTCATTCGGACTAGAGTGGGTGCATCCTGATACTCCGTTGGCCCATCCTCTCACAGGAAGCCGGACGGCATTTCTGGAAAAGAGCCTGGAGAAGACTGCATCTGCACTAGGCGAAGACGGAAACGCGTGGGCGAAACGATTTGATCCATTCGTGGCTTCTTCGAAGACGTTTTTTGAGCACACATTGAGGTCGCCGCTGTCTATACCAAGCTCCCCGATCCTGATGGCTCGCTTCGCGCCACTCGCCCTGAAGTCAACCAACCGACTCGCTAAATCTTTCAGGTCCGACCAAGCCCGAGCGCTTTTCGCCGGCAACGCGGCGCATGCTGGTACCCCTTTGAGTCACCTCCTTACTGGCGCGGTCGGAGCTGCCCTGATCGTCGCGGCGCACACGGTAGGATGGCCATTCCCCAGAGGAGGCGCAGGTAACCTGACCTTAGCTCTCGCGCGCTATTTCGAATCGTTAGGAGGAACGATACAGACGGGCTCTCAAGTGACTTCTCTCGCCGCGTTACCAAGTGCTCGAGCGACTCTTATGGCCATCACACACGGGCAGGTAGCTGCGCTCGACGATACCGGCCTGCCAGAGTCTTTCCTCCGCAGGCTAAAGCGATGGCGTTACGGTCCAGGCGCATTCAAAGTCGACTGGGCTTTAGATGGCCCGATTCCCTGGGAAGACCCTGCAGTCGCAAGAGCAGCGACAGTACATGTGGGCGGAACATTGGAAGAGATAGCCGCGTCGGAGCTACAACCTTGGTCTGGTCGGTTAAGCGAGCGCCCCTTCGTGCTTCTGGCTCAACATACACTTTTTGACCGTTCGCGAGCTCCGGAGGGCAAGCACACTGCATGGGGTTACTGCCACGTGCCCAACGGGTGGGAAGGCGATGCCACGCCGGCCATCGAAGCTCAAATCGAGCGCTTCGCACCAGGCTTTCAGGAGCGAATTCTCTCACGATCGTCGTGGGGGCCTAAGCGCCTAGAGCGATGGGATGGCAATCTCGTGGGAGGTGACGTGAATGGAGGTGCACTGACGATTAGCCAGACGCTGGGTCCCGCCCGATGGAGCTTGCCTGGATACCGCACCCCTAAAGCAGGACTTTACCTATGCTCTGCATCGACTCCGCCTGGTGGAGGAGTCCACGGCATGGCCGGTTTTCATGGAGCCCGATGTGCCCTGCGCCACACATTTGGTATCAGGCTCTCCTGAAACAACTCACCCGAGGCGTTTGCCCATGCCTTTCGATAGCAGTTGGCTACCGTCCTTCGATACCAAGATCCCCTCTGCTCCTTGAAAACCATCGATAAAGTCGATGCCATCGACCGGACCCAGTACGAGGGCGGCTGTAGAGAGCGCATCCGCAATCATCGCAGAGGATGCCAGAAGGCTAGCAGAGCTTAGCTCCTTAGCAGGGCGACCGGTCCGCGGATCGAGAATGTCGTGGTGACGATGGTCCGGGGTGAATGATCGGAAATAGTCACCTGAAGTCGCCACTCCTCCCCCACTCAATTGAACCCTACCAATTGTGGCCTCTTTTCGCCGGGGATGCTGGATCCCAATAGTCCACGCTTCATCTCTTCCTGACGAACCATTCGAGGCCATATCACCGCCTGCATCCACAAGCACCCGCTGTGCGCCCTTTGCCGACAGCTGGTCAACAACCCGATCAACGACGAAACCTTTTGCCACTCCGTCGAGCGAGATGGCCATCCGACGGTCTTCGAGGGTCACCGTGGACCCTGTAACGACCAATCCGTCGTGGCCCACATAGCTAAGCGTCTCATCAATTTCTCGATCGGTTGGTGGCCGTCCTAGACGATCGAATGTCGATCCGTACAGCTCGACCAACGGCGCAACCGTGACATCGAAAGCACCGCTAGATCTGCGACTGACCTCGAGGGCGAGCTCGATGACTTCTATGAGTGGAGAAGGAGCATGCTCTAGCAGTCCCGCTGCATTCAAGCGGCCGACAGCAGAATCGGCGCGATAGCGTGAAAGAACGGCCTCAAGCCGCTCCATCTCTAAGAAAGCCGAATCAATCATCTCATGTGCACCGGCGTTATCCGGGTGCACCACCGTGATGTTGACCAAGGTGCCCATCTGGATCCGAGTTTCACTGACCCGGTGTAAACCCGCTCGCCAGAAGGCCTCTCTGCTGACTCCTAATCCAAACGCAGCTCCTAAACCGACTCCCGCAGTAATCCTCAGGACGTCTCTTCGAGAGATCGACACAGATTCAGACACCCGACTCAACCTCCAACTGAATCAGCCTGGGTTGGATCTCATCTAGGTCATGGCCGCAAACCCCCGTCTTCTTGATCAGCTGTACCTCGCACACGTTACAGCGAACGCATTCGGGAAAGTCAACGATTTCGTTACGAATCGCACCGGTAGGACATTTTTGCTCACATACCGAACAAAGCGAGCAATGCTCTACTCTCGGTATACGCCGTACCGAAAGAAGAGCTAGGATGCCGAGGGCAGCCCCAAGCGGACACGCATAACGGCAGTAGAACCTGGGGACGACAATACAGGCAGCGATAATACTCCCAGCGATCAGCCACAGCAGCGGTGACGGACTTAGGAAGAACACCGTCCCGAACGGTTCGAAGTACTGATATAGGCTAACCTGACTACCGAGGAGTGCAGGGACCACAATCACCGCGAGAATCAGATACTTGATCCAGATGCCCCGTCGGTGAAGATGCTCCGGCACGGAGCGCTGCCAAGACTTCGGTACCCACCTAGCAATCACGTCCTGAAGGGCACCGAATGGGCAGAGAAAGCCACAAAAAACTCGGCCCCAAACCAAGGTAGTGATTAGCGTGAAGGTGACGATCAGAAGAAGTGGAATGTCGCGAAGATAGACGCCCACTCCAGCCCAAATGCCACTCGTGATATGAGATACGGAGAGGAATCCCCCGTCTAGCCATCCCAACACTACGAGTGTGACGAATACTGAAGCCCAACGCAGAGACGTCCACTTGGTGAAGAACGCGGCCGATCCAAGGGCAAGAACTAGGACCATCATCGCCAGGCGTCTCCACGACACACCTGCCAACGTTCGTTCTAGTAGAGATTCGTCTTCCGTAAGAACAAAATCGGGGGCGGCTTCCACCTCTTGGCCTGGCTCCGCATCCGCTACAACGACTGAATCAGCACCTTGATCAGACGCCGGCGCTTCTTCTGGAAGGAGCACTTCCAGCTCTGGCTCACTAGGGGCCTCTGGCGGATCTTCGGTTAACGCAGCCCGGTCAACTAATATCTCCGACTCCACATCGGGCTCCGCCAATTCCTCAGCCGCTGCCAAGGCAAGGGCTTCTGCTTCCGCAGCTGCTGCAGCCTCAGCTGCTGATCGCCTCGCCTCCAAGCTCCGGTACTCGACCGAGTGGATCCCGAGATCATCGAGATCGTACACGAAACGAAACGGACGCGCAGTGTCCAGCAAGGAATCAACCAGCATGATCCCAATCAGTGTGGCTTCACCCGACACGATGCCACCTGACGGAAGTCCCATCGATATCACATTGCGTGAATCGATCTGAATAGTGTCTCCATCTTGCTCAATACTCCAACCTTGCTGACGAAAGAGTCGGAGTCTCGAACCATCGATCGCGTAAAGCATCAGATTGTCGGCACCGCCGCGTCTCTCGGCAGATCGCTGGGCCCGCGCGTAGAGTTGTTCGCCAAGGAAATAGTTTCCTAGCCGGTCGTTCTCTACAAAGGCTAAGCCAATACCTGCCGAGCCCTCTCCCGGCTCGGTAACCTCGAAGCGCTGAACGATCCCGGACTGACGGAGGTCAAACCACGACATGCCGACAGGGTCTACGACTTCCGCAGCTGTAGCCGCTGGACCGTCAATTAGTGCATACGCGTTGGCAACTCTTCGGGCAGCATCGCGCACCCCTCTCGATAGAGCGCGCACGCTAATCGAAACGCGAGAAATGCCGTCTATGTCATTCCAGAGCTGGAAAGGATCACCAATGTGCTTCTCCGAGAACTGCTCTTGAAATCCCGGTGTCCTTAAAAAGTCGCCCATGCTTTGCATGTACGACTCGAAGTAATCAGTGACCCTGACGCCGGTGAGCGTTCCATCGGTGCGCATTCCTATAAGTGCTTCAATAGGTCCGCTGTATCCGTATTGCTCCGGCGGCAGGTCCGAGGTGAGGAACACATACCCTAGGAGATTCTCTGAACCGTCAGGGAGCACTTCGAACGCAGAAATCACTGGGGGGTCGCCCGTCGGATCCGCAAAGCGATCTGCGCCAGGCATCACCTCTTGGATCAGTGAAGCTGGAATCCGCTGAATGCGCTGGCCTTCGGCTCCAGTTGGAAAAAACCAAGCCGATACCATGATCATTACTACGGTTTGCCGAACGACTGCTCTGTGGTACATCGCGCGAGCATACAGTCGCGGCTCTAGACCAGCAAATGCTCCGGACTGTGCATCCGGGCATGTCATGTCAAAGCATGAGCAAGACAGTCGCCTCTTGTAAGGATGCTATAAGAGGAGTTAGAAGTGGTCTGCTCCATATCGGGTGATCAACCTAGTCGAGAGGTAACAATCACATGAAGAAGTTCCCACTGGTCGGAATCGCAATGGCGTTAGCGAGCCTGACGGCACATCCGTTAGCAGCCCAAAGCGGAGAGATGAAGGACATGAGCACCTTCGAACGGCCAATCGCAATGGCCGACAACGTGTGGATCGAAGAGCTTACCATGCCTGAAGTCCGCGACCTCTTAGCCGAAGGCTGGAGAACGGCTCTAATCCTCACAGGGGGAATCGAGGAGAACGGCCCGTACCTCACGACCGGCAAACACAATCACGTGCTCAAAGTGATGGGGGAATCAATCGCGCGGCAATTCGGGAATACGCTGGTGGCTCCAATTGTAACGATCGAACCTGGGAACCCAGAGCGCGCGAGTAGCCCGGGTGGCATCAGGTATTCGCAGGAGACATATCGTGCAGTTCTCAGAGACTACGCTGTAAGCCTGAGAGCGCAGGGCTTCGAGAATATTTTCCTTATGGGCGATAGCGGTGGCAACCTCCGAGGCATGACAGAGGTCGCCGAGGCACTGCAATCTGAGTGGGCCGGACACGACATCGTGATCGCTCATATACCGGAGTACTACAACTACCAAGACGTGCTCGCTTATCAAAAAGAAGAGCTCGGTATTGATGAAGATCCAAGGCTTGAAGGCCTGCACGACGACTACTATATCACGACGATCATCATGAACGATGACCCGGAGCATGTGCGACTCGGGCAGCGGATTGATGCAGGCAAAGCGTCGATCAACGGGATCAGTATTCTTCCAATCGACACCGCCCTGGAGCATGGGCGCCGGTTAATACAATTCAGAACCGACGCTACCATTGAAGCGATGAGGGCTGCGATCGCAGAACAACGGCAAGACTGACAGTTACGTGGACGAGAGGACCGCTAGAATGCGAAGAGCTTAGTCAACTTGGCGGTGAGGCGACGATCAAGGATCTCACCCTCGGAAGTGCGGCGCTCAGAAAAGACTAAGAAGAAGTCACTCAGTGGTGAGTGAATCCAATTCAGGCGAACATTCGTGATCATTTCCCGGGTCGCGTCGTTGTATTGCAACCATCCACCAGCCAAGACACGAGTCGAAAGCGCATAATCGACTCGACCGCTGAATACGTCGACAGTAAAGGGCGCACCCTCAAATTCAATCACGTTGTGGTCAGCGCCAAAATCAAACCCTAGATGTGGGTTTACGCGCCAAGCCAAGGTGCCCCCGATCGATCTTCGGGCACCTTGGAAATAGCCGCCTCCGCCAAAACGCATCTCGCCCGAAAGGGGCCGTGATGCATCAGATACGTATTTGGCCGAAGCTTCACGGAACTCATGAACGCCGGCAGGCACAATTCCCCCGGAAAGAGAGAACTCCCGATCAAGTCGCTCATAGCGATCTGTGCCAAGCAGGGTCAGCACACTGCCGTCCAGGAATGACAACGCCATACCACCCGTAACATTCCGGGTTTCGAGCATGCCACCAAAGTCACGGTATTCCTCAATCTCCAGATAGGGATTCGCCTCATTCAGGCCACGGACCGGAGGCCGCGGGTGGGCACCCACAGTGGCGTAGTAGTGCCGGACAGCCCTCCTGCGAACAAAGCCTACGTCAGGATTGAAAGCTTCCCCGATACTTCTGTAGAGAACCGACATATCCCAAAACGCATCTCGCCATGCTAACGACGCTCGGGCCGCTTGGTTGTTTCCGCTCTGCCCGGGCTCATGTGTCTCGGCTAGGTAACTATGTACCATCAAGTTTCCGAACAGACGAGCATTTACATCGACACCCCACGCACGATTGTATTCGGTTTGCGCCTGACGATCAGAAAGTTCCGTTGCGGACCTGCCATTTAAGACTTGTCGGTTTGTGAAGATGCCGCCCACATCTACCGACCCCAGAACTGTGCGTCTCACCCTCGCCACAGTGAAGCTCTCTGAGCCCAAAAGATCTGTAGAAGACGTCTGCATATTTAGAGCGCCGACTTCGAAGCCTCCCACTCGCCCAGTCAATCGCCCGCCAGCTGAGATGGGTACTGGCTGACCACCTTGTAAACCGATACGACGCGAGTGAAATAGCGTGAAGTCTCTCGGAGAGGCACCGAGTCGGTAATTACGCTCTGACAGGTCGCCAAACGCATATGTGCCTGAATTCTCAATGAAGAACTCGCGTTTCTCCGGGAAAAAGAGCGGGAATCGGGTCAAGTTCACCTGCTCTTGATCGGCTTCTACCTGCGAGAAATCGGTCTGCCAAGTCAGGTCTGCCGTGAGGCCCGGTGTTAGACCCCATTTGATATCTAGGCCTACATCCCCTTGGCTCCCCTGCTCAGCTGCGCCCGGAAGAGTGCCGCTCGCCCTCTCGCCGAGCATGAAGGGTTTTACTGTGATATTTCGACTTCCCTCAAGACGAGGAAGCCCGACCAAGTATCCCGCCTCCGCCATCCGATGCACGCGTGTGCGTCTTGCTACCGGAGCCCACATCGAGTCTTCGACTTTTCTTCTCACCCGCCGGACGAAGTTTATGCCCCATTCCTGTCTCGCCTTGGATGGATCGAACCGGAGAGTCGAAAATGGGATTGCCAGCTCAGCGCTCCACCCATCATCGAGCCTCTCGGTCTCCACTCGCATGATGCCTTCCCACTCCACATTGCTCGTGCGAGAGTTGTCGTAAGCCTGCCCGTCCCTGATAGCCCCATTCGGGTTGATCATCAGGTAGTAGGCGTTTCGCCGATCTAAGAAGGTGTCCAGAGACATCCCAATGATGTCCTCATTCGGACTGTAGAAGTCCTGCGTCATCCGCTGTGCGACAATACGATCTGGCTCTGAGTCATACATCATCGCGCCGATGTAGAGCGTGTTGTCATCAAACAGAACACGAACCTCTGTGCGTTCCGTCGCTGGCATACCTGTGCGAGGTGTCGACTGCACAAAATCAGTTGCAGGTGTAGCGTTAGCCCACGATGACTCATCAAGTCGACCATCGATTGTGATCGAACCTACCGCACGCAACGCCCTTAGTGTTGGTCTGGGCGCTGCTTCAGGGTCGATAGCCACGGACGCCAAAGAGTCTTGACTCCCCTCCTCTCCTACTACTTGGGCAGAAACTGGAAGCGTGACCATGCCCAAGATGCCAATACCAAGCATCGCATGGCGTAGCCAATCCGTCTTAAAGCGAAGACTAGACACTATCAGCTCGCTATAACCTTCAAGCGGCACGTCGAGAGCTTAAACCAGCAGCACTGTAGATCCGACCGTCTGACGAGCTTCGAGCGCCTTGTGAGCTGAAGCGACGTCAGAGAGGGGATAACGTTCTCCAACGTGTGGACGAACTTTCCCTGCCCGAACCATATCGAACAGCGCCCCAATACCTTCGGCAGTCTCCCGAGGGTCGGAGTAATGGTCTGCTAGACGCGGCCTAGTCAAAAACAATGAGTGGTGCTTAGCTAAAAGTAGAGGAGACATAGGCTCGACCGGCCCTGAGGCGTTCCCGAACGTTACTAATAAGCCCCTAGGTGACAACGATTTAAGCGATGACTCGAACGTACTCGCGCCCACCGAATCATAGGCCACCCGGCAACCCTGCCCGTCAGTGATCTCAGCGACCCGTTCAGCAACATCTTCTTCATCGTACAGTATTACATGGTCGCAACCGTTTGCCTTCGCTAGCTCTCCCTTTTCTGGCGTCCCCACCGTCCCGATTACGTTCGCGCCCAGCGCTCTCAACCACTGACAAGCGATCAGACCAACGCCTCCGGCTGCAGCTGTGAGCAGTACATTGTCACCGCTTTGCACGGCGTAAGTTCGGCGGACCAGATACTCTACGGTGCACCCCTTCACCATCATGGAAGCAGCCGTTTCTTCGCTGATCTCGTCGGGCAGCTCTACTAGACGCCACCTAGGTATCACTCTTACCTCACAATAAGAACCGATCGGTCCATTACTCGTGTACGCCACCCTGGCACCCACTTCGAGATCATCGACCTCACTCCCGACGGCTTCGACGATACCAGCCGCCTCCACCCCCGGTGTAAAGGGCAACTCCTGGGGGTAAAGGCCTGTGCGATGGTAAACGTCAATGAAGTTCAGCCCTACCGCGGTATGCCTGACCCTCACCTCATCCGGACCAACCTCTCCTGGATCCTTCTCTACCCACTCTAGGACCTCAGGTCCGCCTAGCTGGGATATGACGACTGCGCCACTCACACGTGTCTCTCCATCATAAACTCAAGGAAGCCTGCAGAATCTAAACGAGACCACCCTTCCCCGCTCCCCGAGGTGACGTCTACCTTCAGGAGAGCAGCCAGCAATTCTCGCAAAACAGGACTGACGATGTCCCTCACACGCAATCTACCTAACCGCTACCACAGCCTCACTCTGCTTGGCGTGGTGACATCACTCCTCTTCCTCTCATCTCCTCTCGAAGCGCAAGTCGTCACGTGGGGCCCCGTACCTGAGGGGCATCCTCGCACCGCCGCCGAACTAAACGGTTTCTCTGCGCACACCCGCCATCTCGAGATGTGGGACTACCTGGAGCAGCTGCGCGGCATCTCGTCAGACATGAGGCTGGGGACATACGGCGAAACCAGAGAAGGCCGGAAACTCCCATACGCCATCTTCTCGCGACCCCTGATCTCAGAGCCGTGGGAAGCGATGGCTCTAGACCGTCCAGTCATCCTGTTCGCAGCGAACGTACACGGTGGTGAACGCACCTTCCGGGAAGGCCTCTTAGTACTCATGAGGGATTTAGCCACCCGGGGAACAGCGGCAAACGACTTACTCGATCAAGTAACGATTCTGGTGGCTCCGCAGATCAACCCTGACGGTTTCGAAGCGACCGAACGAGGACAGCGCGGTAACTCATGGGGTATCGACCTTAACCGCGACTACGTGAAACTCGAACACGCCACCATTCAGTCATACGTGCAGAACATGATCACTGAATGGAGGCCACATCTGTTCATCGATGGCCACAACGGTGGAGCGAGGCCTTACAACCTCAATTATCAGTGCACCAGCCATTACGACTCAGCGATCGAACTCACACTTCTGTGTGACGACGAAATTTTCCCGGCGATCGACGCCAAACTCGAAATCGAGAACATGATGGCGTGGTACTACTCACGCGGAGATGAAGAAGAGTGGAACACAGGCGGATCCCAAGTCCGAATCGGCCGGAACTATGGAGGTATGGTAAACTCGGTCGGGATTTTGTTTGAGGCACCGAGACAGGAGCTAGAGGTAGGTGCCAGAGCCGGATATCTGGGTTATCTCGCTGTGGCGGAATGGGTGGTTGCGAATGCAGAACACCTCGTCAGCACTGTAGAAGAGGCTAGGGCAGAGACAATCTCGATGGGAGCGGAGCCACGAGGCCAGATCGCTGTGGAAATGGAATATGCTGCGGAAGACTACCCCGTCGATTACGTGATCGTCCGCGGGGGAGATTTCAATGACCAGCCTGCCATGCCCGTGGATACCATCGAAGTGACCGGCGCGCGACTAATGAAAAAGCCTGTCGCTGTAACACTCCGAGATCGGCCGTGGGCCTATGTGCTCCCGCGCGATGCTGAAGATGCCGTCGCGCTACTGCTCCGTCACGACATCACGGTTGAACAACTCTTGGAGCCCGTGACCTTGGAAGTTCAGGCATACACGGTCGCTGGAGTTGAACACGAACGGCAATACAACCACCAGGCAGTCACGCGGATACAGGTTGGTGATGTAATAACGCAAACCCGAGATTTTCCCGCTGGTACGTACGTAGTTCCAACCTCGCAGTACTTAGGCCGGCTAGTAGCCCACATGCTAGAGGTCGAAACTGAGGACAACGTCGTGTACTGGAACCGCATGGATGCTTGGATACCACGCCCTGGCACCACATCCGGCGGTGAACCAGCGATTGCTCCCATATACAAGATCATGACGCCGACGATACTCTCGTCGAGTCTTGTTGAACCGAGGTAAGCCCCGAAGAGAAACATCAGAAGCCCGGTCCCCAATACGTTCAGGGACCGGGCTTCTAGCTTTCACACGGCTGCGCTTTTCGATGCGCGTTAGGTCTTTTTAACGGGCCTGCGACTGACAGTCCCCCCAGCTTGTACAACGCACTCGCAGCCTCGAGCGAGCCTCGGGCGGGAGAAGAAGGATGGAGGTGGCTTCAATCACATCCCGTATCACAGCCTCTTCAGCAGGTTCGAACTGTAAGAACAGAACCCACTGGGGCATGTCGTCCGAAGGCTCGCGAAGTTCCCACTCGTAAATCCAGTCGATCGCATCAAGCTCGCGACGGATCGCATTATAGTCTTGCTGGCTCGCCGGCCCCTGCCCGAGAGGCAGGCTCACTATTTCAAAAGAGAGCTGGTGATTCTCTCGCCACCTATTCAAGGCAATATCAATGCTCTGGAAAGGAGCCTGGATACGCATTAGGTGATGTGCGTATTCAGAAAGTAGAAGATTGTTGTGCTTGACTCCCTTACCGAGCGCGGACTCCATGTACTCTATGTACCCCGGCTGGTCACCCTCTTGTAATGCTTCCATGGCCAGCAGAAAGTCGGTGTCGGCATCAGCAGGGTTGATCTCCGCGATCACCGCA
>Ga0114933_10004399_pt1 | contig 13221 bp, 13 predicted proteins | sample 4SBtaG_FD_89691 | JGI IMG/M metagenome (GOLD analysis project Ga0114933, IMG submission 89691) | Deep subsurface microbial communities from Kolumbo volcano to uncover new lineages of life (NeLLi) - 4SBTROV12_W25 metaG | ecosystem: Environmental > Aquatic > Marine > Volcanic | place: Kolumbo...
GATCTGACTTTGGCTAACATAAATAGTAGCCAGGTAGACAACTTGAGAATGTTTGAGTACAGCAGCACCTCTCTTGCAACGACTAAAGCAGAGTTAAGGGATTACGATACAGACCTGATTACCGAGGGGAACCCTGCAAATATACAGAACACAACTCCTTTAATACGTTTTACCCAAGAAGCCGCAGTTGATTACACTGCTGGAGTCAAGGTCAATAGAACGTATGTCATCCCGAATACCGCAACAACAGATCGGCATTTCAAGATTCTATATGCAGGTGGCAATGGAGGGGCAAACCCTGTGTCTCTTGCAGGCGTGTTAATCTTTGAACAATGGAAGGTGGTCTAATGCCAGACCCAGCAACGATCATGATGGGGGCACAACTCCTCGGTGGATTCCTTGGCAGACGCAAGAAGCCTAACTTCCAGCAGATTCTCCAAAGGAACCAATCCCTGTTGCAACAGCAGTTGGGGTTTTCTGTGCAGAATCTCAATCAGTTTGGTGGCCAACTCATGGAGGGCTATCAACAAATGTCCCCCATGTTTGGGCAACTGGCTCAAGGTGCAAGCCAAATGTATGCAGACGACAATCGTCGCCAACAGTTGGCCCAAGACATGGCAAAGTTTACCCGTGCAAATCAAGCGGCAAGGGGAACATTGCGATCACCAGCGGCGGCCCTGAAGGAATCCTTTGCAGGGTTGCAGTTCCAAGAGCAAATGAGACAGCAGGACTTTTCCAACCTCATGGCTGTGGAGCGGGCTTCTCCGGCTCAACAAATCTTTGGAATGATGACGGCAAACATTCGTGGAGATCTGGGCTTCCAGGAGATGGCGGCAAGAAGGCAGGTCGATCAGGCTAACAAGGCTTTGATGATGAACACGATCATGGGAATGGGTAACACCTACTTCCAGGGTCAGGGGCTTCAGCAAAACCAACAGTTCATGGACCGTATGTTTGGACCAATGACCTCAGGCTCTACGGGTGCTTCCTCAGCGGGGGTGCCTGATTTGTTGGCAAGGCCAGCGGCCCCTACACCTATGGGGTACTACGGCCCGTACTCGAACCAATACTCAAATCAAATGCAGTCTTTGTTTAGTGGCTGATACTAGGAGATCTTCATGGTAGATCCAGGTTTTGATTTCACTCGTCAGGGCATTGGGGCAGATCCCCTTCCAGCCATCGACTTCTCTGCGGGCTTCAAGTATTTGCAGAACCAACAACAGTTGGCGATTCAGCAGTCTCGTGCATTGATGGCCCAGCAAAGCAAGATGGCTGAACTGGCTGTCGAGTCAGATAAGAATCAGATCCGTCGTGCTGAACTCATGGACAAAGCGTTAGGTCGCAAGCATGAGTCGCAAATACTGGACAAAAGACTGCTCGACAACGACAAGCAAAGACAACTGAAGTTGGTCGAACTTGAGTATGGTCGGCAAAGCGATGAGTATCGCCGTGAATCTCAGCAACTGTTGATTGATGATCGCACAGAAGAACGCAAGCAAGACTTGTACTTTTTCGAGCGTAGGGCACAACAGCACGGCGACCGCATGATCTACCTCCAAGAGCAAAGAGCGTTAGACGAAAAAGAACTGGAAGAAGCAATAGCATCTAGGCAGTCTAACGAAGGCATAATGGAAGAAACTCTAAGGCTAAGAGATGAAGCGATTAAATCTGGCGACAAAAGAGCCCAACTGGAACATGAAGCGGCAATAGCAAGAATAGCAAATGATGCTGAATCCTTGCAACTTAGATCCGAAGAACTTGAACAACGTATTTTTGAGTTCAGGGTTGAAGAGAAAAGAAGAAGCGATCAGTTAGAACTTGATCGTTCAGCGTTAGACCTAAAAGAAAGAGAACACGAACTAGATGTTTTAGAGTTGGAACTCTCTAAAGAGGGATCTGAGTCAAGCCCTAAAAAAGTTCGATACTTGAATGTTCTTAGGAATCTTAACGAAGGAAACGTCAAAGACGCTTTGAAATCTTTGGGCACACTCAAGGATGTAAAAGGGGAAATGGATGACGTTTACCTGCCTATGTTCAATGGAACTCTAGGCCAGGTTAAAGACTTGCTTGACGCAGACATTGAGAACGAAACTAACGAGTTTAGCAATGAAGTTCATGAAGCGTTTGCCGGTTATTTCCGTGATAAAGACAATGTTAGTTTAGATAGTTTCGACAAGCAGTCGAAGAAAGTTATTGAAAAAACAAATGAAAGCAATGTTTTCAACCTGTCTGCTCGTGTCAAAAGAGAAGAAGAGGAAAGCCTGACAACTTTTGCTGACAGGTTTCTTGGCGGCATTCAAGCAATGTTTTCAGACGCTTCAGGGTCTGTTATTAACGATGATGTCGCCAGCGAAAGCGGCCTTTACTATAAAGACGAAGCCTATGAAGAGTGGTCTGATGTCATAGCAATGAGAGAAGAACACGCCGCCAAACTTTCTGCAACGTCAGACCTTATTAAAGACTTGAGGTCTGTCATGAGTGGCGATGTTCTTCAAGCCGATCTTGAAAGATCTACTTCAGTGCAGTTCGCTCAAGGGGACGGGCTTATTGAAAATATTTATGACTCTCTGTGGTCAAGTGCGAAGACAACAGAGGAAAGGCTTGAAGCGTTCGACATGATTGTGGGCAACGCAGGCTATGCAAACCTTTCAAAGGTAGAGCGTTGGGCGGATTCGCTGATTCAACCGTCTGAAGGTGAAGGCATTTTGCCGCAAGAGGTTCTTGATTCTGTCGCTGGCAATGCAGAAGTGGTTGCCAGGTTAAAAGAAAGCAACGTCTTCAATCCTTCAGGCATGACAAAAGAGGAAATCAGAAACAGTTTAGACGATGCCTTCCTTGGACAATTGAACGAAGAGTTGACGAGTCAGTTCATTGTTGAGCGGGACTTCGCCCGGGATATCACAACTTTGTTTGACGCTTTTCCTATTACAGGCACTCGCACGGTTAGCGTGGGCGGTGTGGAAAAAACAGAAGATTACAACATTCTCAAAGAAGACAACGCTGTTCGTTCTGTTTTGGCTGGCATTAAAGGGCATGGAACTGACGAAGAGATTCTGAGTTCTCTCTTCAATGAGTTTGAGTTTGTTGATGGAAAAGCCAACAACAAAGAGGAATCCGGTGCATTGAACCTGTTGAAACTTATGGGCAAAAAGATTGAAGGTCGTGGGTTAAGGGAAAAGGCTGAACTGATTCTCAATGCTCGAAACTACATCATTGAAAACACTGACATTGCTGATGTGAGAGAGTATGCGAACACCACCTTTTCAATCCAACCAGTAACAGGAGGAGGGCAGGCATTGGTTATTACTCGTGGCAACGACTTGGAGAGTCAAAGCACGGAGTTCTTGATCTTGCCTGATAACATTCCGGGGAGTTTCTAATGGTTGACCGCAACAAGCCTGACCAAACTGAGCCTGAAGAATACAGCGTTATTGGTGAAGCCTTGTCTATGACAGGCGACCAACTGGCCGCCATGTTTGACGAAAGCCCGCTTGGTAAGATTGCTACTTGGTGGAATGCTCCTGCTATTCCTTATTCAGAAACAAGCAGTGCTAAACCAGGTGAGTCATACAGAGACACTCATCCTGAGTGGACGGTTGAAGGCTCGATTAAGAGCAAGCGTGGGATCAAGTTTGCAGGTATGGAGTTTACAGGCGAGCAGTTTCTTCAAGCGTATGGTGGCGACCAGAGGATCATGGACTACTTGAATGAATCAGGTGGACCAACAGACTTAAAATACCGTATCGAAGCCTACTCCAAGGAACTTGAAAACATGGGCAAGATCTCAGAGGCAGGTGTCGCTGGTTGGTCTGGCTATTTCATTTCCAATATGGTGCTTGATCCAACCAACTTGGTCTTCACAGGTGCGGTCATGGATATTGTCAACACCGGAAGAGCCGCAAAGAGATTCAAGCAACTCATCAATGCTGGCGAAGAGGTCACCCCAGAACAAGCCTATGCTCTGTATCGGGGCATGACAGGGCAAACCATTAAGCAGACCATGCTCAAAGGGGGCATTGCAGGTGTCGGTAGCATGGCCGTTGAGTCTTATTTCGACAAGAAGGTGACGACCGGCGATGTGTTAATGGCCGGTGCTTTGTCGATGGGATTGGCCGGTCTGATTGGTGGGATTGCAAATGCAAGAAGAGTAGGTGTTTCTCAGTTACAAGGGCAAGCCCGTCTGTACTTTGACGACATTATGTCTGAGACAACTTCAGAAGTTCCTACTCGTCTCGATGCAAACATGGGAGTGGATGAAGTTCAAGCAGTGCTGACCGCAGAGGCCAGCAAAAGAATGAATCGTTTTATTCGTGAGGGGATTGAAGCCGGTCGCCCGATGCACATTGTTGCCGAAGAAGCGATTCAGGGATTCAACAAAATGCAACAAATGGTTTCAAGGTTTTCCACCTTAACGTTCAGTGACGGTAAGACCATTTCTGATTTGCAGACTTCGGAAGCCAGGACAGTTCGGACGCTTTACGCTGTGCTAGGTAATCACCGTCTTTCATTTCAAGACGCTGACGCACAGTTGATTGATACTGTCAGCGATATGAATGCTCGTCGCAACATGGCGATTGATGAGATATCCAATCTAATCCAATCGAAAGGTAGCGGTTACAACCACGGCATAGGCAAAGACAAAATGGCGGGGTTGGTGATTCGTCAAATGGAGGGCAGGCTTGACGAAACTCCTGACGATTTCTTTGTCAAATCAAATGGCAAGCCCATGACAGAAATGGAAATCGAAGATGCCAGAGAAACTGCTATCTACCTAGCCGATAAAATGCGTGGCGAAGTCTACGTTGAGTACGAAGCCCTTGCGGGAATCACGGGCATGAGAGACCCGATTGATAACTACCACCCAAGAACAGGAAGGCTTCGTGAAAATCTGGAGAATGAAGGCACCGTCGATCTCTTCAAGAACAAGTACAGAGAATACTTAAAGAAGCATATCGACGAAGGCAAACTTGAAATGTCTGACCAAGAAATGGAGGGGCACATTGATAAAGTTGTGGCCTCCATGAAGAGTGGCAAAGAGATGAAGCCAGGTGAAACAACCTTTGACTACGATCATAAAGAGAGTGGTGAGTTAGAACTGATAGAAAGAGATGGGTCGGAGTTCTTCACGCAAAAGGTCAGCGAGACAGGGGAGATGCAACGTCGAAGTTTGGTCGGCCCTACTGGTAAAGACGGTAAGCCGATTGATATTCCGTATGACATCATGGAAGACCTGTACCCCAATGCTTTCGATCACTTGATTGGCAGTGCCAAGCGTCACAGTGCAACAACCAACGGTGCGATCTTGTCATCGATTGGTGCCCCGAAGGGTCAGTCTTTGCCTGAGTTCAGAACGGCAGAGCAACCTTTCCCCGCCACCCCTCGACCAGTGGAGGGCGAGGCTTCTGGCGTAACCCCTGAGAACCCAACCATCACTTCCCACGCCGAAGACATGACATACAACGTCATTCCTGCTGGCAAGGCGGCAGAGTCTGACAACCCTGCACAGTTCCTTGAAGACACAAGACCTGTTGTCGATGAACTGAATGCCGCTTCCAAAAACATGGACACTGCTAAAGAGAAAGAAGCCAATAGCAACATGGCTGTGGCTGACGCTCTTGAAGCAGAGCGGGGCAGACGCACGGACTTGGACGAAAGACAAATAGCAGACTTAGAGATGAACAAGAGGAGCATAGAGAAATCCTCCAAGGACGCTGACATCGGTTTCAAAGAATGGGATAAGTCTGAGAATCAAGTTGATCGTTTGGAATCCAAAGAGGCTAGGATTTTAGACCGCTTTGAAAGCGAGAAGGCTAGGACTCAAACCAGGCTAGATGAACTTGAAGCCAAGCAACGTGAGTCGCAAGAGCAGGGGCACGTTCCTGTTCAGCCCGATGCTTTTGAACTCAATCAAGTGACCGATGAGATTGCAAAACTTCTGAATCAAGACATCGCCAAGAAGGGTAAGCACCAAGAGAGAGTCTTTAACAAGATCGGTAAAACCCAGAAAGAAATCGACGTACTTGAAGCACAGAGAATAATCCTTGAGTGGGAGATTGGGGGCCGCAAGTACGACGCAGAAGACACCAGCACTGTCTTGACAGGCGAGATCTACGGTCTGACCCGAACCACTATCAAGCAGGCTCAAAAAGTGCTGGGTGAAAACGCTTCGGTCAAACAGATCCTGAAGAACTTTACCACCAGAGACAGTGAGAAAGCCTTGGAGTTGGTGAACAGGCAACTTCAGAAGAAATCAGAAGAACTCAACACTCGCATGAAAGACTACGAAACTCTTGAGCCACAAGGATTGACAGGCAAGAGGGCTGAAAAGTTAGAGAAGTTGAAGGCTCGACACGAAGAGTTGCTGGAGCATATCCGTGTTCACGGAGACAAGACCCCCGCTGAATACCGGAGATCTTTAGAGAGAACCCGTCAGGAAAAGATCGATGTCTTACGCAAAACCTTGGACGAGTGGGGTGACCCGATCAAAGACGGTGGGTTAAGCAAAGCATTCAGAGACCATGTGGGTGACAGGGCTGGCCGATTTGAAGAACTGCTGGAAGACCTCAGGGTTTTGCGGGAACCAGAGGGAGAGGGAAGTCTTCAGGTGGCTAGGAAAGCCAGCGAAGAAAAAATGCTCGCTTATGAGGACGCTGTTAGACGACTTGACGAAGACCTGGATGCTGACAGGCTAAACAAATGGCTTAAGAAAAACGGTTCAGATGCAGTCAAGAAAGAGATTCAAGAGTTGAAAGATCAACTCAAGGCTCGTCGTGCTGAACGCCAGCAGGACAGAGGTGAGTTGTCAGAGGCTCGCAAGAGATTGCGACAAGCGTCCAAGGATTACACCGACACATTCGGAGAAAGGCATACCCTTGACGACGAGGTTGATCTCGGAAAGGTCAACAGCAGGATCTCTGACATAAGGAGAGATTCTTCTATGAGGAATATGTCAATGGGGATTGGCAGACAAGACGGCAAGTATGTTTCACTGGGCTATGGCTACGGTAAAGAGATCAATGACGAGTACGCTCGCATGATTGAAGAGGCCGGTGACGATGCGGCTTTGGTTGAGAAACTCGAAAGGTCTAGAGACGCTGACTTCCAGAAACTAGGAGAACTTCGTGACTCCTTCTTGGGTCAGAACGGCAAAGACCAAGCAAGTGATTCGATTGTGCTTGGCTCTCAGTTCCTTACATCTGCCAACATAGCCATAAACAGTTTGGCTGACATCGCACCTACTGTAGCCAAGTCGAATGCCAGCACATTGCAAACGGCTGAGTCATTTGTGCGGACTCTGACCAGCACTCTTGTTTCTCTTATGAAAGATGCCATAGGTGCAGGTGCCTCTAGGAAAACTGTGGGTCAGTTTGCAGAGGCTGTTGAAATCGAAAGCATGAAGACCTCTATGTCTGGTCGAGCCAGCACGGTGAACAACCAAGGGTCTGTTCGATTGAGTCCTGAAGAGTTGCAGAGGTCAAAGCACAACTTGCGTGGCAAAGCCAGCCGGATCTGGAGCATGGCCTCTCTGTTCAATGTTGTTCAGCCTTTGGTCAGGGGTGTTGCCGCACGTTTGCACACCACCAGAGCATTGGACCTTGGACGTAAAATCTTTTACGGAGAAACGTTGTCTAAAGGCGAAGCCATGTACGTCAGAAAGATGGGCATGACCAATGACGAGTTGTCTAGTTCTTATGTCGCTTGGGTTAAGCATGGAGGCAATGAGTCTGTCACCGGATCTGGCTTGAAGTCTGCAAGCCCTGACGAATGGGGTGACAAGGCTTTGGGCAAGAAGTTTAAGGCAGGTGTCATGCGGCAGGTTGAGGCTTCGTCTCTCAAACCACGCAAAGAAGATCGCATGATTAAAGGCGGCGGGGGTGTCAAAGGTTTAAGGAATGCTCCAGGATTTTCAAAGATGGATGAGTACGACAAAGACGGAGTATTCATCAACAATGCGATCAACTCATTGCTGTCATTCCCCAGAACCGCATTCAAAGAATACGGAATGAAATCGATTCAGCACCTTTGGTCTGCGTATCAAAGCAAGGATCTTGCCGGTTCATTCAAGATGGCTCGCAATGCTTTGATTGGCGGCTCGATTTACTATGCTGTCCATAATGCAAAGAAAGAATCGAGAGATTCCTTGGGCCTTCCCAAGCGTCCAGCAGATCCGCTCTTTGGCTCCGAAGAAGCCGACAATCTGCTAAACTTCCTTTCTTACACGGGTCTTTTTGGAACCCTTCTCGACATACCTCGAACGCTCAAGTATGCCAAATCAGATTACGAAAGAAGTGAGAGAACCCTTGGCCCAGCCTTGTCTGCACTGGCAACGGGTGCTCAGATTGCTTCTCCAGGTTTGAGTGGAACGCTTCAAGTCGTAGACGGAATGGTAAGACTTGGGGATCTGTTGCTTGATCCGAAGGTAAACGAGAATGACGTTCGCCGTCATTTGAGAAGGTACGGATTCTCGCCACTTCCTGTCAGGTCTTCGACGGTACTGAATCCTATCTTCGATGTGTTGATTGAAGATGCTGTTGACCATGGAGTGGTTGAGAAGGTAATCAAAGGGGACAACAAGTGATCCCCGAAGATCTCTCTCAACTAGGACTGGCCTCGATTGTGGTACTGCTCCTGCTGAGGGAAGTGTTTGGATTCCTTAAGACACACAAGGCAAACGGTAACTCTCACTTAGCATACGATACGAGCAAAACTATGAGTCGATTGGAAAATGAAATCTCTACGTTAGTTGCAGAGATCCGCAAGATGGGACACGCCATCAACAACTTGAATACTTTGCTGACCTTGCAGACCCATGAGTTGAAGGAGTCTCGACAGGAAGCCAAAGAAATCAAAGAGCAACTAGAGAAGTTGCGAGAGGAAGTCAGGAAACGATGAGTACAAAATGGATGATCTTCGCCCTGTTAGTGCTGACGCTTTCAGGGTGTGCATGGAGTCAGGGATTCTTGCATGGGATTGCTGACCCGACAGGTGTTGAGGGTACTGAGACTGGCCAGCAGGTGGGTCAAGCGGTAGGGACAGTGCTGGAGACAGCCGTGCCTTTCATGCCCTCACCTTGGCGTGAGTTGGTCACGGGAGCATTGGGAGTAGTGGCTGGATTCTTTGGTCATGCGGCCAGAGAGAAGAAGAAAGAAGAGGAGAAGTAATGGAAATCATTAAGGATTTCTTTGTGAGTCGTAAGGCTCAAGCCCTGTTGGTACTTGCTGTGGTGGTTCTGCTCGGTCCCTTGGTGGGGCTGGAGGGCGACCAGGTAACTCTGACAGCGGAGGGGTTGATGGCCTACATCTTGGGTCGAGCCATTCATGACAATGGTTTGTCCAAGCCTTAGGCTTCTTCCATTCTGTGGGGGTCGGGGGTGTCAAACCCTCGGCCCTTTTTACAACCCGCAGTAACCTTCGCATTCCTCGTCAAACAGTGACAACTGATAATCATTCAGGTCAACTTCACCCAAAGGCTTGAGGCTTCGGTGGACATACATGGGGTCGTCAGGATGCTTGACTCTAATCGCCTCGTCAAAATCCACAGCCTTTTGCCAATCTTCAGGGTGATTGTTTTTTAACCACAAGAAGTAAGAGTTGCTGTGGTACGGGCAGTAGTGGCAACTACTTTTCTGAGGAGCAGGCAGGCCCGCCTCTTTGACAATATCCACGCAATGACTGCGATATAATCTTGCGTCGATAAGAGGCCAAGAGTTCTCAATCCAACCCGTGCGGCTAGGCTTTACACGACTGGCCTCGTCGCAAGAGATCCCTAGCATGACCTGAACATTTTCTTTGATTCGCTGTCTAGGTTTGTATCCCATCAACTCACGGATCTTTTTCTCAATCGGCGTGATCTTGTACTCCCTTGTACATTGCCGTCGCATGGGCATTTCTCTGCCGTCACCCATGGGTCTCCAGGCTGGTATTGCCACGAAGGTTCGATCTGTTTCTAGCAGATCCTCCGAGAGTTTTCCTGCACTGCAAGTCACAACCTCTAGCCCGTGAGGTTTAGCCCACTGAGTTACCACCTCCAGGTAGTCATAGATGTATTGAGGCTCGTCTCCTGTATCTGCAAAGACAGCGTAGTCTGCTTTAGGGACACCTCTTTGACCTAGAGCAGAAAGAACCAGGAGAGCCGTAGACTGCACCCCTGCACCATATGATATGATTTTCAAATACATCCCCCGATTTGCAACAAGAGCCAGATCAACAGCACCCCCGCTGTACTCAGCAGAACCTTCTCGATCCTGCCCCACCAAATCTCTATGCGTGTTTTCAATCTGCCTCCGTGTACCACAGCCAAATCCCCAGAGCGTCAGCCTCATTGTGATCCTTGACCTTAGGGAATCTCTTTTGAATGCACTCTACCATGTCTTTCTTGGTAGCCCGGCCTGTCCCTGTGACCGCCTTCTTGATCGTCATGGGGGACACAGGGTGGACGACCCAGCCTTTCTCGTGGCCCACCTTCTCGACGATACCTGCCATAGCGTTGAGCGTCAGGGCGGCCTTACCGGGGACGTTAAAGGGCTTCTCGTAGTACACAAGTTGAGGGGTTTGATCGGAAAGCCAGTCATGGAACTGGCACAGCCGCTCGCCTAAGTCTTTAGAAAACTTGTGAATGCCGTGGTCGAGGTATCCGTCTTTGTGAAGGGCATACCCTGTGACCGTGCCCAGATCTAGGCAAAGAACATCTCTCAACTTCCCCCCTTAAATGAAGTAACCCGTGATCCCCCTCGGGCCTGCAATGTCATACCTTAGCATGACCCTGTTGATAGTCTCCTTCAAAGAGGCCCGTGCAACGTAGCCCCCGACAGGCATATCCGCACGGAGATCTGTCCAGCGTATTGGAACCCCGTGGTTCTGTCGGATCTGCTCTGCCTCTTCCTTGAGGGTAAACCTCCAAGAATGACGGGCTTCACTGGCAAGTCTTCGGCCTTCCCTTTGCGTGGCCTCGTCAGGGCTGACCTTCATTTCAAAGGACAGGTCTAACAGGTGGTTGATCTTGTCAGGAGCGTCAGCCGCATCCATGTGAAGCGGGAGGTAGGATCGTGCAAACTCTGTCAACATGAGATCTCCCCTAAAAAAAGGAGGGGACGGCAACAGTGGGAATGGCCGCCCCCCCCGGAACAGAGATGCTTTAAAAAGGTACTTCGTCTTGCCCGACGAATCCAGAGGGTTTCAACCCTTCTCCGTCAGGCCCGACATTGATCTGCTGTGCCAGTTCTGGGTATCGTCTAGGGCTATGGATCTTTCTGATGGTGCTGGCAGGAGTGCCGTCACGCTTTTCGTAGGTGCCCACCTCGATGTAGACTTCTCGCCCCAGATCGATAGCGTCCCTGATCTCCTGAAGAACATCCCACTTGTGGGGTTCCTTCTCATCAGCGGCCCAGTATTCCTCGCTCGGCATATCCAAGGCCCCCAGCAGTCGCCAGATCTTCCACGCCTTGTTTGAGTTGTCGTCAATCGAAGCCTCGATGTATTCTCGAATCTGCCCTTGTCGCTTGGCCTCAAACGTCACCTGAATCTGTGCCCCTCCTCCAAAGGACTGAGCAAGATCAACACTCACCACAGTGGCAAGGTACTTACCAGGTCTCAACACTCTCACCTTGTTGGTATTGTCTTCAGGGGGAACCCCCTCGTAAATGGGAAGCATTGTTCCCCTCCTTCCTTATTCTACGTCCAGCCCGTCCACCTGAAATCCGGTGAACGTTGTTTTTTCGTCTTCAATCTTATTAACCGTGTCATTAAGCAGGCTGTCGTCGAGGGCTGACCCCGAATAGCCTGTGACCAGAACATTCTTCTTGATCGTATGACCAAAAAGTTCCCACACATGGAGGACACGACGGTCGAAGTGTTCATCGTAACGAACCATCGCCCCCTTGCCGTGCCGCCCAGAGTGAACCCAAGCCAGTTGGAAGTATTTTCCCACTGTCTCGCCGTTGATCTCGGTCTTAGCCGTCAGGTACTTAGGCCAGAAGTTAGCCGGGATCTGCTTCTCGTCTTCGATCTTGCCGTGCAATCGGAGGACACTGTTGGCCTTGTCAATGGCCCGTGGCTTTGCCAACGGTGGCCCCAGATCTCCCGGCGGTATGTTTTCGTCAGTCATCCTTTCGCCGTTTCCAGAATGGCATCCCATGAAGTCTCGATCACCTTGCCATTCAGATGAGGGTTTCGAGATCCTGCCTGCATGATGGACTTCTTGCCGGATCGCTCAGATTCGTAGCCCTCGAAGGACAAGACGAATCCTTTCTTGCTCTTGCTGGCGATCCCAATGTGATCGACCTCGCCCGGAACGTGGTGAGCCAATCGTCCAGGTAAGTCCAGCACCTTCGTCACCTCGCTGGTGTCCTCGTCAATCATGCGTTTGTTGTGAGCGATCAAGATCACAGTGCAAGGCAAGGATCTCAACACCGTGAGGATCGACATGACGATCCCCCTGTGCTCTGCGTAGCCCTTGCCATAAGCAAAGTCCCCGATTGCCTTACCCTTCACTGTCACAGCGTTGTCAGCGTTGCAGTTCTTGACCGCCAGATCCTCAGCCATGACGCTGATGTCATCGAGCGTGTCGATGCATACCGCCTTGTAAGGACAGTTCTTCTTGAGCATAACCATCGCCTGCTTGAAGATGTCCATCGGCTCCTTACCTTGGTTGCGTGCTTCCTCTCTGAGATCGAGACTCATGGAAGGGAGTTTGTTGTGCCCCCCCTGCGTGTCGATCACCAAGCAGTCAGGCACACCGGAGGCAAGGGTAGACTTCCCCGCCTTGGGTTCCCCAATGATGAGGAACATATCTCCATCGACGGTCATGTCTGGCTCTTTCCGTTCTGTTGGGAGTTTCATACGTTCTTCTCCAATCTCTCTCTCAATCTCTCTATTTCCTCGGATTGCTGTTCGTTGATATGCCAGCCCTCAAAACTGGCCCTCAAAAAGTCAGAGATCATCGGCTCCAACTTCTCTAACTTCTCTTCTGCTTCTGCATGGGTGATCGTTCCCTTGTCGAGACCTGAATGCAGATTCTCCAGGTCTTCGTAGAGTTCACTGAAAGCGGAGTCCTCCCGCTCCCAGCGATCCTCTGCACTCAGGCGACGATCCAACTCTTGCCGTTGCTCAGGGGTCAGGCTCATGACTGGCCGCCCTTCGTGAAGCCCTGTTCAGCAGGGTCGAAGGCTGGAGGAAAGTCAGCGGGTTGAGTCCTGCCTTGGAGTTCATCCATCAGGGTCTTGAC
>Ga0114933_10004401_pt1 | contig 13221 bp, 13 predicted proteins | sample 4SBtaG_FD_89691 | JGI IMG/M metagenome (GOLD analysis project Ga0114933, IMG submission 89691) | Deep subsurface microbial communities from Kolumbo volcano to uncover new lineages of life (NeLLi) - 4SBTROV12_W25 metaG | ecosystem: Environmental > Aquatic > Marine > Volcanic | place: Kolumbo...
GAATGGGATCGTGAACGGCGTAATGAGACATGTACAGGAAAAATGGTTGCTCTTGATTCGACTCGATGAAGTTGAGCGCTTCGTCGGTTAAACGATCAGTCAGGTAATCACCAGGTCCGTCTTCCAGGCCGTCTAACTGAAACGGTGCGTAGTACCCCACCTTGGGCCAACCTTTGTTCCACTTCGGAATCTGGATATCAAACCCCTGGGCCGTCGGACCGTGGGGCTCTTCGCCTAAATGCCATTTACCAATATGAGCTGTACGATAACCGTGTGACTTTAGCGCTTCAGCAATGGTCACTTCTTCGAGCGGAAGCTGTTGATGAATTTCTGCATTAAGCAATTGTTGAAACGGGTAGTCACGTCGGCCCGACAACCAGTCCGTTAAGTGCAATCTGGCAGGGTATTTTCCGGTCACAATGCTCGCACGTGTCGGCGAACAAACGTGGCAGGTCGCATAGGCTTGCGTAAATCGCACGCTGTCTTTAGCTAACTGATCGATATTGGGTGTTTCATAAAACTCGCTCCCATAACAACCCAAATCCGTCCAACCAAGGTCGTCCAGTAAGAAGAAGACGACATTCGGACGTTCTTCGGCCACTGCTAGTGACGTGGTGGCAACAAATAGGCAAGTCGTGACCGTGACTAATCTACGACGCAAGGAATCGAGCATTGAGAATTCCGGATAAGGGGCGTTGGTTGGATTTACGTTTCTCACCAGAGCACTGAAATCAACCCTACCGAAGCTATCAGCTTTACCAACTCTCTTCAACCGCATCGAGTTACCGTGAACACGACTGTACATATTCAGTTTATAATTCACGCTAGAACCACTAATTCTATTTATTTGCAGCTCGGAGAGCACTCAATGCAACTCACCATCAAAACACTAATTGCGACTTTTCTTCTAACAGGTATCACCATGTCAGACGAAGCGACAGCCGATGTTCTTGAACTTCGCGTCTATACAACACACGAAGGAAAACTAGACAATCTCAATGCACGCTTCCGTGACCACACGATGCGGATCTTTGAAAAGCATGGCATGAAGAACATTGGTTACTGGGTCCCAGAAGACATCCCGAACACCTTGATTTATGTCATTAGTCACAAGAGTCGCGACGCCGCTAAGAAGTCGTGGGCTGATTTCGTCGCTGACCCGGAATGGCAAGATGTATTCAAGAAGTCGCGTGTAGACGGGCCGCTGCTATCCAAGGCACCCGAAGCCACTTTCCTTAAGTCGACTGACTACTCACCCAAAAAAGGCTGGAAGAACAAAGGCGATGATGGTGTGTTTGAATTGCGTATTTATCAGGCGGCTGAGGGAAAACTTGGCAAGCTCGACGCACGCTTCCGTGATCACACCATTACGCTGTTTGAAAAACACGGCATGAGAAATCTGTCCTATTGGCACCCAACCGATGAGCCGATTTCAAAGGATCACTTGTACTACATTATTCACCACAAGAGCCGTGATGCTGCCAAGGCATCTTGGCAAGCATTTATTGCAGATCCTGAATGGAAAGAAGCTGCGGCCGCATCCGGTGTAGGACGTCTGGCTAAGCCGCCCATTTCGATATACATGAAGTCGACTGACTATTCTCAAATCAAGTAGGTTACTCGGTGAGTAGATCTCTCGTTCGATACACCAAGGGACCACTCGTTTTGAGTGGTCCCTTTTTTGGTGCGACCAGCACGACCCTGCAATTCTGGAGTTCATTGTGATCCTGCACGTTGACATGGATGCCTTCTATGCATCAATCGAAGAACGTGATGATCCGTCGTTAAAGGGAAAACCTGTAATTGTCGGTGGCTCGGCCGATAAGCGAGGAGTGGTCGCTGCTGCGAATTATGCAGTGCGTGAATACGGCGTGCATAGTGCGATGCCTACCAAGACCGCGCTTAAACTCTGTCCACACGCATTCGTATTGAAACCTCGTATTAGTTACTACAGAGAGATTTCTAAATCGATCCGCGAGGTATTTGAAAGCTACTCACCAATCGTAGAACCGCTGGCATTAGACGAAGCATTCATCGATGTAAGTGGAAGTATGCGACTGTTTGGTTCCGCATCTGAAATCGGCATGTCCATTAAACAGAATATCGGTGAGCAGGTTAACTTAATTGCATCAGTCGGGGTGGCACCGAATAAGTTTCTTGCCAAGCTAGCAAGCGACATCAAAAAGCCTGATGGATTTTGTATTGTTGAAGAAGACGCTATTCAAGAATTCCTCGATCCACTACCAATTAAGCGGGTTTGGGGAATCGGTAAGGCTACCCAGGCAGTGTTTGAAAAACTGCGTGTCCGTACCATCAGGCAACTGCGAGAATTACCAGAACAACTGCTCATCGACAGATTTGGGAAATCGGGTGCTCAAATCTGGAGCCTCGCCAATGGAATTGATAACCGTGACGTCATTCCGGATAGAGAAGCTAAGAGCATTTCACATGAAACAACATTTGCCAGTGATGTGTCTGATCTGGATATCCTTACCTCAACCCTCTTAGATCAAACCGAACAAGTTGGGCGTCGTTTGCGACGGGCGGATCTCAAAGCCAAGACCGTAAACATCAAAGCTCGTTATGACGACTTTCAAACAGTAACGCGTAGTGCAACCGTATCGGAACCAACTGACCAGACGGATATCATCTGGCAAATTGCCAAGGAACTGTTACTAAGTAAGCTTCCGGACAGACCAACTTGCCTCCGACTATTGGGAATGGGCGTCTCAAATCTGGATGATTCCGGCCAGTCGCAACAATTGATGTTTGATCGAGAGGAGCAGAAAAGAAATAAGTCGATTGACTCCGTGGCGGATCAAATCAAAAACAGATTTGGAGATGATGCGGTTCACCGCGGGTTATCAGACAAGAGCAATCAGTGAGTCACTCATTCTTTTACCGGAAACCAATAGCTGCTTTCCGGATAGAATACCTTCCAAGCTTTCTTTAAGGAGATCTTAGACTCCAGCGGTTTAAGTGAACGTCCTTTTAGATTACCGTCGATCGCTTCACCGGTTCGCATGTTCCAAGTACTGTCCGTTTCCAGGTCTCTCATCTGATCGTTCTTGATTACGAAGGTCAGTGAGTTGTTATCCATAATTGAACTGAATATGCGAGTCCCTAACCCGTTCTGATCATGGACAATAATTACCGGCCCATTAAAATCATCATTGATGATTGTTGATCTCTTCAAATGATCTAATTGCCACGCTCGAGATTGTTCCTTTGCTGTCATGCCAACAATGTATTCTGTAGCATCAGCATAATAATCATCCTTGAGTGATAAGATTGTCGGAACCATATCCAGCACACTTGTTTGCGGATGATCCGCTTTCCATGATTTCCAATCACAAACTACCGAATTAATCATCTTCAGCGTCTGACCTTCCAATGGGCCATGCATAGCTTTACCAAGCAAGTGACTCCAAAACGTGCTCGTCTCTAAATCCACCATCACCAGACTCTCGTTGTATAAGAGCGGTGACACAGCAAATGTAAGCGGCTTACCATCAAATTCACGGATATACACGATACCGTTGTGACAAAGATGTCACCAGGTTGCGGCGATTGCCACATCACTCAATTCGTCATTTATGATTTCGCGAGTTGGCCCGGTCAGCATATTAATCGGGTATGCACGCGCTTCACCGTCAATCACGACACCTAACACCAATTCGTCGTCATGAATCGTGTTTGAAACGTCCGCTACCTCCACGGTAACGGGGTTGTCAATGACAGGATAACGGTCGTTTTCGCCTGGCCAATTTGCACTGTCTGAATTGCCACAACCCGTTGTAAGCACCACAAAGACGATTAACAGTTTCTGATAACTTAAGGTACGCATCTAACTCTAATCCGATTGTTCTTAAACTTGCATTTAAGGCGGTGATTCACTCGATTGACATAATCATATCTATATATATGTACGTGTCGATATGACTCAATCCGTGTAAACACCTACAAGCGCACAGTGGTAGCGAGGATACTTTCCAGATTCCGTAGTTTTTGCCAAATACCATGTACTTTCTCTGTAAGCTCAGTAGCTCTCTCGCCAAAAGGCCACTAAAACACCAAAAACACAGACAGTCCACACGATCGATCTATCAGGTAGAATGGCGCCTACTCAGCATGATTAACACTTTAAGAGAACGCTGCAGATGAGCATGACAACGGCATTTGTTACCGGACCTACCGGTTGTATTGGAGCGGCCACCGTTCAGTACCTGATCGACCATGGTGTTGAACACGTCATCGGCATGAGCCGCAAACGAGATTTGAGCCGAATTGATCCGGAATACCACGACCGAATCAAATTCATCGAGGGTGACATTACAAACCGCGATCAGGTCTCTCATGCGATCGCTTCGACCAATCCCGACACCATCATTCATCTGGCAGCATTTCAAACTCCAGATTGTCTGGCCAATCCGTTGTTGGGCATGGAAGTAAACGTCACCGGTACGCGTAACATTGTGCTGGCGGCTAAAGAGCTCGGCAATTCCTTACAGCGACTTGTACTTGCAAGTTCGTCCGCCGTTTATGGACACCGCGAGATGTACCCTGGCGACTCCATTGTGACGGATGTGCCATATGCACCACGGAATCTATACGGTTACTGGAAAGTAGCTAATGAAGGAATGGCGCAAGCGTTTCATGCTGAGACTGAGATTCCCACAGTAAGCGTCCGCTTGTCAACTTGCTACGGTCCAGGACGTGACTTGGGAATGACATCTGCACCGACAACTCTTTTGAAATGTGTCGCTGCTGAACAATCGTTTCAGATGCCCTACCAAGGTCGCGAACACTTCCATTTTGTTGGTGATGTTGGCGCCGGATTCGCAGAGGTTGGAATCTCTCCGTTTTCCGGTTACGGTGTTTTCAACTTGCGAGGCAGGACGATTCATACCACCGAATACATCGAACTTGCTAAAACAGCTGCCGGTGAACTTGGAATCTCTGACCCGGATATTTCCATTGCGGATGATGCTCAATCAATGCCGTTTGCAAACGACCTGGACGATCAGGAAAGCGTTACAGCATTTCCAAATATGCCTCTAACGGATATGTCCGAAGGTGTTCGTTACTCGATCATGAAATTCAGAGAAATGCATTTAGCCGGTATACTCGATCCGGAATATCGACCCGGCGGTTAAACGCTCGTTGCACGGAGATGGCGATCATGAAAGGCAAATGCAACAATCGTCACTGTATTTGCACCGGCCATTACCACAACGATCGACATGGGAAAATCCCTACTCTCCAGTCTCGGACCGTCGTTACCGCTTTCTTGCTGATAAGTGCTACATGCGTCCTATCAGCTTCTGCGTTGGCAGATCAAAAGTGGGGTCATCTAGAAGTCACGATTCGATATGATGGCCCGCCGGTTAAAACCCGATATTTCGATACACGGAATCCTGACATCAAAGTCGCTGACGAAAGAATCGTGGTTAATCCGGAAAACAAGGGTCTGCGCAACGTTGCTGTCTACCTCAGAAACAAGTCACCTGTACCCATTCACCCGAGTTTCAAGAAGCTCGCAAAAGAAGACGTCGTCGTACACATGAAAGACCGTCGTATTGCACCGCATGTCTTTGGACTATGGACAGAACAACGACTGTTGTTCCTAAATGGTGACGGTCACGGTTATAACCCGGTTGTCCAGACTTTCAGAAACCCACCTGTGAGCTTTCTTATAAAACCAAATAAAGACTATCGCTACGAGTATTCAACATTTGAGCACATTCCATCCCCCATCTCTTGTAGCGTACATCCGTGGATGAATGCTTATGCAATCATCCGCGACAATCCATACGTCAGTATCAGCGACAAGAACGGGTTTGTTTCGCTTAGGCACCTGCCCGCCGGTGAACATCAGATACAATTCTGGCACGAAACCGCGGGCTATATTTCGAGCGTCAACATAGATGGTGTTGCAAGTGAATGGACACGTGGCCGCTTGAATGTGAACGTCTTACCTAACAAAACGATCAAGCTTGGCGTGGTAAAAGTACCATCAGCAGCATTTGAGAAAGACGAGCCGTAGAGACGACTTGCCCGTGATTTCACAACACTCCGTGGTTGCTAAACACCTGAGACTTTACTCACAGTTATCGTATGGCGATTGCGATCGTCGTCATAAAAGCGATCACCCCAGGTGTTAACAGCAATATCCTTGGCATCCTGCATGCTGTTGGCCTGAACATATTGGCCGAATGTAATCTTGCCGACTCTAAAGCTAACTCTATACATCTGTTGTTCCGTCATACGAAGTCAAGTCAATTGGGAGAAGATTTCTGGGAGGGTGGGTCGTTCATATCAGCGGCTACTGATGTGAACTACTTTTTGCGGTTGGCCGTTTCTATATAACAACTAGCACACTGAATTGTTTCGACAAATTGATATGGCTTCATCAATATCTAGGCAAAGAACTGTCAATTTCCTGAGACCACACATCAATTCCACCACGCATGCTCTGTGCTTGATCAAATCCCTGATTTTTCAACCAATGTGCCACTTGTAAACTGCGGCCGCCGTGGTGGCATTGCACAACAATGTGTCCATCTTTATGCATTGTCAGCTCTTCAACGCGCTGTTGTATTTCACTCATCGGAATCAATAAAGCGCCATCGATGTGTACTAAATCCCACTCTTCCTGTTCTCGACAGTCTAAGAGCAGGAATTCTGCATCATCATCAATCAATTGCTTAACCGCACCGACTTCGATTTCGATATCCATACTGTCTATTCGTTCCTTTTGAGCGTAGATTGGGAATTGTTTTCAAGTATTCTAAGCCCCATAGGTTGCCAGATTTTTGTCAAAGGGTCGATACCCCTTTTAGCAAATTATCATTAGTTTACCGTCCAATACTCCAGCTCTCCATCCGATGTTTGATCCCGACAAAATGCGAACGTTTGCCGAAACCGTCGTCGACGATCTAACGTCTGCCGGTTATCAAGCTCTCTGGGCAGGTGGTTGCGTACGGGATCAAAAGCGTCAAGTGTCCCCCAAGGACTATGACATTGCCACGAATGCCACTCCGGATCAGGTGCGGACTGTCTTTGGGCACAAACACACCATTGCAATCGGTGAGGCCTTTGGCGTAATCACGGTAATCGGCTCGAAAGCTAGCGGAAATATCGAGGTAGCAACCTTCCGTGCTGATGCTTCGTATAGTGATGGACGCCGCCCGGATAGTGTGCGCTTCACCGACGCCAAAGAAGATGCTCTGCGCCGTGATTTCACAATCAACGGTATGTTCTTTGATCCAATCAACCAGCAATACATTGACTTCGTAAATGGCGAAGCCGATATCGAAGCAAAACTGATTCGTGCGATTGGTGACCCAAACACCAGAATCGAAGAAGATCGACTGCGCATGCTGCGGGCAATCAGATTCGCTTCGACCTTTGACTTTACGATTGAAGCGGCAACCTTGGCAGCCGTACAGGCCAATGCCACTAAAATTGGCGCCGTTAGTGGTGAGCGGATACTCGTAGAGCTGTCATTAATCCTGAAAAATAAACACCGCAAACGAGGTATGCTGCTGTTACATCAGAGCGGCCTTTTGCAACACATCATTCCAGGGATTACCGCTGTCGGCACCGACTCAGAATCCGAGTCGTGGACAAAACTACTCGATACAATACATCAACTCACTAAATCACCTCTGGAAGCAAGTCTCGCCCTCATCTGGACTTTGATCGGAGAACGATCGTGGACGTCCGCTAACAGGAAGGAACTTGAGCTCAATCAGCGGAATATGAAACTCAGCAATGACTCGATCAAAACCATCAATTGGATCATTACCTCGCTACCGAAAATCCTAACGGCGTCTACCGAATTCTGGCCGGAGATCCAGGAGATCCTCATTGATCCTCGCATCGACTGCCTGATGGATGCAGCCTTAGCTGTGGCGGACAGTGAAGACCAGCAAGACCACATTCGGTTTTGTCAGGACATGCTTGATCAGCCAATCGAGAAACTTAATCCTCCGCCATTGTTAAACGGCAATATAATTCTGGAACGCCAATTGGCAACGGGAAAAGAAATCGGCAGATTGCTTAAGATTGTTAGAGACGCACAACTATTGGGCGAGATTACAACAACCTCAGAGGCCATTTCCCACATACAATCCATTGACCGTACCCAATAAAGACACATAGAGTATTGGACGCACAACCGTACCGGAACTAGGATATCTTGGAAGCTGACTAGAAACCTCCATTCTTCAAAAGAAAACAGTTATGGGAATCACCGCTCTTGTATCCCGATGGCTACACATCCTACCTGCAACCGTGTTGGTCGGAGCATTGTTTACGCTGTGGCTGATGCCATCTGGCGATCAGGACGACGATTCAAGCGACGTGGAGACGTTTAAGGCGTCACTACGAAAGAAGTTATCCAAGATGGTGATGATCTGTGCATTCTTTCTGATCGTGACCGGATTTTACAACGTGGTACAGAAGAGCCAGACATTCGAATTGCCGTCGTACTATCATCCGTTAATTGGAATTAAGATCCTACTGGCACTGGCGATCTTCTGGATCATGTCGACCTTAACCGGTCGAAGTGAAAGTGCCGAGAAGATGCGCAAGAACGAGAAGAAGTTACTCAATATTGGCGTGCTATGCGCAGTGATCCTCGTGATACTTGCAGGCACGATGAAATCGGCGGATGTGACCAAGAAGACAACGGAAGAGCCAACCGAACAATCAACGATTGAGACATTTCTCGATACTAAGCAGGGACATCATGGATAAAAAAGCGAAGAAGAGATTAGAAGTTGCACGCAAGAGACTTCAGAAACTGCAGGCACAGATTTCCGGCGCACGTCAACAAAATGACGAACCCGAGTTAGTTGCAAGACTGGAAGAAGAGATTCAAAAAACACAATCTGATATAGAGAAGTTCAAGGCGTCATAGCAAAACACCTGATTCTGGCGACTACGCAGATTTTTTCACTCGATACGTCGCAATTTCATCTATTCCGTCACCATCGAAATCTCCGGTTACCGGAATGTCATTTGCGCCGCCTTGATGAAATACTTTGTCCACGGCTGTTTCATGCCGGTCACCGTCACTATCAAGAATCCATGTCCCGTGACGATAAACACCAATGTCGTCAATTCCGTCACCGTTAAAGTCGCCTGTTACAGGCACGTCTCCGGGCTTACCGAATTCAACGAGCTCATCTGCCTCCGAGATACGGCCGTCACCATCGGTGTCAAGCTTCCAGACTCCGTTTCTAAATACACCAACTGTTGAAATACCATCGCCATTCCAATCCCCGACCACCGGTGCATCGGGACCGTGTCCATAACGTAATACGTGGTCAACAACGTCTTCCCGAATCTCACCACCACGCGACTGTTGCAGTGCACGCGTACCGCTGGATTGGCCTATTTGAGGTGGCACGTTTTTGAGCACACCGCGATAAAGATTTTGTGGATCCGGCAAACCCGGCTCTTCTGCATTGGCAAGTAAGTCACTTTGCCACTGCAGCCCATACACGCCTATATCGTCCTTACCATCACCATCCCAATCGCCGACGACCGGTAAGTCACCTTCCGCTCCTAATTCAGCCCACAGGTCATCCTCATCCCATCGCCCGTTACCGTTGAGGTCTACGAACCAGTGGCCATCACGAAATATGGCGACTTCAGAAATACCATCGCCGTTAAAGTCACCTGTTACAGGAAAACCAGCTTCAATACCAAGACCGATCGCCCCCTTAGCCTCGCCGATCGTCCATTCACCGACAGTTAAGTCGTACTCATCCCAAACCGCATTAGAATTCACAGCAACTGGCATGATGTTTCCGATGCTGGCAGCACCACGAGGAAAACCACCGTCCACGATACTCAAATGCCATGTATACGAGGCAATTTGATTTCCACTTCCATTTTGTGGAATGGCTACCGGAAGTGCATCACGCTGATGATTCTGAAGAGTTGATGGTGCTAATGGTGGCGAGAACTCCAATCTCTCCACAACCGGTACGGTCGCTTCATATCCGGTTACCGGCAATATGTCGTCAAAGTCCGGTACCCCGACCCAGCGAATCGGTTCCTTCGTTTCCTGATCAATTACAAGTAATTCACTGAAATAATACCCGGACGCATTCACATTCGAATGCAATGCAATTCCGTCAATCCGGTCATTGTCAACAATGCCCCGCACTTCCGACTCAGTCATGGCAATCTTGAATTGTATATGGTCAGTCGAACCACCTGCGGTGCCAACTTTATCACGACCATCCAGCCAACCATCCGGCTGTAATTCAGAAATCGCATAGCGACCAGGTCTTAACTTTTCAAACCTGAAGGTGCCATCTTCACCTGATTTGGCCGCCGTCACCATTTGCCCTGCATCATTCCAAAGCATAACGGTGACGCCAGAAATCACGGTATCATCATCAGTAAATTGACCGTCGCGACAGACTACATCGTCCAGAAACACATCCTCATCGACGATGATAGCAGCACCATCCTGATAGACACGGCCACTCAACGACGCTGGCATCAGTTCAGTGAAATTAAAATCTCTAGCACTTTGACCGGCAGACAACTGCAATCCCGAAAAGTGATCATTGCCGGCGATAAATCCCGAGGACCTTCCATTTACCGTGCCTGTAAACTCCGGGCCATCAAACAGTCCATCAGGCGTTCGTTGTACTATTTCGAAGTACCCTGGAAGCATGCTGTCTACTGAATACTCACCGATGCTATTGGTGGTCGTGCTTGCAACAATCAGACCGTTTCTCATTACGTCAATTTCGGCACGCGAGACACCTACAAAAGCTTGTACGCCTGAAGAATAATCCTCTGCCAGTACTCGGCCAGATACTGAAACGGGTTGTGTTTCAAAGAATTGGAAGCTACTTCCACTCGCGGAAGGTGCCGTTAAGTCAATTTCTGAAATAACATCGGGACCGAGTGCAACTCCACTCGTCAGGCCATCAATGCTACCAATCGCTATACCAACGCTTATATATCCCTGTGGTTGGACTTGTCGTAGTTGATAAATACCTGGCGTCAACAAATCGGTGGCGGGAAACTCAAATTTGCCATCAGCATCCGTCACAGCTCTCAATCCGGTGTCGGCATATTCACCAGCGTCTTTTCGAAACAATTCAATCACGACATCGGAGATGCCACTATCTGACCCATCCTCATGTCCATTTGCATCTCTATCAAGAACAACACTGCCACCGATAGCCACCGGTAGCGGTGTTTGCTGTCCCGTCGCAAAGGCACCGGCTGTTCGATCTCGCAGTCCGCCGGCGTTATCAGCGGTGAGTTGCAAGCCACTGTCCGACAACTGTGCGTCATACTTATTCCAGAACTGGGCAGAAACTGACTGGTCGTAAAACCCGGGTGCCGTGAAACCTGCAGCCACCGTAACACCCTGGAACTCAACGCCGGATGTAATTGGATCAAGTCCCGAGTTGATTCTCTCCAGGTCTGATTCATAAGGACTGAAGAATTCTACTTCATCCACATCAAGACTCACCACAAGTTTATCGCCGGTGTAAAACCTGGTTAAGTCGATCGTTAATTGCGTCGAACCGTCAACTACTTGTGAAGAGATGGTCGAAGTCACCGGTTTTTGCAATACGGTGAATGCAGACGACGCGTCAGCGCCGAGCCCTCCCGGCGCCACATCAAAAATCGCATCGCCCGATGACAATCCCGGAATGACTCGGTCGGTTGAAAGAACAAGTTGTCTGAGTTCAGTCTGTTCCGCACCACCGGTGAAGGAAAACTCGATCGTATCTCCGAGAGAATCGGACCCCAAATCCTGTTCTATATAGACAGCGCCTAAGGACAACATGTCAGCAGCGAGCATCGTTCGCTGTTCCATTTCCTCAAACACGCCAATTTTTCGACTCTGCCGGGGTCGCCGAGGCGCAGTATCTCTTGCAACTGGCGATACAGTTTCGAGCAACCGTCGAATTGATTTCCTGCGTTGATCCACTTTACTCTTCCAGTTTGGCCGATCGTATGGGTGCCTGATTAGGATTCATCCGCCACAACCGTACACTCGTGTCATAGCTGCCGCTCACCAGACGGTCTTCATGATGATCCAGAGACGTTACGCTTCCGGTGTGACCGTGCAGTCGGTCAATCTCTCTGTCTTCCGTGATATCCCATAAACGAATGGTGTTATCGGTACCAGCCACGGCAATTAGATTTGGTCCGCAGACTTCAATCGCCATTGCCTTCATAGCGCCAAGCATTAGCGTTCGCGACTTGGATTCGACACCGAGATTCCAGACGAACAAAGTACGATCTTCACTTGCCGAAACAAGCGTCGACGAATCACCAATGAAACACAGATCCCTTACGCGCCGCGTATGACACTTTTGCTGAGCGACAACCTCTCGGCTTTGGATATTCCAAACTGTAACGACCCCATCTCTACCCGCTGCTGCTAACAATTGTTCGTCTGGTGAAAAACCAATGGCATGCAAGTCGTTGCATGTCGCTACAAAGCGAGTAACCTGATCGGGACTACGCAAATCCACAACCGAGACTTCATTACTAAAGCCGACGACCGCCAAATGAGTTGAATTCGGACTAATCTCCATTCGAGCTATCGCATAGTCGGCCGAAAATACAATTCCGACCGCATCCGCTTGAGTCGCATTCCATTTTCGTATCTGGCCATCGTTTCCAGCGGAATAGATGAATTCACCATCTTGCGAGAATACAACAGTACGAATCCAGTCTGTATGCCCTTCCAATTGATGAGTCTGTTCACCGGTTGCCAAGTCCCAGATTCTTACAACGTGATCGTCGCCGGCGGTGACCATTAAATCACCACCCGGCTGCAGCGCAACGGCACTGATCACAGGATCGCGTTTCGTTGTCGGCTCCTGTGCCATGAGCTGAGAAAGCAAGACCAATAGGAATACGATTGAGAGCACGACATATCCTGCGTGCTGGATACGCAACGAATGAGGATGTGATTCTGCTCGAGCCATTTTTGTTCCAATCCAAAATCGGAATATGCGCAAACCTAGCGCACAGTTATTCCTCTCTTGTATCGGCGAATAAGGGATAGGCGCAGCAGAACAGCCTTTTTTAGACCGTTGATAGAGGTTAATCCGCTGTTTACGGTTATAGCGGTTAGAGGTTAGATATCATCCGTTGGCTATTGCGGCCAACATGACATCTGTTTTAGGACCGTTCGCTAATATCCGGCAATTCCCGCGC
>Ga0114933_10004403_pt1 | contig 13218 bp, 11 predicted proteins | sample 4SBtaG_FD_89691 | JGI IMG/M metagenome (GOLD analysis project Ga0114933, IMG submission 89691) | Deep subsurface microbial communities from Kolumbo volcano to uncover new lineages of life (NeLLi) - 4SBTROV12_W25 metaG | ecosystem: Environmental > Aquatic > Marine > Volcanic | place: Kolumbo...
CGCGGCGGGGTTGACGTCGATCTTGCCGTAGGGGAGCGGCCCGTACGTCTCGTAGGGTTGCTCCTTGCTTTCGTCTGGCACGGGCTTGTTGTGCCCGTAGTGCACCGTGCGCGGCTGACCCTCCGGCGACACGCAGATGACCGCGACCAGGTCGAGCCTCAGCCGGGTCAGGTCGACCAGGTCGTCGCGGGTGAGCCCCTCGGGGCTCAGGTGCGTGTGAATCAAGCGCAGCCCCCGGAAGCGCCCGTGCGCGGCGCGCAGCCGCCCGAAGTCAGGAAGCCAGAGGGTGGTCGCGTCGCCCACGATCACAAAGTCGACGACGCCCTTTCGGTCCACCAGCACCCCGACCTGTCGGCCGGTGCGGTGGCTGCTCTCACACATGGAGCGCGTGAGCTCCGGGGTGAGAAGCTGGTCGAAAGGTACCTTGCGTCGATAGATGCGCTCGAGCGCCTTCAGCTCGCTCGGCGGCAGGCCGCTCGTGTTCCCGTGAATCGTCAAGCGACAGAACTTAGACGCCGAGCACGGCGTCGTCGAGGTCTAGGGAGATCGGGCAATGATCGGAGCCGAGAACTTCTGGATGGATCTCGGCGGACCGCAGAAAGGGCAGGGCCCCCGGGCTCACCAGCGCCAGGTCGATTCGCCAGCCCACATTGCGCTCCCGAACCCCTTTGCGCTGACTCCACCAGGTGTACTTGCCCGGGGAGTCGTCGAAGACGCGATAGCTGTCGACCCAGCCGTGTTTCAGCCACCGTTTCAGCTCCTTGCGCTCGCGGTCGAGGAACCCGCTCGTCGTCCGGTTCGGTCGGGGTCGCGCGAGGTCGATGTCTTCGATCGCCGTGTTGAAGTCCCCCATCACCACGACCGGCTCGCCGCTCTTCAGCAACGGATCGAGGGTCTTGAAGAGCCGACGGTAGAAGCGGAGCTTGAAGGCCACCCGAGAGTGATCGCGGTTCGGCCCGCTGCCGTTCGGGAAGTAGACGTTGGCGATCGAGAGCGAGCCGATGCGCGCGATCTGCACGCGCGCCTCTCTATCCATGGTCCCGACCCCAAGTGAAGTTCGGACCTCGTCGAGCGGTCGCCGCGAGAACACGCCGCACCCGCTGTAGCCTTTGCGCTCGGCCGACACGAAGGCGGTGTGCCAGCCCGCGAGGAGCTCGGGCGGCGCCTGGCTCGCCTGGCAGCGGGTCTCTTGCAGCCCAACGAAATCTGCCGCCGACGCTGAGCGCCAGGCGGCAAATCCCTTCTTCGCGATCGCGCGAAGACCGTTCACGTTCCAAGAAGCGATGCGCAAGCGCGGCTACTCGGCGGGGGCGGCCTCAGCGGCGCCCTCTTCGGCGGCGCCCTCTTCGGCGGCGCCCTCATCTTCGACGTTCTCGTGGTGGCCGCCGGCCATCTCGTCCACGTGCTCTTCGCTGCTCACCGGAATGACGCGGAGGTCGATGGCGACCGATGCGTGTGTGGCGGCGCCTTCGGTCGGGGCCGGGAAAGAGAACTCGCCGACCGCGCGCGTCAAACAGGCCGAGACGTCGTCGCGCCCGAGCGTCGAGACCGTCGATTCGACGTTGCTCACCGCGCCGTCGGCGCCGATGTCGAAGCCCAGGACGACCTGCCCGTGCAGGGTCTCGTCCTCGTCGAGCGCCCGGTGGTAACAGGCCAACAAGGGCGTCTCGTGTGCGTGCACGTAGGACGAGACCGCGTGTCCGGTCAGGCCGCCTTCGACCGTGGCGTGCGCGCCGAGGCTCGTGCCGGCGCGGGGCGCGCCCCAGCGGCGGACGAGGTATTCGGTCGTGCGCGACTCGTGCTCGGCTTCACGGATCATCGAGATCACGTGGTGCGCCTGCATGACGGTGTGTCCGATCAGCGCGTAGCAGTACACGCGCCAACGATGGAGCTCCGGCACCGACGACGCGACGTAGACGCAGTACTCCGCGCGGTCCGTGGCGGTGTCGAGGATCGGCTGCACACCGTGCTGGATGGCCGCGAGGTAGGAGCTCGTCAGGGCCGGATCCTCCGACACGGACGGGGGCACCGGTGCGGCCAGCATCTCGACCGCCATGTGGTAGTACATCAGCGCCACGAGCGTGGACGCCACGACCCGTACATCAGGGTTCTCGTCCGCGAGGCCGTTGAGCGCCGTCTCCGCGTTCACGAGCGCTTCGCGATGGGCGCCCAGAAACGCCGTGTAGGGCCCGTTGGCGTAGCTCTGAATGGCTTCTTCCGTGGCCTCGTCGCCGGAGGGCGCTGCGGGCGCGCTCTGCTCGAGCACCGCCTGCACGAGATCCCACGGCTCCCGGTGGGACGGTTCGAGAAGATCGTAGTGGGTCGGCAGGACCGGCAGCCGATAGGCCGCGATCGGCGTCTCCGTGAGCCGGCAAGCTGCGGCTTCTCCACCCGCCGTCTCGGCGAAGTCTGCGTCGTCATCGGAGGGCGTGGTACCGCCGCAGGCGATGAGGGTGAGGGCAGCGAGCCCCATGAATCCTGTCTTCATGGGGCGGCAGACTACACGAGTCGCCGTTGGCGTCGAACGGATTAGTCGGCCGCTACTCGGCCGTTGCGGTCTCGAGGCTCGCGGCGGCGGTATTGTCCGAGCCCACATCGAGCCCGCTCCGCCACGCGCGTGAACTGGCCACCACGGCTCGGTAGCGATCGACTTCGGCCTCTCTGGTCGCCTGATCCCACCCCAGCAGAGTCGCCATGCGGTCGGCGATCGAGTCGAGCGCGCCGAGGCCCTGGTCCTCATCGCGGTAGAAGAGCTGGGTTCGCCGAACCATCACGTCGCAGATGGTCGCGGCCAACTCCTTCTCGACCGCCCAGTCCACGACCGCCATGACCTCCGGTCGCTCCGAGATGAGGCGCGCGCACTGCGAACGATCGAGCTCCATCGCCTCGGCGACGGCGATGCCGCGCATGCCGTAGGTGTTGGCGAGATAGGCCGCTACGTCCTCGGGCACGTGCGGATGTCCAGCCTTGCTGACATCGTCGGCCACGCTCGCGTGGTCGTCGTTCGCCGGCCAGCCGACGGCGCCCGGAAGGGGGACCTTGTCGGTGCGGGCGGGCTCGAGTTCCATCGGGCCATCGGTCATCTCGAGCAGACGGACCGCGGTGTCCACCACCTCGGCCGACATGCGCCGATACGTTGTCAGCTTGCCGCCGGCGATCGTGACGAGGCCGTCCTGTCCGACGACGATCGCGTGCTCGCGGCTCACCTTCGACTCGTTCACCTCTTCGCCGTCTTCGCTCGGCGGCGCCATGAGCGGCCGAATGCCGGCCCAAGTGCTGATCACGTCGGAGCGGTCGAGCAGGTGGCCCGGGAAGTAACTGTTGGCTGCGTCGACGAGGTAGTCGACGTCCTCGAGCGTCGCCGCAACGTCGGCCGGGTCGCCCTCGAAGTCGGTGTCGGTCGTCCCGAGGTAGGTTCGGTCCTCCCACGGGATCGCGAAGAGCACGCGTCGATCGGTCGGGTGGAAACAGACCACGGCGTGCGAGATGGGCAACTTGTCGTGCTTGACGACGATGTGCACGCCCTTGGTCGGTCGCAGCAGGCTCGCGGTCGGGCCCTTGCTCATCGCGATCGTCGCGTCCGTCCAGGGCCCGGTCGCGTTGATGACCGCGCGCGCCTTGACCTCTCGCAGGCCGCCGTCGCCGAGCTGGTCTTTGACGATGACGCCTTGGATGCGGCCGGTCTCGTCCTTGAGGAAGCTGGTGACCTTCGCCCAGGTCGCGACGACAGCGCCTTGCTCCACTGCGTCGAGGGCGGTCTCCAGCGTCAGCCGTGCGTCGTTGGTCGCGCAGTCATAGTAGAGCGGCGCGCCCTTGAGGTCCTCTTGCTGAACCGCGGGCTCGAGCTCTGCGACGTCCTTGGGCTTGAGGCTGCGGGGCCGCTTCGGTGAGCGAAAGAGAGAGAGCCCCTCATAGAGCCGGATGCCGGTGTTGATCATCCAGAGGGGCTTGCCCGCGCCTTTGTACACCGGGAAAAGGAAGCCCAGCGGGTTCACGAGGTGCGGCGCCATGTCCTGGAGAATGCGCCGCTCCGACACCGACTCGAAGACGAGGCTGAACTCGTACTGTTCGAGGTAGCGCAGCCCGCCGTGCACCAGCTTGCTCGAACGAGAGCTGGTGCCAAACGCGAGGTCGTTCATCTCGACGACGGCGACCTTCAGGCCTCGCCGCACCGCGTCGCGAGCGATGCCGGCGCCGGTGATCCCTCCTCCGATGACGAGCAGATCGAAGTGGCCCTCGAGGGCCTCCCACATCGCAGCACGGGTAGCCATGCGGGAGGGTTAGCACACTTACTGAACGGGCACCGTCATCTGGCCGGCGCTCTGGGCGGTGATGCGGAGCATGCTGACGGCCGCCTGAACACAACCCTCGGCCGCGCTCCCCGCCAGCTCGGGCGGGAGGGTCACGTGGATCATGCCGTCCGCGGTCCACTGGATGTGCAGCGTCACCGAAGGCGAATCCAGGCAGGAGAGGATGGCTTCCCGCTGCGCCTGCAGTTGCCCGGTGACCGCGCTGTTGTCAGCTGGCTGCGCCCCTGCCTGTGCGCCCGGGGGCGGAGGCACGGCGCTCACCTGAGCACCGCCGGGCGGAGGCGGAACGGCGGCGGTGGCGGCAGGCGTGGGTGCCTGGGCCGGCCCGGCCATGGCCCATCCGCAGGCCGAACCGTTGCAAGCCATGCCAAACGTCGCCTGGCGACCGCAGCCCATGGCCACCCGCATGTTGGGCGCCTGCGTGAGCTGCTGTTGAATCATCTGTGGCTGACATTGGAGCGGCGCGGCGGCCTGCTCGTTCAGCGTCGGCACCCGGCTCCACCGGCAGCGGCGACCCCGCCTCCCACACTGGAGCCAGTACTCGATCGGGAAGGTGCACCCGGTGACGGCGAAGACGGCGGGATCTCCGGTGATCTGCATCGGCTGCAGCTGGTTGGCTGCGCAGCCGGTGTCCCGGGCCGCCAGCCGCAGGAGGTTGCGCTGATACCGCGCCGACACGGCGCCGGGGGTCCTGCCGCGCCTGCGACAGCCCATCGCTCCCATCGCCGTGAGGGCGACCAGAACCAGGATCGTCCCGCGCCAAAGATGACTCGTCGTGCTGCTCATGCGTCTCTGCTCCCTCGTTGACCCGACTCTACGCCGAGGTGCTCCGGTCCGAGCGAATGTCGTGCCACTCAGTGATTCTTCTATCATTTGCTGATCTCTGCGGGGAGATCCTCGGATCTGGGACGTAGGCGCACACCTCGATCGTGAACTGCGGTTTCCACCTGCGTTCCGCCTGCGCACGCATCCGGCTACCGTTGGCGCGGAATGGCACGGAGGGTCTGCACGAGGTTGTGCCGCGGCTCGAAGTCCGTTTCGGCTCGAAAGCGCCCGCCGTCCACCGTGCAGGGGAACTTCAGGTACTCGACGGCGCCGACGGGGATCTCGGGAAAGCCGAGGCGCCCGCGCATGAGCCCGATCATCGTCTCCGGCAGGGGCACGGAGGCGGCGCCCGCCTCTTCGACCATGACGCTCAGGGGGACCTCCCCCGGGCCAGTCACGTTGAACACCCCTCGCACGCCTACGCCGAGCGCTTGCTCAAACGCGTCACCGAGGTCGTCCTCGTGGATGACCTGTTGCATCGGGTCATAGCCGAGCACGGTGAAGACCCGCCGCCTCCCGAGGTAGCGGTTCAGAAGCGTCTGGACGGTGGGCCCGAGCACGTTGACCGGGCGCAGGAGCACCGTCTCGACCTCGGGGTAGCGCCAGAGCATCTGGCTCACATAGAGGTCTGCGGCGACGAGGTCGCCCATCTCGGGGAACGTACGGCCGGCCGACGGAGGGTGCTCCTCCGTCACGAACTGCGGCTGATCGGGCAGCGCCCCATAGACGGTCGCCCTCGAGCAGAAGACCATCTTGGGCACGCCGTGTTTTCGGCCCACTTCGAAGACCTTCGCGGTGCCCTCGAAGTTGATGCGGTGCCGCTCCTGGGCGTTGTGACCGAAGCGCCGGATCATCGCGAGGTGCACGATCGCGCTCGGCTTCACCTTGCGCACGAGGTCCTCGAAGCCGCGCTTGCGCACATCCAGTCGGTAGCGCTTGATGTCCGAGCGCAGCGGCTTGTTCTCGTGCAGATCGACCGCGTGCACGGTGTAGCCATGCTCGCGCAGGCAGCGCACGGCGACGCGACCGAAGGAGCCGTTGGCGCCGGTCACCACGACGTCGCCGTTGTTCGGGTCTCCCCGCTCCGCGTCGCTCATGCGAAGAGTCCCTTCCGCAGCTTCAGGCCTCGCTCGATCAACTCGGTGACGGCGTGCTCGACCTGCCGAACCTCCGGCAGGATGACTTCGTCTTCTTCGTCTCCGGTCCCGTCGAAGTGCAGCGGCGCTCCGAAGAGAATGTGCACCTTCACCGGTGCTGGCAGCGGGACGAGCCAAGGGATGAACGGCAGGTAGGGCAAACCGAGGGCCTTCGCGAGCGGCTCCCCGCGGGAGAGGCTGGGCAGCATCTCTTCGCCGCCGATGAAGGCAAAAGGAACGACCGGCGTCTTCGTCCGTTTGGCGAGCCGCAAGAAACCTTGCGAGAACCCGAGCACCCGGTAGCGGTCGGCCCAAACGCGTCCGCCGCCCCGAGCGCCCTCGGGGAAGACCAACACCGCGCCCTCTTCTTCCTCGAGGACTCGCTTGGCGTTCTGCTGGATCCCGGTCAGCTGGCCCATGCGCGTCATCAGCGAGCCGACCACAGGCGTCTTCACGAAGAAGCGCTCGATCATCGCCCGCACCATGCGCGGCGGATCTTTGTCGAAGAAGACCGAGCTCCCGACCAGCATGCCGTCGAAGGCGAGCTGCCCGCTGTGGTTGCCGACGAGCAGCACCCGGCCGTCATCCGGGACGTGCTCGAGCCCGTGGGCTTCGACGCGAAAGTAGCGGCGATGCAGCACGCGGAGCAGCGCCAGGGTGCGCAGCTGGTCGTCGCACGAGGCGCCCCAGCGATCGTAGCCGTAGGCGTTTACGTCCACGTTCAGACGCGCAAATCGTTCCCGGAGCTCCGCATCGACCATGCGATCGAGCGAGCGCCGCAGCGGCTTGGTCCAGGTCCCCATGCGCCAGCGATGATAGTGCAGTCATGGCGCGGACCTCGACGGAATCACCGGACCGGGAGAAAGCCCACAACATCTCGCAGGACGATTGAGTAGGCTAGGCGCCGGCAGAGGGAGGCCCTGATGACGGTCGTAGCGGTAGTGGGCGCTCAGTGGGGTGACGAAGGTAAAGGCAAAGTGGTCGACGCGATCGCGCCCGACTCGGCGCTCGTGGTGTTCTATGCGGGCGGATATGAGCCCGGACAGACGCTCGTGGCCGACGGCGAACGTTTTGTGCTGCACCTCGTTCCGTCCGGCCCGTTGCGAGCAGGCAAAACCTGTCTGCTCGGGCAGGGCACGGCGATCGATCCGCGCCTCGCGCTCGAGGAACTCGCGATCCTCGAGAGCCACGGCGTGCTCGCAGGCGACCTCAAGATCGATCAGCGAGCCCAGGTCGTGCTGCCCCATCACATCGAGATCGACCGGCTCCGCGGTGAAGCGGAGGGCGCCAGCGGCGCCCCTCGTCATGGCATCGGTCCCGCCTACGGCGACGCCGTCGCGCGGCGCGGGGTGCGCATGGGCGACCTGCTCCTCGAGGGACTCGAAGCGCGGATCGCGGCCAGCATCGAGGCGAGCGCTCGCGAGATCGACGAGCTCGGCGGAGAGCTGCCCGACGCCGGCGAGGTCACAAAGGAATACGTGGCCGCGGCCGAGAAGCTCGCCGGGCGCATCATCGACGGATCGCGCCTGATCCACGACCTCACCAGCGCTGGCAAGACGGTCGTGCTCGAGGGGCCGTTCGGCACGATGGTCGACCGCGATCACGGCTACTACCCCTACATCGTCAGCGCCTCGACGGTCGCCGGCGGAGCCTGCACGGGAACCGGCATCTCGCCGCGCACCATCGATCGCGTGGTGGGCGTGGCCAAGGCCTACATCACCCGCCCAGGGCTCGGTCCGCTGCCCTCGGAGGTCACCGGTGATCTCGCGTCGACGCTACAAGACCGGGGCGGCGAGCTCAGCCCGACGACCGCGCGCCCCCGGCGCTGCGGAATGTTCGACGTACCGGTGCTCCGCTACGCGGCCCGGGTCAACGGCTTCGACGAGCTCGCATTGACCAAGCTCGACGTGCTCACGGGGATCGACGAGATCCCCGTCTGCGTGGGCTACGAGCTCGACGGCGACGTCGCTGATGAGCCGCCCTTCGAAGGGCAATCACGCATGCAGCCCTTGAGCGAGATGCTGCCGGGCTGGAAGGAACCCCTGAGCGACTGCCGCTCCTGGGAAGACCTGCCCGAGAACGCGCGCGCCTACGTCGAGTTCATCGAGAAGAACGCCGGCGTGCCGATCCGTTTTGTCAGCGTCGGGCCCGACGCGGCGCAGACGATCGAGCGCGTCGCCTCGTAGCGCTCGAGCACCAATCCTGCTCGCCGACAGAAGGCCACATCACCCCGCTGAATCCCCCGGCGTGACGTCGAGGGTGTAGGCGCCTATCCAGTCTGGCCAGCCTTCGATGTCGACGTGAATGTTGACGCGCCACTCGACGTGGTTGTCCGTCTTATTGAAGGAGAACGGAATGCGACTTGGCTCGGGAAGGGGTAGCCGGTCAGCGCCGGTTCGGTTGTCCTCGACCGAGAGTGGCTCCTCCGCCGAGTAGAGCTCGTGAACACTCGTGGTCCGGTTGGTCCCGCTCCCTTTGACGACAATCTCCTGTACGAGCAACTTGGCTACGATCGAGTTGATTCGGACGCCACGACGAGCGATTTGCACTCCACAGCGGACCCGGCTCCGATCGCTCACCTCCCGATAGCCGCCTCCACCTCCCTGGCTGACGTCGACGCTCACCTGGCCGGTCTTGCCAGCGGCGAACCACCTGCGTGCCCTGTTGGCGGCGACCAACCCGCTGAATACCGCGAGCACGAGCGTGAAGCTCACGGCGACATGGTGTTCGATGCCGAGCAGGAGTGCGAACGCCGCGGCCAGCACCGTGGTCGCCACGGCGATCGGGAAGCAACCGTCTCGCGCGTCACTCGCACTGAGCGGGGCGACCACGTAACCCGTTGTGTCTTCGTAGACCACGACGATCTCGGCGTTCGTCTTCGGATCGATGGCCCACGGGATGTCTGCCTTCGCCGTCAGCTCCAGGTCCACGTTGAGGAGCTCGCCATGATAGACGCGAGGCGTCGCTGGCACCTGGAACTCGAACGGGAAGCGGTGCTCCCCTGCCGTCAGCTCGCCGACGAAGAGCTCGGAACGCTCGATGGCGCCTCGAACTCGATTGCCCCTCCCGTGGGTGTACCAATCGAGAGAAACGAAGAGGCTATCGCAACGCACGGCGCCGGACGTCGAGACGTGCAGCGTGCCCTTGATCGTCTGTCCCGGCCGATAGACGCCGTCGCCCTCGAGCTCGATGGTCAGATCACAACTGGCCACGGTGACTCCGCTGAAAGTGGGTGTAGAGCGCGCCTTCGATCCCCCGAAGATCATCGGCAAAGCGTTTTGACAGCTCCTCGAGCAGCGTCGTCGGCACGCTGGGCAGAGCGCCAGGCCCTCGACGGGCCCACTCGATCCGCCGCTGCACGATCGCTCGAAGATGGGTTACATCGGTCCTCGCGACCGCGAAGCTCCGACACGCCACGCCGGCCTCGCGCAGCTCCTCCGCGTGGCTCTCGTGGGTTGCGAGGACAAACGACGCGCGCCTCGAGAAGAGGCGCCGCCGGACCGCCCTCGAGAGTCGTTGTGACTCGTCGACGAACACCACATCGGCGCGCGGAATCGAGGGGCGCTCCCCCGGATCGACGCGGGTCATGGGTGAATCCGAGAAGTGATCGTGGAGCGCGAGCAGGTGCATCGACTTGCCGCGGCCGCAATCCCCCACGAGCTCGACTGCGTGGCCGGGCGACGCCAACGCATGGACCTCGGCGTCGACGTCGAAGCAGGGCACCGTCAGAGCGCCGCGCTCCGCTTCAGGGACTTCCCCGAAGGGATTCCATCGCAGGTTCGCACGAGCGAACGGCAGGTGATCAACGAGGCTCATGTCTATCGTGTCCAAGGCTCCAGCCAGAGCCAAACCCGATCCTACATGCCGCAGCCTCTCGGCCCCCGAGAACATGCGGAGTCGAAGCCAAGAACCCGGCCCCTTGCCCTTGCCCTTGCCCTTGCCCTTGCCCCTGCCCCTGCCCTTGATCCGCCTCATGGAGGGAGACGGGCAGGGGCCGCTGCCCGTCTACTTCGGGCTGCTACGGCATCACGACATCGGCGAAGCTGATGTCGACGTGTACCTTGCGAGCCTGCTTGACGGTGAAGGCCCGCTTGAGGCCCTTCTTGGCGGCTCGGTGTACCGGCGCGTCTCCGTAGTGTCCGAGGCACCAGCGGTAGTCGGCGAGCGCTTCGGTTCGGCGCCCTGCGATATCTCGCGCGCGGGCACGCCAGAGATGGAAGTTCGCCAGGCGCTCCGGATCGACGTGTCCGATCTCGAGCGCTCGGTCGAAGGCGCGCTCCGCGGCCAAGCCGTCGCCGTCGTTGAGCGCGAGCAGTCCGCGGAGCCCGTGGTAGAGGCCCTGCTCGGGCTCGAGTCGACAGGCCTCTTCCATGTGTTCGCGGGCGGCGGGCACGTCGTCGTGGTCGACGTACGCGACATACGTCCGGCGGAAACACTCAAAGGCCTCCGAGTCCTCGGCCTCCACGAGCAGCTCGCCGCGCTCCGGCGCGTGGCCCTCTTGCGCGAGGCTGAACGGCAGGAAGGTGCCGTGACTCGTCGGAGCCTCGCCGGTGCCCACCCAGACCGTGCCGTCTTCGGGACGAAACACGACCGAGCCAACCGTCATCACCATCGCGATCGAGTCGCGCACACGGCAGTGTCCCGAGCCGGTGTCCCCGAGGATCTCTGCCATGCCCTGAGGGTCGAGCGGGCCTTCGGAACGGTCGTCCTCCAGCAGCTCGTTCACCCGCGCGTGCCGGCCCTTGTTGTGCCGCCAGTAGGAGCCGTAGAGGTTCATCTCGGTCCGGCCGAGCTCGGGGTCCAGGTAGATGTTGGCGTAGCCGAACGTGTCGTCGTCCGCGGTCGTGCGCAGCGGCGCGTTCCGGTCGGGGTTCTCCTCGTAGCAGAGCACCTCCTTGGTGTTGCCGTCGGTGACGATGTAGGTCCAGCAGCCGATCGGGGTGCGCGCGTCGAGGATTTCTCTCGCGTCGTCGAGGTTCTTCGCCTCCCGCATCACGATGTCGCCCACGAGGCCGATCGGCACGCCGCCGAGACGGGTCTTGTCGGTGAACATGTGCTGGTGAACCGTCAGGCTCAGGCCGGACTCGTTCATCGCCGTGATGCCGCCGAGCGCGACCCCCGCTGCGGCCACGCTCACGTAGCGTTGACCCTCGTCGGGTTCGTGAAAGATGACCGTCTTCGTGGCCGGCCAGTTGCCGACGCCATGGTAATCAAAGTTGCGGGCGTGCAGCAGCGAGCCGTCCTTGGTCGCGTCGCCCCAGGCGACCGCGCTCGTGCAACCGAGCTCCAAGGCGATGCGGTGGGCGGTGGCCGGGCCCCCATCGCGAAGCTGCATCAGCCTCGCGGCGACCCACATGATCGAGTCCGGCATGGTGCAGCCGTCGATGAACGCTTGGCGATCGAGGCCGGCGCCGTCGGCCAGCCCGTGCAGCGTCTCGGTCGCGAAGTCGGGCAACTCGCGAGCCACCCGCCGACCGACCGTGCGTTGGAGCGTGGGCCACACCAAGCCGGAGAGGGGCCCGAGCGTTCCTTTGCCGATGAGCTTCTCCACCATCTGGCGGAAGTAAGGGATCGGCCCGCGCCGGATCTCGTCGGCCAGCAAGACGCCGTGCTGGTAGCCCATGTCGTAGGAGCTGCCAGCAACCTTCAACACGTTGATGTCGCCAACCCGAGAGAGTGAGCCTCGGCCCACGCGACGAATCAACTTTTGCTGCACCTTCGTGATGGGCGCGCTCCCCTGAATCTCCAAGCTCATCGTTCGATCCCCTCCGTAAGACTGTCGAGCGAGTACCCGCTCGAGAGCGCGGCCGCCGCCATCAAGCGCGGCGTCGCCCATTCATGAAATGCCGTGACCAGCGTTCGGATCGACTCCGAGTTCTGTTCGCGGATCAGCGAAATGAGCATCTCCACGCCCATCAGGTGTGGCTCATTGGTCGGTCGCCCTGTGTTGAAGACGACCTGCAGCTCGTTGGCGACCTCCTGGTTCCACCACACGAGCATCTCGAAGATGCGGTTCTGGGTCGCCCGTGCGAGCGACCGAGAGAACGAGTCGACCAGCTCGTTGTAACGGTCTCGGTCCCCGAACGCCTCGCGCAGTGGCTGCACGTGCGACTCGAGTGCGACCAGGTCAGCCTCGGTGCGCCGCTCGGCTGCGAGCGTCGACATCTGGATGTCGAGCGATGCCCGAATCTCGAGAAAGTCGCGCAGCCGCTCCATGTCGATCTGGCCTGGACTCGGCGAGATCATGGCTTGCAGCACCTCGGGCGAGAACGAGGCCACCGGGTCGAGCACCTCTGTGCCCCGGCGACGCACGGGTCGAACCAACCGGTGGACTTCGAGCAGCTTGATCGCCTCACGCACGACGGAGCGGTTGACGCCGTGTTCGACCGCCAGATCCGCTTCCTTGGGCAGCACGGAGCCCACCTCGACCTCGCCGCTGACAATCCGGCGCAAGAGGTGGTCGGCGACCTTGTCCGCCTTTCGTTCCGTTTTCGACACGTCACAGTTATAAGTCGGACTTATTGGTAGTCAACGGTTTTATTGAGATTGGCCGGATGTGTCGTCGACTTGCCGAATCGTGCCCAGGTCGAAGCGCGCCATGGCCCCGACGAGCACCGTCGGGGAGACGGCCCGGCGCCCGTGGGTGAACAAGCCCACCCGCGCGAACGGTGTGACCTCGAGCACCTCGGCCGCGACCTCCTCGAGCGGCAGCATCGCGATCAGACCCACCTGGTTGGCGGCGTAGCCGGAGCGCGGGACAAACCTCAGGTCGTCGTAGAGCCCGATGCGGGCTTGCACGCCGCGGGCGACGCGCAGGTCGAGCAGAAGCATGGCCCAATTGCCGAGCGTCCAGTCTTCTCTTCCGAGCACGGTGTCGTAGCGCGGGTAGTAGTGGTAAGGCGCCGGGCCCAGCGTGATGTGGTCGAAAGAGAGCTGGTTCCAGACGA
>Ga0114933_10004405_pt1 | contig 13216 bp, 12 predicted proteins | sample 4SBtaG_FD_89691 | JGI IMG/M metagenome (GOLD analysis project Ga0114933, IMG submission 89691) | Deep subsurface microbial communities from Kolumbo volcano to uncover new lineages of life (NeLLi) - 4SBTROV12_W25 metaG | ecosystem: Environmental > Aquatic > Marine > Volcanic | place: Kolumbo...
AAGAGCTACACCGCGACCGCGGCGGCGGCCTGTGCGGTGACCGCGGCGACGGTCAGCTTGGACGCGGCAGAGACCGTGACCCTCAAGTGTGGGACGGCCGAGGTCGTCGTCGACAAGAGCGGGATCAGTTGCAAGGGTGCCATCAGCGTCACGGTCAAGGGCACCGGCTCGGTGAAGATCAAACCCCCGGCGATCGGGCCGTAGGAGGAGTCGACCATGGGAACAGAAGCAAAGAAGAGCGTGGACGACGAGAGCGTGGCGCCGCCTTCGAGCGCGCCCGCGCCGCGGTTGGTCTACACGCAGGCGCCGGTCCTCCTCGCCACGCTCGTCGAGCCGACCGAGTCCGGGTGGAGAGCAGACCTCGGTACGGTCGAGCGGGACATCTCGGTGGACCCCACCGTGGATCCCGAGCTTCTGGTCGAGGCGGCTCGTCGCGGCTCACGGGTCATCGTCGACGCCAGCGGGGCTCCGGTCGTCGTGGGTGTGATCGCCACGCAACGCGCGGTGCTCATCGACGCGGAGAACCGCGTCGACGCTCGGGTGAAGTCCTTTCGGGTCGACGCTGAGGAGTCTGTCCTGTTGAAGACGCCAGGCGCTTTCCTTCAGGCAAAAGCCCAGAGCGTCGAGATCTATGGGAATCGTGTGATCACGAAGGCCCGCGACCTCGCCAAGATTCTCGCCGCGATGATCAAGCTCAACTGACGGTCTCGTCGCCTCATGACATCCATGCCAGAGACGCCGCAAGTTCGGCTCGCCGACATCCGCGCGAACCTCGACGCGGCGATGATCCGCTTACGGCTGATCGAAGATGCAGAGGTCGATGTCGAGGCCTCCGAGTCCGCGCTCGGCGAGGCACTCCGGCACGTCTATGCCGCCCTCGCAGGGAACGACGACTTTCGTCTCTTTCGGGATGAGGTCGACCACGCCGTCGACGACGTGCGTTCGGCGCTGGCTCACCTCATGGCGGCTCCAACGGATGACATCGCGGCCTCCGAGATCTGCCAGTGCGTAGCCAAGTGCTTAGGTGACCTTCAGCAGGTCGGCTGGGTCATGCTGGAAACCTGGTTGCCCCGCTCAGACCGGTACACCTTCCCCGTCGCGACCCACTCGGTGCCGCGGCTGCTCGATCTCTCTCGCCGCGTCCTCGAGCCGGGCGTGCCGCTCTCGATTCGCCCTCCCTCGGCCCCCGCGGAGGCGATGGTCGAGGTTCTCGAGGCGCCCAAGCGCACGCTCGAGGAGATCGAGGCGCTCGCTCGGGAGACCCAAGCGCGGATGGAGGCCTTCGAGGCTGCCCAGGCGAAGGAGCCGGATCCCGAGCCCAAGTGGGAGGAGCCCCCCGAGGTCGACGAAGAGGCGATCGACCTTCGTTTCGGAGCGCGCATCACCACCGAGGCGCTCTTGATCGAGCGCGCAACCGATTGCATGGACGACCTCTCGATGCTCGGACGCATGCGTCGCTGCACGCCTCCCGAACCGTGGGCGTCCGGGGAGGACTCGGAGTCGCGCATGCTGACCAAGGTCGACGCCATCGCGGCTTGCGGGGTTGATGCGTTCTCGGAGCTCGTCCGAATGCTGGACGACCGCCCGATCCCGGACCCCGAGCTCACCTTCGGCAACCTCTTTTTCTTGGGTTCGCTCGCCGGAGACGACGCTTGGGATCAGATGCTTCGCCTGCTCGAGGTTTCGGAACTGGACGAGCCCGCGATGCTGGCGATGGCCATCGATGCGCTCGTGTTCACGCCCCACCCGCGCATCGACCAGCTCCTACCGCGCTGGCTCTCCCACCCGATCGCAGAGCGTCGTGCGCTGGCCGTCGAGGTGCTCCGGCGTCGCCGCACGCTCACCCCCGAGGCGTTCAGTGCAGTCGGACATGATCCAGACGTCAGGGTGCTCGCAAGCGCCGCCCGCTCCCTGCCGACCCTCACCGGTCCCGTGCCTCCCGGCGCGCTCTCGTGGTTCCTGCAGCACGAGAGCGAAGAGGTGGTCCGCGCCGCGCTCGAGAGCTCCATGCGCATGCGCCGCGAGGTTGGCTACCAGCGAGCCGTGAACCTGGTCGCCGAGGGCAGAGGCGCGTTCGCCGACGCGATCCTCTTTGTCGCGATCTCCGGTACTCGAGAGGCCAAGCCCATCGTCGAGCACGAGGTGGCGTCGACCTCCGCGCCCGTCGCCTTGAGGGCGGCAGGCTGGTTCGGTGACGCAAGCGTCGTGCCCTTCTTGCTCGGTCGCTTGAGGGACGGCGACGAGGGAGAGCAGGCCGCGGCGCTCGAGGCCCTCGAGCGCATCACGGGCGCATCCATCGTCGACGCCTCGATCGTGCCCGAGTATCGTCCCGCCGAGACTCCTTTCGCGCGAGAGCCTCGCGCCTACGAGCCGCCGGGTTTGCTCGACGGAACCGCCGAAGCGTGGTCGGCGTGGTGGGAGGCGTGGCGCTCGGGCGTGGTTGACGGCACCCGGTATCGCTGGGGCCAGAAGTGGCAGATCCGCGACAACCTGCTCGAGCTGAGCGTGGGGGATTTTCTCCAGCGAGATCGACCTTGGGCGAGCATGGAGCTGAGCGTGCGCGGAGGCGCGCCCGCGCACCTGGACTGGACCGACTGGGTCTTCCGCCAGCGGCGCGCGGTCGGCGAGCTCGGTCGGGCGCTCGCGTCACGGGCGGCCATCGATGGCTGGCCGAGCTACGTCGGGTCGGGGCGATGAGCAGTCGAGCTCGCTCGGCTCGTCAATCCGCCTGTGATCGCGGAAGTCTCGTGGTAGAGAGCCTGCATGGATGAGCTCGACCGCGCCCGGAAGGAGTCACAGGATTTCCTCGAGCAGTACCTGCACGAGAACATCCTGCGCGGGGCAGGTCGGTTTGTGGCTTGCCAGCACGTCGCGACGGCCAGGAAGCGCGACAAGAAGTTGGAAATTGCTTTTGCGGTGCGAGAGCAGTGGCAGACCAAAGACGAAAGAGTGGCGGCGGCAGTGAAGGACGGCGTGGACGCGCTGCTGGCGGCCTTTCCCCGTCTCAACGATGTTGGCGTGTCCTGGTACACGTTCGAGGGATGACATGAAAATCGTACACTACTGGACGCTCTCCAAGGTCGGCGGGACGCCGCACGATGTGCGTCAGCACAGCAGGGTGAACAATCAGGACCTGGCGCCTGACGTCGCTCACGTATTCCGCACCGAGCTGGAGCTGATCAACTCCTTTTGGTTTCTCGACGTCGTCACAGCTCCAGCTGACTACGGGCAACCTGAGGAATGGGAGTGTGTCGTCGTCGACGCCGACGGCGACGAGGAGATCATCCCGAACGGGCAAAAGGGGCTGCAAGGGCTCTTCGTCAAGAACCTCGGTGAGATCAGCCGTCAGAGCTTGCCGGAGTGGCTCGCCGCAGCGCGGAATTCTGACGACGCCGAGCTTGCCGTCGAGGCCAAGAACCGGCAGCGAACCATCCGGCGCCAAGCCAAATGAGCTGAGTGCCCGCGCAAGGGACGGCTGCCGGCGCCGTGAGCAAGCGGCTTTCGTCAGTCGTCAATCCGTACGAGTCCGGATGTTCTCGCCGTAGACAGCCTGCGTGGATGAGCTCGACGGCGCCCGGAAGGAGTCAGACGATGTTCTCGAGCAGTACCTGCACGAGCACATCCTCCGCGGGGCAGATCGGTTTGTGGCTTGCCAGCACGTCGCGACGACCAGGAAGCGCGACAAGAAGCTGGAAATTGCTTTTGCGGTGCGAGAGCAGTGGCAGACCAAAGACGAGAGAGTGGCGGCGGCAGTGAAGGACAGCGTGGACGCGCTGCTGGCGGCCTTTCCCCGTCTCAACGATGTTGGCGTGTCCTGGTACACGTTCGAGGGATGACATGAAAATCGTACATTACTGGACGCTCTCCAAGGTCGGCGGGACGCCGCAAGACGTTCGTCGGTACCACGGCGTGAACAACCAGGACCTCGCACCCGAGGTCGCTCAGGTGTTTCGCACGAAGTTGGATCTCATCAACTCGTTCTGGTTTCTCAGTATCGTCAGGGGCCCCGCAGTGCATGGGCAACCCGAGGAATGGGAATGTGTCGTCGTCGATGCAGACGGAGAGCAGGAGATCATCCCGGACGGCAGCCTCGGCATTGAGGGGCTCTTCGTGAAGAACATCGGCGAGATCAGCCGACAGGGCATGTCCGAGTGGCTGACCGAGGCGCTCAACTCTGACGACGCGGAGCTGGCGCTCGAGGCCAAGAGCCGGCAGCGAACGATTCGCCGCCGAGCCAAGAAGGGCTAGGCCCTTGATCGGGCCCGCTGCGGCCCGGTCGCACGCTCGCCAGGTCTGACCCACTTCGATGCCCGCACGTGCTTCTCCATGCGGTCCACTACGTCCCCGTAGGCGAGGGAGCGCGCGACCCGGGGAGCGGCTCGACTCAGGCTCGATCGTCCTCGGTTGCGTCGGGATCGTCGCCCGGTCCGCGCTTTCTGCCCTTGCCGATCCACGTAGGCGTCAGCTCTCGAGTCGCTCGAACGAAGGGCTCGAGCGTGAGCTCGGCTCCAACCTCCTCTCCGTTCCAGCTCGAGAGTCGGGAGGCAGAAGTCAGCACGATCCCTGCCGTCCCCACGTGCATCGCTCGCGCTGGGAGGTTCGGCTCCACGGGATCGATGCGTCCACCGGAGAGGCGAAAGAGCCCGTCGGTGGTGGACCCGACCCAGAGCGTTTCGCCGCATCTTGCGAGGCAGTTCAGCGCCGGACCGCGATCCACGAGTCGCGACCAGCCGTAGACTGAACCCTCGAGCAACGTGCCGTTCGGCCCGCAGGCGTACATCTCGTCAGCGCTGACCACGTGAACCGCAGAGAGCGGCTCGGCCGTCGGCGACGCCATGGCCGTCCAAGCGCGGCCATCCCAGCGTGCGATGCAGCCCCCCCGCCCCACCGCGATGATGATGTCCGGCGCGACGCCGTGCATGGCTCTGAAGTAGCCGGGCGCCGGATCGGTTCGCCACGCTCGACCGTCCCGGCGCAGCACGACCGGTTTCCCTCGGTTCGCGCCCCAAGCGAAGAGGTGCTCGTCGTCGAGGCCCCAGAGGCCGTTGAGGGTTGCGTCGACCGTTTGGAAAGCCCAGCGGTCCTTGCGGGGCGTGGGATCTGGGTTTTGGTAGATGCCCCCGAGGTGGTAGGTGACAACGACTCCGCCTGACGGTGAGGGCCAGAGCCCCGTCAACCATCCTTGCTGACGCAGGAGAGAGCGTGTCTGGCCCTCGTATCTCTGCAGGACGACCGACTCACCGGTCTCCGCGTCGAAGTCCCAGCGATCATCGTGGCGGTAGCCGATCGCGTAGTGCGCCTCGAGAGTTGCGCCGGCGCCGTGGTGATATTCGTGTCTCAGTTGCATGGCTCAAGTCGGGGTGGGGGGAATCCGGTTCCGGCCGGGGCATCGAGGGTTGTTGCGCCCGCGCCCCGCCGCCAGGCGTTCCCCCTGCTGGGCTCGGCAGAGGGCGTTGGCCGCGCGCGAATGGGCCGACTGAGCCGTGGAAGCCGTGCGGCTTGCACTGTCGTGGGCGGTTTCGGCGTCACTGGCTCTCTGGCGGGCTGCTCGAGCACTCTGCTCCCGCTCTCCAAGCTGAGTGTCCAGTCGATCGATTTCAGCCTGCTGCGCAGCAGTCGGTGGGTTGGATGCGTTCGACTCCGCGGCATTGAGCGCCTGCTCCGACTCGCGCCGTCGCCGCTCCGTTTGACCGCGACTGCGGTTGGCGCTGGTGAGCTCCGCCTTTGCCGCCTGTTCCTTTTCCCTTGCAGCTTGGGCCTTCCGCTTCAGGTTGCTGCGATGAGCCGCACCCTGCCGGTTCGTCCTGTCCGCGCCCCCATTTGCGGTCGCGCGGTTCTCCGCGGCGGAGTCCTCACAGTTCTGCTTCATCGCCTGAAAAGCGTGTTTGCGAAAAGCGTTGATACAGTCCGCCGCGGTCTCACCGTCGATGTCGCCGGGGGCGGCCGGATCCACGGGACCCGCCGACGCTCCATCGGTGGCTGAGGCGTCCGCGGCGTCGTCGGCCCCCCCGCTCCCCACGGTGGCTCCCTGGCCGCCGGCCTGACCCTGCCCCGTCGGCTGGTTGGGGCGGTCGGTGTTGTTGAGCGTCTGCCTGCAGCGCTCGTCGGCGTCTGCGTCGGCGTCTGCGGGGTCATACGGCTGGTCCCTTTCCAGCGGCTTGCCGGTTTCCGGGTTCACTCTCGCGCGCGGTTGGTTCGTCTCGAGGTTACTGATCTCGTTGTGTTGGGTGCCCGCGTCCTGCGCGCTGCCCTGGTGTGGCATGCAAGGCGCCTCGGTGTCGCGATAGCCGTCCACACGGTTTGCGCAGGGGTTTCCTCGGTTGTCGCTGCCACCTTCGCGATGGATGGCGTCCTGTGCGAGGTGTCCGGACTGGCAGGACGCGAGGAAGCGCTCGTGATCGGTCGGCGGCGGGCTGTCGGTCGGCCGCCCTGCCGCTACGTCACCGTCGTATTTGTTGACCTTCTCGCGCGCCGCTCGCAATCGGTCTTGCACATGTTTGTAGTCGCCGAAGTCCTCCGGCTCGTAGCCGGCCTTCGCGAGCAGCGCGATACACTTGGCCGAGAACGCCATGCTCGTGCCCGCCTTGAGGAAGTTGACGGGCGTATGGGGTGCGGGTGTTGCCATGGGTCTCGAGCGTTCGATTGCAGCGGGAGCGCGCCGCTACATCCATTCGGTGGGTTCGACGAAACGGTTCCGCCAGCGCGCGCTGGTGTCTTCGACAGAGAAGGGCCCTGGGAGAATCGGCAGCTCGTTCGCTTGGTACGGAGCCAGCCGGTGAGCGACTTCCGAGATGGCGGACGGGTACTGCATCAAGTTGACGTCCCCGAGCGTGGGGCGCTCGCCCGCTCGGATGAGCGTGGCGGCGCCGAGCGGCATGACGGCCACCTGCTCTTTCCATGGGTGCGCCGCGAGCTCCGGCCCCGACAACTCGAGGTGTTCGCAGAGAGGCGTGCCGATGAGCGTGAGCCAGCTCGTGCCCGGGAGCGCGGCACGCGTGTGATAGGCCATGCTGTCGGCTCGTTGAGCGTCGAGCGCGAGGAAGCGTTTGCACTGCGCGTGAATGCGATCAAACGCCTCACGCTCGAAGCGGCGGCTGATGCTCATCGTCCAGCCGCCGAGGCCCGAGTAGATCGGGAACTCCTGAGCGATCTGAATCGCGAGCTGGAAGACCTCATCAGGGTCGAAATCTGGCTCGAAGAGGAGCTGCACGTAGCCCGTTCGGTCGGACCGCTCCGGGTCGAGCTCACGGTACGTGAAGCTGCGCGTCGCGGCGGCGGTCGTGTCGGCGGCCCGGAACTCGAAGAGGTTCCGCACCCGATGGGACATGGCGCTGAGCGTGAGGTGGTGCGCTAGGTTGGGCAGATCGTCGACCTCGAACTTCCGCCAGCCCGTATGCGTCGACGTGGTGAAGAAGCGAAGCTGATCGCCGGCGATTTCGCAGTATCGCTCGAAGAGCGCTCGGGCTCCGCGCTGGGCCCAGAACAACGGGTCGGCTGTGTAGAGCGTCAGCCCGAGCGTCGGTCGGGCGATCACGACCTCGGGCCGGGAGCGAAGGTACGTTACGAGTGGGAGGATCCTCTCGTCAGCCTCCATCTTCCCCATCTCTCGCGTCATATCAGATTGCTGGTCCATGCCAAGCAAACGGGCCTGATATGTCGCTGGCGTCTCGTCAATCGGTGTACCGATCTCCATGGCCGCAGAGGGTGCTACGGTTCCTCCCGCGTGAGGCTGAGGCCGCTTCTCTGCCGTAGTCACATGCATCACCGTAAGTTGCGTCTCCTGTCGGGAACGTATCCGGTCCAAGACGTTCGGCATGATCCACGACCGCAAGTACACGCGAGACCACGTCTGGATGGACGAGGCTGGGTGCGTCGGCCTCAGCGCGTATCTGCTCGCGTCAGCGGGGCGGGTGGTGAAGCTGCACCTGCCCGAGCTCGGCGCAACGCTCGCGACGGCCACGTGTTTTGGAGCGCTCGAGGTAGACAAGGGCGTTCTCGATCTCTTTGCGCCCTGTGCCGGACCGGTCCTCGAACGCAACGAGCGGGCGCTCACGGATCCGGCGAGCATCGGGCCCGACACCTGGCTGATCCGCACCGACGGCGAGTCTGCTGCCCGGATGAGCGAGCTCGAGTACGAAACGTACGCTGGAACCACTCCGATCACGCCGCGCTGAAGAGCGGCGACTGGCCGCAGTTTGCTTTCCCGTGTAAGAAGCTCCCATGGGCGTCACGGTCATGAACATGGATCTCGTCTGCGAAGACTCAGGTCACCAGGTCGTGCCCATGGCCCCGAACGTCTGCATCACGCCGGGCGTGTTGGCCGGCGCGCCCGGCCCCATCCCGTATCCGATCACGGCGAGCTCGAGCAAACTCGATCCCGGGACGAGCAAGACCAAACAAGCCGGCAAGAAGATCCTCAACGCCAAGTGCAGCGTGAAGTCGTGCAACGGCAACCAGGCAGGCTCCAACAAGGACATCACGACCTTCCAGACGGCCAAGAAGTCTTGGCCGCTGCCGGTGCCGGCGGTCACGGTTCATTTCGAGGGCGTGCCCGTCACGATCACGGGTAACCCCGGCTTCGGGAACTCGATGTAGCCGAGCCATGGATCCGCCGCCTCTCCATTCAGGGACGAGCGCAGCCGTGCAGGTGGTCCCCTCGTTTCATACGCGGGATGGCACCTACGTCGGCGTCGTGCTCATCAAGCAGCGCTTCGTCGCGAACCGGCAGGGGCAGGTCGCCCGCGCCGAGGGCGCGGAGATTCGCATCCCCGACGACTGGTGGTTCCCCGACGAGCCCGAGACGAGCTCAATCAAGTATCCGTCTGACCTGTGTTTGTCCAAGCCGAGCACGGACGTGCTCATCGTTGGCAACGCGATGGCCCCTTATCGTCAGCCGACGGCGGAACTGGACGTCGCGATTCGGGTCGGGCTGGTCCAGCGCCGGCTCAAGGTGTTCGGCCCGCGCGCCTGGTACCGATCGGGGCGCAAGATGGTGCTCACGCCGCCGACCACGTTCGAGGAGATGGCGCTTCAGTGGGAGCGGGCTTGGGGAGGTTCGGACTATGCGACCGACCCCGAGCGGCCGCTGGAGGAGGCGCGAAACCCCAACGGCGTTGGGGTCGTGCGCGACGAGCGGGAGCTCGAAGGTACGGCCGGTCCGGCGGTCGAAGACCCCGATGCGCTGATCGTCGACCACAAGACCAGCCCGCCGCCCGCCGGCGTGGGAGCGATCAAGCGGAGCTGGGCCCCCCGCCGAAACTACGCAGGCACCTACGACGAAGCGTGGATGAAGGAGCGTATGCCCCTGGCGCCCATGGACTTCGACGAACGGTTCAATCAGAGCGCTCCACCCGCGCAGGTCTCCCCTCAGCCCATGCGGGGCGGTGAGCGCGTCGAGGTGCTGAACATGCATCCCGAGGGGCCGATCGCGTTTGAGCTTCCCCGCGTGCACTGGTTCGTCGGCCTGCAGACCGCCGACGCGCTCACCGAACATCGACCTCAGCTGGACACCGTCGTGCTCGAGCCCAACGCGCGGTCGGTCGACCTGACGTGGCGGTCCACGATCACCTTGCCTCGCCGCGCGATCGACATGCGGCACGTCCAGGTTCACGAGAAGCGGGTGGTCTGAGCCATGGGACTCGAGGTCGCTCACTTTGGGAAGGGCACCAAGGCGCCCGTCGTCGTCGGCACCAGCACCATCAACGCACTGGCGACGACGCCCTACCAAACGTGGGCCTTTCGTCGGGCGGAGATGACGGCCTTTGTCGGCTCTCCGTTCCGATTGCCGAGCGGCAACATGCTGGCCTTCGGGCGCGTGCGTCAGCTGGACCCACGTCAGTTCGGGGTGGACCGTTTGGTGACTCTCGCGGTGGAGGCGCTCGAGCCTCTCGCTCCCATCCTCGGCCGAGCGGCCCCGCGGGCTCGCATGGCGATCGTCCTCTGCTTGCCGGTCCGCGCCGACGGGCGCTCGGACCGGCCCGGAGACGCCCGACACATTCGGCGCGCGATCGAGAGCCGTGTAGCCGGTCCATTCGTCGAGCGCGGAGCACAAGTAGACGTGCGGTGCTTGCACCAAGGCCACGCGAGCTTCGGTTACGGCGCGCTCGAGATCGGAACGGCGCTCGAGGAGCGGCGCCTCGACCTCGCGCTCCTCCTGGGGGTCGACAGTCACTACGACCCGCACGTGCTGGAGCAGCTCTTCGTGGAGCAGAGGGTGCTCGATTCGGACTGGCGGGAGGGCTTCGTCCCCGGAGAAGCCGCCTCGGCTCTCGTGATCGCGCGCCCCGACTTCGCTCGTGAGTTTGGCTTCGACGTGCTCGCCACCCTCGACGGCGTCGCGACCAACGAGGAGGTCGCCAACCGGGAGAACTCCGTGGGGCTTCTTGGGCAAGGCCTCTCGCGACCCGCCGTAGCGGTGGTCGAGCGTCTCAAGCGTGAGCAGCGCACGCTCGACTGGTGGATCTGCGACACGACGGGAGAGCCCCTTCGTTGCCAAGAGCTGCAGCTCGCCTGGCCGCGCGCGGCTCATCTCGCCATGAGCCCCGAAGGCACGCTGGACCTTCTCCCCACACACTTTGGAGATCTCGGCGCGGCCACGATGCCCACGGCTGCCGTGCTCGGCATCGAAGGGCTTCGTCGAGGAGATCCGGTTGGCAAGACCGTTCTGATCACCGGCAGCTCCGACGACGGTTCGCGCTCCGTGGCGCTCTTTACGGCGGCAGCTGCCGTAGCTGGCTAGCCTAGCCGCCGAGCGACGGGGGAGAACGAGAAAGCGCCCGACCGCTATGAGGAGCGATCGGGCGCTGGGGCATGCGGGAGGTCGTGCGGGGGTCAGCGGGCGCCGACGTCCATCACACGCAGGGAGAACGTGCCGCCCGTGTCGGGGCCGTACGGAGCGACGTGCACGTAGTAGCTGCCGCCCTCGGCCGCGCGATAAGTGATGCGCGAGGCGAGGCTGCCGCCCGCGTCGTCGTTCTCGGCGAGCACCTCGTCGCTGGGGCTCGGGGCGCCGTTGCCGCGACGCAGGGCGATCGTGGTGTCGGTGTTGCCGGCGAGGTCGAAGGTCTCGATGACATAGGTGTGACCAGCCTCGAGCTGCATCTCGATGGCGGGCAGCGCGGAGAAGTCGCGCGAGGCGGGCAGGGTGATGTTGCTGCGCTCGATGAGCGCGCGACCCGTGGCGGGTCGCTGACCCGGGTCGACGGGAACCGTCATCGGGACCGGGCCGGTGTCGGTGACGCGAAGGCCAAAGGTGCCGGCGGTCTGAGGGGCGTAGGGGCGGACGATGGCGTAGTAGGTGCCGCTGCGATCCGCGCTCCAATCGATGGCCGAGGCGAGGCTGCCGCCGGCGTCGTCGTTCTCCGCGATCACGGTGTCGCTCGGGCTGGGCGCGCCGCCGTCCTGACGGCGAAGCTGGAGCACAGTGTCGGTGTTGCCGGCAAGATTCGTGGTCTCGATGCGGTAGTTGTGCCCGGACTCGAGCTGCATCGGGATCATCGGCAGCGAGGCGAAGTCGTCCGAGGCGGGCAGGGTGATGTTGCCCTGCTCGATGAGGACCGCACCGATCGGGCTCGGTGCGACGCAGCCACCGCCGGTGCAGGGGTTCACCGGCGTGGGCATGACCGGCTGAACGGGCTGAACAGGGGCGACGGTGTTCGGTCCGCTTCCGCCGCCGATCTCCGTGACGCGCAGGCCGAAGGTGCCAGCGGTCTGCGGCGCGTAGGGACGAACGTGGGCGTAGAAGGTGCCGCTGCGATCCGCGGTCCAGCGGATAGCGGAGGCGAGGGTGCCGCCGGCGTCGTCGTTCTCGGCGACCACGGTGTCGTTGGAGCTCGGGGTGGGGCCGTCCTGGCGACGGAGCTGAAGCACGGTGTCGGTGTTGCCGGCGAGCTCGATGGTCTCGATCAGGTAGGTGCGACCGGCCTCGAGCTGCATGGCGATGTTGGGCAGCTGCGCGAAGTCCTGCGTGGCCCGCAGCTGGATGCCGTGCTGGTCGGCGATGACGGTGGGCTGAGGCGCATTCGGGTCTTCGGTCAGCTCGACAATGCGCAGGGAGAAGGTGCCGCCGGTCTGCTCGGCGTAGGGGCGGACGCTCGCGTAGAAGGTGCCGCTCTCGGTGGCGGTGTAGCGGACGCGGGAGGCAAGGCTGCCACCGGCGTCGTCGTTCTCGGCGAGCACGGTGTCGTTGGCCGAGGGTGCTCCGTTCTGGCGTCGGAGCTGAAGCACGGTGTCTGTGCTGCCGGCCAGGTCGTAGGTCTCGATGATGTAGGTGCGGCCCGACTCGAGCTGCATCTCGAAGCGGGGGAGCTGCGCGAAGTCGGTGGTGCCAGGCAGAGTCACACCGGTCTGCTCGGCGAGCACGGTGCGGGTGACGCCGCCGGCCACAGAGCCGCCGAGGGTCATGAAGACCGAGTCGGGTGTGAGGCCGACGCGCTTGATGTCGATGTTCTGGAAGCCGACCTCGCGCGAGGCGGTGTCGGTGGCCGTGATGCGCTGCTGCGTGCGGAAGTGCTCCCGAACGTACATCTCGATCTCGAGCGCGGTGAGCTGCCCGTCGCGCTCCTGGCCGGACACGCCATCAGCCGCACCGTCCGCGCGACCTTCGAGGGCCTCGGCCAGGTAGAGCGAGAGCCAGCCACCCGCCTCTTGACTGGGCACGGCGCTGGTGAGGTCTTCGTCGGAGCTGAACATGCCCAGACGCCCCTGCTCGTTGGAGACGTCGAACATGAAGCCGCCGCTGAAGCACGAGTCGAGCGCGACGATCGACATACGGCTCTTGATCGGGGAGAGCTGGGCGCCGAGCTCGTCGTCCGAGATCGAGCCGTCGTAGAGCACGATCGTCTCGTCGACGCCGTCGCCCTCGTCACCGTTGGGCTGGTCTTCCTGGGTTCCGCCGTGGCCCGAGAAGAAGAAGATGACCTCGTCGCGCTCGGTGGAGTCGCGCGCCACATCGGCCAGGGCGCGCGTGACGTTGGCGCGGGTCGCGTCGCGGTTGAGCAGCAGGCTCATGTGCAGCCGGTCTTCAGGGAGGTGGGCGCGGAGGGCGTCAGCGATCCGCTGCGCGTCCACGTCGGTGCGCGGGAGCGGGCTGCTCGGGTAGTCAGCGACGCCGACGAGCACGGCGTAGGTCCGGCCGTTGGCGCGCGGGGCGTCGGCCTGAGCAAACGACGAAGCGCCGATCATGAGTATGGCTGCGAGCGCCAAGGTGATTCGCTGG
>Ga0114933_10004409_pt1 | contig 13209 bp, 13 predicted proteins | sample 4SBtaG_FD_89691 | JGI IMG/M metagenome (GOLD analysis project Ga0114933, IMG submission 89691) | Deep subsurface microbial communities from Kolumbo volcano to uncover new lineages of life (NeLLi) - 4SBTROV12_W25 metaG | ecosystem: Environmental > Aquatic > Marine > Volcanic | place: Kolumbo...
GCCTCTCTCTCAGTAATATCATACGGTTGTATAACGCCTTAGATGTCTCATTCTCAACTATCACACGGTTGCATAACGCCTTCAATTTCTCATTCTCAGCCTTCAATTTCTCAATCACCGAAGTTTGGTCGTTGTACTTTGAAATCTCACGAGCGACATCCATTGGTAGGTTAACTTTACTCATTTTTGTCGAAATTAGTTTATTGTTTTGATAAATCATTTTTAAAGTTTGTATTTTATATTACGTTTGTAGTATAAAATGTATAAGAGGCGCACTGTGGGACACACATCTCAGAGAACTGGAAAACCAAGGGCTCCGCCTGAAATTCTGATGATATTATTGTTAACACAGGTGAGAACAAACTTGTATTTCTGCTGCACCTGCATGCCAGAGGACTGCGGGTTGTTGGGACCGACGATAGCAGCCTGGTTGAATGGCGGGAGAGTAGCAGAACCGTTTGCGACGGCGGCGTTGGCAGCCTGTGCGAGCGTGGTGAACTCTGGGACGATGGAAACGTTGGTGAGCTTGCCGTAGTTAGTGGATCCCATCGGGTCGAGGCAGATGAAGTCGAGCGAGTAGGAGTAGCAGTGGTATCCGCTGACCTCCGGGACGACGGGTGCGGTGAAGTACGGGTTGACCATGGAGAAGTAGTCGGCGCCCATCTGTCCGAGACGGTTGGTGTTTTCGTAGACGAGGGAGCATCTGAGGAGGGGGTCGACCTGGTACTGTCCGCTGAACTTGAGCGGGCAAGCGGTGAGATCACCCATCTGCGGCGAACCGGTAGTGTAGGTGGAGAGTTCGTTGGCGAGGGTCGTGTTCTGGATGGCGAAGAAGAGGACCTTGATGGCGTGGGAGAGGCGGAGGTCGATGGAGACGGACGACTGGGTAGCCGGGGTGACCGTGACATAGTTGGCCATCTGCGCCTGTTCGATGAGGATGTCGCGGGGAGCACAGGCCATGCGCTTACGTTCGTCGTTGGAGACGATCGCGTAGTTGGCCCAGACCTGGACGGACTCGAAGGTCGGTTCCACAGCGTTGAGGAGGTTGGCTGCAACGGCATTGCTGCGGTAGACCGAGTTGGCCGGCGCGAGCGTGACGTTGCGCTCGGAAATGAGGAGCTCACTCCAGTTGCGGAAGGTGAAGTTGATGCGCATTTCGTTGTACGGAAGAGCCGCGGTCGGGAGGGCGACGCCCGAATCCCGGGAGTAGAAGAACGGGAGAGGGAGGTTGAGATACGTGACCGTCGGCTGAACAGAAGCGTCGAGTAGGCCGCCCGCAAGATTGTTAAGCGACGGTGGAAGGTTTCCGGCAATCGCGCAGGTGTTGGTGAGCGCGACCGTATTACCGATCATGTTGTTGTAAGCAAGCTGCTTGCCCTTCGGGACGGTGAAGGCCGCCCAGAAGTCGAGGTGGATGTTGTCGAAGCGTGCCGCGACGAGGTCGTTGAAGGTAATCGCGCACTCCTTGATGAGGTTATGCATGAAATTACGCGTCCAGCGAAGACGGGTAGCGGCGGCGGCGGAGACCTGATTCAGACCGACGCGGAGCCAGGTCTGGAGAAGATAATCACCGGCGCGCGAGATGCTGACGGACCAGTTCTGACCAAACTTCGGCTGACCGGACGCGTTGGACAGGATGACCGGAACCTGAGTGAACCAGGTCGACTTGCACGTAGTGCGAACAAAGTATGCGACGGCATCACCGCAGCCGTACATGTACTTTTCGAGCTCGTCGTAAGTGGCGAGATCAATGAAGCCAGAGGTAATATTTGAGGATTGGATAGAGCTCATTGTTTTATATTACCCAATATATTTTTTTTAAGTAAAAATTAAATACGATCGCTATAAAACTGGGAAGCCAATTGTTCCTCCTGAGACTCTGACGATATTATAGTTAACACACGACAGGTAAAATTCGTATGTTTGTCTTATATTTACGCCAGACCCGTTTGCTCCTCCTGGCGCTTCTGCCAGTCCTCCAGTAAGGGGGAGGGTAGTTGCAGACCCTGTTAGCAAAGTATTCGCCGCGATAGCAAGCTCTGTAGCAATAGGAATAATGCTGACGTTGCTAAGTTTACCGTAGTTTGTAGAACCCATAGGATCTGGGCATATGAAATCTAGAGAATATGAATAGCAGTGGAATCCGGACACAGTAGGAACTGCCGGAGCATGATAGTATGGATTTACGAGACTGTAGTAGTCTGCCCCCATATTTGCCATACGCGCCGTATTCTCATACACAATACTCACAGTGTCTATAGGATCTACCGCATACTGGGAGTGATACTTGGCAGAAACCTGAGTAAGATTTCCCATCAGAGGAGATCCAACTGTGTACACGGACCTTTCCGATGCAAACGTGCTATTTCGCACGGCAAAAAAGATGACCTTAATTGCGTGCGAAAGCCTCAAATCTATCCTGGGATTTGGAATATCCGTAGGCGTGTACACGATGGGCTGTACCAACTGAACTTGCTCGATCAACATATCTCTAGGACTGCACGCCATGCGTTTGCGCTCGTCGTTTGAAACAATCGAATAGTTTGCCCAGACTTCTACTTTTGAAAGCGTAGGGGCTTCAGAATAGTCGGCCAAATCCAGAGTTGTCGGCACTCGTCGATACTCCGTATCACTATTATTTGTAGGAGTTTCCCCGATAAGTAGCTCATTCCAGTTTCTAAAACTAAAATTGATACTCATATCCGTATACGGAAGTGCTGCCGTAGGCAGAGCTAGGCCGCTGTCCCTGGAATAGAAAAAAGGAAGTGGAAGATTAAGCCAAGTTTCAGTAGGTTGAGCTTCCGTTAGAGAACCATTTGCAATACCCGGGTTAGTTTTGGACGGGGGGAGCTGGAAGTTCTGACCAACAGCGGGAACAACAGTGGGCGGGTCAGTAAGATCAATAAGATCTCTAGTATTTCCGATCATCATGTTGTACCCTGTTTGCTTTCCGGCGGGAACCGTAAATGCCGCCCACATGTCAAGATGGAAGCTGTCGAATTTTGCTACGACTAGATCGTTGCACGTAAGAGACACCTCTTTTACAAGATTGTGCATTAAATTTTGCACCCATCTCAGGCGAAGTAAGTTAGCATTTCCTGTCCTAGCAGTCACGTTCGGAAGAGCAACTCTAACCCAAGTATGCAAAAGGTAATCTCCAGCCCTGGAAATATTTACGGAAAACTCCTTGCCAAAATCGGCCTGCCCCTTAGCTACTGGAAGAATGACTGGCAATTGCGTGAACCACGAAGACTTTACAGTTGTTCGGACAAAATATGAAACAGAGGTGTCGCACCCGTATAGATATTTCTCCAGCTCATCGTATGTAGCCAAATCGATAAATCCAGATGTTAAATTTGCGGTGTATCTACTCATTTTGTTACTAAAATTTTTACTTTTAATAAATTTATTAATAAAATGTTCTCAACAACTTGTTTCACCGCTGAAAAAATGACCTTCATGATTCAGGTAGTCCCTGCAATATTGATAATAATATCTATAATCATATTTGGTAGCCGTCTCAAAAAAGTCGCAGATAAGCCCAAAACGCCTCCTGAAGGCGACAAGCCGAAAAATGCTCTATCGGCCGCTACCGCGGTAGTCAAAAAGAACAAGGGTGCAGTTGGACTCGTCTCGATTCTAACAATCCTTTACGCAGGGTTCCTGTCCTTTAAGAAAAATAAAGGTATCACGCTTAACGGAGCACTAGCCTCTTTGTTTTCTCCAAGATTGTACATTGTCATGATGCTCTCTACCGCTAAAAAATTCAGCCTTAACCACCTTCTTGGAAAAGGTGAATGGAAAAAGTGCGTGTCTACAGGCCTGCCATGGTGGTACTGGGTCATACTTACAATCACAGTCCTTCCATTTATGTTGATAGGTCTGTTCGTGTAAATTTTTCTGACTTGTAATAAAGAATGATACTTACTCTCATCTCACAACATATAGGAAAGATACTAGTAGTACTTGCTATCTCGTCTATAATAGTTTTGGCAATATCGGACATGAAATCACCCCTGCTTTCAGGCTCTACGGCTGGATCAGCATCTAACAAAACGTACACTTGTAAATTAGTATGCACGGAAGATGTTCCCACACCAGCCCCACGTCGTCCAGTACCCCGTCCAGCACCGCGTCCAGCCCCCCGTCCAGCACCTCGTCCCTCCCCTCGTCCCGCTGTTGCTTGCAGTAGCGCCCTGCGCAGCGTTTACAATGAGTGTCTTGCCTCTAAAGATACAACATCCACATCGTGCGTGACTGCCATCCGCAACTGCGCAAATGCCCCAGCCCCTCGTCCCGCCCCGCGTCCAGCCCCTCGTCCCGCCGCACGCGAGTCTTACTTTCCAGAGACTCCGCTCGCCACCGGAAGAGAACAACTCAATAAAAAGACTGGACTACCAGCATGCAACAGGCGATAACTAATACCAAACTTGCTTAACAATTAAAAATATTTAATAAAATGAGCGCAAATCGAGAATCAAAGTTTGCTATTAAAGATGACTTGAAATGCCCTATCTGTGCGAGCCTGTACGTTAAACCAACTATTTTTGAGTGCGGACATACCATGTGCTTAGCTTGTCACTATAAACTGGACAAGTCTTCTACTTCTCCGACATTCGAAGCCCCTGTCTACAAATGTCCATTATGCAGGTACACAACTACTATCCCGTGGCATAAACGACCGTCTAATGTCGCGTTAGACAAAATATGCAAGATTATGTACCCTGAAGAGTATGAAGAACTTGAAAAAGTAGAAGCGAGATGCAACGACCTTACTAAGCGACTAAAGAAGCATGTGATCAAGAAAAATGGGATAAGCGAAGAACTTAAAAACTTAAATTTATCAGAAACGGCCAGCAACGCTCAATCTAACATCGCAGATCGCGTGTACGAAAGGCTGATGCCCATTTTTTCAAATGCTGCTATAGAAGGAAAAAGCTATTTGTCAATCGGAGAAAAAAAACTAGTATCAGACATAGAGGTATGTATACAACCGCTGTCGAAAAAATTGTTCGAGAATAATAACGTGTACAAAATTACATGCACACCTGAGGAATGTACGGTATATTTTTCTCAGTGTTCTACTCGTTGGGGAAGGGAATTTCGAAATGACAATCACACTGGTGAAGAACTGACAGATCAACAATTCCAAACTCCTCCACCACCGCCGGGTCCAAGACGACGCATAAGCCGTCCACTTGAAAGCATATTACTGGGTAGGTCTACCTTTGAAATTCCTTTGACTTAAAATAAATCTAGGCTATAATCAGAAAATGAAAGCAAGTTGGAAAACTGTGCCGTCAGCATGGAAAGAAGATCCATCTGACGATAAGCTCGTATATGTAAATTGTAATAGGAGATGCAATTGTGTTCTTAAAAAAATTAAAAATTGCGATGAAACGCATACCTCTTATAAATATTCTCCTAGAAAAAAAGCTGGAGTTGTAATGACTACAAAGGACTTTGGAAAGTTTCTAATTGTGCAATCGAGAGGCAGGTTGTGGGGAGTGCCCAAAGGTGGCATGGAACCAGGTGAAACGCCCAAGGAATGCGCTTTTAGAGAATTTAGAGAAGAAACTGGAGTACTCGTTGATCTGCGCAAGTTTGATATTTCTACGGAGGTGACCGTAAACACCGGAAAATATTTCTGTATTCATAATCAAATTCAACACCCTGTCTGTTTGGAGGACGAATTTGACTCTACCGGAGTAGGTTGGATAACGCGACAGTGCATGCGAGATTTCGCAAAACGAAAGTTAATCAAATTTACATCTGATTTCAAAAAAATACTAGATGTAATCTAAACAATACTCATTTTTTAGAAAATGAGTACAGAAAATCACAAATCATTAGCTCAGAAATACCATGCATCTAGAGACGTAGAGGCAAGCAGAGCCCATCACCAACAAAGCAAACCGGTCGAAGAAGCACACGGTTCTTCGGGAGATATTATCAAGTCTGTAGTGTTGGGAGGACTAGACGGAATTATCACAACATTTGCAATAGTATGCGCAGTAGAAGGCTCAGATGAACTCGGGTCCAAGGTTATTATTCTTATGGGAGTTGCCAACCTAGTTGCAGACGCCATTTCAATGGGACTTGGAGACTACCTGAGCGAAAAGGCCGAAAACGAGTATGTGGCCAAAGAACAAGCAAGAGAACAGTGGGAAATGGACAATTTTATAGAAGGTGAGATCTCAGAAATGGCTGACATCTATGTAGAAAAAGGATTTGCCCGCGGAGATGCACTCGAAATTCTAAACAAGATGGTTCTGAATAAACAATTTTTTCTAGAGCACATGATGGTAGAAGAGCTAGGATTTATGCCTGTGGACCCAAATGCACAGCCCGCTAAAAAGGGTGCAGTAACCTTTCTCTCGTTTTTGACATTTGGGAGTGTACCCCTCGTAGTCTACATAGCTTTACACGATACAATGGATACTCATTTCGTTTTTATTATTGCTAGCGGGGCAGTTGCATCTACATTATTCGGACTCGGATGTCTGAAGGCCAAGCTTATTCAATCCAGAGGATGGGAGATCGTCAAAAGTGGATGTGAAACTCTCGGACTAGGAGGATTGGCATGTGGAATGAGCTATTTGGTCGGATGGGGACTTGAGCAAATTTTGGATGTCACAGGATGTTCTTCTTAAATTTTTAATTTTTTAAAATTAAAAACTAATTTAACCAATTTCCAAGCTGTTCTTTGGCTATATTTTTTCCTATAGATTTGACTTGCTCCATGCCTGCATTCATAACAAAACTGGCCATAGATTGGATTTTGTTGTACACGTACCATATGAAAATTAGAGTTAGCACGCTTGTGACTGCGCTTACAATTAACAAATTTCGATTCAACTGACGTTCTTTTTTTAGTTCATCTTTCTCAAGTTCCATTTTTATTAAGTCCGAGCTCATTTATTTATTATTATAAATTTCTTGTAAATTTTACAGCTGTCATCAAGAACCATCTCCGAAAGTAGTATGCTCTTAACGCGTATGGCAAAATTGAGTTATAACATGCCATACGCGCCCAAGCTTTCATCCCCATTTTTTCTTGTTCTGTCCACGTCTTCTTAGCTGTCGGCAGAGACGGAAATAATTTCCCGTCCTTATTTCGGTATTTAAAATAAACTAATTTTACCGTGCCCATTTTAATCCTTTTCCACCCGGGGGGCGCTCTATCATACTTACTCACGGCTAAAGATACAGGTGGTACATATTTCCCCTTACCTTTACTTCTGGTTTGTACCCAAGTGTATTTAGATCCATGTTCTTTCGTTGGTACTTTGAAATGAGATGCAAATCCAAATGTAAATGGTTGTTCTAAAAGAGCTTCCCGCTTTCTTAATTTGAAAAACATGTCAGATTTGTCTATTTTTTTTTGCACGTTTGATGCAAGCATTGGATCCTGCCATGTTGAATTTGTTTCGTTGTTTTCGATAAACTTATTTCTAGCTATAACTGCCAACCTTTGAGTATCGAATGTTCCTATATATCCTCCACCTCTTTGTCCTTTTTTTTTGACATGAGCTTGCCACTTTCCTTCCCGAGTTTCCGTTGTCCCTACGATCTTTGTTTCTCTTTTTTTATAGAAAAATCCGGAAGTGTCTACTTTTTTAAATTCTTCAATTCTAAAATACTGACTGAAGATTTCCGTTGTCCACGCAGTTGGATCCTCGTTCAAACCAGGAGTTCTGGGACCTCCTTTTCTTACCTTATCGTAATTAACCGAGTTGAGAAAGGCACAAACCCATCTCAGATTTCCCTTAACGTGCCCCTTCGTCGGATCGATTGCGTCCAGAGACATTCGATACCCGTATTCTTTTCCAACGGCTTCATTACCTCTCAGACGAATACCAGAAATTTCACATAGGCCGTGTTGAGATACCAGCAACTCGAAACAGTATTCTCTGAATTTTTCAATAGTCCCGAACATTTTCGTGCAGATTTTTTCGTCTCTTTTCCAACAACTACTAACGCCCTTCCTAAATATATTTTCTATATATACAGCACGGTTGGAACGAGAATCCATAATTTCTTTTTCTATGCGTCTAACTCTTTCTACAACGTAGGCCATAGCAGGCAGTAACCCAAATTTTCTAATACTTTTTGATATCTTTCTCATTTTTCCGGACGAATCTTTAACTGTGACCAAAAATGACCCCTCCCTTGCGCTCCTTGCGCCCACCCTTGCCACTTGAGGTATCCAGTTTTTTTCCTTCTTATTAAAATAGCGCCTTCGAGTTCTATTTCCATCCATATTCCGACCTTGCCACTGTGCATTTTCAAGTGTATTGGATACTTGAATCCAGTCAATTTCAGTTTCTAGTTCCCTTATAATTTCTGCCCTAACGTCGCCATCGAATAACTCGACCATATTTGTGTGGGTATTGATTCCAAATGCGACAAATCTTAGATTTGAGTCGTACGGTTTTTCTCGTAAAAAATGAGGCAGAGAGTGATCTCGTCTATCCAGAGACAATTTGAACAATGAATGGGTATGCAGTTTGAGTCCATTTGGAAGATAACCGGACGCGTCATCGATTACACCGGGAGAAAAAACGCCCTTAGTGTGCCCTGTCATTAGTATATATACTGCGATATCCCATTCAAGCCCTTGCTCTTGTAAAGATTCCAGATAGTCTACTGTATCCTCGTCCCAGTAAGTAGGCTCGCCATTTCTTTTGTGCATCTGTCTTGAGTATGGTTTTTCTAAATCACATTCTATGTGATTGGATATAGCTTTTTTAACCATGCTAAACTGTTTTTGAGTAAATCCTAGTTGTGTTAAAGTAGCTGGAATAGGCTTAGGGTTGGGATTTGTTGAGATTCTTTTTTCAAAAGTTAAATAATGCCGCTGTGTCAAATGTTTCTTGTAGTTAGCAGGCACCCTAGTTGTGAATGGTTGTTTAGAACATACTCCTCCGTAGACACAACCGTACTCTTTACCCTCGCACCACTTGAAGGCATACTCAGGCATACTCCTTTTCGATACATAAATTGTACCAACTTTTCTATTATAAGTTAGTGGTAGTGGTACAGCTTTCGTAATGTCAAAGTACCCTTTGAGTTCGTCGGATTCGTATTCTTTGGTTTCGTCGGCCATATTTTTCTAAAATATAATTATGGTTTTAGAAAATCATTTTTTAATTCAGTGACCCGCCGGCAGGCATACGTTCACCGCGTGGCAAGTATCAACCGTGTGTCCTAGCGTGAAGTCGTGAATTTCGCAGGCCTGATCACAATCAGGCCAGCCGTAATTATAGCTACATTCCGCTTGCCGCTGAGCTGGACAGCTACCTGGACACCTGTTTACATGCCAATTTGGGTCGTAACGCTGTAACTTACAGTTTCCTGACTGACACTCACTATCCTTGTTGCATTGCTCGCCATTTAGACCTTTTAGTATCAAATCGTGACACAAATGCACATGCTCTTTTGCTGATGCCGAACAGTGAGCTCCATATTGGTCTACCAACTCAGCGTTTCGTCGAATGCACGTCGTGCACCTATCGAAACGGTCTTCGGGAGTTAAGTTCGCGAAGGCATCCATATTATTTCCAAAACTATCTTCACATATTTTCTTTATTCTAGATAGACTATTTGCGCACGAATCATAACAACCGTGGTGAGGTAAGTGCCCTTGAGCCCTGCATGGATAATTAGCATCGTCTGGGTCTGGGTCAATCTCACACAATGGGGAAATGTGAGATTCAGCATCAGCTTTTCCGTAATAAAAATTACAATCCGCAGATGTGTGAGGCGGCGGTAAATGTAAATCTTCACATGGGCTATATGCAGGGCGCCGTGCAACGTCATCACTATGACAGTGGTCAACTTCGTGGCAAGCAGTGTTAGTTGAGTGGCACTCTCCAGGTACCCCTATATCCCACTCATCCCAAGAACCAGTATTTGCACATAGTTTGAGAGTATCCGGGGCGTAATACTTATCACACTTTTCTCCATCGTGCTTTACTGCGTCGTCCAGACACATACAATAATCTGGTTTTCCGTCTTTGACTTGATCCAAAAACTTCGCGGCGCCTCTCATCTTGTCCTCAATATCACCGGTACCACCACCTTCTTCGAAAATTTTCACTGCGTCAATAGCTGTAATTTCTCCCTTCGAATTATATTCCAAATACGGATGCCTTCTGGGAGCAGGCTCTAAATGTTGAGGGCATTCTTCAACATGGGTGGACATTTTATCTTTATTTTTATTATAAACATATAAAAATCTACTCCTCCTCGTACACAAATTCCTCATCACTCGACTCTTCATCCCGCTCTACACCCAAACTATCATAATACGTTTCAAAATATTTACTTGCCCGTTCGCATCCGTAGCAAATTCTGTTTGTATTCTGACAAGCCCTAGCAGTCGTTGCAGCCCCCAGAAAAGTATCCAAAACTATGTCCCCTTCATTAGAATGCTTTTTGATAATGTCTTCGAACAAAGCTAGACTCTTTTGTGTAGGGTGGATGCGCATTTTCCCACCCTGCAAAGGGTATTTGTAAATTCCATTGTCGTACTTGCTATTGAATGTAGGCTTCGACTTTTTGATTCCGAGCACCGCAATCTCTCGACAGTTCGTGAGGTAGTTAACGCTACTGTTTCTGGGCTGCGGGTTTGTTTTAATCCATTCTATCATTCTCAACTGCTTGAAACCCGCCTCTACCATCATATCGTGCAGAAGAGAGATTTTCCACAGGTCGAAAAAGATGATGCAGGTCCCTCCATCTTTCAGAACCCTGAAATACTCTTTTACGAAAAAGTTTAGTTCGTCTAGACCAAAATTCTTGTCCCATTCCCCATAGTCTGTCTGAACTGCGTACTTTTTCCCGTAGATGGACCCGTATTTCAGATAGTCGGCCTTCTTGGAATCGTCCTTCAGCTTTTTGACTTTTTTAAACTTTACCCAGTCTGCTTCCGTTTTCAGGTTAGAGCCTTCGTTTACCTTGTCGAATAACGTTTGCATTCCAGATTTTCTCGAGATGATGTATGGAGGATCAGTGAGAACAAGGTTTATACTTTTAGTTTTTAAGGTTTTCAGAAAATCTACTCCCTCTCCATTTATTAGATTAAAACTTGCAGATTGGATGGAATTCATATTATTTGATAATATAAATTTATTTTAAAAGTAAATCATTTTCTCGAGCATCATCTATGTGCGCTGCAAACTCTCCTGCTTCTCGAAACAATGCTTCTCGAAACAAATTCATTGCGAAGTTCATTCCACATATTACGGATCTCGCTTCTCCACTCACGGTCAATATTAGACCTCGTTTCTTCGCGGATACGTTCCTCGTGCACAGTTCGCGCGGTATTGATGAATGCAGTCGGGTCTCCCCAATAAGTACCCTTATACCAGTTTACATCAGTCGAGACAAACGTGTCATCACCTTCTGTAAAGTTAACTCCTAATGCTAGCAAAATGGAGGCAGGAGGGCCCTGACGCCGTCCGGAACTCCGCGTCTTTACGTTTGCTTCTCTCTTGCTCAGATTGCACTTTCGACAGAGGGGTTGAAAGTCTTCTAGTCTCTGGGTTTCTGTGTTCAGAACACGCGGGTCGTTGTACAGGTCGTTCTTGTGGTCTACTTCAATGTTGGTGCGACTTCCGCAGTTGCAGCACGATTGCTGTCTGATGGTTTGTCGGATATCAGCCCTCACGGGACGTGATGCGCCGTGCAAATGGCTATCGCTAAAGCCAGTAGTTCTGAGATGGGATACTGAGTTGCTTCGACCGTCGCGACGTGCTTCCCAAATATATCGTTTGTCTCCGAAATAAATTCCGTGCCGGCAGTTTCCATTTTTTCCCCAATTTAGTAAAGGATTCTCTTCCCATACGGCTCGGGCAACCCATTCAGATGCCCCCTGGTCGGTTGGATTGAAGACGGAATCGACGGCAATTTGCTTGTTTTTGGTAGTAGTTCTAGTCATCTTTTTTTGCTTATTCGAATTTCAAAAGTTCTAAATCATTTTTTATCATCTCAATAAATAATTAACTAGTTTGAACACTAGCCCAAATGAAACTCTTTTTCTACTGTTTTCCCTATAATTGGTCAGAAAAAGAGAGTTGTATTCTGATCTCCACTTCCTCATTCGCGCGTTGAACACATCTACAAGTTTTTTCTGCCTCTCCAGTGAGATGGGCGGGTTTATAACTAAGGTCGCATAAGACCTAGCCGACAACTTGGGAGTTTCGTCTACAAATCTGTCTTCGTCTAAAATAATCTTCAGTCCTAGTTGAGACGTAGCCGTGTCGTCTATGCATTTTACAAGAATATTAGTCAACCCCGGAGAGTCCTTGTTTTTTGTAGTAGCTCTCTCGATCTTGAACTTGTCAGTTTGCTCCAGATTGAGAATGTCTCCACCGATCGTGTAATCGTTAAAATGTCCCAACTTTATCACGGCCGACGATCTGTCTGGATAAAATCGCATAGGAACTTCGTCTACGCTTACCACCCTGTTTTTAGGTCTGAAATTAAGCGAGCAAACAGTGTACCCTGTATCGTGAAAGACTTTCTCGTAAAATACGTTTACCCTAATTATAGCATACTTTTTCAAAAACCTACGCCGCAACAAGGCGTCTGCCTTACGAATAGAACACCAAAAGTTGAGAGGAATAATCACGATTCCCCCAGCGCAGCCGCTGTCTACGAGCGATGATATAAAACATTTGTACAGGTCGTCCTGTTTATACTGAATGAAAACAGCCTTGTCTCCCTTGTGCTTGTTTTTTGCGAGGTACGGAGGGTTTGTCAAGACGAATTTGTCTGTATAGTCAGGGGGATTTTTCAGTGTGTCTCTTTCTGTTATGCATTTTTTCTTTGGGTCTATGTCGTACAATTCCATTTCCGTAGGACTAAATAGATTGGCAAACTCTACAAGGTCTCCGTCGCCTGCGAAGGGTTCTATTATATGAGAATTATATGGTACAACCATTCCCTTGAGAATGTATTCGAAATTGGTAGTATAAAATTGTCCGAGTTGAGATTTCTTGCCAGACATTTGATTTGATATTTATATTTTTTTTTAATTAAATCCATCGTTTGTTTGCCAAGAAGAGGACGAATCAAGCGACGAGGAAATAGTCATTTTCAAATGTTATAAAATTTGAAAAATTATGGGTATACCGCATCTTTGCAGTTTTTGGTGCTTGGGCATGGTTTTTCGGGTCCGCTGTAGCCCACGGGGTTAGGACA
>Ga0114933_10004413_pt1 | contig 13189 bp, 13 predicted proteins | sample 4SBtaG_FD_89691 | JGI IMG/M metagenome (GOLD analysis project Ga0114933, IMG submission 89691) | Deep subsurface microbial communities from Kolumbo volcano to uncover new lineages of life (NeLLi) - 4SBTROV12_W25 metaG | ecosystem: Environmental > Aquatic > Marine > Volcanic | place: Kolumbo...
CCCATGCTGCCCATGATGAAGCTGGAATCGGTCAACGCGAAAACGAGCGGCCGGCCTCGCATGTAACCTCGCCCGGCGATGCACGCTTCGGACAGGCCCGTGCGTTTCTGCTCGGCCTTGACTCGCTCGGCATAGGGTTTCTTGTCGACGAAGGTGAGCGGGTCGGCCGGCTGCAGTTCGGTAAACCACTCCTCGAAGGAGTCCGGATCGAGCAGCTGTTCGATGCGCGTCCGGCCAGGCACGACGAAGTGGTAATCGCACTCGGGACAAATGAAGAGGTTTTCTTCAACCGATCGTCGATAGACAGTCGCGCCGCAGCCTTTGCAGCGGATCCAGAGGCCTTCCGGGACGCCGCGTTTGGCTTTACCTGTGCTTTCCTGCCAGGTCTCGGGATCGGGGATTGTCGCCATGGGTACAGGCCTGAGGGAGGCAGAGGAGAGAACTCGAAGGCTGACTGAAACTGAGATGGAATTCTGGTCGTAAAAGACGGGTTACTCGCTGACGCCGGGAACGGCGATGGGAATCTCCTGGCTGTGTCCGTTCCGAGATTCCTTACTCCCATTCTGCTCTGTCTGGATCACTTCAACAAGGTGATCCTCGCAGCAGCCGAACAGCGAGCGGCACAGATCGTCTGCCTCAACACCGCGAAGGCTGGCGCTGATCAGCGTCGCGAACGGTTCCGAGGCGACGACGACGAACGTGCTGTACTTCTTCAGAGGCTTTTTGAGAACGGACTCGATCCGAGTCACGCCTTCCGTCACGGTCTCACCTTCCGGCGGGCAGACTGTTTCGGGAGCTTCTTCCCACTGCTTGAAGACTTTCGGAAACTTGTGACGAATCTCGTCCAGGCTGAGCCCCTGCCACAGTCCGTGGTGCAGGTTTTCCAGCTTGGATTTCTTTTTGAGCGGCACGTCAAGTGCCGAGGCGAGCGCATCGGCCGAACTGTAGCACGGCTCACACGAACCGGTCAGCACGACCTCGACAGGAAGCTCCCGGATTGCCTCGACAACACGGCTCAGCTGGCTTTCTCCTCGCTGATTCAGCGGGATATCCAGTGAGCCTTGGAGACGTTTCTGATCGTCGAAGTCCGTGCAGCCTGGGCGAACCAGGATGACTGTAGACATGGGTGTCTCGTATCAGGAGGTTGAGCCGGCAGCACTCGTCACGAGGCTGCCTAACTCGATCATGGCACTGCCGTAGTCGGGCATGTCGAAAATCGCACTCCCAACCACAAACAGGTCAGCCCCCGCCTCGGCACAGTCACCGATGGTCGAGGTTGCAACACCGCCATCCACAGACAGAATCGTTTCCGGCGAGGTGATCTCGCGGAGGCGTCTGAGTTTGTCGAGTGCCGTCGGAATAAACTTCTGCCCGCCAAATCCTGGTTCCACGCTCATCACGAGAACCATGTCGCATGCAGGCAGAAACTCCTCAATCTGTTCGGCAGGAGTCCCCGGATTAATCGCGAGACCCGCAACCGTGTCGCTTTGTCGGATCCGTTCCAGCAGTGGACCGGCATCCGGAGCTGCTTCGTAGTGAAAGGTGATGCAGTCGCACCCGGCTTTCAGATACTCATCCAGAAACCGATCCGGTTCCGAAATCATCAGGTGCGCATCGAAGATCGCTTCCGTCCGCGGTCGCAGTCGATCGATGACCATCGGCCCGTAGGACAGATTCGGCACGAAGTTCCCGTCCATCACGTCGAGGTGATAGACATCGGTGCCAGCCGTATCCAGCAGTTCCAGCTCGCGATGCAGATTGCCGAAGTCGCACTTCAGCATCGAGGGAGCAATGATCGGAACGCTGTTTCGCAATTTGTCGAGAGTCGCCAGGCGGCTCATCAGTGAGGAGGGCCCCCACCCGAACGGGAAATGAAAAAAGCGGGCTGAGAGCTGCCCGCAAGAAGCGAATATTGAACACAAACCCTGACGTGAACTCAATTCTGACTCTGACCCCTGCACGTGGAATCAACGAATTTGCATACGAGTGTCACGAAAACGATATTCTAGCCGTAAGCTGTTTTTAAATAACAGTTTATAATCCGTCGCTGTGGCCGCCAGAGGTCGTCACAGGCTGGTTTGACAGCAGATTCGAGGAATTGAACGGCAGGCATCAACGAATTCTGCCCTCGTCAGACGTTCCGGGAAGCAGCGAATTTCAATTCGCCAGTGGCTTGCCGATTTGATTACTGCGCAGTCCTGGTTTGGAATCTATTCGCAGTGCGAGTCAGGTGTGCGAGCTACTCCCATCATTCTTCTGATCCTGATTGTGTGCCTGCCACTGGGCGTGCTCGCGTGGCTCGGGCAGCGGCTGGAGAGTGATGAGCGGACGGTGATCGAGCAGCGGTTTCGCGGACTTTTGACTGCTCAGCTGAAGGACATCGACCAGATCATGATCGGTCACTTCGCGAACACGCAGCGCGAACTGAGAAGGCTTGCACGACTGGACTCTCTGGAAACCACTGACATTCGCACCGTCCTGCGCAAAGCGCCACTTGTTCGACAGATTCTCGTCTACTCTCCCAACGGAGATGTGCTACACCCCAACCCTGCTGCTCAGCTCAACTCCGGTGAGCGGGAGTTTCTGCTGAGGGCTGAGGATCTGGTTTTCGATCGAGACGTGTTTTACGCGGCGGGCGGCAGACGTCGAATTTCTCACAAGGAGGCACTGCCGAAGAATTCGCCGGCTGGCCGAATGTCGCGCGAACCCGCTACGGAACTTGAGGCAGACAAAGATGACGCTTCGGTCAGTCCGCGTGACAGATCCGCCGATCAATCGGCGAAGGTTGCAGGAAACTCGTTGTCCTTCGAAGGCTGGTATACCTGGTATCAGAACCGCGGGGTGCATCTGATCTACTGGCAGCGACACGCAAGCGGGCATGTGGTCGGCCTTCTGGTCGAACGTTAGCGCTGGATGTCGGGCATCATTACCACTCTGCCTCAAACAGTTGATGAGACCTCAGCGGAGGCACAACCGGTGAATCTCGATTCAGAAATCCCCGCGTCGAGAATCCGTCTGCTCGACTCCGCCGGGCGACTGGTTTATCAGTGGGGTTCTTACGAGACGAAGTCGCTCGCCGACACGCCGCTTAACCTCGATCCGGTTGTTGAGCTACCCTTTGCCGAGATCCCGATTTCCTCGCCGCTGACGTTATGGCGGCTGCAGGCTTTCGTGCCGCCCAGCCTCGTCCGAGATGCCAGCCGCAGTGCCCGGTTCAGCGCGATACGCCAGCCTCGTCGCCGCCGCCGTCGCGCTGGGGTTACTCGTCGCGTTTTTCTGGCGCGAATACCGGCGCGAGGCATCGCAGCGAGTCAGCTTCGTCAACCAGGTCTCGCACGAACTGCGAACTCCCCTGACCAACATTCGCATGTACGCCGACCTGCTGGAGTCGGACCTCGAGCGGATGCCCGAAGACGAATCGGAACAACCCAAAGGCCGACTGAAAATCATCGCCGAGGAAAGCCAGCGACTCAGTCGGTTGATTGGCAACGTCCTGACGATGGCCCGTCAGCAGCGAAGTGGCCTCACACTGAAGCCACAGTCTGCCATCGTCGACGATGTCATCCGCGACGTTCTTCGGCAGTTCGAACCGGCTCTCAATCGCTGCCAGGTGGAAGCCTCGTTCGAAGCTGGTGCGGGCGAGTCAGTTTCCGTTGATGTGGATGTCCTGGAGCAGATCCTCGTCAACCTGTTCAGCAACGTGGAAAAGTACGCCGCGTCCGGAGGCGTGCTGAACGTTGCCAGCTCACAGACCGTCGAGTCCACCGCGATCACCGTGTCCGACTCCGGTCCGGGCATCCCGGATCGCCAGCGGGATGCGATCTTCCGTCCGTTTTATCTTATGTCCGACCGGCTGGTGGATACTGCGGGAACGGGCATCGGTCTGTCGATCGCCAGAGAACTCGCTCAGCTTCATGGGGGAGACGTTCAACTTGTCGACTCAACAGCCGGAGCATCCTTCGAAGTGACCCTGAAGACCAGGAATACGAAATGAGAGTTCTGCTGGCCGAAGACGATGACCTGACTCGCCAGGGTTTGGCCGAAGTACTTCAGCAAGAAGGCTACGATGCCGTCCAAGCGGCAAACGGTTCCGCAGCCCTCGACTGTTTTACCGCTCAACGCCCGGACTTCGTCTGCCTCGCCATCATGATGCCTGGCCAAAACGGCTACGACGTCTGCCGAGCGATCCGTGACGCCGACCCGGACATCCCCATCATCTTCATCAGTGCCAAGTCTGAAGAGATCGACAAGGTTGTTGGCTTCGAAATTGGAGCGGACGATTTCATCGTGAAGCCGTTCGGTGTGCGTGAAGTCGTCGCGAGAATTCGAGCTGTCACTCGCCGCTGCATCGTCGCCGGCAAAACATCGCGTCAGGAGTCCTTCGAAATCGGAGACCTGACAGTCAACCCTGACGAACTGCGAGCCACTCGCGGCGAGACGACACTCGAATTGAGTCTTCGAGACGTCGGCATCCTGGAACTGCTCGCGCAGAACACCGGCAAAGTGCTTGACCGAAACACCATCTTTAGCCACTGCTGGGGCGAGGACTACTTTCCCAACAGCCGGACGCTGGACCAGCACATCTCACAGCTTCGAAAGCGGGTTTAGATTGACCCGAAGTCACCACAGATCATCCGCACGGTTCACGGCGCCGGCCACCGCTACGAGGGCTGAGGCCCTCTCTTGAACACAGGGACGATTCACAGTGCCAGAAGATTTCACAGTGCCAGAAAATTGCGCAGCATCTGAATTCCCGGCTCGGCGGTGAGGTAGCTTTCTGGGTGGAACTGCACGCCGTGCACCGGGTGTTCGCGATGGCGCAGGCCCATGATCTCTTTGGGTTGTCCCGGGTCCTCGACCCAGGCGGTCACTTCAAACTCGGCGGGAATCGACTCTTCCGGCACGATCAGACTGTGATAGCGGGTCGCGATGAACGGATTATCGAGGCTCGCGAAGACACCCTCGCCCGTGTGCTGAATCTCGGATACCTTTCCGTGCATCAGCCGCTCGGCCCGCACAACCTCCGCTCCGTAGACCTCGGCGATGCACTGGTGCCCAAGGCAGACTCCCAGCACCGGCAGCTTTGGGCCGAAGCGGGCAATGACTTCTTTCGAGAGACCGGCTTCGGCGGGCGTGCACGGACCGGGCGAGATGATGATGCGGTCCGGAGCGAGCTGTTCGATTTCGTCGAGCGAGGTTTTGTCGTTTCGCGCGACGTGAATGTCGATCGAAGCGTCAATCTCGCCCAGCCTCTGCACGAGGTTGTAGGTAAAGGAATCGTAGTTATCGAGAACGAAGATCATGGGAGTCGTGAATCATTGGGTTGCAAGAACGGAAGATTCTGACGCAATTTCGCTCAAAACCAAAGGACACCAGCAACAGGAATCCATGTCGCCGGATTCGACGAAGCCGCTCAGCTGGGCCAGCACTCACGGGCGGAGCGTGCTTTGAGCCTGCGTTGTGCCCACTCGCGACCGCCCAGTACGGTGCCGGCTGCTACCACGATCGGCAGCACGGCAAGCACACACACGATGACTCCGACTGCCAGATTTTGAGGGCCTTTCTGCTGAATCAGCCAGCCCATGCAGCCATAGGCGACGACCAGTTCGATGATCGCCAGCAGGCTGGCCGTGGCTGTGATAACTCCGCCCAGCTTGTTTGGACCGGGCGATCTTGGCGGCCATTGGCGAGCCCGGCGTGCCATTCTCAGTTGGGGATCCAGCCACACCCGGAATTTACCGCGGATCGCCAGAACGACAGCGATTGAGGTCGTCACGCCAGACATCAGAAAGCACAGCAGCACAATCATCATGGCGATGCCAGTCACCAGGTCATCATCCTTGCCGCGTTGAATGTTGAGGACCAGTGCGATGATCCCGGCCGCGGCGATCAGTACGAAGGTGAGAGCTGTGATTCGCCAGAACCCGGCCGCCAGATAAAACCAGGCACAGACGTGACCCCGCCGCTGATCCGGATCGCACCGCCACAGCCACAGCGCTGAAAGGAAATGATTTCCGCCGAGTCCCAGCGAGGCGACCATCACACTGATGGCCGGGTCGGCCGACAGCTCAAACAGCATCCAAGCAATCCCAAGCACCAGCAGCCAGCCCCAGTGCCGCGTAATCGATTGTCCTTCCGCGAATTCCGGCTCGAGCCAGGATTCGCGATTCTCGGGTGGGAACTCGCTTTCCCGCTTACCATCAAACCGGCGATCTTCGGGCAGGTCAAAAACGTCATCGTGGCTCACGGGATGCTCCTGAGATGAGCCGTCAGGAATAACTCATCGAGCCACTGAGGTCTACGAACGAATCCAGACGGTGTAAAAAGGAATTCGAAACGGAGACATCGGTCAACAGTGTGCGGAGACCTCGCGAACCCTAGAGCAAAAGACATGCCCGTTTTACGATCGTTGCAGCGGGAGTGATGGCCGGCCTTCGGGAATACCAACGGCTTGACTTGATGCAGGTCGCATTCCCGAAGACGCTGGTCCCTGGACAGCCTGCTGTACCCGCCGGCAGGCAATCTTCACCTGTGAAATTCACGAGACATCCATGATCCGCCGCCTGACCCGCGACTTCGCATTCGTCATTGTGCTCACCCTCACCGGACCGGCGCTGGCACAGTCAGATGAGGATGAGAACCATCTGACTCACGGCCCGATCCTGGGACGGTTGAGTGCTCACGGCATCGGCGTCTGGGCACGCTCGAGGCAGACGTACCCGTTTACCGTTCGGTATGGCACTTCACCCGACAAACTCGACCGGGAAACGAAACCGGTCGAAACAAGCCTCACCCACGACAACACCGGTTGGGTTCACATCACGGGGCTCAAGGCGGACACGAAGTACTGGTACAAGCTGATGATCCGCGGAGTGGAGACGGCACGCGGTGGATCGTTTCGGACGCTACCGGATTCCAAAGAGCTGATTGACAAGGAGCACAACCCGAAAGGCCTGTTCAACTTCAGTTTCGAGTTCGCGTGCGGTAACAACCAGAACCCGACCCGTTCAAACGGGCCCTCCCTGCCGACGTTTGAGACTATGCTCCGCAAGCGGCTTCAGGACGAGATTCACTTCGCGATTCTCAACGGCGACTGGCTTTACGAAACGCAGCGCGACTACACGACCGAAAAGTGGAAAGCCCAGACGCGTCAGAACGAACTGCCCGCTCATCTGAAAGTCGCTCCGAACACGGTCGGCGTCTGGGAGAATTACAAGCTGTTCCTCGACCAGGGGCCAAACCTGACTCGCTGGCATTCTCAAATCCCGTCGTTTTTCACGTACGACGATCACGAATGTCTCAACGATATCTGGGGAGCCGGGACGCCTGGTATTCGCGATCGGCGAGCCGTCTTCCGCGACATCGGCGTGCGAGCCTGGTACGACTATCTGGGCTGGGCCAATCCGACTTCGTTCACGCAGCCGATCCACTTCGGGCGAGGCAAAGTCGAAAAAGGCGGAAGCGTCATCGTCAATGAGTCCGCCGATTTTACGAAGCTGGACCTGGCTCAGATCAGCAACCTGCATGTCCACTGGGGTGGCCCGGATTCCGGACTCAACAACAACGCCCTCGACGGAATCGGCGGCGATCCGAACGCCGGCGTTTATCGCATCGAAAAAGTGCTCGGCAAAAACCGTATCAAAGTGTGGCCGGCCTTCGATGAAGACGGCGAGGTCTCGTATTCAACCGGTCGTCGCTCCTACTTCAAGATGACGATTGCCAACTGCGATTTCTTCGTCTGCGATACCCGCGGCCAGCGGCAGATGCACGACCGGCAGGACCCGTACAAAAAAGGACTTTCGATGCTCGGACCTGTCCAGAGGACGTGGCTGCTGGACGGTATGAAGGCGAGCAAGGCTGACTTCCTGTTTGTCGTGTCGAGCGTCAATTTCATGATCCCGCATGTCGGTGGGGGAGTCGTCCGGACAAACAACAAGGACGACGCTTGGACGGTCTTCTTCGACGAGCGGGAACAGCTCATCGATGCCTGGGATAAAATCGACAAGCCCGTTCTCGTCCTGACCGGAGACCTTCACAACAGCTTCGTGATCAAGATCACGGACAATGTCTGGGAGTGCGCTTCCGGGCCGCACAACTCGGGGAACCACCACAAAGGCGACGAGGGCGATCGACCGGCCAATGGCAAGTTCAAGTACGGCCCTCGAGAAGTCGACATTCGCTGGTCGACCTGGTATCTCGATGACATCCCGCGAGCGGCTCTTCGCAGCCCGACCTACTGCGTCGTGCAGATCAACAACGTCTTCAACAATGCGACTACTCCGACGGGCACTCGCTGGGTCGCCTTCCCGAAACCGCAGGTGCTGTTTCGTTACTACGAAGGCAAGACGGGTCGGCTTCAGTACGCCGAATCGATCCTGGCGAGTCCATTGAATTAGGAAACGTCAGCAGCGCGGTTCGGGGGCCGTTGCAACTTTGGTTGCGTGGTTGAGGACCCGCGAGATCGCAGTCGCGACTCGCTCAGTGATTCGCTCGTCTTCGAGTAGCACGGGGTGGTGGAGCATCACGCAGGATTCATCGGCATGGCCGGCTTGCGGCAGCTCTCCCTCTGAACGGAATCGCCGGCGGCTGTGAGTTCGGTGCAGAGCCCGGAATCCTGGATCGAGAGCGACTCCGTCAGCGCGCATCGCCGCACAAAGGCGGTCGCGTGAAACAGACTCGCCGGTGTACTGAAAACCGCATTTGTAAAACGCCATCTGGTCGGTCGATTCACAGTTAAGTGGTGACATCGGAAGCAGCGGCAAACCTTGTCTCTCGAGTTCAGTTGCGAGCCGTTTTGCATTCTTCAGACGCGTCGCGTTCCGCTGGTCAAGTTGAGCGAGTTGCGGAATCAGGACAGCCGATTGCAGCTCCGAGAGCGGGTAGGCATCGTTGCCTCGCTGCGTGTAAAGCCGGATTCGCTGAGCAATGTCCGACCGGCTAGTGAGGACCGCTCCGCCGCGGCCGGCAGTCAGCAGCTTGCTGCCGCCAAAACTGAGCACTCCGACATCACCGGTCATGCCGGCTCGTCTGGAACCGACCATTGCGCCGGTGGCCTGACAGGCGTCTTCAACGACGACGATGTTCCGCTCGGCTGCGAATTCGCAGACGGGCTTCATGCCGACCAGGCCGCCGTGAAGATGGGACGCGATGATCGCCTTTGTTTTTTTCGAGCACGCTTCCTCAAGCAGTGCTGGATTCAGCTGCCAGGTTTTCGGGTCGAGGTCGACCAGGACGGGCGTCGCTCCGATCGCCAGCACGTTCTGGAAGTTGGCTTTAAAGTCGTAGGCCGCCAGCAGCACTTCGTCGCCGGGCCCAACCTTAGCGCCACGGAGAGCCAGTTCCACTGCAACCGTGCCGCTCGAACAAAGTTGCACCTGCTCGGCAGAGTGAAAAGCCGCCAGGTCCTCGACCAGCTGCCGGCCGTTGGGTCCGTGATAGCGACCCCACGATCCGTCCCGCATCGCACGGGCGGCGGCCTCTTCCATTTCGGGCCACGGCACGGGCGGCCATGTCGGCGGACCGTTCGGGAATGCGGGCTTACCACCAAGGATCGCTGGCAATTCAGTTGGACTGGTCATCGGGCTGCCGGTTTATGCTGGAGTTTGGCAGCGGAGTCCGATCAGCCAGCCTGCTCGTAACTGCGAATTGCCGGGATGAGGCACTCAAGAATCCGCTTTTTGATTTCCATCTGTGTCCCGAGCGGGTCGATCTCGTGCACGACGTTGTCGGAGTAAAAGTGCACGACGGGACTGGTCTTGTCCCGGTAGATTTCCATCCGCCTGCGGATAATAGTCTCGTCCGCGTCGTCGGCTCGACCATCGGTGATCGCCCGGCCGCGAAGCCGATCGATAATCGGGTCGTCATCGGCCGGTTCCAGATGGATCACTGCCAGCACGTGGATGTGCTGCTGCATCAGCTCACACTGTTTGACGCTGCGAGGGATGCCATCGAGGACCAGAATGTCCTCCGTCGGTCGAATCCGACCGGCTTCGATCTCGTCATCGAGCCAGTGTTTCCAGATGGTGACGGTGACTTCGTCGGGAACAAGCTCGCCGTGGTCGATATCGTAGCGAGCGACTTCCCGGCCATCCTCGCTGTCGGGGTCCAAGCCGCGGAAAATTTCGCCGGTCGACACATGCACCAGATTCTGCATCGAGCCCAACAGCGCACCCTGAGTGCCTTTGCCGACGCCCGGCATTCCAAACAGAAGCACCGCCGGGATTTGAGGTGAACGCTCCACAGTCTTCTCCGGCCACTTGAGGATTGACGCATCATCTCGGAGTGAGTGCCGCATCGGAATTCTTCCTCCATGCCATCCCGAGTCCAAACGGGACGACAGTTCTAGCAGATGGACTCAGGCTGGACAATTTTGGCCGCATCTCCGTTGCCGATTCCTGGCGAACTGCGTCGAAGCGACCTCAAGTTCCAAGCTTTGAGAATCTGGCCTGCAACAGTTGCAGTGTCAATCCGCCCATCAACCGTAGCCGAGGTTCCGCTTCAACGGGATCTGTTTTGCCACAGCGTCGCATTTCTCTACAGCGCCGAGAGCAAATCCCGTGGTCCAGTTTTCTTCGGCATTTCCTGACATTCGGAACCAGAAATTCCCTGTGGGGAATGCCGGGTCGAGGCGACAGGCACCAGGAAATGTCATGAGGAATTCCGTCAGCAGCCGGCTCAGAATCTTTACGTGGCTCCGCTCCGCAATGAGAATCCACACCGGCCTCACCCAGACTGAACTGGAAACGGTGCGAGCACTATTTGCCGCCTCACCCCACCGAGACAGAGCCATGAACGAAACGGGATTCTGGAAAATCATTGACACCTCCTGGCAGTCCAGCGACGAAACCCGCTCGCATCAACAGTAGATCATCCGTTCACTGGAGTCCGAGGAAGCGAAGGAAGCGGTCGAGTCGCAATACGGAGAATTCCCGGACGAGGTCGTGGACTCAATCCGCAGCCAGCTGGACGTGTTGAGTGCCGAAGACCTGCTGACCTTTGACCGAATCCTTGAGCGGAAGCACTAGGACATCGATCGGGAAGAAATCCACGAGTACACCGACGGCTCTGACGACGGATTCCTTTACTGCCGCGGTTTCATCGTCGCGATGGGGCAGACATTTTATGACGCGGTCAACGCCGACCCGTCGAAGGCGCTGTGCGATTTTGAATGCGAAGTGATCTGCTACATCTCCTCGCATCTGTACGAAGACAAATTCGGTGAGCTTCCCGAGTCGGACATCTGCCGTGAAACAGGAAGCAACGACGAAGGCTGGTAACCTGGCCCGACCCATTGTGAGCCGCTGGGTGTCAACGCACGGATTTATCTACCACGATCAGCCGGGCATTGCCAAAAAACTCTACCTGTCCCGCAACTCCTCAAGCCACTGTTCAACGATTCGACAGTTGGCCTCCGTTTGCTCAAAGACGTCCTCGCACGGAGCCGTCTCGAACAGGATTGGTCCGGCATACCCAGCCGACTCCAGTTGCCGAACTGGCTCCGGCCAGGGAACGGCGCCTTCTTCGATGTCCGGGCGGACTCCCGGCGAGTCCTTGTCGCGCTGCTTGACGTGCAGCATTGAAATCGCATTCGGATCCAGCGACGCCGTGATCGCCGCTGCGTCAGGAGTGTCTTCGCAAAGCCACAGGTTGCACGGGTCAAAGCAGAGCTTCAGGTCGACGGCCGACCGCACTTCGTCGAACAACACATGAAATTCCGGCCAGGGTTGGATCGAGTGCTCCAGCGAGAGCATTGACTGCGGCGCCGACATCTGCAGCGATTGCTCGATCCGCTTCAGGATTGTGAGTGAACGCTGCCTGGCTTCGCCCTGAGCGACTGTCGGACCGGACAGGTCAACGATTCTCAAATGTGCAATCGGGCTGGCTTCCGACGAGGCCAGTGCCACGGCACCCTCCAGGCAGTGAGCCAGGAAACGAGATCGCAGGCTCCCGGCTCCAGTGACGACAGGCATCTCGACAGCCAGATCGAAAATCGCTTCGGGAAAGCGGGTGGCCAGCGAAGCCAGTTTCTTCGGAAGCGGTGTCCGGTCTTCGGCTTCGCACTCGCCAAGGGCTCCCTGCCTCAGCTCAAAATGTTTCAGCCCGATTTCCAGTCCGCGACCGACCAGCGAAGCCAGTGTCGCGCCGGCATCCAACTGCATTTTCCAGCAGTTCGAAACGATGCCCAGGCGGCTTTTCATTTCGAGGCATCCTTTCACAGCACGGATTCGATAAGTCGCAGGGCGCGGCTGATGTCGCTGAGGTCGGCAACCGGAATCAGGCCTCCGACCAGGCGGCGGCAGAACAGGTCGAGCATCACCTGCTCCTCGTCGCGTTCGGACTGCAGTTCCTCGTCGGTGAATGTCGTGGCCGGGCTTTCGTTGAGGTGCCAGGTCAACCGCGTCCGGCTGTGCAGCATCACCTGGCCAGCGGGGCACTCGCAGACGACTTGTACAATCTCCGTTTTCGCAGCAGGCTCGTTATGCTCGTTTCGGGGAGCGGTTCCGTTTTGCAGGTCGTCGCCCAGTACAGCCTGTTCGAGCCGCAGTCTCAGTTGGTCCGTGTTGCAATCGTCGGCCGCAATTGTAAGCAACGCTTGGCGCGGTTTGGAGTCCGCATCGGCCCCGGGATAATCGACGACGAGTTGCAGCGAATCGCCTTCGGCCAAGAGCCTGGCGGCCTGCGGGTAAGCTCGAAAAAGGTTGCGGGCAAAGTCGAGCCATCCGACAAGTTTTTCGGCTGCTTCCCTCGGCGAGACTGGCAGCTGAACTTGAAAGGTCACTCGCTGAGGCGCATCGAGTTCTGTCGCGAACAGTTCCTGCAGCCTCATTGTTGACGGCATGAAACGACGCCACATCGCGGGCATGAGCATCAGACCGGTGTGCGAGGCTCGCTCGAACGTGTCCTCAAAAAAAGAAGCCGGGCCGCCGAGCCAAGGGCGAATGAAAACCGGCTTGCCGGCTCGCGCGAGGATGTGCAGACCCGGTGCGGTTGCCCATCCAGACTCAAGAAGCAGCACAGCCCGGATGTCGTGCCGGCTGGCCAGCTGGCTGAGTCCGGTGACGGCCTCTGTCGAAAGCGTGACGGCGACCTGTTCGGCTCGCGCGTGGACGGAGTCATAAACGGCTTTGACTCCGACGGGTCGACGCAGCGACTTCAGAGCGGGATGGTACTTGCCCCACTCAGGCCCGAC
>Ga0114933_10004415_pt1 | contig 13186 bp, 12 predicted proteins | sample 4SBtaG_FD_89691 | JGI IMG/M metagenome (GOLD analysis project Ga0114933, IMG submission 89691) | Deep subsurface microbial communities from Kolumbo volcano to uncover new lineages of life (NeLLi) - 4SBTROV12_W25 metaG | ecosystem: Environmental > Aquatic > Marine > Volcanic | place: Kolumbo...
AATGCTAAATTCAGTCAAATAAAAGAGGGGCAGGCGGTTCCACCTCCCCTCTTGAACTCTTGAGTAGTAAAAGTTACGCGGTGGCTTCCGTATCACGGATAGCCGCGATAAAATCGACCCTAACCTAATGGTAGTTTGGGCAGTTGCTGCTCTCGACCCTTTCCTAAAAAATTGTACTCCACCTTCTCGGGGATTACCGCATTGCGGCCTTCACGCATCTTTTGATGCAGACGCCGGGCAAATTTACATCGAGATTTAAACAATAGGTCAAACGTTGGGCTGAGATAGCGATCACATCAGAAACCATATTGCCGCCAGTAGGCCTGTCCCGCTCCTATGCACCCTGCAGCATGTCCGGACTTGCAAAATGGATGTTCCGCACCGCGCGGCATACGATCCTAAAGATGTCCCCCGGCCCGTGCATCGCTCAGCGCGGGGCAAAAGCGAACAGTTTCACTTTATAATGCACTTCCTTCAACGCGGTGCCAAACACATGCTTATACAATTTCATGACACGGCCCAGGTGGATGGCCAGGATCTCAGCTCATGCGGAACAATTGGGGCATTGATCTAATATTTGCGTCTCTGCGAAAAATCGCACCGATGGCGCGGTCCATTGCAAATTCCTAATGAAAGGATCCAGTCAGGAAGCCGCAAACGTCTCAAGAAAACTAATGATCGCGTGCGTTCCGGATCGCCTGCCACACCCGCTCTGGCGTAGCCGGCATCTCGATATGTCGGATATTAAACTCCGACAGTGCGTCAACTATCGCTCCGATCACCGCAGCAGGCGCGCCCGTCGCACCGCCTTCTCCACCACCTTTAACGCCGAACCTGGTGCTGGGTGCGATGACCTCGTTGAACTCCAAATCGTAGTTCAACAGATCATCAGCGCGCGGCATCGTATAATCCATAAAGGAACCAGCGATAAGCTGACCGCTATCAGAGGCATAGACACCATTTTCCATAAGCGCCTGACCAACGCCTTGCGCGATACCGCCATGGGTTTGGCCGTCAACAATTAACGGATTGATGATCCGCCCGACATCGTCGATGGCCGTATAACGAACGACCCGGACGATACCGCTGTCGATTTCAACTTCAACTTCGACTACATGGGTCCCGTTTGGGTAGGCGGGAATCAGTTCGGTCACTTGCGCCGCGCCTTCCAGTCCGCCGGTCAGTTCCTCCGGCAAGCCTTCCTGACCTGCCGCTTCGAATATGCCGAGACTTCGATCGGTGCCCATGATGCGGAACTCTCCGATGGCATACTCGATATCGGCTGGATTTGCCTCTAGCACGTGACCTGCGATGCGCTTGCCTTTCTCGATGATTTGATCGGCAGAGAGCCCGAATAGATGACCGGCCAGCCGCATAGAGCGAGAGGAATGCGACCCGCCGCCAATCTTAACGAAAGCCGTGTCACCTGCCCGCAGCACGATACTTTCAAACGGAACCCCCATCATGTCGGCCACGACTTGGGCGTAGGCCGTCTCGTGCCCTTGCCCGCTTGCCTGAGTGCCGATGATTAACTCGATGCGGCCCTCTGGCAGGATTTTCATTTCACCCCTCTCCGCAGGCCAGCCTGTTGCGGTCTCAACGTAGTTGGCGATACCAATACCACGCCGAAGACCGCGCGATCTTGCCTCGGCGCAACGTGCCTCGAAACCGTGCCAGTCGCCACGTTCGAGTGCCATATCCATGCCTCGCTCGAAGTCACCACTGTCGTATGTCATGCCAGTCGGATTGCTGTAGGGAATCGCTTCTGGCGGGATGAGATTTCGGCGGCGTAATTCAACGCGGTCCATGCCAATCTCAGCCGCGGCCAAGTCGATCAGACGCTCCATAACAAAAATCGCCTCCGGTCTCCCGGCCCCCCTATAAGCAGTGGTTGGGGAGCTATTAGTCAGCACACCTTTCGACACGACATGGGCGTGCGGGATGTCGTAAACGCTCGTAGTGACCGATGGTCCGCGTGCCAGTGGTACATACGTAATCGCATGTGACCCCATATCTCCGTAATTCTCAGTCCGCATGGCTAGGAACTTGCCGTTAGCATCGAGCGCCAGTTCCGCACGGGTCAACAGGTTCCTGCCGCTATAGTCGCTTAGAAAGCATTCGCTGCGATCCGACGTCCACTTTACTGGGCGACCTACCCGCTTCGCCGCCCACAACACCAAGGCGAACTCCGAATAGGTCGAGTTGCGAGTTCCGTACCCACCGCCGACGTCGCGGCTGATGACCCGCATACGATCGGTATCAACCCCGAAAACAGGCGCGAGCTCGTTCATAAAACGCACGACACCTTGTCCTCCTGCATTAAGGACAAATCCGCTTTCCGAGTACTCCCCGATAGCGGCGCGAGGTTCCATGGGAACGCCTGTTACCCGATTGTTGAAAGTCTCAAATCGAACCGTGTGCGCCGCGCGCGCGAAAGCCGCGTCAACCGCCTTGGCATCGCCCTTCACATCGTCAACGATGATATTGCTAGGCACCTCATCCCAAATTGCTGGCGCACCGGACGCCGTCGCAGACTTTATATGCGGCAGGGCTGAGAGCGGCTCCGTTTCAACATTTATAAGTTCTGCGGCATCCTTTGCCTGCGATAGGCTTTCGGCGACAACCACCGCCAACCCTTCGCCGACACGCCGTATCTTCCCGAGCGCTAGCGGATAGAGTGGCGTTTGAAAGATCGGCGCACCATCCCGATTTATCAGCTCGACATCCTTGGGATTGCCATACTGAACAATCGGCACCAAGCCGTCCGCCAGATAATCGTCTGCGATCATCACCGTCAACACGCCAGGCGCATCTGCCGCGGCCTCGGTGTCTATCGCCTTTATCAAGGCGTGCGCTTCCTGTGCACGCAGTACATACAGATAAGCTTGGCCAGGACGGTTCAGATCGTCACTGAATTCACCGGCGCCGGTAAGCAGGCGGTAGTCTTCGACCCGCGGACGATGCTCGCCGATATAGCTCATTTCGGTCGAGTGTTCACCGTGGCCAGTGTGTAGCCAGCGAGATCTGACATGGTCTCCGGATCAAGCCCTGGCCCGGTCGCTAGGAAGCGTTTGATAGTTCGGATCGCTGCTACGTCGTAGCCAGCGAGTTTATCCAGTAGAGCTGACTGCGCAGCGTCGAGCCCATCATCAGGCACAACCTGGCTCACCAAACCAACCGAAAGCGCTGTAGATGCATCGATTTCGTTCATCGAATAGACCATGTTCGCAAGCGCTTTCGGTGCAACCTTGGACAAAGCGGACATGGCCAAAGTCGGTGCCGTACCGTGTGCCATTTCCGGTAGCGCGAACTTCGCGCCTTCGCCTACGATTGCAACGTCTGAGCCACCAACCAGAGCACAGCCGAACCCTAGCGCCTTGCCCTGGACCACAGTCACGATCGGTGCCGGACAGTTACGGAAGGCCTTGTAGACACCAAGAATTTTGCTGAATACCTTGCCGTGCAACTCGAATGCAGAACTCGGCGGCGGACCACTTGGTCCCTTGGGATCCCGGCCATGGCAAAAATCCTTGCCCGCCCCACGAACCACAATACCTCGCAAGTTTTGATATTCCGCAAGCGCGTTCACATGCTCTGCCAGCTGCTGCATCATCGCATGAGTGATGACATTACCGCGGCGCGGCCGATTTAGCGTGATAAAGGCAAACGAGCCTTTCCGCTCAACGAGAATGGGTTTTGCCATCGACGGTGCCTCCCGTTTCGTTAGTGGTCCAGCTTACGAATTGAACCCGCCACGGCAAGCACAGCGTCGACAGGAAACCATCTCCGCGTGCCAGCTTTTACGCAACCGCAAAAAAGTTCGCTTAATGCGGCGTGTCCAACGCGTCCCACGATTGACCAACCCGGTCCAAGGATACGAACTCCCGCAGGTCGCCACGACCGACAGAACCGAAGTTCCCCATTGGATAGCCAATTGGCAGGATGGCATAGGATCGCATCCCCGGTGGTAGTTCGAGCGCCTTCTCCGATTCCTCTTCGAAGAAGAGGTGGCGGGTCGTGAGGCTAGCGCCAAGGCCAAGGGCGCGAGCGGCAAGCAACATATTTTGTACTGCTGGATAGATAGAAGCACCTGCTTTCCTATCCGGAGGTATCAGCGGATTGTCGTGTTTGAGACAAGCGACGATCCAAATCGGCGCCTCATGAAAATGATCCGTCAAATACTCAACGGCCATATGTTGTCGATGATACTTCTCAGCTGAAGAGCCCGCAGGCGTCGGGTTGTCTGCATATCGGGGGCTGACAAATTCATCGAACGCTTTCTTGTACCAGACCTGCACTGCCTTCTTGATAGCCGGATCTTTGATGACGATGAAATGCCATGTTTGCAGGTTCGCACCATTGGCCGCACGGGTACCCGCTTTAAGAATTTTTATCACCAAATCATCTGAAACCGGATCCGGCTTCAGACGACGCATCGCGCGCGTCGTATACAGAACGTCGAATAAATTTAAAGAAGAGAGATCAATTGATGTTTCCGCCATGATGAATTTCCCCTTGTTAGTTTGGCGTAATATGGCGCAACGATCCGACGCAACAGACGCGATCTTGAGCACAAATTTATGAAAAAAGGCCGCCACAAGGACGGCCCTTTTACGAAAACGCGAATGGCGCAGTTATTCTGCCGCAACCGCCGGATCGGCGAACAATGTACCTACATAGAAGCCACGCCGCTTCAAACTCTTCACGAACTCGTCATTAAAGTGGCTTACGACGGATCCGGTGACCGTCTCGTTGGCCAGCAGCGCGTCGGACCAGGCCTGAACAAGAGGAAAATCCTTCAGAACACCCGTCTTTAGCTTGGCCTCGACAAAGGCGAAACGTTGCAGGAACGGCGCGTAGGCCGCGTCGACAAGGCACAGCTTGTCACCGTTGAAGTAAGGTCCGTCGTTGTCACGCTCTTTTTCCAACGCCTCTTCTAGCTTGACCACACGCTTCGGCGCTTCTGCCAGCCCTGCATGCATTTCCGCCTCGGACTTGGTATAGTAAATTCCACTCAAACCCTTTGCAAAATCTGGTACGAAGTCCGTCCAAGCGCGGTTGCGGGCCCGATTGATTGAATCGGCAGGATGCAGATGCGGTTCGACCATCTCATCAAGATACTCAGCGATGGCGTTTGACTCGAACAACGGCGTGCCATCGACCAGCAACACGGGCACCTTACCGTGCGGTGAAATTTTCAGGAACCAATCAGGTTTTTCCTGCAGGTTGATATAGGTGACCTCGAAATCGATATCCTTGGCACGCAAAAGAATCACGGCGCGCTGGACCCAAGGTCATGTATAGGAACTGATCAGGTGATATTTCACTGCCATATCGTTGCCTCCTCCAAAGTGATGCGTCGCTCATTCAACTAAAGCGACAATAAGGCTGGTGTTGCGCGGGTGTCAAAATAGCCGATCATTCATCCGAATTTGTTAAATTTTCCAGCACTTAACCAGGCGTTGGTTTCCAACCATAGACATTGGCACAGCTGCCGCCCATTAAGGTCGCGCGTTCACTGTCGCTCAAACGGTCGTTAAGACGAAATGGCTGGACCGCCTGCTCATAATTGACAACAGCGAAGGCACGGGTCCAATCAGTCCCCCACAAGCAGCGATCCAGTCCCCAGGCGTCGAACACGCGCGCCAGTGGGTCCCATATATCGGGAAAGGGGTAAGTCTCCTTAGAAAGCGTGCAAGCGCCACTAACCTTGATTACTGCATTCTTGCGCTCCGCCAGTTCCAGCACCTTCGCCAGTTCAGCCCAGGGCTCTGGAGGGGCAGGCGGAGTACGTGGTTGCAGTAGACCCAGATGATCAATGACGAAACGCGTATCGGGGTGCCGGTCTACCAGTTCAATCCCAGCGTCTAAATTGCCCCAACACAGCATGTTAACAGGGAAATCGTGCCGCACCGCTTCGCGCAGGATCAAATTGATGCCCGGATCATCAGGCGTATGGCCAGCTTCTCGGGCCATCATAATACGGATGCCGACCGTACCAGGCGTATTCTTCCAGTCGGCAATGACCTCAGCAGCCGCGGGATCATTCGGGTCAATCGGCTTAATGAGACCAAACTTTCCGGGATACGCTTGATGCACCTCCAGCGCGTAGCTGGCGTCGTATTGGTACATTGAGAAGGCAGAGACGAAGATCGCACCATCAACGCCAACCGCATCCATCGCGTGCACCATTTCCTCACCCGTAACGTGGTCAGGCCAATTCGGAACCGAGTGCCATGGACGTTCAGGCGTATTAGCTTCGTAAACATGAACTTGGGAATCGATGATTTGCATCGGGTGGCTCCTCTGTGTTGCATGAGGTTTCCGCATTGCAACAGCCAGAAGCCTCTCCGTCCAGAGTGGACAAAACAGGCCGTATAGCCGAGTGACGCTAGATATTTAGCGCCACACGTGGCAGGCAGTAAATTTGCTGCCGCGATGTACGAAGGTGACTTGTTGCGAAAATTCCCTCATGTGTTGGCATATATGGCCGACTGCATCTCGAAACTTGCGACTTCACAGAGTAAAACTGACGAAACTACTTTTAGTGTCTTCTTACGGGGTGGACTGATTAGGACGCCCGTTTGAATGGTTGAATTCAGCAGAATGGTACAGGCTGTGACAGCATCGGTCTCTAGACAACCAGACAAAAAAATCAAGCACATAGCGATCATCGGCGCAGGCGCTGCCGGAATCTGTATGGCCAAATACATGCGCGAGGCCGGTTTCGACGTCACGGTCTTCGAAATCGGTACCAAGATTGGTGGTATGTGGTGTTATGAGAACGACAACGGCTTGTCTTCAGCCTATCGTACCTTGCACATCAACACGTCGCGCGGTGTGACGCGGTTCCATGATTTGGATTTCAACGTGGATGTTCAATCCTTTCCCGACCATTGGGACATGCACCAATATCTGGAGGATTACGCCAAGCATTTTGATATCGTGCCGTTGATCCGCTTTAACACGACGGTCACTGACATTCATCCGGCCTTCGATCCGGCGACCGAGAGGCCACGGTGGAACCTGGAACTGGAAAACGGCACTATAGAGACCTTTGACACGGTGCTTGCTGCCTCCGGCCATCTTTCCGACCCGCTGCATGTCCCTATGTTTCGCGATGATTTCGCGGGCACCTATGTCCATTCACACCACTACAAAGAGCCGGAAAACTTCGTCGGCCAGCGCATTTGTGTGATTGGTGTCGGCAACAGTGCGTGCGACATTGCCAGCGACGTTTGCGTGACATCGCCCCGTTGCGTGCTGGTCGCCCGCTCCGGTGCGATTATTCTTCCAAAACTGTTCTGCGGCATCCCATTCACGGATATCACACGTAGAATCCAACGCCACTGGATACCGGGATGGCTACGTCGCAAAGTGACGGGTATCCTGACTTATCTCGTCCATGGCGACATGAAGAAGCTAGGCTTCCGACCAATGGAAAAACGCGTGCACACCACCAGCAACGGCACAATCGTTACCGACATCGCCTACAGCCGTATCACTGTGAAGCACGAAATCGAAAAAATTGACGGCAAGACCCTGCACTTTGCCGACGGCACGTCGGAAGAATTCGACACAATCATCGCCGCAACGGGCTACCAAATACAGCTACCCTTCATCTCGCGCAAAATTGTGCCACTCGAAAATAACAAACTTAGGCTCTACAAACGGATGGTACAGCCAGGTTGGCCCGGCCTTTACTTTCCCGGTTTCTTCAACACTGACACCGCACTTAATATGATTTTCGAACATCAGGCCCGCTGGATACGCGACATCGAGTTGGGCGACGCAGTGTTACCGAGCGAGAGTGATATGTGGGCTGATATCGAAGCACAGGAGCGCTGGGTTGGCGAACGTTTCAAGGAGACGCCTAGGCACACGATCGAGGAAGAGCACGTCGTCTATCTGAGCGCGCTTAAGAAATCCATGCGGCTAATGAAGCGGTTGGCGAAGTTGCGTCAAGGCATGACCGTCACACCATAAACCAAGCTCGGAAACCCCTCCCCGCGACGTTAGTGTTGCGAGTAGTTTAGTTAAGCACGCACACGGATCTTCTTGCTAGTCGGAAAACCATGCATCCCGTTGCTAGCGAAGACGTAAGCGTTCGATCGAAGCGGATCGCCGCTGACGGTGATCAGAATGTCTTCCGGATTTTCAACAATCGGCACCAGGCGCTGCGGATCATCGTTCTCCGCAAAATGCGGAGCAGCCGTACCATCAGCCACCAATTGACCCAAACTGGGACCACCCGGAAGCAAATTGGTCCAATGTCCGATATAGCGTTCCAATTTAACCGCTGGCAATCGCGCATGCTCGTACAAAGCTGTGCGGAGGCCATCCTTTGACATGCCGGCGATTTGTAATGTCTTAGCAACAAGCGGGCTAATAACTAACAGCGGCCGATAAGTGCCACGCGCGAAACCTACCGTAAAGATGAACTCCCAGCTGGTATGGCGGACCAGCCCGTCTGCTAGATAGCGGACGATTTCCTGCGAGTCGTTGCCGTATATCGATCCGATCCCACCACCGCTGGTGAAACGACCGATGGTCACAAGGTCCTCGCTAGGACCGAACCCACGTTCCTCGCCAAAAGTCGCCCAGCCGATTGACCTGGCTGCCATCTCATGTTCCGCCAAAACGACACGCCAGGTGTGCCCAAACGTCCCTTTGTCAGCACCCTCGGGCAGAATTCCAGCTACATTGCGCTGATACAGCCTGATAAACCGGCCAACACTGGTATTCGCTTGATAACCGTCTCTTAGCGCCACTCCCGCGCAGTTGAAGCCCAACCCCTCGATAACCGGGCCGCTCAGAATAATCAGCGGATCACCACCTGTCGTATCCCCGCTATGCTCGACGCCATAGGCCGGGTCACACAGCACCTCAGCGATGGCGATCAACACAGGCATGTATTCCGGTCGGCAATTCGCCATGACACCGTTGATTGCCACGTTCTTGACAGTTGCAGACGATCCGGCCGGCTGAAGGACACCAATTATACGATCGGGATCGTCATCAGTATGTTCCAGAAACGACGCGACCCGGTCCCGCGACGGCGGCACTATGGCAAGTCCATCACTCCATTGCCTGTCTAAAAAAAGTTGATTGATCGTGTCAAAATTGCCGCTACCGACGATCGTATCGTTGGTAAAATTTTCCGCGATTGCGCAAGACACAGCTGGTTCAAGCAGACAGCGAATGACATCCGGTGTCGTGACCTCATCGATGTTACGCCGCAGATCCTCGGCTGACTGCCCATCCACATGGCCAACAATTCGAGCGATGGGGATCGTCTCAACCCCTAATCCCGGCATGATAGCCGTCGCCTGCCCGACGAAACCATCGCAGATGAGGGATGCCGTCGGGACACCCAATTTCTCAACCGCAGCGCTGGCCCGCATCACGGCGGGCGTGCAAGCGCCTCAACAACCTATACCACTGACTACGGCATCGACTCCCAGCTGCTCCAATCGTTTTGGAAGTGCGGCCACAACCGCGTGTTCCTCTCCCCCAAAGATAGGCCCGAAAGCGTCGTAATTCACGAAGTCGAGGTCGTCGAACCTTTCGGAAAGGCTCTTCCGCAGCATTGGAAAAATCTCTTCACCGCGGAACATATCGTCCCACAGAAAACCGATCCGCTTACCTTTAAGATCACCGCGGGGCGCCGGCGCCACAACATCGATGGCACTGACGCCACCAGGCCATAACGCCTCAAATTCTTGGCTATCCACCATTCGTTAAACTCCATCCTGAATTGTAACGTTCAAGCAGGAATAACCGCCTCGCCCTTAGTCTGCGTGCGCCACATGAAGCGGTTATGTTTCTCGTCAACTGGATGGCGCATGTGCAGCAACATGCGATTGTCCCAAACGACAACCTGCCCAACCTGCCATTTATGCCGATAACAAAATTGCGGCTGGGTCGCATGCGCCCAGATCTCGTCGAGTAACAGCTCGCTCTCCTCTAGTGGCAGCCCAGGAATATAACCGTTGGTTCGACGGCCCAGAAAAACCGCTTCTTCACCCGTGGTCGGCACCTTGCGAAGAATGGGATGCGCGTGGCCCATAGCCTCGATCGGAGAGGCAGGTGGCGACATGCCTGGGCGTAATTCACCACTACTGCCGTATGTGGAATCGTGCTTCGCTGCAAGGTCTCCAATACGCGCCCGAAGCCCCGGTGGCAGGGCCTGTGCAGCCATCACTTGACTGCAAAATCCGGTGTCGCCGCCCTCATCAGGGATGACCCGAGCATGCAGCAGGCTGAAAGTCGGCGGCACCGGAACGTAGGACATGTCGGAATGCCATTCCCACTCACCGAAAAATTTCTTCTTGCGCTCTCTGCGCTGCAAGGTCTTCGGATCGAGATTACCGATAAAGGTCATGTAAGGATCAACGCCATCAGCCTCGAGACGGGTAACCTGCTCCTCAAAGGTCAGATGTTCCTCACCTTCCGGCATCATCTTGCCCATGCCATTGATAAGGCCGGGTGCCACCTCCTTTGTGCCGAAAACCGTGGTGATCGCATGCAGTTCATCCTCTTCGATCATGCGCTCGAAGGCGAAACAGATTAGACCATGACGGTCACGATAGACCGCCCAAATCGCCTCACGCTGCGCGTCGGTGATTTGTCGAGGCTCCAGCCCTGAAATTTCGGCGCCGAACCGGGCCCCTTCCAACGGCTCTATCGTCAATCCGGCCGCTTCGGTCATATTCCGCTCTCCCTCGCATTGTCTCACACACGACGCGTTATATCACCGGCCTATCCCGTTAAGGAAGAAAGGCCAATGGACGCCTCCACATCCCATCGACGGTGGCCTCATAGACGTTGAGGTAAGCCACAAATTGAATACCCTGATCGCCAAATGCATATCCTTGAATACCGTCCTACCGCTTGATCTTCGTGGCGCGGATCCATGCGGTCCAATCTTTCTTAATCAGGTTGCCGAACATCGTTTCCGATGCACTATCGGCATAAGCGTTCGCGCTGTTCACGAAATTGATCTGATTATCGCGCGCTAGATCGGGCACCTTGCGCCGTATTACTTCGCTAATCGTGGCACTGAAGGCGCGGACTATTTTTATCTATCAGCGGGTCACTTCGTGATATTGGCGGCTTAGGCCAGAACAAATCCCCCTATGGTCGCCGATGCACCGAAAGCGATTCTTAAGGTTTTCACTTTAGTCTCTCTCGTTGCGATCTTCTGCAACCTATCTTGCATAGCTTGAAGTCCACACAATTTTGTCCGTCGCGTATCATTTCAATTCATTAGGGCCAAACCGGATGCGGCAAATCGTCCAACTCCGGCTGAATAGGGCATACGTCCCTTGTCCGAACCGACCCAAGTGAATAATCCAAGTGCTAAATATCATTCGATTGGCACAGGAGCAGTGATGCCAGGACTACATCGTGAAATCGACCCGGATGGGCTGCTAGAATATTCGGTTGTATTTACAGATCGATCGCTGAATCACATGTCGCAGTCTTTCCAAGGGGTCATGCGGGAGATTTCGTCGACCCTGAAGCAGGTTTATAACGCGGCGTCAGTCGCACTAGTGCCTGGTGGCGGGACCTACGGCATGGAAGCGGTCGCTCGGCAATTCGCAACCGACCGAAAATGTATGGTAATTCGCAACGGCTGGTTCAGCTTCCGTTGGTCACAAATCCTAGAGACCGGCAACATCCCCTCGGAGACCATCGTGCTGAAAGCACGTCCTGTCGACAATGGTCGGCAATCAGCTTTTGCACCTGTACCGATTGACGAGGCGGTTTCGACCATCAAGTCTGAACGCCCGCAAGTCGTCTTCGCCCCGCATGTAGAAACTTCATCTGGCATGATCTTACCGACAGACTATATGCGCGAGCTGGCTGATGCAGTGCACGAGGTAGGCGGCCTGTTCGTGCTCGACTGCATAGCGTCAGGTGCGATCTGGGTGGATATGGCAGAAGCTGGCGTAGACATCCTAATCAGCGCCCCTCAGAAAGGGTGGAGCGCCTCACCCTGCTGCGGCGTAGTGATGATGAGCGAAAACGCTCGCATCGCAATAGAAACCACGACCAGTAGCAGCTTCGCTTGCAACTTGAAGCAATGGCTAGAGATCATGGAGGCCTATGAAGGTGGTGGACACGCCTATCACGCAACCATGCCGACAGATGGGATCGTGACGTTCCGGGACTCGATGAAGGAAACCGGCGAGTACGGGTTCGAGAAAGTTCGGTTGGAGCAGCAGGAACTAGGTGACCGTGTCCGCAGTCTGCTGACAGAAAAGGGCTTCAAGAGTGTAGCAGCGGAAGGCTTCCAGGCGCCCGGTGTTGTCGTCTGTTACACCGATGACGGTGACGTGCAGAACGGAAAGAAATTTGCCGCCCAAGGCCTTCAAATCGCTGCGGGAGTTCCACTGCGCTGCGACGAGCCCGAGGGTTTTCAGACCTTCCGGCTGGGTCTCTTCGGTCTAGACAAATTGCACAATATTGACCGGTCCGTTGCATCACTTTCATCAGCACTCGATGCGATGACAGAAGAAAAAAGCATTCGTTAGCCCTTTGGATCACGCGAATTAGCGCGGCAGCACCGCCAGAAATTAGGAGCTATCCGGACATCCTGAAACGCCGGCGCTAGGTCCCAACAAGTCGCCGGCCCAGCCACCACGATCAGGCCCGACGACCTGTCCCAGACCAAACACCATGGTGAAATAGCGTATCCAGGCCGCCCAAGCCTCTGGTGCCCGCACTAAGCGAATAATGTTCCTAGTCAGGGCGACGACCACGAGGAAGTTGCTGCCAAACAGCACGCAGGACAGCATTAGCACTGTGTCCGAATTGTCTAGCAGCGACAACAGCGTGGCAGTCCCGGTTGCCCCGGTTATCAGACCGGGCAACTGGCCATTGCCCACCGCCAATACACGTTCAAACCAAGTGCAAAACATATGAAGAGAGGCCGCGATCCCATAAAATAGTCCGAAGGGCCAGGAAGCTAATACTATCACAACCCTATCCCCTTACGCTTAACGGCAGTTCTGATTTTCTTGCACCAAACTTAAATCTAAAGGACCGGCCCATGACTGAAATCGATAACGGCCTAAACGTCTGGCAGATGACCAGCAACCACAACCGGATGATCGACCTTCAGGAAGACGCTTCAACACCAAAGGACGGGCCGGTGGAATTGGCCTATTTCGGCAGCTCC
>Ga0114933_10004416_pt1 | contig 13183 bp, 8 predicted proteins | sample 4SBtaG_FD_89691 | JGI IMG/M metagenome (GOLD analysis project Ga0114933, IMG submission 89691) | Deep subsurface microbial communities from Kolumbo volcano to uncover new lineages of life (NeLLi) - 4SBTROV12_W25 metaG | ecosystem: Environmental > Aquatic > Marine > Volcanic | place: Kolumbo...
CCAAGAAACTCGATGAAGATGAGGACATCGACGCGACTAGGATGGTGCAGACGCAGGACGGCCAGATCATCGGCACGCCTGGCTACATGAGCCCGGAACAGGCAACCGGTAAGGACGTGGACGTTCATCAAGGACGCCGCTCTAAATTGGTGGTCAATTTAGCCAAATCGTTAACCATGAATCCTAACGAATCGCTGACCATTCAACTGCAATTCCTCGACCCCGAATGGCAACAAATGTTGCCCGGCAAAGTTCAAATCCGAACCAGCGATACAGAAAACATTGCAAATGTTCCCGAATACCTTTTTTATGATAGTGTCGCACCAACGGACACAGCGACACTAGCCGCACTTACGATGTACTTACATGGCAATCTAGAAGATGCGGAGAAATTCATTCTAATGTCCGCTGCCGAAGACAACTTGAGCCTGTATGGATGGATATTGCTCGCAAATATTGAGAAACAAAAAAACAATCTCGAGGAAGCGGTTCGATGGTATCGACAAATTGAAGATACTTCTGATAAGTGGGGAGTCGGTGAACCACTGATTAACCAGCTGTTTGATGAATATCACAAATAGTTAACAGACAAATGTGATGGATCAAACGGCTAACACCTCCTCGCCGAGAACGGTAGAATGAGGAATTCGCTTTATACGTAGTAAGTCAACAGTGGATGTGATCTCCCGTGGCAACAGAAGCAACGTCAACGCATACAAGCGGTGCCGGCGAAGCCAATCCTCCTTCACACGATGTAATTAGCCTGCGTGGCGTCGAAGTACACAACCTCAGGCAGATTGATCTGGATCTGCCTCATAACCAACTCATTGCTATTTGTGGCGTAAGCGGCAGCGGCAAAACGAGCCTTGCACTAGATACCATCTATGCCGAAGGCCAAAGACGATACATCGAGTCTTTTTCCGCCTATACGCGTCAATTCCTTGACCGACTGGAAAAACCTGCCGCTGAACGAATTGATGGAATCACACCTGCTGTCGCCGTTACTCGAAAGACTCATAGTCGTAGCAGCCGATCCACCATAGGCACAGCGACTGAAACCGCCGATTACATGCGCCTGCTGTTTGCGAAAATCGGTAAGGTGCATTGTCCAAAGTGCGAAATGGCGATTCGCAAAGATTCACCTCAATCGGTCGCCAAATGGTTAACCAAATTGCCGCCTGACGCCCGATTTATGATCGGTGCAGAACTTCAAATCGGTGATGATGAGGAACTGGAACTCACCGCCAAGTATCTTCTTGAAGAAGGCTTCGTTCGTATCGTAGTCGAAGGCACCACCTATTCACTCGCAGAACATTTTGAGGAAATTCTGAAGGATCACGCAAAGGCTAAATCTGTCCTCGTGATTATCGACCGTCTCAAGGCCGATTGGTCCGTTGCGAATAATGACTGCGAAATCAGAAGTCGTGACTCGTTAGAAACCGCATTTTCCATCCCCGATTCTGTTTGTGTCGTCCTCACGCCATCTACTCCTGATGATTTAAACATTACCGAAGTGGATGGACGTGCATGGGCAGTCAATCGATTCAGCGCCCGACACTGGTGTGAATCATGTGATCTGGAATTCCCTGCTCCGGAGCCAAGATTATTCAGTTTCAATAGCCCGATGGGTGCATGCCCTGAATGCGAAGGCTTTGGAAACATCATTGACATCGACATGGATCTCATTGTTCCTGACCCAAATAAAACTATTCGAGAAGGTGCGATCGCACCTTGGAATTCACCGGCTTATGAACATGAATTACAAGAGCTACTGGCACTTGCCGGCGACTATGATCTACCGATGGATATCCCCTTTGCAGAACTCAAGGCCAAGCACTTAAAGCTCATTCATGATGGTGTTAAGGAACGCAAATTCGGTGGACTCAGTGGCTTCTTTGCGTGGCTCGAACGCCGCAAGTACAAGATGCATCTAAGAGTGTACCTTAGCCGCTGGCGCAGCTATAAACCCTGCCATGTTTGCGACGGCAACAGACTCCGCGATGAAGCGCTATCGGTGAGAATTGGGCCTCACAACATTGCTGATGTTTGCCAAATGAAAATCAGTCAGGCCAAAGAGTTCTTTGATACGCTCAAGTTAAAACCGTGGGAATTCGAAGTATCCAGATTCATCATCGAACAGCTTCGGGCGCGTCTTTATTACCTGTCCGCTGTTGGCCTAGGCTATCTCACACTAGATCGCACACTAAGAACCTTAAGCGGTGGCGAAGCACAGCGAGTAAACCTAACGACGGCGCTTGGCTCGAGCCTGGTAAATATGTTGTACGTTTTGGACGAACCCACCGTCGGTCTGCATCCACGCGATGTGGATCAACTCACTGGCGCGATTGTAGGCCTTCGTGACCGGGGAAACACGGTGATCGTGGTCGAACATGAAGATGCCATGCTCCGTGCTGCAGATCGATTGATCGAAATCGGACCCGGTGCCGGAAACCGCGGAGGGCAAGTCGTTTTTGAAGGTACTCTTGAAGAGGCTCAATCGGAAAACGATTGCATCACAGGAGATTACTTGTCCGGTAAACGAAGAGTGCCAATGCCATCAAACCGGCGATCCACTTCACATGGCTGGATTCGTTTAACAGGCGCATCGGGCAACAATCTCAAGAATATCGATGTTGAGTTTCCATTAGGCGTGCTGTGCCTTGTCACTGGTGTCAGCGGCAGTGGCAAGAGTACTCTCGTTCAAGACACGTTATACGGTGCCTTATGCCAGAGAAAACGCAAGGACAGCACCAAACCGCATCCGTTTGATGATGTATTTGGAGATGGTCAAATTGATGATGTGGTGATGGTGGATCAATCCCCTATCGGAAAGTCACCGCGTTCCAATCCTGTAACCTACATCAAAGCATTTGATCAAATCCGCGCGGTATTTGCCGAAACAGTTGATGCACGCACACACAATTACACGACCGGCCACTTTAGCTTTAACGTGGACGGTGGTCGATGTGAGACCTGCAAAGGTGACGGCCACATCGAAATAGATATGCAATTTCTGGCGGATGTCTACATGAAGTGCCACGCATGTGGCGGTCAGCGTTACCGCGATGAGATCCTGAGAGTTACTTATCGAGGGATGAACATCGCTGACGTTCTGGATATGACTGTTCGGGAAGCATTTTCATTCTTCCGCGGACAGCCCAAGGTTCAAACAAAACTCAAACGCCTGATTGATGTTGGATTAGACTACCTGCGACTCGGACAACCCGCCAATACTCTCAGTTCCGGAGAATCGCAGCGTCTGAAGCTTGCAGCTTATATGTCAACTGCCAAACGCCACCGGACACTATTCATTTTAGACGAGCCTACAACGGGATTACATTTCAGCGATATCGTTCAATTAATCGATTGCTTTGATGCCCTTATTAGCGTCGGCCACTCGTTGATTGTGGTCGAGCACAATCCACAATTGATGCAAGTTTCCGATTACATCATCGATCTCGGACCCGGTGCTTCTGATGAAGGAGGACGGGTCGTCACGCAAGGCACCCCGGAAGAGGTGGCAGATGTAGCAGAATCGTTTACCGGACAACATCTAAAAGTGTGCCTTGAAAACCGTGTGGCACAAGAACAAGACGATGCTTCGTAATCACAATCGGGAATTGAGCTGTCAGATACAAATGCCTACCGAATCAGACTTAAAAATCCGTGTTGAAGTAAAGGACCATCATCCATCGTCCGCCTTGTGTGCTATTACCGTGACAACTGTGCACGTACCCAATTTACAATCGGAACACGTATGCCTTACTGGAGATATCTACGGCCCGGTTTGTAAACGAAGCCATACGTTACCTTCACGTGCATCCATAATTGACACCTCCTCGCACGGTACTCTCACTGCCAGCGCGACCGTATTAGATCCAACGCCGTGGTCACCCGAGTTGCCAGCTACTTATCTGGCGACGGTTCACGCAAGTATCGACGGCGACTCTCCATCAACGTGTACACACCAATTTGGATTCAAGTCGCTGGAGATTCGCAATGACAGTTTCTACATCAACCAACGCAGATTCGTGCCTCGTCTGGCTCAGCTAGAAATTAAAAACGATGACGCAAGTAATCTGCTGGATGTCATAACCGAAGAACATCTTTGCCTTGCAACCAGTCATCCAACGCACGACTTGCTAGAGCTTGCCACTGAACAGGGGTGCTGGGTACTTATTATGCTTGACGGCAGCGAAGAACCCGCGACCGTTTTGTCCTGGTGCAAGCACCCGGCATGTTTTGCTATGGTTCTAATGTCAGAGGCATCCATTCAACTCATCAACCCACTGCGAGATTACGTCACGTCCTATACTCTGCTCGGTCAGCAAATAACGGCTGGGCAAGTCCTGTCTGAATTTGTGCAATTCGTGACGGTCGACGTAAATGAACTCGAAGCCCTGGACATCACGAACCGACCGATTGTGGTAACACGAAACGATCGTGATGTAAGCATTGAAAATGGTCGCCGCGGATGCGAGTTGGTTCAGCGAGATGCCACAGCATATGGAGACTTCGCAGGATATGCGGTTTTGATTTCAGCGACACCCGATGTCGATTTAACAGATCGGAATTAGAATAAATCACATGAATCTGGATCGATACATACGGCAGATGCGCTTTCAGCCACTGGGCGAAAAAGGACAAGAGAATCTGGCGGGTGCACGTGTTTTAGTATGCGGCTGTGGGGCTCTGGGCAGCATACTCGCTAATACGCTGGCCCGTGCCGGTGTCGGATATATGCGTATCGTCGATCGAGATTTCTTAGAGCTCAATAATCTGCAGCGCCAGGTTTTATATACCGAGCAAGATGTAACCGACGGGCTTCCCAAGGCCATTGCAGCTAAGCGTCATCTCGAGCAGATCAACAGCTCGATTGAAATAGAAGCGGTTGTTGCAGATGTAAGTGCTCATAATGTCCTCGAACTCGTCGACGGAATTGATTGCATCGTAGATGGCACTGATAACTTTGAAACTCGCTTCCTACTCAATGATGCATCAATTAAAACGGGCATCCCATGGGTTTACGGTGGGTGCATTGGTGCTGAAGGCCAAACGATGACCATTTTGCCAGGCGATACGGCATGCCTTCACTGTCTGATGCAGGCAGGTCCGCCGCCAGCCGGCACAACACCGACGTGTGACTCCGCTGGAATACTGTCGATGATTATTAACGTAATCGCCTCGATCCAGGCATGCGAAGCACTCAAAATCCTAAGCGGAAATCGTGACGCGATAAGCCGGAAGCTTCAAGTATTTGATCTCTGGGAAAACCGTATTCGACAAATTGATTTATCGGCATTGCGTGACGGCACCGACTGTCCCGCGTGCCAGCAGCGGGATCTCGCATGGCTAAATGGAGATCGTGGCAGTCAGGCAGCGGTGCTGTGCGGACGAAATGCCGTCCAATTGTCCTTTCCAGATCATGCCGGCATTTCGCTCACTGAACTTAAAGAAAAACTGGAAACCGTTGGTCAGGTCAGCAGTAATTCGTTCCTGTTAAAACTCGCGGTGGAAGATGTTTCATTGACCGTATTTCCGGACGGACGTGCCATAGTACAGGGCACCGAAGACGAGTCGAAAGCTCGTAGCATTTATGCCAAATACATCGGTAACTAGCTGTTTCAATGTAAGCGGATACCATCTCAGACGAGTTGCCTAAACTCTTGGTCTGAGGATAAACTAGAAGATTGTAATTCTCTTTGTGACGTAAACTATGCTGGTCGCCGATATTTATCGGCTTGACTGCATTTCCATCAAAATAGGACTTCAAACATGAAACGGTTTCTTTCCTTAACACTGGCATTGCTGCTCACGGTTTCCCTCGCTGGTTGTGGAGGAGAAGAAGAAGTCGCAAAAAACAACAGCGAAGACGTCACAAGTGCTGAGTTATTCACAGATGGCGAAGATGCAGCAGCTGATTCGATGACAGTCCCTGATGATGACACGGCAGCTGACAGTGCGACTGAAGATTCAAATAATGGTGATACGGCCACCGTTGATGGTGATAAGAAGACCGTTGGATTCGTCACGAATGGAATCGCATCATTTTGGGTGATTGCGGAGGCTGGTGCCCGTCAGGCAGCTGAAGACTTCGGCGTCAATGTCGAAGTGCGTATGCCACCGAACGGCTCGGAAGATCAAAAGCGAATGCTAGAGGAATTGGTTGCGGACGAAGTTGATGGTATTGCCGTAAGCCCAATCGATCCAGACAACCAGACTGAACTGCTAAACAACGTCGCAGATAAGACAAATCTCATCACACACGATAGCGATGCTCCGAATTCCAATCGAATCGGCTATGTCGGAATGAGTAACTACATCGCCGGTCGTATGTGCGGAGAGCTAGTAAAGGAAGCGCTACCCGATGGCGGCAGCCTGATGATCTTTGTTGGCCGCCTGGAACAGCTAAATGCTCGGCAACGTCGACAGGGCGTCATCGATGAACTCTTGGAGCGTGACTTTAATCCCGAGCGATATGACGAACCAGGTCAGATAATTTCTGGTGAAAAATACACAATTCTGGGAACACGCACCGATAATTTTGACTTCGGAAAAGCAAAATCCAATGCTGAGGATGCAATTGTGGCTCATCCGGACATGGGCGCCATGGTTGGATTGTTTGCGTACAATCCGCCGAATATGCTTGAGGCTCTCAAAAATGCCGACAAGATTGGCAAAATCGAGGTGATCGGATTTGATGAACACGACGAGACGCTTCAAGCGATCAAAGATGGACATTGCGTTGGAACCGTGGTTCAGGATCCTTACATGTACGGTTATAAGTCCGTAGAAATCCTGTCAAAACTTGCAAATGATGATGACTCATCATTTGCGGATGGTGACTTCATCGACATTCCTGCTCGCAAGATTGTCGCAGGCGATACGGATGAATCCAAAAAAATTGTCAATGTTGATGAATTCTGGACAGTCCTCAAACAACGTACCGGCCAGGAAGAGTAATAAATCCCGTATCGATTATCACGGGTTAAATCGTCTATGACCGGCGAGTCTCCTATTCTCGAAGTGCGACAACTGTCGAAGCGGTTCCCGGGCGTACGCGCGCTGAGCGAGATTGACCTGGAGTTGTATGCCAGTGAGGTACTTGCAGTCATCGGCGAAAACGGTGCTGGCAAAAGCACATTGATGAAAATCCTTGCTGGAGTTCAAACTCAGGACGAAGGTAAAGTCGTCGTCGATGGTAAAGAAGTCTGGATCGACTCCGTAAACAAGGCACTCGATCTCGGCATTTCTTTGATCCACCAGGAACTGAACCTTTCCGGTAACTTAACCGTTGGGGCAAACATCTTTCTCGGACGCGAACCTCACAAAATGGGCCTGATCGATGAACACACCATCGTTGAGGAATCACGACGTTACCTGGAAATGGTAGGGCTAAACGTCGATCCCACGATTCTCGCAGATGACCTGCCTATCGGTCAGCAACAATTGGTTGAGATTGCCAAGGCACTGAGTGCTAACTCACGCATCCTGATCATGGATGAGCCGACATCGAGTCTCTCACAGGGAGAAGCCGATCGGCTCTTTGAGGTTATCCACCACTTGCGTGAAAACGGAGTAAGTGTGATCTACATATCGCACCGACTCGGAGAGGTCAAAGCGCTTGCCGACCGTGTTGCGATACTTAGAGATGGTGAAAACGCTGGTGAACTCGGTCGGGATGAAATAACTCACGATGCAATGGTTCAGCTCATGGTTGGCAGAGATGTTTCACAGTATTACAGTCATTCGCCCAGTTATACGGATGAAATTGTCCTTGAAATTGAGAAATTACGAACCACCGCCTTTCCCGCGAGTGAACTTAGTTTCAGTGTAAAGCGTGGAGAAATCGTCGGCGTCTCCGGCCTGGTTGGCGCGGGACGCACTGAGATGCTGCAGGCGATCTTTGCTAGTGTTCCCAAAGTTGCTGGTTCCGTGCGTGTCCTCGGTGAAGAAATCGAAGGCAACTCCACAATAGACGTCATCAGAGCTGGCGTAGCACTTGTTCCCGAAGATCGCAAGTTACACGGTCTAGTCATCGATATGTCTGTTAAAGAGAACATGAGTCTCGCTGGACTACGTCAAAATCAAATTGGCAGCGGATTTATAAACTTCGATGTGGAAAATGACATCACGACTGAGATGATCGATCGACTCAAAGTTAAAACGCCGACAAAGGATCAGATCGCTAGGTACTTATCTGGCGGAAATCAACAGAAAGTCGTACTTGGTAAGTGGCTTTCAATGAAACCAAATATCTTGTTGCTTGATGAACCAACCCGCGGAATTGATGTTGGTGCTAAGCAAGAGATTTACCAATTAATGGAAGAACTAGCAGATCAAGGAATGTCCATTCTCTTTGTGTCCAGTGAATTAGAAGAAATCATTGGAATGTCGGATCGTGTGATCGTCATGCACGAAGGCCGATTGGCAGGAGAGTTGGATCGCAGTGAGTTATCCGAACAGTCCATCATGAATCTGGCAACTGGCGGAGTGTCACAGCGCATCACCACGCATCGTTAGAAGTAAAGAAAGAACGGCGGGCCAAGTTTACCGCCGATTGAAGGGATAAGATTCAATGAAAAAAATCATGGGAATCCTGATGTTGCTGGTATTTATATGCCTGGCGACAGCATTGCTAACTAATGGCAAGTTTGTAACTCCGTTCAACATACAAAATATCGTACGTCGAAGTGCGTTTTACGGGATCATTGGCATCGGTGTTGCATTTGTGATCATCACCGGCGGAATCGATCTCTCTATTGGTTCGCTCATCGGACTTGTCGGTTGTCTAATGCCCATGGTGCTTGCGCCGGAACATATCGAACAGGGCGATCCGGTGAGTATATTAGACGTCAATAAAGCCGAACGCGCGCTGCTGCTCAATGGCGGCGAAATCGATCTTGAAGCCGGTGATCAGCTGAAATACTCACCTTCCAGTGGGTCGACGCGCCGGGTCACAATCAATAAAGTCGTTCGTGAACCTTCCAAGACGATTGCGTTCGTCAACGAACCTGTCACTGCACTTAATCAGCAGATTAAGGTCACGAGAGTGACACTTTCGCATAATCACTTTGCCGTTGTCATCGGGTTTGTGCTTGTCTTCACGCTTGCCATCGGACTGATCCATGGACTATTGATTACCAAGCTGAATCTGCAGCCGTTTGTGGTAACTCTCTGCGGCTTACTGATTTATCGAGGTGTAGCAAGATGGATAACTGCAGACACGACACAGGGGTTTGGATCAGATTTTGACACGTCATTCAGAACATGGGCGACAGGGTCACCTTTTCCAGTTGCATCGCTAATGATCTACGTTGGAATCGCGATGCTGCTTTGGCTTATCGTTAAGCAACTGAGAAAATCAACCACCACTGGAAACTCTCATAAGCCCGCCTTCATTTTAGGCATTCTGTTTTCCATTGTTTTGATTGGCACAGGAAGCTTGCGTTTCACGCAGACAGTGGAAAATACGCAGATCCTAAACCTATCACGGATGACTCCCATCACCATTGAGACGAGAGAGTTATCAACGACCAAAATCAATGCTGAAAAGAACGCATTTTTGTTTAGCGGCGCGCATGAAGATTTGACATCAACACGTTTGCTTCTCACTCTGGATTCTGACGTCAAGACGAAGAATCCCGACGTGAAACAAATGAGCGTATTGCCGTTATCAAAGGTAACCGTTGAAAGCAAGCAAACGGTAGTTGTTGCCGCTAGAGAGTTTTCATCACTACTGGAAGGTAACCGATTACGCAAAAACGTGAAGCTCTATGCCATTGACCTAATGGAAATGGATCTGGCAAAAACGAATCTGCAAACACGCAAAATTGAATTGTCACCGGGATTAGCCGGGTTACTTCCCCAGATCGCACTGTACTTTGTAGGTTTCCTTGTGATTCCAGCTTTCGTGATTTGCTCGGTACTCATGATTCGAGCAAGCAATTTCAAGTCCGTCGTACCCATTGTGCTACTTATCGTGAGCGTTCTCTTAATGATCGGTGCTGCTCATTGGAGCAGCATTGATAGGGTTACCGGTGTACCAAACGGTCCGAATTGGTTTGGCGCTGATGCCGAGTCTGTTCGTAGCAATGAAGTAATCGATATGTTCATCGTGTTTCTGGTCCTCGGCTTACTGATGTTCGCAATTTCACGATTCATCCGGGCGAATGGTCAGATTAATTGCCCAATAAATAAGACAGCATTGGTATGTACTGGTGTATTAACAGCGGTCTGGCTTTGTGGAAACACGCCGATTGGTCAGACTCAAGTACCGGCTGCGACCATTTGGCTGCTTAGTCTAGCAGTCATTGCAGCTATATTCCTTAACAAGACGATTTATGGTCGTTATCTACTAGCACTAGGCAGGAATACAGAAGCTGCCAAGTACAGTGGAATCAACACAGATAGAATGATCATACTGGCATACGTCATATGCGCCGTGTGTGCCGGAATCGGAGGAATACTCTTCGCGCTCGACGGAAACTCCATACAGCCGGCAAGCCACGGAAACTTTTACGAACTTTACGCAATTGCCGCCGCCGTACTTGGTGGGTGTAGCCTGCGGGGAGGTGAAGGATCTATAACCGGCGTGGTCATTGGTGCCGCAGTCATGTTTGTCCTTTATAACGCGATCAATCTGCTTGGAATTCCACCGACACTTGAATTTGCAATCATTGGACTTGTGATTCTCGTGGGCGCCATGACCGATGAAATTGCAAAGCATTTTTCCGCCCGAAAAAAGGCTTTGGAAGACGCTGCAAGCTAAAACTGCGATACCAGCAATTGCACAATTGTGAGGCTCTATTTAGAATCAACCCCTTACAAAAGACACAAACCTTTGTACTCATTTACAACTTGAATCTTCGGAGAAAACAGATGAAAAAGGCACTGCTAACATTACTTTTCGTATTTTCAGCAACAATTGTCGGTTGTGGTGGCGATGACGCCGCAACAGTCGAAGGCGATCCAACAATGGATGGCCCTGGTACAGAAATGGAAACTGACGGAGCCGCTGATCCAGAAGATGAAGGCGAAGACACAACCAACGCTACCAGCTAGTTTGCTAGCTGACAAAAACGTTACATTTGAGTAACACAAGAAAGCGCCGATGGTATTCCATCGACGCTTTTTTTGTTTCATACAACCGCCATTAAGACTTCACCTACAGTTGTTCGCCACGATAACTTAGGTCCAGTAAGTCCATCGGATGCATGATCGTAAATGGAGAACCATTCATACGACGCTCACGATCTATTTGCATCAGGCAGCCGGTATTGGCCGTTAGTACCAGTTGGGCTTTTGTGGACTCGATGTTCTTAACCTTGCGGTCAGCCAACCTGTCCGCCATTTCCGGCTGTGTCAGGTTATAAGTACCTGCGGCACCACAACACAATTCTGACTCCGGTAATTCAATAAGATCCAACCCCGGTATCTGACTCAGTAGATTACGTGGCTGTGCCTGAATCTGCTGAGCATGTACAAGGTGGCAGGCATCGTGATAAGTGGCCGTAGCTTCGATGCGGCCTGACGGCGGGATAAATCCAAGTTCATCAAGGAATTCGTGCACATCCTTAACCTTGGACGCAAACAGCTCTCGTGCCTCTTCTGAACCATCAAGCCAGTGGTGTCCATAGTCCTTCAACATGGCACCACATCCGGCCGCATTGATGATGATCGCATCGAGATCATCAAAACTTTCCTTGAATGCTTCAAGATTCTGATCTGCTAAATCCCGGGCTTCTTCCTCAGCGCCACTATGGTAGTGAATCGCACCGCAACAGCCCTGCCCTTGAGGGATGATCACGTCGCAGCCATTTTTTTGCAAAACACGAGCCGTTGCATGGTTTGTATGTTGAAAAATAACATCCTGTACGCATCCGGTGAACAACGCAACGCGAGCTCGTCGCTTACCCTCCGCTTGTAAGAAGTTACCAATCGGCTTCTCTTCACGTTTAAGCTGCGGCAGTAAAGTCAGCATGCGACCAAGTCGCTTAGGAAGGAGCTTCCAAAGGCCGGTGGCAATCAACAGTTTGTCCAGCTTTAATCGTTGAGCCACACGAGCAGGCCGCAACCATTTCCTGAGCTTATCGCGATTAGGAAATAACCCGAACAGGATAAAACGGTGGAACCAGTCAGAAGACTTTGATTCCTCACCCAGCTCGTTTTCCATGGCAACGCGAAACGGTTCGATAATGCGACCATATTGCACACCTGATGGACATGCCGTTTCACACGCACGGCAATCCAGGCAAAGCTCTAAATGACCACGAATCGTATCATCCATTTGTGCACGCCCATCACGCACCGCCCGCATTAGGTAAATCCGGCCTCGCGGGCTGTCGTTCTCGTTCCCAAGTTCCGCATACGTTGGGCACGCTGCGGTACAAAGTCCGCAATGCACGCAGTCGAGAAAGTGATCGTAGTCGATCGACTCGTAGCTGGTAACCGGCAATTCTGCTTTCACCACCGGTAATTCATGTGTGTTTTCGCTTACCGCGACATTCGTCATTGGTAGACAAATCTCCCTGAGTTAATAAGCCGTTGAGGGTCAAACTGCTCTCGTAGCTTTTGAATGAGGAAATCTGGTGAACTTGGCTCACCCCAAACAGATTGAGTTGTCAATTCTGCTGCATTCGCTGCAGATAGTATAACAACATGGCCATGGTGGCGACGTGCCTCGGGTCCAAGCGTTTTAATAACCAAATCTGAAACCTGTGCGTCTGTATCTGCGGATAGCTTCACGGTGACAATTCCATCACCCATATGTGATTGCACAGCACAATGTGGATGTTGTTCTAAAGCCAAGTTAATCACCGAGGCACAACCGCTTGAAACTGTTCGTGATTCTATCACCGCTAAAGCATCATCATCTGCTGAGAACTCACACAATTGACTCCAGAGTTGGTCATGAGATTCGCCATCAAGAGAGTGGCTGTCACGCACTTTATTTCCTGACATTTCTCGGCGCAGTTTGTCGATCATCCAAACAACTTCTTGATCGGTACCGTGCAACACAATGGCCACGGCTGCTGATGATTGGTTGACAGCCTCGACGGACGGCGTAAAGTCATCGCCCTGCAAGAAGTCGATCGCGATAGGTCGTACCGTTGAATTCATCAACTCGGCTACAACCTGCTCTGCATGCTGTACGTTCTTCACCGGAGCTATCACCGTTGCC
>Ga0114933_10004417_pt1 | contig 13183 bp, 10 predicted proteins | sample 4SBtaG_FD_89691 | JGI IMG/M metagenome (GOLD analysis project Ga0114933, IMG submission 89691) | Deep subsurface microbial communities from Kolumbo volcano to uncover new lineages of life (NeLLi) - 4SBTROV12_W25 metaG | ecosystem: Environmental > Aquatic > Marine > Volcanic | place: Kolumbo...
CAAGTAGTCCGCCGGGGGCCGGTAGGCGCGGGAGATGACGCCCTCGAAGCAGGCCTCTTCCAGGGACTCGGTGCGCCCGTGGAGCACCTCGAGGTTGGGCACTCCAGCAGCGACCTGGTCGAGGAACGCAGCGCGCTTGCTGCGGGATTCCACCAGCGTGACGTGTGCGGAGGGATGCAGAGCAGCGAGGGCCACGCCGGGGAAGCCCGCCCCGCTGCCGAGGTCGGCCCAGCGCCCCTTCGCGGACAGCCACCCGACCGCCGCGCGGGCGTCCTCGAAGTGCGGCTCCAGCGGACCGGGCCCGACGAGGTCCATCGCCTTACGCCAGCGACCGAGGAGCTCGAAGTGCGTCTGCTCGAGGGGCGTCATCGCTTGGCCAACCAGGCGGCGAGCAGGTTGACTGCGGCCGGGGTGATCCCGGGAAGACGCGAGGCCGCCTGGAGAGAGGACGGACGGGCATGCACCAGGCGCTCGCGAACCTCGGCGGAGAGCCCGGGAACCGCCCCGTAGTCGAGGTCGCCGAGCTTCACCCGGCCCATGCGGCGTGCCTTTGCGACGCGCGCGCGCTCCCGCCGGATGTAGCCGGCGTACTTGATGTCGGTCTCGATCTGCTCGCGGACGACGGCGTCGAGCGGCGGGAGCTCCTCGAAGAGGGCGGCCAGCCGCTCCCAGGTCGCCTCCGGACGTCGTAACAACTCCACTCCGGTCGCCGGGACGCGCAGGGAGCCCAGACCTGCGTCCGCCATGCGCCGGCGCCCCTCTCGGCTCGGGCTTATCGATACAGTCTCAAGACGCTTTAAACCCTCTCCGACGCGCTCCTGGCGGGCCTCGAAGGCCGACCACACGGCGTCTTCGATCAGGCCGAGACGTCGACCGGTCGCGAGCAGCCGGCGGTCTGCATTGTCCTCGCGCAGCAGGAGTCTGTGCTCCGAGCGGGAGGTGAACATCCGATACGGTTCTCCGCCGACTCCGCGGGTCGTCAGGTCGTCGATCAAGACACCGATGTAGGCGTCCTCGCGCCCCAGCTCCAGCTCGCCTCCGGCCGCCGCGATCCCGGCCACGAAGCCCTGGACCGCGGCCTCTTCGTAGCCGGAGGTGCCGTTGACCTGGCCGGCCAGGAAGAGCCCGGGGATCCCCCGGTGCTGCAGATCCGGGCCGAGATCGCGGGGGTCGGCGTAGTCGTATTCGACGGCGTAGCCCCACTGGAGCACCTCGGCGCGCTCCAGGCCGACGATGGTGCGGATCATCTCGAGCTGCACGTCCTCGGGCAGCGAGGTGCTGAGCCCGTTCACATAGACCCGGTCGGAGCCGTGGGCTTCAGGCTCCAGGAACACCTGATGGCGCTCCCGATCCGCAAAGCGCGCGATCTTGTCCTCGATCGAGGGGCAGTAGCGGGGGCCCGTCCCCTGGATCGCGCCCGAGTACATGGCGCTCGAGTGGAGATTGTGTCGAATGACCTCGTGGGTCTGCGCGTTCGTGTGCGTCAACGAGCAGGGAAGCGGCGCCGTCTCGCGTCGGACCTCGGCGAAGGAGAAGCGGCCGTCGGCGTGGGGTTGGACCTGGAGACGGTCCCAGTCGATGCTCCCCTTGTGCAGGCGCGGTGGCGTGCCCGTCTTCAGCCTTCCGAGCCTCAGCCCGGCCTTGACGAGGTCCTGGGCGAGTCGATGCGCGGCGCCGTCCCCGATGCGGCCTCCCCGCTCCGTGCTGCGACCCCGGTGCATCAAGCCGCCCAGGAAGGTGCCGGTCGTGAGCACCACCCTCGGCGCCTCGAGCACGCGATCGTCCACGCGAACCCCGGCGACACGACCGGATCGCAGGACCAGGCCCGTCGCTTCTCCCTCGAGGACGTGCAGGCCCTCGAGCTCGAGCAGCCGCTGCATTCGCCGCGGATAGGCGAGCGTGTCCACCTGGGCCCGTCCCGACCGGACCGCGAGCCCCTTGCGGGTGTTCAGGCGCCGAAACTGAACCGTCGTCGCGTCGGTCGCGCGCGCCATCAGGCCGCCGAGGGCGTCGAGCTCTCGCACCAGACAGCCCTTGGCCAGGCCGCCGATGGCGGGGTTGCAGGACAGCCGCGCGATGTGTTCGCGGTGGAAGGTCACCATCGCGACCCGCCGGCCGAGGCGCGTCGCGGCCGCGGCGGCTTCGCACCCGGCGTGTCCCGCACCGACCACGACGATGTCGAAGGAGAGGCTCACCGCCTCGGTTTAGCCGCCTAGCGACTGTCGGCCACCCAGACACCACCGCTCGCAGGATCGTCCAGCCAGAGGGGGACGATGTCTCCGACGAGGTCCTTGGCCATGCGCCGGCCCAGGCTGTCGACGCTGTTGTCGGCGACCAACAGCTCTTCGTAGTGATCCTGGTACCGGAAGAGGATCTCGCCGTCGGTGGCGACCAGCGCCATGCCGACGTGGGCCTGGACCGCGTAGGGCTCGGAGTCGTGGTCCACGAGGACAGGCACCCCGTTCTGGATGACGAGCTCGCCGACGAGGTGGTGGTCTGTCAGGGGCCGGCCCTCGGTCTCGAGGATCCAGGTGAAGAGCACCGCGTCGCCCTCGCAGTCCCGGGCGACCTCGGAGAGCGTCTCCGAGAGCACCGACTCGCCTCGAACGGCGTTCGTCAGCGCGATGACGTCGGAGACCGGCAGGCGGGTGTCCCGGAAGTGGCCGGACCACTCCGAGCCCAGGGCGGCGTTGAGGGCCCCGGGGACCGCGGCGTGCAGGGCGTGGGGGAGCTCCGCGACCTGGGCCGTGCGGCGAAGGCGCCCCTCGGCGCGCTCGTCCCGCAGGGGCTCGCCGACGATGCCGGTGAGATCGGCGTGAGGGGCCTCGGCGGCGACGATGACCGGAGCGACCCGCACCTCCTGTTCGACCACCCCTGGGTTGAGGTCCCAGGCGATGGTGTCGTGCGCGGGAGCGCGGTGCGCGCAGGCGACGAGAAGGAGCGTGGTCAGCGGCATGGGCGGGTCCTGCAGGGTCGTTCGAGGCTCGGTGCGCGGCCCGACCGAAGGTCGGACACCCGGGGAACGCGCGAGTTCCCGATTTCCTTCACTGCGTGTCGCAAAAGACCTGTTCCTTCACGGCCACGCTACCATCGGGTCGTGCCGGTCCGACTCCGATGGATCCTGGGCCCGCTGCTCGCGCTGGCTGCCGTCCTGCCCTTCGTCGGCAAGCCCGTGCACATCGACGACGCGAACTTCCTGGTCCTGGCTCGGGGAGCCGCGGCGGACGCCTGGCGACCGCACGCGCTGACGATCAACTGGCAAGGCACCACGGAGAGGGCCTTCGACGTCCTCTCCAACCCCCCGGGCATCGGCTGGTGGCTGGGCCCGGTCCACGACGCCTCGGCCACGGTCCAGCACCTGTGGATGCTGCCCTGGCTGGCGCTCGTGATGTTCGGCGCCGCCCGCCTGGGCCGGGAGTTCCTGGACGACGCGCCGGCCGGCATGCTCCTGCTCGGGACGGCCCCGATCGTCGTCCTGTCCGGACAGGCGCTCACCCCCGATCTGCCGCTCTACGCCTGCACCCTCGCCGGAGTCGGTGGCTTCCTGACCGCCCGACGCCACGCCTGGGCCTTCGCGCTGCTCGCGGGGGCCGCAGCGCTCTTCCGCTACTCCGGGATCTGCCTCATCCCCCTGCTGTTGCTGGCCGGCTGGCAGCGGGGACGCCTTCGCCAGGCCTGGCCGGTCGCGATCCCGATCCTCACGCTCGCGCTCCATGACCTGCACGCCTACGGCCAGGTCCACCTCGTCGCGATGGGCAGCTTCCAGTCGGTGTCGAACACGGGCTGGGACGTCTTCCGCAAGGGCGCGGCGGCGCTGGCGATGCTCGGCGGCGTCGGCCTGCTGCCGGTGCTCACGGCCCGACGCGGAGGCGGCCGCTTCGGTGCCCTGGTCGGAGCGGTGATCGGAGTGCCGGCCGCCATCCTCTCCGAGCAGTCCGGGGTGGGCTTCGCCATGACCGTGGCCTGCTGCATGGCCGGCGGGATGGCGCTCTTCGCCCACCGCTGGCGACACGCCGATGACCGCCTGCTGACCTGCTGGGCGCTGGGCGGTCTGGTGTTCCTGCTCAGCCTGCGCTTCACCGCTGCACGGTACTGGCTGCCTTTTGTCGCAGCGCCGATCCTCGCCGCCGGGCGCTTCGGCCTCGACCGCCGACTGCTGGCGGCTGCGGTGGGCGCCAACCTGCTGCTCGGAGTGGCGCTCTCCTACGACGACTACCGCTTCGCCAAGGCGCACGAGGAGGCGGCTGCGCGGGTCGGTCCGGGTCCCGGCACCTTCGCCGGACACTGGGGCTGGCAGCACCACCTCGAGGCCGCCGGCTGGACCGCCCTCGAGGACGACGGCACCCCGGCACAGCGGCACGTCGAGGCGTTGGCCCCCTGGCCGCAGCAGCCTGCGGAGGGCACCTGCATGAACGAGATCGAGCGCTTCGCGATCGAGGACCACAACCCCGGCCCGCGGACCCACACAGCCGAGGGCTTCGCCAACCTGCACGCCTATGTCGTCGCGGGCGACCCGCCGGTCGAGACCTATGCGCCCTGGTCGTTCTCGGACGAGGCCTACGAGACCGTCGTGATCTGGGAGCGCTGCGACGGAGCGAGGTGAATAAGGGGTGGTGTGGCGCTGCCTCCTCCTTCCCAGCGACCCTGGCTGCTCGAGCAGCTCGCGGTGCTCCTGCGCGGCCACGGCGAGTCGATCTGGGTGCACGGGCCCCTCGTCGAGGACCCCACGATCGACCGGGCGGCGCTGATGGCCCACGCAGGCGTCCGCTCCTTCCCCGCCGAGCTGGCCCACGCGGGCATCGGGGGATCCGTCGCGGGCCTGTGCATCGACGTGGCCCGCGCCTGGCGCATCGAGCGCGGACTGGCTCTGGACGACGCCCGCCTCGAGGCGCTGTTGAGCGATCTCACGGCCTGCTACCTCGGCTTCGGACTCCAGGTCCTGCGGCCCCCGATCCGCCAGCGAGAGGTGCGCGGCTTCCTGCTTCAGACGAAGGCGCCGACCGCCTTGGACACCGAAGCCCTCGCCTTCGTGGTCGGCGCGCAGCTGGTTGCCCGCGATCCGAGCGAGCGCCAGCTGCAGCGCATCCTGGACGGGCTGCCGACCGACCGCCTGCGCATGGTGCTCGAGGCCATGTCCTGGTTCCGCACCGACGGCAAGGCCTCCCTCGACGGCCTGCTCGCGGACCTCGATGGGGCGGGGCAGATCGTCGAGATCAAGCAGGGACGGCCGATTCGCCGACGCGCCTCGCGACGAACCCTGGCAGGCGCCCTCATCGGGGCGGGCTTCGGCACCGCGGTCGGCCTGGTGGGTCTCGCGGTCTCCGGCGGGGCCGGCGGCTTCGCCTGGGCGCTGGTCGGCGCCGTCGTAGGCGCCCTCGGCGGACGGGCGCTCAAGGCCTGGCGCTGCTCTCAGTGCAAGTCGCCAGTCGGCGACGCTGACGTCCTGTGCCCCGGCTGCGGTGGCCTCGTCATGAAGTGAGGCTCAAAAGCCTCCTCCCCACAGCACCTGCATCCACCACGACTCCGGCCAGAAGATCTGGGGCACGGCGAGCCCGACGCGCAGCACCAGGACCGCGCCCGCCGTGGCCAGGAGAGCGCCGAGCACGCGGAGGCGGTAGCCCCAGCGCGTGGGCGCGGCCGGCTTGCCCCAGGAGGGCTCGACGCCCGCGGCCTGCATCCGGTCCCACAGGTCCGGGTGAGGCCCTCGCCCCAGGACCGCAGGGGCACGGTTGTGGCGGTAGAGCGCCTCGAGCGCGAGAGCGTAGACCCTGGGGTCCCCCTCGTGCGCATGGGCATCCGCCCGCTCCTCCATGCGCCTCCGCAGTCGACGTCCGGCCGACAACCACAGGACCATCACTCCCAGCAGCACGAGCAGGCCCATCAGGCCGAAGTGGGCGACCAGCGGCACGAGGCCGACCAGCGGCACCAGCGCCATCGTCACGGCGAGGCGCGCGAGGATCACCTTTCGGGGCTCGCCGACGTGTCCGAGCTCGTGATCGGCGATGCCCATGACCCCCTCGTCGTCAAGGACCTCGAGCGCGCCGCGGGTGAAGGCGACGCGGCGCCCCAACGGGAGGGCGAAGGCGTTCGCCGCCGTGTACTCCAGGACATCGACCGAGGTGAGCTCGATGCCCTGCTCACGCGCTCGCTCCCGGACCCGGCGATCGAGCTCCGGAGGCGCCGGAGAAGCGAGCCCCGCCCGAAGCGCCAGCTCCACCCCCCAGCCCCGGGACCAGCCCCAGACCAGCCCAGCCGCCAGCACGAGCCCCAGCGGCGTGGCCCACAGCGGCAGCCAGGACACGGCCGCCACGAGCGCGAAGATGCCCACGAGGTGGCCGTACATCACGAGCAGGAAGCCGAGGCGACCGCTCGGACGGTCGGCCTCTTCCGGTCGAGGATGGATGCGCCGCTCGAAGCGACGCCGGAGAAATCGCACCGGCAGCACGGCCGCGACAAAGGCCACCGCCACCGAGGCCTGGAAGGGGCCCCGAAGCGCCCCCGCCAGCATCGGGACGATCAGCGCGCAGAAGACGACCAGCACAAAGGCCAGCAGAATGCTGCCGATCCGGGCAGGCCAGGTAAGCCGCGCCCGCTCAGGCCACGCGAGCCCGTCCAGTCCCGCGGGCTCGAGCATCCAGTAGCCGAGGGCCCCCCCAAACGACGCGAGGAGCGCTGAGAAGACGCCCTGGCTGATCAGGCTGAGCGCGACCTCAAGGTGTTCCACGTGGAACATCCTCCAACCAGGCGGTGAAGTCGCGGGCCTCTTCCAAAGGGAACCAGGCCTTCGCGGGCACCGCAGCTCGGTAAGCCTGGAAGGCGCGGGTGAAGTCGGCCGGATCCCGCTCGAACCACTCTCGCGCTCGGCTCGAGCCGTGCATCAACCGCTCGAAGCGCAGCTTGGCGACCAGGCGTCTGGACACATCGACGCCGGGACCGAGATGCCTCAACCCATTGAGATCGTTCAGAAGGTGTGCACGGTACTCCTCCAGCGTCATGACACCACCGCGCGGACTCGGGCCAGCTCGTCGCGCAGGACCGGCACATCGGTCGGGCCGACGCTCCCCTCGATCCGCTCCAGCGTCACGCCCCGAAGAGCGGGACACTCCGGGACGACCTCGGCCAGCAGATCCCACACAATCTCCGGCACGGAGGTGTCGTGGCTGTCGAGGTGCATGCCGGCCGACCAGGGGGCCTCGTTGAGACCGCCTCCGGAGACGTGGATCTCGATCACGCGCCCGAGGTCCATGCGCTCCAGCCAGGCGCGCGGATCGAAGCCGAGATTGTGTGCATTGCAGACGAGGTTGTGAAGGTCCAGCAGCAGCACGCCGTCCTCGCCGAGGGCATCCTCCAGGAACGCGGGTTCGTCCAGCATATTCCCCAGCGCGAAATAGAAGGCGCTGTTCTCGACGCCGACAACAGGAACGATCTTGGATGCTTGGATGCATGATGTGCGCACGACCGAGGCCGCCTCGGCGGTCATCGGGAGCGGGAGAGGCAGCGAAAGGACCCGACCCTCGACCTCGGCCAGGCCCAGGTGGTCGGTCCACCACTCGAACTGGAACTGTGCGTGATCCGCGCGCATCCGCTCGGCCCACAGGGCCCGCCGGTCCGCGCTCGCCCCGCCCGGCGACCAGCCCACCGAGTGCGCCACGAAGGGGCGGCCCGTGCGCTCCTTGAGGTCCAGGAAGGCGCGGTGGTAGCCATTCGATACGATCTCGTCGCCGGACTGCATCCAGAGCGTCTCCGGAGTCACCGCGTAGTAGTCGCAGTCGTCCAAGAGCGGCGCGAGCAGCCGAAACCACGTCTCGTCCGGGGCCAGGAGCAGCCCGACGTCAGTAGACGAGCTCATCCGGATCGAAGAAGTAGAGGAAGCGGCGACTGCGCTGAGGCACGTGACCCATGCCGCAAGCGTACATGCGCTGGTTCTCGACGCCTTCGATGGTTGTGCCGCAGCCGCCCTCGCTGGCCCAGTGAGAGCCCGGCACGCGCTCGCGCAACCTCGCCTTGAAGGTCTCGGCGTTGCGCCCTTCGTCCGCGACGGCCGGAAGCAGGCGGTCCAGCGCCTTCGCCTGGGCCTCGATGCGCGTGTCGACGCCGCTCGAGTCTCCCCACCAGGCCTCTTCCGAGCCCAGGTCCACCTTCACGGCGGCGCTCGGGGCGGGGACCCGGTCGGTCTGGACGAGCACCATGTGCGGCTCGCCCTTCGGCGCGGAGGGCACCAGCAGGCGCAGGCTCTCCATACGCGCGCAGACCAGCTCCACCTGGGTCAGGCGGGCCAGGGTCGCGTCGGGGCCGTGCATCAAGAGCTCCCCGAAGGCGTGGCCTGCGAACCAGCGGCGTCCCGGGTCCTCGGGAATGACCAGCACCAGCATCGGCACGCCGCGCTCGTGGGCGCGCTGGAAGGCGGCCGAGAGGGTCTCGACCTCCTCGAGGGGGTCGACATCCGCAGCGAAGGCATCCCGGATCAAGTGAGGGGCTCCGATCAGCCCCAGGCCGACGCCGGCGGCGCGGAAGAAGTCTCGGCGGTTCATGGGCGGCTCCAGAGCATCGAGGTGCAGGTGTCATCACAGACCGGGGGGATTCCGTGCAGATCGGCACCGTCGGGGATCCAGGCGTTCATGCCCTCGCCGATCATCAAGAGGCCTCCGCTGACCGACCACAGCCCCTCGACACTGAAGTCGCAGCTGCGGTAGCCGCCGCTCGCGTCGAGCAGCACGCAGGCGTCACCGCTGTGCCACACGCCCACGAAGTCGACGGGGTCGAGGGCGCCGAAGTCATCGGGCTGCGAGGCCTCCTCGCCGTCTGCAGGAGGCAAGCTGGCGCCGTAGTCCGGCGGGTGCAACAGGCCGAGGCGAGCCTTGCTGGCGAAGACCCTCTCCTTGAGCTCGCGGACCTGTTGCTCGATGTCGGCCAGCTGCCGGTCGTACTCCGCCTCCAGGATCTCGGCGTCCCGCGCCGGTCGAAGGGCGCGCAGGTCCCGCGGCTCCTCGGCCCAGCAGAGCTCCTCGATCAAGTCGGGAGCGTGGAGCTCCCACTCCCCTTCCAGCTCGACGACATCCGCGCCGACCTGATCAGCGAGGTCCCAGGCGGCGTCCTCGCTGCCCTCGACGAAGACGGTGTCGCGGGCCACGTCGACCCCGGGCTCGGTGACCTCGAGCGAACCCCCGGCGCCCTGGACCAGCAGGAGCTCACCGGAGTACAGCTCGACGAACTCCACGCCGTCGTCGGGAGCGATCAGGACGACCTCGTCAGACCACGTGGCGATCGGGAGCGCGCCATCGGTGATCGCGCCGTCGACATCGACCGCCCAGCCGGCGTCGAGGGCCTCGGCATCGAGCAGGACGAGCCCCGGCTCGCCGAGGGTGGACGCAGTGCAAGCCAGGAGCAGAGAGAGTGGCATCGGGACCTCCCAACAAACCGACAACGGGCGCCGAGGTCTGTTCCTTACACCGCGTTAGCCTTTGACCAACTGCAGGAGTGCGCCTTGGACGAGCGGAACCTCCCCGCATCGGACAGCCTGGCCGAACAGGCCCTCGACAACCTCGTCAACCAGTTCGCGCGCCCGCTGGACTTCCTGCGGGAGCTGGTCCAGAACTCCATCGACGCCGGGACCCCGCGGGTCGAGATCTGGCTCCGCTACGTGCCGGACGAGGGCCGCGAGGGTGTGCTCGAGATCCACGTCGACGACTTCGGCGAGGGCATGGACGAGCGGATCATCGACGACCACCTGACGCGGCTGTTCTCGTCGACCAAGGAAGACGACCTGACCAAGATCGGGAAGTTCGGCATCGGCTTCACCTCGATCTTCGCGATCCAGCCCGACGCGGTGTTGCTGCGAACGGCCCGGCACGGCGAGTCCTGGGAGCTCCTCTTCCACCCCGATCGCAGCTTCGACAAGGTCCGCTCCGAGCAGCTGGTCGACGGCACCAAGATCACCCTCTTCAAGCGCCTGGCAAAGGTCGAGGTCGAGGGCTTCGTGCGCGACTGCCGCTGGATCCTCGGCTGGTGGTGTGAGCACAGCGACACCCCGGTCACCTTCTGGGACCGGACGAACGAGGTCGACGTCCCGGCGACCGGCGAGACCGCCGACCCCTTCGCGGCCTTCGCCGAGGGCTCCGGGCGCAGAGGCCCCGAGGCCATCAACAAGCCCATGGACCTGGTCGAGGGGGTGCTGAAGCGCCGCTTCACGGACAAGGGCGTCGAGGCCGTCGTCGCCTACCACCCCAGCCCCCGCTACGGCTACTACAACGGCGGCCTGACCCTGGTGAATACGCGCAACCGGGACGTGCTGGGGCCCCTGGACGAGCGCCTCGGCCACCTGAGCTTCAAGCTCAAGAGCAACACGCTCGAGCACACGCTGACCCGCGACAACGTGCTGCAGGACGAGCACTGGCAGAAGGCCATGGAGGTGCTGCTCACCACCTGCGATCAGCTCCGCACGGACCTGGTCGAGCGCTGCGAGGAGGCCGTCGCCGCCGGCGAGGACCTCGCCCCGTGGCACCGGCACCTCGCCCAGGAGTGCCTCAGCGCGCTGGGACCCAAAGCGCTGGACGACTACCGCGACCGGGCCTTGTTCCGCGACACGCGCGGTCGACCGCGCACGCTGGAGGAGATCGAGGACCAGGAAGACGACCAGGGCATCGTGCTCCTGGCCACGGACACCCCGGAGCTCGACGACGCCCTGGACGCCGAGGGGGTCTTCCTGCTCGAGGACACCCCCGAGACCCGCGACCTGCTCCTGGGCGCCGATCGGCCGCCGCTCTTCGCCTTCTGGTCCGAGGGACGGGCGCTGCGCAACGCGGACGCGATCTACGTGCTCCCGCAGCTGGTTCGTATCGAGTCCCTGCCCCCGCGCGAGCGCCTGCTGATCAACAGCACGAACGACCTGCTGCAGGAGGCCCTCGGCCGTCGCGTCCGACTCATGGTGGGCGCCATGGGGGGCGCCGAGCAGGCCCGAGACCAGCCGCTGGCGATGGAGGGGCCCGAGGACGGCTCGGTCTTCCAGCGCCCCGAGGCGAGCTGGCTCCGCGTGCCGGCGTTCTTGCGCTCGCGGGCGCTCCTGTTGAACCGCCACCACTCCTTCTTCCAGCTCCAGTGCACGGCGGGCGCCGAGGACCTCGACCTGGCTTCCTTCGGCCTGGCCCAGGCGCTCCTGCACGAAGAGGACGCCGAGCTCGAGCGCAGCTACCGCCTGCTCATCGAAGCCGCGGCCGGAGAGTAGATGTCCCAGCTCGACGACCTCGTCCGCCGCAGTCGCGCCCCCGGTGCCTTCGTAGAGCGCAAGCGCTTCACCCTGTCCCGGGCGAAGGCGATCGAGAAGCAGCGGGAATACGCGCTGCGACATCCGACACAGTACATCCTCGAGTTGATTCAGGCAGCGGTGCTCGCGGGCGCGACGTACATCGCCATCGACATCACCCAGGAGACGCTGCTCATCGCCTTCATCGGCGGACGCCCCTTCAAGGGGGAGCAGCTCGAGAACGTCTTCGACTACCTCTTCGCCGACCGGGCCGACGCCAAGCACCGACACATGGTCCAGCTGGCCATCGGCCTGAACGCGCTGCTCCAGCGGAAGCCCAAGTCGATTCGTATCGAATCCGGAGACGGCAAGAAGGCGATCCGACTCGACATGGACGCCAAGGGCAAGGGCCAGATCGGCACGCCCGTAGACCCGATCCGCGGCACCTACCTCATGATGGAGAAGCCCGGGAGCTGGTTCTCGCGCTTCCAGAACGTGACGCTCTTCCCGGAGCAGGCCCTGATCGAGGAGCGCTGCGTCCACTGCCCTGTGCCGATCATCCTCAACGGGGTGGCCCCCTTCGGCTACACCTCGAAGAAGGAGGTCCGACTCTTCGGCGAGAAGCAGCAGCAGAGCTTCAACGCCGACGGCGGGCGGCGCGGGGTGATGGCCATCCCCAAGAAGCCCGGCGCGACCAAGGGCTTCAAGATCGTGATGGGTGGTGTCTGGATCGCCAGCCTGGAGCTGCCCGAGCTCGGTACGGTCGAGATGCGCACCGGCACCGGAAAGCGCGCGGACGCCCAGCTCTTCGGCGTGATCTGCGACGACAACCTGCGCAAGACCGCCGACCAGTCCGACATCGTCCAGGACGCTCGCTTCACCGCCATGCTGGCGTCGATCCAGCCCCACGCGAGCCGCTTCATCCAGTCGGTCACCGGGCAGAAGCCGACGCCGCCTCCGCTGCCCCAGGTCGACGTCGACGGCCCGACGGTGCTGCCCCTGCCCAAGCGGATCAAGGTCCTCGGACCCGAGGAAGCGCTGCCAGTGGACGAGGTCCGCGAGGAGGCCTCGACCGACCCGATCTTCTGGTTGGAGCCCCAGGATCGAGCAGGGCTCGAGCAGCTCACCGACCCCAGCCGCTTCCCCTTCCGCGTGCTCGAGCTGCAGGAGGGCGAGGCCCGGGCGCTCTTGCAGGAGGTGCCCCACATCAGCCTGCAGCGCATCGGCACCGCCGCCGACGTGGACTTCGTGCGGCGGGTCATGGAGCGCAACCTCCGCGTGCACGAGGCCGAGGTCCGCATCGACGAGCTGAACGCGACCCTGAAGCTGCGGCTCCACGGCCGCGGACCTCGACCGCCCTGGGGCGAACAGGCGCGGGTCCCCGGGCTCGTCGCGCACCGCGGGCGCACGCTCTGGTGCGGCGCACTCCACACAGACCTGCCGCATGTCTCGGCGGTGCTGGAGCTCGACAAGTCCGCGGACGTCAACGACCGGATGAGGCACCAGCTCGGGAATCGGGTCGTGGATCACGCCTGGCGTCTCCTCGATCCACTGCCGGCCCTGGCGGACGACAAGCGGGTCCAGGCCCTCGCCGCCATCCTGCTGGCCCAGCACGCCCGGCCCCAGTTCGCGGAGGAGGGCGGGCGCACGCGCCTGGCTGTCGCGCTGCCGCCGGAGTGGGGAGACAGCGCCACTGCGCTGCGGAGGCTGTCGCTCGCGGACGCCGGGCCGGGGCCGCTGAGCCTGGACGGGCTGGTCGCGCTGCAGGGAACCGACAAGGTCTGGGACGTTCCAGCCGATGCCTTCGAGCGCCTCACGCCCCTGCAAGCGCTCTTCGGCTGGGGCCACCTCCGCGCGGTGGGCGATGACCCTCCTCTGGCGGCCGTCGGTCGGGTCGGTGAGCGCTGGGTCGTGCTCTCGGAGCAGTGGGGCAAGGCGAACCCG
>Ga0114933_10004418_pt1 | contig 13182 bp, 10 predicted proteins | sample 4SBtaG_FD_89691 | JGI IMG/M metagenome (GOLD analysis project Ga0114933, IMG submission 89691) | Deep subsurface microbial communities from Kolumbo volcano to uncover new lineages of life (NeLLi) - 4SBTROV12_W25 metaG | ecosystem: Environmental > Aquatic > Marine > Volcanic | place: Kolumbo...
ATCGTGCGGGGCAACACCATGCGGCGCATCGTGTCGATGCTGCGAGGCCTGTCGCCCGCCGCGCTGCACCTGGGCATCTTCAGCCCGCCCGTGCGCCACCCCTGTTTCTACGGCATCGACATGCCGAGTGCCGACGAGCTCGTGGCGGCGAGGTTCACGCCAGAGGCCATCCAGGAGCGGCTTGCGGCCCAGCTGGGCGCCGACAGCCTGACCTTCCTGTCCCTGGCGGGCCTGCGCGAGGTCCTCGGTCCGGGCATCTGCGACGCCTGCTTCAGCGGGGAGTACGTCGTGCCGGTGTCGGACGCGGAGCGGGGCTCCATCCTGGGGGAGCGTCGAGGCTGACCGCCTACGGCTCGTCGGTGTCGTCGCGCGCGAGCAAGGCCTTCCAGGCGCGGCTGCGCGTGCTCTTCGTGGACAGCTCCAGGAACAACAAGCCGCGGAACAGCATCAGCCAGTGGACCACCACGAGCCCACCGAGCATGCGGGAGACCGCCAGCAGCACGTGGAGGTCCGGAGACGTCAGGTGATCGATCGTGAGGCCGAGCAGCAACAGCGAGCCCAGGTCGATGAAGCCGAAGAAGGGCCCCGTGGCCTGGAACAACCACACGCCACCGAAGCCTGGCAGCAGCGAACCGAGCAGAGCCAGCAGAGCCACGTTGGGCGCGAACCACCCCAGCGGGTGTCGGGCGACGAAGCGCCAGGCGTCCTTCAAGAGCTCCACGGAGCGGCTCCGTCCCGCGTAGATCAGCTCCGGAGCAGGGTTGAAACAGATCGACGCCGCCAGGTACCAGATCAGCGCCAGGGGCCCTGTGAAGCTCAAGAAGAAGCCGACGATCCAGAAGATGAACAGGACCGAGATGACGTCCCAGAGGTAGACGCCCACGGTGTCCTGGATGTCGGAGAAGCGCACGCGTCCGCGGCGGTGCTGCACGACCTCCTGGACCATGTGCAGGTAGCTCCCCACGCAGGCGGCGTGCGCGAGCCCGACGAGCAGGCCCCCCGCGAAGCCCGCAGGCGCCAGGAGCTGCCCGACGGCGCTCAGGAAGGTGGCGTAGACCACGAGCGCGAGCACCGCCGGGGCGCTGCGAGGGAGGGCGCTGAAGGCCTTGGCGCCACACTCACGGTAGAGCTGCAGGTGGGTCTTCAGTGGGCTCACGCACGAACGCTAACGGGTTAGATCGGTGCGCCAGCCAGGAGAGCAACATGGCCACCATACGCGTGAAGCAGGCACACAGCCTGAGCGTCCCCGACGCCATCGCCAAGATGAAGGACTTCGAGGACATGATGGCCCGCTACATGGCGAAGGCCACCTGGAAGGGCGACACCGCCGAGATCAAGGGGCCAGGGGTCACCGGCACCATCGAGGCCACGGCCAGCGACGTCACCGTGCAGCTGAAGCTCGGCATGATGGCCAAGGCGGCTGGGGTCGACGCCACGCGGCTGGAGAAGAGCATCGCCCGTCGCCTCAAGGAAGGCTTCGAAGGCTGAGGCTCAGCCGAGCACCCCCGCGGCGCCGTCACTCTTCTCTTCGAAGCCTCGGGCGCCGAAGCAGACCCACTCCTCGCCCGGCAGGCAGCGGTACACCCGCAGCTCGCGTCCGTCCGGCTTGCGCTCGAGGATGGCGCCGCTGCGTGCGGGCTCGAGCAGGTGACCGCTCTCGGGTTCGACCACGACGTCGGGGTGCAAGCCCTTCGCCTCGAAGACGACGTCTTGCTCGGAGACGTCCACGGTGAGCACGGTCGCGCTGCCGTCCCGCTCCTTCAGCCTCAGCACCGCCAACGCACCGGCGCGGTTCGACACGCCCCAGAGACGGTCGATCCGCACGTCGCCGAAGTCGAGCACGTCGCTGCCTTCGGCGGGTTCACCGTAGCGGAGGCTCTCGCCGAGGTCGTAGTGTCCCAGCACCATCTCGGTGTCGAGCACCAGGAGCTCCGGGCGCCGGTTGACGAACGCGAGGCTGTGGATGGGCACTTCGGCCAGCGGATGGGGCGGGTCGAGAGCGTCCTCAGAGGTCTCGGGGTCCAGCACCCGCACCTCCCCCTGGGGCGTGACGACGGCCATCCAGGTGCCGCTGCCGGACAGGGCCATGCCCTGCGGCCACGCCAGCTCGTAGGCCCGATCGGCATCGATGTGCCACCAGCGCAGGCCGCCGCCGCGCAGCACAGCGGCGACCACCGGCCCGCCCAGCGCGATGGAGGCGGCGCCGACCGAACCGGACCCGGCCTTGAACAGGGTCTTGCCCGTGGCGAGGTCGAGCACCCGCAAGCGTCGCTCGCGTGGGAGGAGCGCCAGGCGCTTGCCTTCTCGGTCCACGAGCACCGCGTCGAGCGGTGAGCTCAGGGCCAGCCGGGCCTCGAGCCGCTTGTTCTCCCAGATGTCGAGCTGGTCGTCGTGCACGCCGAGCACGACGCGTCCGAAGCCGCTGGTGGCCACCACCGGCGTCACCCCGCCCGACGCCACCCCCGCTCCGCCGAGGCTGCCATCCGCCCCGCCCACGCGCACGCCGGTCGCGGTCCACACCGCCGCTCCGCTCGGCGCCGCCACGCCGTGCTTCTCGCTGCTCGCGTGTTCGAGCTGGGGGCAGGAGAAGAGGTGGGCGCTCCTCTGCGTCACCGCGACCGCGGCATCGCCCTCGGGGCTCATGCCCATGCCGATCACCCCCGTGCCGCCCTGGGTGGCGAAGGTGGCCACGACCGTGCCATCCGCGACCCGAAGCGAGGCCATGCCCCCCTGACCGGCCGCGAGGACGTGGGTGCCGTCGGGGCTCATCTGCGCCCAGAGACACGTCAGGCGCACCGGGTCGAGCGCGAGCGACTCCGACGTGCGCAGATCGACCAGCACGGGCTGGCCTTCGTCGTCGATGGCGAGCACGCGATCGCCGTACGGGCCGAAGTCCACGGTGAGGCCGCCGAAGCCGGTCCAGCTGGCCTCGCGCTCGCCGCTCACCAGGTCCCACACGCGCAACAGCCCGTCGCGGGCGATGGCGCCGAGCCGGCTGCCTTCCGGGTTGAGGGCCACGCCACGCATGGCGCGCACCCGACCCTGGTCACCGGACCGACGCTCCTCGAACACCGGGGCCTGATCGCGCACCTGGTACACGCCCACCGAGCCTTCACGGTCGCCGACGGCGATCAGGGCACCTCCGCGCACCACGGCCAGGGCGCCCCGGATCGGCCCGAGGGGTGAGAACACCAGCCCCGGGCTCGTCTCGCCCCGCCGGCGGACCGCGACCACTCCATTGGCGTCCGCGGTGGCGAGGACCCCGCTGTAGGGGTCGTACGCCGCCGCCGTGAGCGGGGCGTCATGGACCTGGGTGCAGTACTGGTCGACAAGGGCTCGCATCGCTCCGATACTATGCCGCCGCGTGAGTCGACCCTGCACCGTCGCCTTCTTGTGGCACCTGCACCAGCCGGACTACCGGGACGCCGCGGGGCGTCCGGTCATGCCCTGGGTGCGCCTGCACGGCCTGCGGGGCTACCGGGACCTGCCGGCGCTCGCGCTGGAACATGGGCTCGCGGGCACGATCAACCTGGTGCCGTCGCTCTGCGACCAGCTGCACCACTACCTCGCTGGCGGCGACGACCCCCACCTGGCGCTCTCGGTGCGACCGGCCGAGAGCTGCGGACCCACCGAGCGGCTGTTGCTCCGAGGGGGCTTCCTCGCCGGGCACCCTGCGATGCTTCGGGCCCACCCGGCCTGCGCCGCGCTGCAGGACCGACTCACCGATCCCGCGCCGCTCTCGGTCCGCGAGGTGCGCGACCTTCAGGTGTGGGCCACCCTCGCTTGGATCGGACCCACAGGGCTCGCCGCCCGCCCGGAGCTCCAGGAGCTGAAGGCCCGCGGGACCGGCTTCTCCGAGGCCGACAAGGACGCGCTCTGGCAGGCGCAAGCTGCGTTGCTGGCCGAGATCCCCGTGCTGTGGCGTCGCTTCGCCAGCACCTACGAGGTCTCCGCCAGTCCAGCGTTCCATCCCATCCTTCCGCTCCTGGTCGATCTCGAGCACGCACGGCGTTGCCTGCCCGACCTCCCCGCGCTGCCGGACTTCCGCTACCCGTCGGATGCCGCCCTCCAGCTGGTCCGTGGCAAGCAACGCGTCGAGCGGGAAGTGGGCTGTGAGGTCCACGGCCTCTGGCCCTCCGAGGGCAGCGTCTCGCCCGAGGTGGCCGCGCTCGCCCGCGACGCAGGCTTTGTGTGGTTGGCGTCCGACGAGGAGGTGTGGCGCCGCTCGGCCCACGGTCCCGGAAGCCTCGACGAGCCGTGGCTGCTCGACGCCGGTCCGACAGCGCTCTTCCGGGATCACGGGCTGTCGGACCACATCGGGTTTCGCACCGCGGGGCGCGGTGAGCAGGCCGCGGAGGAGCTCGTCGCCGCGCTGCGTGAGCGGGGGCCGACCGTGCTGTTGGCGCTCGACGGGGAGAACCCCTGGGAGAGCCATGCCGACGGTGGCGCCGGCTTCCTCCAGGCCCTCGCCCGCTCCCTGGATCGCTCGGGGCACGCCACGAGCACCTGTGGGCAGGCAGCGCGTGGTGCGACCGCGCGGGTGCATTCCTTGCACACAGGCTCCTGGATCGGTGGCGACTTCCGGATCTGGGCGGGTGACGCCGAGGACCACGCAGCGTGGCGTCTGCTGGCCGACGCGCGCGCGGCGGTCGCCGTCGCCGGCGATCCCCCCGACGCGTTGGAGCCCCTGCTCGCCGCCGAGGGCTCGGACTGGTTCTGGTGGTACGGGCCGGAGTTCGACACCGCCCACGCCGCCCACTTCGACGGACTCTTTCGAGCGCACCTGCAGGCGGCCTGGCGTGCGCTCGGGCGCGAGCCCCCACCCGCGCTGAGCGTGCCGGTCACGGGCTCGTGTCACCCGCCGCGCGGCTGGGCTCCGCGGCGCCGCGTCGGCCGCGCTCCGAGAGGCGTGTTGGACTGGACCGGTGCGGGCTTCCTGCCCACCGAAGCTGCGGGAGGGGCGATGGGCAGCACCCGCATCGTCACGGGCGTGAGCTACCTGGAGGGTCCGGGCACGATCTGGCTGCGGCTTCACCTGCATGGCCGACCGTCGGGCGACTGCACCGTGACGCTCGGCGATCAGCAGGTGACCGCGCCGCTCGGCGCCGCTCCGCTGGAGGTCCCGGGGAGACTGCCTGCGCGCCTCGTGGTGCGCCTGACGGTCGGCACGGTCGAGCAGAGGGTGCCGGACGCCGGGGAGCTGTGGCTGGCCGCTCGCCCGGAACGCGCACACTGGAGCGCCTGAGGGGTTGGCGATCGGGTTAGGTTGGCCGCCGATGTCGGTCTTGGTCCTCGCCCCGGTCTTCCACGCGCACCAGCCCCCAGGTACGCCGGACAAGCACGTGGAGCAGGCCTACCAGCAGCGGTACAAGCCGCTGCTGCTGGCCTTGTCCCGCCTCACGAACGTGAAGGCGGCGGTGCACATCGACGGCTGGCTGCAGAGCTGGCTGGCCCGGCACCACCCCACGTTCATCGAGCGCCTCGGCGAGCTGCGCGCGGCGCGGCGGGTCGAGCTGCTCGGTGGCGGCTGGGCGGATCCCTTCCTCGGAGGGCTGCCGGAACGGGATGCCCTCGGACAGCTCCAGTGGCAGACCCGGCTCATGAGCCGCCGCTTCAAGATGAAGCCGAAGGGTGCCTGGCTCGCCGAGCTCGCCTGGGATCCGGCCCTTCCGGGCCTGCTCACGCGGTCCGGCTACACCTACGCCCTGGTCGATGCCGGCGCGTTCGAGGCCACGGGCATCCAGGACCCTTGGGGGGTGTTCCACACCGAGCGCCAGGGCGCTCGCCTCACCCTGATCCCCGTGGATCGCCGCCTTCGAGAGCTGTTGCCTCCCGAGCGCTCCCTGGATGCCACACGCGCCTACCTCGAAGGCCGCATGGCCGACGGCGTGGAGTGCGTGGTCTGGGCCTGCGAGCTGGACCGGTGCCTCCCCTTGGACGACGAGCGGCGCTCGCTGCGGGCCTTGGCTGCTTGGCTGAAGGCCCTCGACGCCTGGGGCCACGAGGTGAAGACTCTCCGGGTGGGCGATCTCCTGTCGCGCGTGCAGCGGCAGCAGCGGGCCTACCTCGGCAGCTGGTTCCCCCGGGAGCGCATGGCCTGCGCCGCCGACCCCACCGCGCCGGGCTTCGAGGTGGGCGTGGTCGCGCCCTGGGAGCGCTTCCTGCTTCGCTACGAGGAGGCGAACCGACTGCACAAGCGCATGCTGCTGGTCTCCGAGCAGCTCGTGCGCCTGCGGAACCGCATCCGCGAGACCCCGCCCGCCAAGCGTCGGGCGCTCAAGGAAGCGCTCGATGCTGCCACCCTGCACCTCTACAGCGCGCAGGCGTCCGACGTGCTCTGGCACGGCCCGCACGCCGGCGTGTACGACGCTCGTCTCCGCCACCGCGCGTGGCGCGACCTGTTGGAGGCCGACTCGCGGGTGGCGCACACCCTGGGCGAGGGCACCGACATCCGGCAACTCCGGCTGGACTACGACGCCGATGGGCGGCAGGAGATCGTGGTGCGCACTGCAAGGCTGGGCGCGGTGCTCGACCCCAACGAGGGGGGAGCCCTGGTCGAGCTCGACCTCTGGGATCTGCCTGGCAACCTGGTGAACACCCTCCGGCGTCGGCGCGAGCGGTACCACGACGATCTGGATCGCTTCGCGAACCTGCCGGCGCTCGTGTTCGAGTCCGACGAAGAGCTCGCTTCGGTGGACACCGAGGCCGACGCGCTCAGCTTCGACGTCGACGGCGACGGCCATCGGATCTGGAGCGACGAGCTGGTCGAAGACGAGGAGTCCGACGAGCTGTCGTTCTACGACGAGGACGACGCAGGTGCGGCCCGCGTCGCGGCCATCCGCGTCGGCCCCACCGCCACGAGCGAGGCGATCGGGCCCGAGGAGCTGGTCCGCCACGTGGTGGTCGACAAGCTGCAGCGGGTCTGTTTCACCGACCACTTCCTCGGGGCCTCGGCCTCCCTCGACAACATCGCCCGGGGCCGCTTCGAGGACGCTGGGGACTTCGCCGACGCGGAGTACCAGGTGCTCGCCGCCGAGAACCAGGACCTCCTCGACGCGTACGGGGTGACCATGGCGCGTGAAGGACACGTGACCCAGGACGGCGAGGAGCGCCTCGTCCAGGTCTCGAAGCGCTTCGTGTTCCACCGCGATCTCCCTGCGGTCGACGTGCGCTACGAGATCACGAACCGCTACCACACGACGATCCGGAGCCGCTTCGCCGTCGGCTTGAGCTTCGGGCTCGACGGCCTCACCGGGCCGGGGCGCTACCTCGACTTCGGGCGCAGCCGAGCGCTCACGTCGGAGCGCGGCGAGGTCGACGGCATCAGCACCGTCGTCTGGGTCGACGAACGGCGAAAGTTCAAGGTCCGCATCGACCTGGGCCAGCAGGCCCGCATCTACCACTTCCCGCTGCGCACCGTGGCCTCGTCCGGCGGCAAGCTCCGCCTGCTCGACCAGGGCTTCGGCCTCCTGCTCGCCTGGCCGCTCCAGCTCTGGGGCGAAGAGCGGGCACGCTTCGACGTCAGCATCTGCACGGACTAGGCCATGGGCCGCTTCTGTCTCGTCCTCCACGGACACCTCCCACACGTCCTCCACCATGGCCGCTGGCCTCATGGCGAGAGCTGGGTGTTCGAAGGCGCGTCGGGCTCCTGGATGCCTCTGTTGGCGACCATCGACGCGGTGGCCGAGGCGGGGGCACGCGCGGGCTTCACGCTCGGGTTGACCCCGGTGCTGCTGGAGCAGCTCGCCCACCCGCGGTTCCAGAGCGGCTTCCCGCTGTGGCTCGACGAGCGCATCGAACGTGCCCGTCGGGACCAGGAGACCTTTCGGGGCTGGGGAGACGCCCACCTTGTCTACCTGGCGGAGCGCTGGGAGCAGCACTTCGCCGAGCAGCGGGCTGCGTTCGACGCCCTCGACCGCAACCTCCCGGCGGCCTTCGCGGCGCGCTGGGCGAGTGGGCAGATCGAGATCATGGGGAGCTTCGCCACCCACGGCTACGCGCCCCTGTTGCTCCACGACCGCTCGGTGCGGGCGCAGCTCCGCGTCGGCCTGGACAGCTCCGAGCGCATCCTGGGACGACGGCCCACCTCGCTGTGGCTGCCGGAGTGCGCCTACCGGCCTGGTGGCCGCTGGACCCCGCCCTGCCTGCACGGCGACGAGCGTGTGCGGCTCGGAGTCGATCAGGTGCTGGCGAGCGAGGGGGTACGGGCCTTCTTCGTCGACGCACACCTCTTCCAGGGCGCGCGCAGCGAAGGCGTGGTCGAGGACGGTCGCTACCGGAAGGTCGGCTGGGATCAGGCCGGCTGGGACACCGGTCGGGCGTGGCGCTCGTTGCTCGAGCCGCACCTGGTCACCACGGACGGGTCGGACACCGGCGTGGCGGCGCTGGCTCGACACCCTCGCGTCTCGGAGCAGGTCTGGTCCGGGGAGGTCGGGTACCCAGGTGACGGGCGCTACCTCGAGTTCCACAAGAGGCACGGGTCCGACGGGCTGCCGTACTGGAAGATCACCGGCAACAAGGTCGGGCTCGGCGACAAGCACCGCTACGTGCCCGACGACGTGGCGTCTGCCCTGCACGAGCACGCTCACCACTTCGCGAGCGTCGTACGGGACACGGTGGCCGAGTACCAGCGCGACACGGGACGTCCCGGAGTGGTGTGCGCGCCCTTCGATGCCGAGCTGTTCGGGCACTGGTGGCACGAGGGGCCCACGTTCCTGCGCGATGCGCTCTTGAGCCTGCACCACGACCCAGCGGTCGAGGTGTGCACCGCGAGCGAGCTGCTGGAGCGCCAGCCTCCCGACAAGGCGGTTTGGCTGCCGGAGGGGAGCTGGGGGGCCGGAGGCGACCACCGCGTCTGGTGGAACGACGAGCTCCGCTGGACCTGGGAGCTCGAGTACCGAGCCGAGGACCGCTTCTACCAGCTGCTCGACAGCCTGGCGTGGCGGGAGCACGAAGGTGTGCGCCACGCGCTCACCCTCGCCGCGCGCGAGCTGTTGCTGCTCCAGGCCAGCGACTGGCCCTTCGTCGTGCACACCAAGGGTGCCGTGGACTATGGCTACACCCGGATCTGTGGCCACGCCGAGCGCTTCGACCGCCTGATGAACCTCGCCTGGAAGCGCTCGGAAGGCCGGGACGACGACGCGGTCGATCAGCTTGCCATCGACCAGGTCGAAGGCCTCGACGGGCTCTTCGACGGGCTGTCCCTGGAGGCCTTCTGTGCGTGAGTGGCGTCGTTGCCCGGTCCGCGGGCACGACACCCTGCTCACCAACGAACCCCTCGAGCCTCGACCCGCCGTCCTCCCGAGCGGGCCGTGCCCGCTCTGCCAGGCGTCCATCGGCCCTGTGATCGCTCAACGGAAGGAGCTGCGCGTCGTGCCGAACGGCCGGCCCTGGCAGCGCGTGGAGGACCTCGAGCGGGTGCTGGAACCGGGGCCGTTGCGGCGTTGGGAGGCACCGGGTGCTCACGAGGTCATCGTGGAGGGTCACGATCACCGGGTGGCCTGGCAAGACGACGAGCTGCTCGTGGACAGCGCTCTGTTGGCCCGGGAGCGCATGCTCGACCTGAGACGGGACCAGCGCCTCACCGACGTGGTGTGGTTTCGCCAGCACGGCCGGGCCGCAGGAGCGAAGCTGGCACATCCCCACAGCGTGATCTGGGCGACCGGGGCGGCGCCGCGCTGGACGGAGCGTGGGTGTGCGAGCTGTGAGCTCCTCGCTGACGAGCGAGCCCGCGGCGCACGCGCGGTCGCCATCCAGGCGGACGCCATGGCGATCGCATCGTTCGCGCCGGTGGTCGACGGCGAGGTGTGGGTCTTGCCGCGAGGCCACGTCGGATCGCTCGAGGTCACCAGCGAGGCGGTCGTAGCCGCCGTCGCTGGCTGCCTGGCACGGGTGCTTCGCGCCCTCGATCGCGTGCTCGGCACACCCGCGTTCACGATCGGTCTGCGCGCGGCACATGGCGTGCCCGCGGCTCACTGGCGCTTCGAGGTCCGTCCGGTGCTCCGCGTCCCCGACGGGCTCGACGCCCTCGGTCGGCACCGGGTGCACCTGGCCCCGGAAGCCTTGGCGAGAGCTCTGGTTGCGAGCGATGGGTAGGTCGTCACTCCAATCTGAGTTACGCTCTTCTCCCACCCTGGAGGGACCCATGGCCGAGAAGAAGACCGGCACCGAGAAGAAGACGAGCACCACCCGCAGGTCGACGCGCAAGGCCGCGCCGAAGAAGGCTGCAGCGAAGACCGCGGCGGCGAAGCAGCCCGCGCCCCGGTCGGTCGCTGCGAGGAAGGCCACGGCCAAGAAAGTGGTCGTGAAGAGCGTGGCGGCGGACGCGCCGCCGAAGAAGGCCGCCCGTCGCAAGACCGCGCAGGAGCCGGTCGCTCCCGTGGTCGTCACCGCGCCCAGCCACGAGGCGATCGCCCTGCGTGCCTACACGCTCTTCCAGCAGGGGAGCCTCGACCCCGTGGCCAACTGGTTCCAGGCGGAGAACGAGCTGCGCGCGTCGACGCGCGCCTGATCCGCAGCCACGCGCGGGGACGGCTACGCTGCCCCCGTGTGGTGGCTCCTCCTGGCGTGTGGCACGAGCGAACCGACCGCGGCGGTCCCGACCGACGAAGGCACGGTGGACGAGGGCGATGCGTCGGCTCCGTTGCTCAGCGGGCCCGTGGACCCCTGCGCCGCGCCCGCAGGCCCCTGGCGGCTGGAGATCGTGGTCGACGGCCAGGCGGTGCGGTGTGAGCCGTGCGGGCTCCGGCAGACGGTGGCGTGGTGGGGCGACGGCGTGGTCGGCTCGGGCGTCGGTCCGGTGCTGTGGCCCCAAGCCCGGCGCGACGGTGCGGCCACCTGCGCGGTGGGTCCGGCTCGTCGCTCGACCACGCTCACGGGGTCGGAGGCTCTCGAGCGCGTGAGCTTGGAGGCGTGGGACGACGAAGACCTGTTGGGCCTCGCCGTCGGGACCGGTGCCGACTTCGACGGCGACGGCGCGATGGACCTGGTCCTCGGTGCTCCGTATGCCGACGCGCTCTACTGGGCGGAGGGTGCAGCTGTCGTGGTTCCCGGCGCGGCGCTGGGAACGGGCGAGGTCCTGGCCCTGGAGTCGGCTGGACGCCTCACGGGCTCCGCGTCGGCCGACTTCCTCGGCTGGCAGGTCGGCAGCCTGGTGGTGGACGGGGAGCCGCTGGTGCTCGTCGGAGCGCCTGGCGACGAGCGTGTGGGGGAGAACGCCGGCGCGGTGGCCCTGCTCCCGGCCCCGGGAGCGGGGGAGCGCCCCGAGCTTACCGACCTGGAGCACACCTGGCTCAGCCCCGTGGCCGACGCGTGGTTCGGCGTCGCTCTGGCGGTCGCAGACGTGGACGGCGACGGGGTCGACGAGGTGATCGCCGGCGGCTACGGCGCTGACGACGACCGGGGCGCTGCGTGGGTGCTGGCACCGGGCGCGGACCCGGAGCCGCTCCTCCAGGGCGGAACCTCGGGCGAGCTCGCTGGGCTCGCGGTGGCGCGGGTCGGGGATCTGGACGGCGATGGCATGGACGAGATCGCGGTGGGCGCGCCGGCGGTCGGCTCGCCGCTCACGCCGTGGGTCGCCGTGTGGAACCAGGGGGCCATCGAGCGCTTCGAAGGGGAGCTCGACAGCCACCTCGGCTACGCGGTGGTCGGCCTGGGCGACCGGGACGGCGACGGCCTCGACGACTGGGCGGTCAGCGCCCCGGGAGCCGACGACGTGGTGGTTCACACCGGAGGTGGTGAGGAGGTGGTGGCCGCGACCGCTCACGCGCTGGCCGGGCCCGGCGACCTCGACGGTGACGGCTTGGCCGAGCTGGTGCTGGGCGAGGGACGAGCACTCGACCGCGTGACCATCGTGCTCGCCGACCGGAGCACGCTCATTCACCAGGGCGACGAGCTGAGCTTCTTCGGATGGTCGGTCGCCGGCGCCGGCGACCTGGACGGGGACGGGCTCTCGGAGATCCTGGTCGGACGTCCGGGATGGGATGAGCCGGACACGGAAGCTGGCGGCGCCGTGCTGCTCACCCGGCCGCTGTCACCGTGAGATGGTGTCGAAGTCTCGGAGCTGGGTGAGGGCCTCCTTCTCGATCTGCCGGACCCGCTCCTTCGACAGTCCCATGATGGTGGCCAGCTGCGACAGGCTCAGGGGGTCGCCGTCGGCCAGCCCGAAGCGCCGCGACAGCACCATGCGCTGCCGCTGGGTCAGGCACGCGTGGAGGGCGGCGCGCAGGCGCGTCGTCTCGGCCGAGCGGTGGGCGTGGTGTTCAGGGTCCTCGCCCTGGCACACGAGCACCGCCTGCAGGGTCCGACTCTGCGGGTCACGGCCGTCGATCCGATCCTCCAGGGAGACCGTGTAGCCGTACCGACGCACCTCCCGGGCGCGCCGCAGGCTGACACCCGCGAGGGACGCCACCTCCGACGGCCTCGCACGCGCGCCATCGCGCTCCAGCCAGTCCTGAGCCTTTCGCAGGTTCCGGATCTGTTCCATCGCGCACGCCGGCAGGCGAACAGGACGGCCGGTCCGGTCGATCGCTCGGGAGAGCTGGGCCCGCACCCACCAGTGCGCGTAGGTGCCAAATCGAATCCGACGGCTCGGATCGAAGCGCTTGGCCGCCTCGTAGAGCCCGATCAGGGCCTCCTGGAACAGGTCGGTGTCGTCGAGGAACGGGCCGGCGTGCTTGCGGGCCTCCGCGTCGGCGATGCGGGTCTCGCTGAGCGCGAGCCGCCACAGCAGGCGCTCTCGGGCCTCGCCGTGGGCGCGGCCGGCGGCTTCGGCGAGCTCCACCTCTCGGTCGGCGCTCAGCCGGCGTCCACGGATGGGGCGCGGCGTCCGCGCTCGCACGAGAGGTTGGACCATGGGCGCCTCCTGGCCGGTTCGGCCGATGGAGGAGTGCGGTGCAGCCCGGCGTTGTTGACCTCCAGGCTCAGAAGAGGTGGTCGAACTCGAGGTAGATGCCGAGCGACGGGAGCGGTCCGTCCGGTCCCTTGTCGCGTCCGACGCCAACGTCCACCCGGCCCACGAACTGTTCGTCGACCACGAGCTTCACCGCCCCACCCGCCGCGACGAAGGCCCCAGGTCCGGACCCGCCGACGGCACCCACGTCGCCCCATGGCGCCAGCTGCAGGGCGACCGAGGTGTCGCGAACGGAGACCTCGGCCACCCGGAAGCGGGCCTCGGTGTTCAAG